>DHCMJ07802__coassemble_1631_pt1 | contig 11665 bp, 10 predicted proteins | sample DHCMJ07802__metabat2_high_PE_026 | metagenome-assembled genome bin DHCMJ07802 | reverse complement strand
GATCCTCGACGGGTACACGACGTCGGACCAGTACCCCTACTCGCGCCCGTCGGTGCTGCAGGAGGCGACGACGGACTCGACGACGGCCGACAGCAATGCGGTCGTGGCCCTGCCGGATGAGCAGGTCAACTACATCCGCAACTCCGTGAAGGTGACGGTGGACGCGTACGACGGCTCCGTCGACATGTACGAGTGGGATCAGGACGACCCCGTCCTGGACGCCTGGATGAACGTCTTCCCGGACCTCATCAAGCCGGCGTCGGAGATCTCGAGCGAGCTCATGAGCCATATCCGCTACCCGGAGGACCTGTTCAAGGTCCAGCGCTCCCTGCTGACGCAGTACCACGTGTCGAACGGCAGCGAGTACTACTCGGGCCAGGACTTCTGGACGCTGCCGATCGATCCGACCACGGATCAGGATCGCCAGCTGGTGCAGCCGCCCTACTTCCTCACCCTGCAGATGCCGGGTCAGGAGCAGCCGGCGTTCTCGCTGACCTCCTCGTTCATCCCGCGCCCCAGTCAGGGGCAGACCCGCAACAACCTCACGGGCTTCCTCGCGGCGAACGCGGACGCGGGGGATGAAGCCGGTGTCGTGGATGAGGAGTACGGCACGCTGCGACTGCTGCAGCTGCCCAGGAACACGACGTTCCCCGGCCCGGGTCAGGCGCAGAACAACTTCAACACCGAGCCCACGGTCCAGACCAGCCTCAACCTGCTGCGTCAGGGCGAGTCGCGGGTGGAGAACGGCAACCTGCTGACGCTGCCGGTGGCGGACGGACTGCTGTACGTCCAGCCCGTCTACGTCCGGTCGGCGGGCGAGACGTCCTACCCGGTGCTGCAGCGCGTGCTCGTCGCCTTCGGCGAGCAGATCGGCTTCGCGCCCACGTTGGACGAGGCGCTCGACCAGGTCTTCGGCGGCGATTCCGGCGCCGAGGCCGGCGACTCGGACGCTGCGGGTGAAGGCGATGATGCGGCCACCGGCGGCACGGGCGCCGGCGGTGAGGGCGATGACGAGGCGGCCAGCCTGGACGACGCACTCACCCGGGCGAACGAGGCGATGCAGGAGGCGGACGAGGCGCTCAGCAACGGCGATTTCGGCGCCTACGGCGAGGCCCAGGAGCGTCTGCGTCGGGCACTCGAGGACGCGATCGAAGCCGAGGGCGGCGACGCCGCGGCTGCGGATCCGGAGGCGAGCCCCGATGCGGCCGCGCCGGATGCGGCGGCCGACGACGGGTCCTGACCCGGTCGTAGCATCACGAGCGCGGGGCCGCGACGGATTCGTCCGTCCGGCCCCGCGGTCGTCTGAGGTGCGGCGACACCCGCGGCACGGCCACCATCAGGGCGGATGTGTCAGGCATCACCCGCTGTCGATTTGGTGGCCACCTGGAGTTCACGTAGAGTGGGTCTCGCAACGCGGGGTGGAGCAGTTCGGTAGCTCGCCGGGCTCATAACCCGGAGGTCGGAGGTTCAAATCCTCCCCCCGCCACCAGGGAAGGCCCCTCACCAGTGGAAACACCGGTGAGGGGCCTTCGTCATGTGCGGTTGAAAGGGCGAACTACGGTCTCACCTACGGCTTCCTGCTCGTGTACCACGACCGGGCGAGGGCGAGGATCGCCACAGCCAGCACAAGCACGAAGCCCGATGTGGGGGCCATGCTCACCCCGATTCCCGCCGTCGCCAGCAGGACGCCGCTGATCATCCACGGTAACCGGCCGGACAGCTCGACCCGGGTGATCGCCACTCCGGCGACGACTCCGACGGCTCCGGTCATCAGGAACCACAGCACCGTGGCACGTTCACCGGTGAACGTGCCGAACCATCCCTCAGTGGCTGCCTCAACCAGCACGGGTGCTGCGTCGACCACGCCGACGATGATGTGCAGCGCGCACACCGCCAGCAGGCCAGGCCCGACATATGCCCTGGCTCTCGTAGGTGGCGACGGATTCCCCGTCCTATTGACGGTCATGACGCACCCTTCCTGAGCGGTGAATCCCATTATGGGGCCAGCCGCTCCGAGAGTGACAGACGTTACCCCGTTGGGACACGCCGCAGGCGGGCCGACCCTGCGGTCGATGTGTGCCGACGCCTGACGGTGCTTCGTTGGCGGGTGGCCAGGGCATCTGACGGCGACACCTGATCAGTGCTTCGGCAGATACTCCTCGGACCAGGACAGTGCCGCACGGTGTGAGGCGAGGCCGTACTGCAGCGTTGCGAGCTGATAGCGGGCGACGTCCTCGAACCCGGCCGGCACCTCCTTGCCGGAGATCTCTGCCTCCAGCCGTTCGAGGCGGCCCAGGTCCCGGCGGAGCCGCTCGTCGATGCGGGCGGCGACCGTCGGGCGCTCGTCTGCGTCGACGAGCCCCAGGAAATGCACGCGCGCGAGCATGGCGCCATCGACATCCGTGCCTGAGAGCTCGGACAGCATCCACCGACGGAATTCCGTCCTGCCCGCTTCGGTGACGGCATAGGTCTTCTTCTGGCGCGGGCCGGTCTCGGACTCGACTCGAATGAGGTCATCGGCAAGCAGTCGGTCCAATGCACGCTTGATGCTGCCCGTGCTGGCGCTGTAGAAGAGCGAGACTCCCGCTTCGAAGCTCTTCGTCAGGTCGTAGAAGCTCTGCGGCCAGAGCAGGAGCAGTCCGAGGATCACGTGGGCCATGGGGTCGAGTGTAGATCTTGACGCCCACTCAACATATCTACTAGACATGTCTATGAGGTATATAGGGACAATCCTCGTCCGGGAGGACACATGAACGCCGAGGCCGCCGTTCGACGACTCACACACAAGCTCGACCGCAGCACGAGTGATCGGTTTCCCGTCGCTCCGATCGCACTGGTGACCGGCCGGCACCTCGAGCTCTCCTCCGGAGACCCCGACCAGCCGTTCTTCGTCGCGAGCATCGACAAGGTGTTCATTGCGACGCTCATCGCGCAACTGGTCGAGGCAGGAGGCCTGCGCCTGGACAGCCCCCTCGGCGAGCTGCTGCGGCGTGAGGATCTCGCGCCGCTTCCAACAGCCCCCGGCATCGAGAACGCGCGCGACGTGACGGTCGAGCATCTGCTGTCGCACACCTCGGGGCTGCCCGATGTCATGCTGCCGCCGCGCGGATACGACACGGAGTGCGCGATCCCGAAGCTGGCGGCCGCGCCGTCCCGTGTGTGGACGATCGCGGAGTTCCTGCAGCAGGCTGCGCACCTGCCACCCATCGCCCGGCCCGGTGAGAGGTTCCTCTACAGCGACACCGGCTACTTCCTGCTCATCCGCATCATCGAGGAGGTAGGCGGGTCGGACTTCGCAGAGCAGCTGGGTGCTCGCATCTTCGAACCGGCCGGCATGACCGACAGCGCCCGATGGATCGGCACTGACGCGGACGGTATCGCGGCGCTCGCTCCCGCACTCGCTCCCTTCTGGCTGGATGCGAGCGGGCCCGTGTGCGGCGGCGATGTGAGCGGAGTCTTCGCTCCGAACCTCGCGTGGGTGAACGGGCTCGGAGGTCCGTCGACTGCCCACGACCTCGTGCGGTTCCAGTACGCCCTCCACGGCGGCGAGCTGGTGGATCCCGCGTGGATCCGGTTCTTCGCCACGCCCCGCAATCGCTTTCGCCCCGGCATCCACTACGGCGCGGGGATGAATACGCTTCGCTTCGGCGGGTTCTTCCCGCTCCTGCGCGGCTATCCCCAGCCTGCGGGCGGGCTCGGCTATACGGCGACGCACATGTACTACTACCCCGAGCAGCGCACGCACGTCATCCTCAACTATCACTCGCACCAGCGCATGCGGAAGAGCTTCCACATGCACATCAGCCTGGCAGGCCTCATCCGGCGGTACGGATAAGGGCGGCGTCGTGCTGACGCGGCGTCCTAGTCTGGACCCATGGAGCGCGCATGATGGGGGAGACAGGGTTCACGAGCGACAAGGGTCGGCGGTCGGGGCAGGGCGGGGGCCGAACGGACACTCCTGTGGGTGCCACGCCGAAGGAGCGGAACGAGCACCGGTTGGAGGCCATCGAACGCGACGGGCTGCTGGTCATCGGCCGCGCGCGGACCGGATCGCTCGTCTGGCGCGTCGTGGGAAGTATGCTCTTCGGTCTGCTCGGACTCACAGCCCTGGTGCTGGGAGCGGACGGTTTCGTCGCTGTCTGCGGCGTCGTCATGGTCATCTGCTTCGGCATCATCCTCCCGATCGTCAACATCAGGAAACACCGGCAGGACCACGGCCTCGAGCTCACGCCGGAGGCATTCACCCTGGTCCGGCGCGTCGGACGGACAGCGGAGACGGTGCACCGCGTCTCGTGGTCGAACGTCGTCAGCGTCGGGACCGTGCGATTCGGCAACCAGCCGGAAGCGCTGAACATCCCCTCAGTCGTCGTCTTGGGGGCCTCGGGGGTCGGCCGTCGTCCCTTGGTCCGCACCACGTTCAGGCGAGAGATCCGCGGGGAACGTGTCACGTTGAATCAGCCACTGGCGATCGGGCGATGGGAACTGGTCGATCTCCTCACGGAGGCGCACCGACGTTTCGACCCGAAGCCGGATACGCGATAGGCGGCGCCGAGACGGGCTCCCGCCCGACTCGCTAAACACATGATCACCGGGATACGCTGGCAGTGCGTGAGCGGCGCATCGCATACATCGATTCAAAGGAGAATCCATGTCTGAGCAGCAGTGGCCTCGTCAGCGGGGGAGCGAAGCAGAGTTCTCCGACCGATTCGGGCAAGCCCGCACTGACCGTTTCCGGCAGGCCTTCCACGAGGGTGATCCCGCGGGGGACGCGCTGTTCGACGATCCCGCCACCCGCGCGACGCACATGAAGCAGCTCCGCACCGCACTGGCGAACGGCCAGGCGGCACCCGACGATGCACCTGCCGTGCGCGCCTTCGTCGCGGACATGAGGGAGTCGCTCGCGAACGTCGACTGGAAGCGGATCGCACGGGCCCGTCGCGTCATCCTCAGCATCCCGATCCTGGACCACAGCATCGCGCTGGGTCCGGGCTCGCTCACGAACACGTATTCCTCGCCGGCGATCGCGACGGTCCTGACGGCGACGGGGCGACTGGTCGACGGTGCTCTGCGGCGACTCACCGACACGCGCAACTGGCTGTACCACCTCTACTTCGAGGACGCCCTGCGACCGGGCGGAGGGGGATTCGAGCACACCGGCATGGTCCGCGCGATGCACGCGTTCTCCCGCGCGCAGCATCGCAGTCGCGGAGGCGGCACAGAGGACTACGGTGAGCCGATCAACTCGATCGACATGCTGCGCACGTGGTTCGACTTCACGCACGTCCCGCATCGCGGCCTCGACGGGATGGGCTACACACTCACGGACGAGCAGCTGCGCGATGTCTACTACTTCTGGCGCACGGTGGGCGGTCTGCTGGGCATCCCGGCGGACCTGCTGGAAGGCCTGGACGACCACGAGTCGTCCCAGCCGATGGTCGACGCGGTCGTCGCGGTCTCCGGGCGGCCCAATGCGGACTCCCGCGCGCTCGTGGATGCGCTGGTCGATGCCGTGAGCGCACAGCTGGGCCTGGTGCTGGGCCTGCCGGCCGGGCCGCTGCGTGAGCGGACGGAGGCGCAGATCCGGATGATCCACGGCGACGAGATCGCGGACTGGCTGGAGGTCCCGCGTCGGTCGATCCAGGTCGCGGAAGCGCTGCACGTGCCCACCGTCCGGCAGCGCTTCGCGTTCCTCCACCAACTGCCGGACGCGCTCGAGCAGGAGATCGCGACGAACCAGGCCGTGATCGTGCAGCTGCTCGAGGCCACCGAGGACGGAGGCTCGGCCTACGAGACGGCGCCGTCCGCCGCGCAGGCAGAGGCCGCCTGACGCGGCCCGACGGTCGCGCGAGAGGGGAATAGTCGCACCGGGACCGGGGGTTGTGCTGGTGAACCCGCACCCTGCCCTCAGGAGGCTCCTCCGTGTCCGTTCCGCTCAGCATCCTCGACCTTGTCTCGATCTCCGAGGGGTCTTCCGCCCGCGAGGCCATCGCAGCCTCGGTGACGTCCGCACAGCTGGCCGACAAGCTGGGCTACACCCGCCTGTGGTTCGCCGAGCACCACAACACCGTGAACCTCGCCTCGAGTGCGACCTCGCTGCTCATCGGCCACGCCGCAGCGGCGACGGAACGGATCCGCGTGGGTGCCGGCGGCGTCATGCTCCCCAATCACGCACCGCTCATGGTCGCCGAGCAGTACGGGACGCTCGCGAACATGCACGGCGAGCGGATCGACCTGGGGCTGGGCCGCGCGCCGGGCACGGATCAGATGACGGCGCAGGCACTGGCACGGTCGTCGGCTGAGCCGCAGGCGTTCGCGCAGAACATCTACGACCTGCAGGGATGGCTGGGGGAGCACGGCCGCGCGCACAGCATCCCGATCGTCTCCGCCGTCTCGCAGGGCACGGACGTCCCGATCTGGATCCTGGGCTCGACGGTCAACGGTGCGGCGATCGCCGGACAGCTGGGACTGCCGTTCTCCGTCGCCTCCCACTTCGCGCCGGACCATTTGGACCAGGCGATCCAGGTCTACCGCGACTCCTTCACGACGGAATCGCCCACCGCGCAGATCGAGGAGCCCCGTGTCATGGCGGGCATCAACGTGATGGTCGCGGACACGGATGAGGCTGCCGCGCGCGAGTTCACCGTCGTCCAGCAGATGTTCCTCGACCTGAGCACCGGCGGACGACGCCGCCTCCAGCCGCCCGTCGACCCTGCGGAGATCGCGACCCGCGGCGGCGACCGGAACCCCATGCTCCGGATCTCCGCCGTGGGGTCGCAGGAGACCGTCACCCGTCAGCTCGAGGAGTTCGTGACCCGCACCGGCGCGGACGAGCTCATCACGGTCACCTACGCGTACGACCCGCGGGTCCGCGACCGGTCCCTCGAACTGCTGGCCGACGCCTGGTTCTGACCGCCCCGCGCCGGCTCAGCGCTCTCAGAAGAGTGCGGGCTGTGCCGGGGCGGCCTGCGCGGTCACGCGGGCGCTGTCTCCCGCCCCCGCTCCCGAGGCCGTGGTCACCCCGCTGCTGTAGTCGTCGTCATGCTGGGCGGCCAGTCCCCACCGCCCGATGAGCGGCGTGATCCGCTGCGACAGCACGCGGCGGTAGGCCTTGGGTGCGTACGCGGACCGCGCGTACATGCCCTCGTACGCACTGCGCAGGTCCGGGCGGTGCCGGGCGATCCACGTGAAGAACCACTCGCGTGCACCCGGTCGCAGGTGCAGCGCGCCGTACACGACGCTGTGCGCACCGGCCCCCGCGATCCTGCCCAGCGCCTCGTCCAACTGATCCGTCGAGTCCGTCAGGTACGGCAGCACCGGCATGAGGAAGACGCGCACCCGGAACCCCAGGTCCGCCGCCGCCCGCACGGTCGCCAGGCGTGCCGCGGTCGTGGGGGTGCCCGGCTCGATGCTCGCCTGCAGCTGATCGTCGTACACCGCGATCGACATCGCCAGGTCGACCGGCACGTCCTCCGCCGCGCGTGCCAGCAGGGGCAGGTCCAGGCGCAGCAGCGTGCCCTTCGTGAGGACCGACAGGGGAGTGCCGGAATCCGCCAGTGCTTCGATGACGCCGGGCATGAGGCGGTACCGGCCCTCTGCCCGTTGGTACGGGTCCGTGTTCGTGCCCAGCGCCACATGCTCACGCCGCCAGCCGCGCCGGGACGTCTCCGCCCGCAGGACCTCGGCGACATTCACCTTGACGACCAGTTCCCGGTCGAAGTCCTGACCGGAGTCCAGATCCAGGTACGTGTGGGTGTTCCGCGCGAAGCAGTAGACGCATGCGTGCGAGCATCCGCGGTACGGATTCACCGTCCAGGGAAAGGGCATCGCGCTGCGGGTCGGCACCTTGTTGAGCGCGGACTTCGCCAGCACCTCGTGGAAGCGCACGCCGGCGAACTCCGGTGTCCGCGTCGTCTGCAGGAGGCCCGGGATCTGCAGGGAGCCCGCCGGTGGGGTCGCGTTCTGGCTCGTCCATCGCATGCCCCGATTAGAACACATGAACGAATAATCCGCTAGGGGCCCATGCGGCAGACTGTGCGAGGGGCCACGGAAAACCCCTGTTGCATCTGGTTGAAACTTTAACTAAAGTCATTCCTGTCGTCACAACCACCGACTTGAAGGAGTCACCATGACTGCACTGCCCACGAACCTCACCGCCGGCACCTGGAACGTCGACGCCCTCCACTCCACCTTCGGGTTCATCGCCCGCCACGCAGGCGTCTCGAAGGTCCGCGGCCAGTTCGAGGTCATCGGCGGCACCCTCGAGGTGGCCGAGGACTTCGAGAACAGCACCGTGAGCGCGGAGGCGGACGCCTCCTCCATCACGACCGGCAACGAGCAGCGCGACGGGCACCTGCAGTCCGGCGACTTCCTCCTGGCCGAGGAGAACCCCAAGGTCGTCTTCCAGTCGACCGCCATCAAGAACTTCGACGGCGAGGAGTTCGAGCTCGAGGGCACGCTCTCGATGCGCGGCGTCTCCAAGCCCGTCACCTTCAAGGCCGAGTTCAGCGGCGCGGCCGAGGACCCCAACGGCAACATGGTCGCCGGCTTCTCCGCCACCACGAAGATCAACCGCAAGGACTGGGACATGAACTTCGACGCCGTGCTCAAGGGCGGCGAGCTCCTGGTCTCCGACAAGATCACCCTCGAGATCGACATCGAGGCCGTCAAGGCCTGACGATCCCCTGATCCGACAGTCCTGACGGATCGAACGACGAGTGCCTCGGGCGGATGCCCGGGGCACTCGTGCGTCTGCGTGCTCCCTCATCGAGTTCGCACTTCTCTCGCGTTGTGCAGACGAGCATTCCCACACAACGCGAGAGAAGTGCGAAGTGGAGTCCAAACGGGGCGGATCTCAGCCGCGCACGGAGGCGCGCAGCCGAGCGGCGGCCTCGTCGACCTCGGCGGCGGTGCGGCAGAACGAGTACCGGATGACGGTCTCGAGCGCCTGCGCAGTGGGGGAGCCGGCCGCGCACAGCGCGGGCGCCGGGATCCCCGTGACCCCCACCTCGCGGCTCAGGTGCTCGTTGAGGGCGGACGCACCGCCGGTCACCCCCTGCTCCTCGACGAGGTGCCCGAAGTCGGCCAGGACGAAGTAGCCCGAGGCCGCCGGCACCACCCGCACGCCCGGCACCTCCCGCAGCGCGGCGGTGAGGACGTCCCGCCTGCGGGCCAGCTCCTGCGCGTTCCGGGCACCGAAGTCCCCGTGGTCCGTCAGGGCGGTCGCGACCGCCGGCTGGAACGGCGCTCCGGTCGCGAACGTGAGGTACTGCTTGACCGCGCGGACGGCCGTGATGACCTCCGGCGATCCGATGACCCAGCCGATCTTCCACCCCGTCGCGTTGAAGGTCTTGCCCGCGGACGACACCGTCACGACCCGCGGATCGTCCAGGACCGCCGCCGGGGCGACGTGGGTGCCCTCGAAGACGAGGTGCTCGTAGACCTCGTCGGTCAGCAGCCACGCGTCCGCCTGTGCCGCGAGCGCACCGATCCGTCGGAGCTGCTCCTCCGACAGCACGAGCCCCGTGGGGTTGTGCGGGGTGTTGATGAGGACGATCGAGGTCCGGTCGGTGATCGCCGCCGCCAATCGGTCCAGATCCACGTCCGCGCCGTCCTCCCGCAGGTCGAGGCCCACCGGCACCAGCCGGGCGCCCGCCAGCTGCGCGGCCGCGGCGTACGAGTCGTAGTAGGGCTCCAGGACGACGACGTCCGTGCCCAGAGGCGCCAGGGCGACGATCGCGGCGGTGAGGGCCTCGGTCGCGCCGGTCGTCACGAGGACGTCCTGCGGGTCGACGCGATGGCCCCAGTCACGCAGCCGCTGCTCCGCGATCGCCTCCCGCAGCGCAGGCGCACCCGCGGGCGGCGGATACTGGTTCGCGCCGTCCAGCATGGCCCGGTGCGCCGCCTCGACGAGGAAGTCCGGGGTCGGATCGCCCGGGGCGCCCTGTCCCAGGTTCACGGCGTCCACGGACAGCGCCAGCTGCGTCATCCGACCGAAGATCGTCTCCTGGACCTCGCCGGTGGGGCTCACGAGGCCTGCGGCCTGCGACATCCGATGCCACACCGGCTGTTCGCCCGCGAGGCTGCCCGGCAGGGCGCGGGGTGCGTCCGCCGCGCTCATGCGCCGCCTCCCGCCACTGCCTCGCCGGTCACGAGCGCCCGCCCGGCCTCGTGCAGGGGCCCGTTGCTCGCGATCGCATCAGGTCCGAAGGGTCCCGGCGTCCCGTCCAGCCCGGTGAACGTCCCGCCGGCCTCCTGCACGATCGGCACCAGTGCGGCCATGTCGTAGAGCTCCAGCTCCGGCTCCGCCGCGATGTCCACGACGCCCTCGGCCACCATCATGTACGACCAGAAGTCCCCGTAGGCACGGGTCCGCCACACCCGGTCGAAGAGTCCCAGCAGCCGGTCGCGCATCCCGCGCTCCTGCCAGCCGCTCAGCGACGAGTAGGAGACGGACGCATCCGCCAGGTCGCGCACCTGGGACACCGCCAGGCGCTGGGCCTCGCCGCCGCGGACGGACCGGAACGCGCCCGCGCCGGCACTCGCCCACCAGCGCAGTCCCAGGGCCGGTGCGCTCACGACGCCCACCAGGGGGCGGTCGCCGTCGTACAGACCGATGAGCGTCGCCCAGACCGGCACGCCGCGCACGAAGTTCTTGGTCCCGTCGATCGGGTCGATGATCCAGCGGCGACCCGCCTCACCGCCGCGCGAGCCGAACTCCTCGCCCAGCAGGGCATCATCCGGACGCTCAGTCGCGAGGCGCTCGGAGACCAGCTGCTCGACGGCCCGGTCGACCTCCGTGACCGGGGTGAGGTCCGGCTTCGATTCGACGGCGAAGTCGTGGGCCTCGAAGCGGGGGAGGGCCAGGGCGTCGGCCGCATCCGCGAGCGACAGGGCGAGGGAGAGGTCTTCTGCGACGGTCATGGTCCCAGTCTAGGGACCCGACCGCACGGAGACGGGACCGTTCGGAGTCCGGACCGCGGGGGATCCGCGCTGGGTCCGGACGGGATCCGAACGGTCCGTCAGGCCAGGTTCCCCAGCAGCCGCCGCAGCGAGTCCAGTCGCCTCACGCCGGAGGCGCCCGCGTGCCCGTCCGCCACCCATGCGTCCAGGGCGCAGCCGACCGCATCCGCCGCGTGCGTGCAGCCGCGCGGGCACTGTGCGGTCGCCGGCGCCAGCTCCGCGAAGGAGGCGACGACGGAGTCCGGATCCACGTGCGCCAGACCGAAGCTGCGCACGCCGGGGGTGTCCATGACCCAGCCGCCCTGCGCGAGCGGCAGCGCCCAGGTGGACGAGGACGTGTGCCGGCCCGTCCCGGTCGCCCCGCTCACCTCGCCCGTCGCGCGGTCCGCGCCGGGCACCAGCCGGTTGATGAGCGTCGACTTGCCCACGCCGGAATGCCCCAGCAGCACGCTCTGCCGGTCGATGAGGTGGGGCAGCAGCGCGTCGATCCGGGGCACGCCGTCCTCATCGAAGCCGCATTCGACGATGAGGACGTCGACGTCCGCGAACCTGTCCCGGACTTCGGCGGCCGACCGGAGGTCCGTCTTCGTCACCGCGATGAGGGGGCGGATGCCCGCGTCGAACGCGGCGACCGCGGTGCGGTCGAGGAATCCCCACGACGGCTCCGGGTCCGCCGTCGCCGTCACGACGACGAGCGTGTCCGCGT
>DHCMJ07802__coassemble_1626_pt1 | contig 11694 bp, 10 predicted proteins | sample DHCMJ07802__metabat2_high_PE_026 | metagenome-assembled genome bin DHCMJ07802 | reverse complement strand
AGTTCCTCGACAAGGGCCGCAAGGGCATGGCCTCGACGTTCATCACGCGCCTGCGGGTGGGCAGCAAGCTGCTGGACGCGAAGGGCGTGTCCCTCCTGTACCGGCAGCGGATCGGCACGATGCAGCTCATGCTGCTGGCGTTGGCCGGTCTGGTCGCATTGGGTGCTGCAGTGTCCGCGACCGCTGCGGGGCAGACCGCGTTCGGCCTGCTCGCCGCCCAGTTCGACGGATTCTTCCAATGGCTGGGCGACCTGTTCGGCGGCTCCTCCGCAGAAGCCCTCCCCGCAGCCCCCTGGCCCACGACACCCACGAACTGAGCATCCCGTGATCGACTTCCGCTACCACCTCGTCTCCCTCATCTCCGTCTTCCTCGCGCTGGCGGTGGGCATCGTCCTGGGCGCCGGTCCGCTGCAGGGCCCCATCGGCAGTTCGCTCACCTCGCAGGTCGACAGCCTGCGGGCGGACCGCGACCAGCTGCGGACGGATCTGGACGTGTCGCGGGAGCAGACCCAGCAGACGGCCGCGTTCGTCGAGGCGACCGCCTCGGACCTCGTCGCGGACGCGCTCGAGGACCGGTCCGTCGTCCTCGTCCGGGCGAACGGCGCGGACCACGACGAAGCGGATGCGATCAGCGCCCGGATCGAAGAGGCCGGCGGTGGTGTGGCCACCGATCTGGACTTCACGGAGTCGACCTTCTCCGCCCCGGACGAGGCCCTCGTGACCGCGCTGCGCGACGCGGACCCCACGCTGCCGGAGGACGACGCGGCCGTCGTGACCCAGGCCCTGGCGCGCGCGCTGGGCACCCAGCCGGCAGCGGACGACGCCGAGGCCGGGGACGGTGAGGAGACCGCACCGGCCTCCCAGCCCACGGAGTCCGCGGACGGGTCCCAGCAGTCCGAGGACGACGCGCGGGCGGCCTCGGAGGACCTCTTCGACCTGCTCGCGGAGGCCGGCCGGATCGACCGCGGGGAATGGACGGACGCGGACGCCGTCGTCGTGCTGAGCCCCGGCGTGGCGGAGGACACGACCGCGGACCCCACTCCCAGCGCGTCCGCGACGGCGGAGGCCGCGCAGCCGGAGTCCGCCCAGCTCATCGCCCTGTCCGGGTTCTCCTCCGCACTGGCGGGGGAGACGACGACGGTCGTCGCGGGCCCCACGTCCTCGGCGGAGGCGGGCCTGCTGGCCGACCTGCGCGCGGACCGCGTCGACCTCTCGACCGTCGACGGCACGGACCTGGCGACCGGGCCGGTCCTCGTGCCCCTCGTGACGCAGGCCGCGCTGGACGGGACGTTCGGCGACTACGGGACCGGATCCGGGGCGACCGCCGTGCTGCCGGACGCCGCGCAGTGAGGCGGGGGCCGGACATGAGTGCTGCAGGCACCGCACCGGGGATCCTGCGCGCTGCGGCCGTGGGGCTGGCGGCGGGGACGGTCGCCTGGGCGGCGATGCGCCTGCGCCGCACCGCGGATCAGCGGATCCCGCGGCTGGTGCGCACCAATCACGCCGGCGACCCCGTGTCGCTCGTCGAGGGGCCAGTCGCGGCCGGCGGCCTGATGGTCGCCGCCGCCTGCGTGCCCGGAGCCGTTCCGCGGACCGCGGCCCTCACCGCGGTGGGAGCCGCGGGAGTGCTGGGTGCGGTCGACGACTTCGCGGAGCGCGGTGCGTCCAAGGGCCTGCGCGGACACCTGGGCGCCCTGCGCCGCGGCCGGGTGACGACGGGGGCGCTCAAGGTCATCGGCATCCCGGTCGCCTCGGTCGCGGCCGCGGCACTGCTGCGCACGGACGCGACGACGCCTGCCGGCCGTGCCGTGGATGCCGTCCTGGCCGGGGGCGTCATCGCCGGCACCGCGAACCTCCTGAATCTGCTGGACCTGCGGCCCGGCCGCGCCCTCAAGGCGGGGCTCGTCATCGCGGGCGTCCAGACGCTGGTGGATGGCCGGCGGGCGACCGCGGCCAGCGGTGCCGTGGGCGCCGGTGTCGTGGGCGTGACGGCAGTACTGCTGCCGGACGACCTGCGCGGGGCGACGATGCTGGGCGACGCCGGCGCGAACGCCCTGGGCGCCGCTCTGGGCCTGCGCGCCGCGCTCACCGCCTCCCGTCCGCGGCTGGCCTGCGAGCTCGCGGGACTGGCGGCGCTCACACTGGCCAGTGAGCGGGTGTCGTTCACCCGCGTCATCGAGCGGACCCCCGGCCTGCGCGAGTTCGACGCCCTGGGACGCTGATGCCCCGCCTGCTGCGATTCGCGGCGTCCGCGGCGCTGCTGGTGTCCGTCGCGACGCTCCTGTCGCGCCTCGTCGGCTTCCTGCGGTGGATCGTCTTCTCGCCCACGGTGGGGGCCGGTGCGGTGGGCACCGCCTACCAGTCCGCGAACCAGGTCCCGAACATCCTCTTCGAGGTCGTCGCCGGTGGTGCGCTGGCCGGCGCGGTCGTCCCTCTGCTGGCGGGCCCCCTGGCCCGCGCGGACACGCGGACGGCCTCCCGCATCGCCTCCGCACTGCTGACGTGGTCCGTCGCCGTCACCCTGCCGCTGGCGATCCTCGTCGCCGTCTTCAGCCGGCCGATCGCCCACGCTCTGCTGGGCGATCCCGCCCAGGCCGAGTACGCCTCGGGCTTCCTCCTCGTCTTCGCACCGCAGCTGGTCCTCTACGGGATCGGGGGCGTGCTGACGGGCGTGCTGCAGGCGCACCGGAAGTTCCTGTGGCCGGCTTTCATGCCGCTGCTGTCCAGCCTGCTCGTCATCGCCGTGTACGTGGGCTACGCCCGGCTGCGGGGGCCCGAGGTCGCACCCGACGATCCGGCCGCACTGGCCCTGCTGGGGTGGGGCACGACCGCGGGGGTCGCGGCGCTGGCCCTGCCGCTCGCGCTCCCCACGGCGCGGACCGGCCTGCGCCTGCGGCCGACCCTCCGCTTCCCGGTGGGGGCCGGGCGCCGGGCCGTCCGCCTGGCCGCCGCCGGCATGGCCGTCCTCCTGGCGCAGCAGGCGGCGATCCTCATCATCATGGTCGTCGCCAACCGCGTGGGCGGCGCGGGCGTCTTCGTCGTCTTCAGCTACGTGCAGGCGGTCTACCTGCTGCCGTACGCCGTGCTCGCGGTGCCGGTCGCGACGATCGCGTTCCCGCGGCTGTCCGAACTGGCCTCCGACCCGCAGGCGACTGAGGACACGGACCGGATGATCGCGCGCACGTCCCGGCTCGTCGTGGTGCTGGGCCTGCTGGGCGCGGCACTCCTGTTCGCCGCCGCCGGTCCGCTGGGGCACTTCTTCGGCGGACTCGACGCGGCCCGGTCCGAAGCCGGCGAGGTCTTCCCCGCCCTCAGCGACACCGTCCGCGTCATCGCGTGGGCGGTGCCCGGCTGGTGCTTCGTCGCGTGGGGCACCCGCGTCTTCTACGCACTGGAGCGATCCCGGATCGCGGCGATCGCCACGGCGATCGGCTGGTCCGCCGTCGCGCTGAGCGTCGTCGCGGGCATCCCGCTCGTCACCGCGGCGCCGGCCCCGCGGACCCTCGTCCTCGTGGGCGCCGCCCACGTCGTGGGCATGACGATCGCGGGACTCGTCCTCCTGCTGGGGATCCTCCGCGCCCGCGGCTCGACCGCGCTGGCCGGTCTGCCGCGCACCCTCCTGGTCGCCGGAGCGGGCGCCGTCCTGGGCTCGCTCACGGGCACTTTCACAGCACGGGGCCTGGGCGAGCTGCTGGGACACGCGCCGGTGCCCTCCGTCGTCGCGGGCCTGGCCGCCGGCACCGCGGCCGTGCTGACGGGCGCGGCACTCGTGGCGCTGCTGGACCGCACCGCACTCACCCATCTGCGGGCGCTGCGCTGAGGCGCAGACGTTACTCTGGTGAGCGACGGTCACCGGGGGACACCGGGACGCGGACGCTCTGGGAAGGTCGACACGCACATGCGCATCCTCATCGTTCTGGGCACCTCCACGGGGGGCGTGGGCACGCACGTCGCCGCACTGGCCCGCAGCCTGGCGGACCAGGGCGACACCGTGGGGGTCATCGGGCCCGCCCGGACGCAGGAGCAGTTCGGCTTCGCGGACGGCACCCGCGTCCGCTTCGCCCCGCTGGAGATCGGCACGACCGTGTCGCCGCGGGACGCCGTGACCGCCCGTCGACTCCGTCGACTCATCACGACGTTCCACGCGGACGTCGTCCACGCGCACGGCTTCCGCGCCTCCCTCGTGACCCTCGCGTCCCTCACGGGGATGCGCGGGCGTCCCGGCTTCGTCTCCAGCTGGCACAACACGCTCATGAGCTCCGGTGCCCGCGGTCGCGCGGAGCGCGCCGTCGCGACCGCGATCGCGCGCGGCGCGGACCGCGTCCTGGGCGTCAGCGAAGACCTCGTCGAGCTCGCCCGCGACCTGGGGGCGGCCTCGGCGTCGTTCGCGCCCGCGGCGTCCCCACCGGAGGGCTTCGCCGAGGACGTGAACTCGGATCTGCTGCGCAGCTCGCTCAGCCGGGACCTGGACATCCCGCTCACCGGCCCCCTCATCCTGGCGGTGGGCCGGATCGCACCGCAGAAGGACTACGACGTGCTCGTCGACGCGCTCGCGGACATCGCCCCCGACCATCCGGAGGCGCAGTGCCTCATCGCGGGCTCCGCGGATGAGGCGGAGGCGGAGCGGCTGGAGCAGCGCATCGACGAGCACGCGCGCAACGGGCGGCGACCCGCCGTCCACTTCCTGGGCCAGCGCTCCGACATCGCCGCGCTCAACCAGGTGAGCGACATCTTCGTCCTCTCCAGCCGCTGGGAGGCCCGCGCCCTCGTCCTGCAGGAGGCCATGCTGGCCGGCCGCGCGATCCTCGCGACCGCGACGGGCGGCACTCCGGGCCTCGTCCAGGACGCGGGGATCCTCGTGCCCGCCGGCGACTCCCGGGCGTTCGCGGCGGGCCTGCGCCGGCTGCTGGACGATCCGGGGCTGCGACAGGAGCTGGGCCGGAAGGCGGCGCTGCGCGCCCTCGACCTGCCCACGGAGGAGGACGCGGCCGCAGCGGCCCGGTCCGCGTACGCGGAGGTCAGCCGGTAGGCTGGGCGTGGCGGAGCGCCGTCGCCACACCGGAAGGAAACGCACATGCACGCTGAGCAGGCAGTCCAGGGCGGAGTGTCACCCGACACCCGCATCCTCCACGTCGTCACGACGCTGCGCGGGGCCGTGGGTGAGGTCGCATCTGACGCGATCCGCGGACATCTGGCCTCCGGCCGTCACGTCGCCGTCGCCGCGCGGGACTCGATCGTGAGCGCGCTCGACCTGCCGGACTCGCCGCTGCTGGCGATCATCCCGATCGCCGCGCGCGACCACGTGACCCTCTCCGACCCGGACTCCAGCCTGACCCTGCACCAGCACTACCGGCACGTCGACGTCGTGCACGCCCACGGCCTCCACGCCTCTGCGCTGGCCGGCGCGGCCATGACGGGGCTGCCCGCCCGGCTGCGTCCGGCCCTCGTCGCGACGGTGGGGCGGCACCGCAGCTCGGCGGTCGTCGACGGCGCCTCCGCGCGGATCGTCCAGCGGACCGCCGCCGTCGTCCTGGGCACGACGGACCCGATCGCGGACTCCTTCGCGGACACCGTGCCGGTCACGGAGCGCGCGCAGCTGCGCACGCCGGACGTGTCGAAGCGACTGGCCCCGGTCGTGGGCCGTGCGCAGACCCGCGAGAACCTCGACGTGCCCGCGGGCGCCTTCCTCGTCGCCTCGCCGCAGCGCGTCGTCGACGGCGACGAGCTCACGACCCTCCTCGAGGCCGGGATGACGATGTTCGACCACCGGCCGGACCGCCGGGTCGTGTTCGCCCTCACCGGCTCCGGCCGCGAGCGCAGCACGGTCGAGCGGAACTTCACCCGCCGTCACCCGATCGTCCTGGCGGACGAGGGCGCCGCGGCGGACGTGCTGGCCGCGGCGGACGTCGTCGTCGCGACGAAGGACATGACGGCGGTCGACGCGGAGGGCCTCATGCAGCTGGGCCGGGCGACCGTCGTCCTGGGCACCGAGCGCACGGCGCGCCCGTGGGGCGACGCCGCCGTCCGCGTCGATCCGGCGGACACGGCCGGCCTCCAGCACGCGATCGCGGACCTGCTGGACTCCCCGGCGCAGCGCACCCAGGCGGCGTTCGCGGTGCGGCGCAGGGTCGACGACGCGGACCCCGCGCGGTTCATCGCGGACGATCTGCTGGACGTCTACGCGGAGGCGCTGGCGCACCGTCGCTGACGCAGCGCCCGGACGGGGGTAGGATGGAGGTCCGTGGTGAAACAACTGAGCGCACACGGACAGCAGCCCACCAAGCAGATCTTCGTGACCGGCGGAGTCGCCTCCTCACTGGGGAAGGGGCTCACCGCGTCCAGCCTGGGCCACCTGCTCCGCAGGCGCGGACTCCGGGTCGCGATGCAGAAGCTCGACCCCTACCTCAACGTCGATCCCGGGACGATGAACCCGTTCCAGCACGGCGAGGTCTTCATCACCGACGACGGTGCGGAGACGGACCTGGACATCGGCCACTACGAGCGCTTCCTCGACACGGACCTGGACGCCGGTGCGAACGTGACGACGGGGCAGATCTACTCCTCCGTCATCGCGAAGGAGCGCCGCGGCGAGTACCTGGGCGACACCGTCCAGGTCATCCCGCACATCACGGATGAGATCAAGGCGCGCATGCGCGCGCAGGCGGAGCGCCCGGACGGGGAGCGCCCGGACGTCATCATCACGGAGATCGGCGGGACCGTGGGCGACATCGAGTCGCTGCCGTTCCTCGAGGCCGCCCGCCAGGTGCGCCACGACATCGGCCGGGACAGCGTCCTGTTCATCCACGTCTCGCTGGTGCCGTACCTGGCGCCCAGCGGCGAGCTCAAGACGAAGCCCACCCAGCACTCCGTCGCACAGCTGCGCTCGATCGGCATCGCGCCCGACGCGCTGGTGCTGCGGGCGGACCGCCCGCTGCCGGACGCCATCTGCCGGAAGATCGCCGCCGCCTGCGATGTCGACGAGGAGGCGGTCGTGCCCTGCATCGACGCCCCCAGCATCTACGACATCCCGCGCGTCCTGCACGACGGCGGCCTGGACGTGTACACCATCCGCCGCCTGGACCTGCCGTTCCACGACGTCGACTGGTCGGACTGGGACACGCTGCTCACCCGCGTCCACCACCCCGCGCGGACCGTGACGGTGGGCCTCGTGGGCAAGTACGTCGAGCTGCCGGACGCGTACCTGTCCGTCACGGAGGCGCTGCGCCACGGCGGCATCGCCCACGACGCGCGGGTCGAGATCCGCTGGGTGCCCTCGGACGCGTGCGAGACGCCGGAGGGGGCGGCCGCGCAGCTGGCCGGACTCGACGCGATCTGCGTGCCCGGCGGCTTCGGCATCCGCGGGATCGACGGCAAGCTGGGGGCACTCCACCACGCGCGCACGACGGGCCTGCCCGCACTGGGCCTGTGCCTGGGCCTGCAGTGCATGGTCATCGAGTACGCACGCAGCGTGCTGGGACTCGAGGGCGCCTCGTCGACGGAGTTCGAGCCGCAGACGCAGCACCCGGTCGTCGCCGCGCTCAGCGAGCAGCAGGAGCTCCTCGAAGCGCACGGCGACCTGGGCGGCACGATGCGGCTGGGCAGCTGGCCGGCCGTGCTGGGGGAGGACTCCGTCGTCGCCGGTCTCTACGGCGAGCACGAGATCACGGAGCGCCACCGGCACCGCTACGAGGTGAGCGCCGCCTACCGGCCGCGGCTGGAGGAGGCGGGTCTGCGCGTGTCCGGCACGTCGCCGGACGGGGCGCTCGTCGAGTTCGTCGAACTGCCGGCGGACGTCCACCCGTTCTACGTCGCGACGCAGGCGCACCCGGAGCTGCGCAGCCGGCCGCTGCGCCCGCACCCGCTGTTCGCCGGTCTCGTGGGGGCCGCACTGGAGCGTACGCATGTCTGAGGACGCACTGCACCCGCAGGCGGAGGGACCCCTGGCGGACGAGCCGGTCGACGTCGAGGTGACGGACACGCAGCGGGTGTTCGACGGGGCCGTCTGGGACGTCGTCCGCGAGACGTTCATCGTGCCGGAGGCGGACGAGCCGCTCACCCGGGACGTGCTGAGCCACACCGGTGCCGTCGCGATCGCCGCCGTGGACGAGGCCGACCGCATCCTCCTCATCCAGCAGTACCGCCACCCCATCCGCACGCGCGACTGGGAGGTGCCCGCGGGCCTGCGCGACATCGCGGACGAGCAGCCGTGGATCGCGGCGGCCCGCGAACTGGGGGAGGAGACGGACCTCGAGGCCCGGGACTGGGCGACGCTGGCGGACCTCCACCCCACGCCCGGCGGGTCCTCGGAGCTCATCCGCATCTATCTGGCGCGCGGCATCCGCGCGCTGCCGCCGGAGCGGCGCACACCGCGCGAGGGCGAGGAGAGCGGGATCGTCCCCCGCTGGGTCCCGCTGGACGACGCGGTCGAGGCCGTGCTGGCCGGACGGATCCGCAACGCCGCCGCGGCGCTGGCGATCCTCCACGCGGACCACGCACGTGCCCGCGGGTACACCGGTCTGCGTCCCGTCGACGCCCCCTGGCCCGCGCCGGCGGCGACGCGCAGGGACTGACGTGGCACGCCACGGCGCCCAACTGCTGCCCGAGGTCCCGCGCGCCCTGCGGGCCCCCGTCGAGGACTACCTCACGCTCATCGAGCTGGAGCGCGGTCTCTCGCGCAACACGGTCGATGCCTACGCGCGCGACCTGGGCCGCTACCTGGCGTGGCTCGACGACCGGGGGACCGCCGCCTTCTCCCAGGTGACGGAGCAGGATCTGCTGGCGTTCCGCGCGCGCCTCGAGGAGGACGGCCTCGCGCCGGCCTCCCGCGCCCGCATCGTCGTCGCGATCCGCCGCCTCCACGACCACCTGCTGGGCGAGGGCGTCGTCACGAGCGACCCCGCCGCCGCGCTGCCGCCGCCCCGACAGGCGGAGCGGCTGCCGTCCGGCCTGACCCTGTCCCAGGTGGAGGCGCTGCTGCGCACGACCCAGGGCGACGAGGCCGTGCAGCAGCGGGCGGCGGCGCTGCTGGAGCTGCTCTACGCGACCGGCGCCCGCATCAGCGAGGCCGTGGGCCTCGACCTCGACGACCTCGACCTCGCCCACGGGACCGTGCGCCTCTACGGGAAGGGGGCGAAGGAGCGGCTGGTACCGGTGGGCTCCCACGCGCGCACAGCGCTGGACGCGTGGCTGGTCCGCAGCCGGCCCGCACTCGCCGCGCGGGCCCGCAGCACGGACCGGGCCGGCGCCGTTTTCCTCAACCAGCGCGGTGGCAGGCTCAGCCGCCAGTCCGCGTGGACGATCGTGCGCCGCGCGGCGGAGCAGGCGGGCGTCGAGGGGGTCACGCCCCACACGCTGCGCCACACCTTCGCGACCCACCTGCTGGAGGGAGGGGCGGACATCCGCGTCGTGCAGGAGCTCCTGGGCCACGCGTCCGTCGTCACGACCCAGATCTACACGCGGGTGACCGTGCAGTCGCTCCGCGAGGTGTACGCCTCGACCCACCCCCGCGCGATAGGCTGAGCCAGACCGTAGTAGCGAGGAGATGAGGAAGCACGTGGCAGACTCGCAGCAGCGGCTCGACATCGAGTCCGACGCAGCACCGGGCCCCACCGGGCGCCCGGTCCGGGAGTTCCCGGAGCCTGCGCCGCTCGACGGACACGGGCCCGCACGCATCATCGCGATGGTGAACCAGAAGGGCGGCGTGGGCAAGACGACGTCGTCGATCAACCTGGGTGCGGCGCTGGCCGGGTACGGCCGCCGCGTGCTGCTGGTCGACTTCGACCCGCAGGGCGCCCTGTCCGTGGGACTGGGCATCAACCCGAACTCGCTCGATCAGTCCGTCTACAACGTGCTCATGAACGGTCGCCTGGACCCGCACGAAGTGATCCACCAGACGGCGGTCGCGGACATCGACGTCATGCCCGCGAACATCGACCTGTCCGCGGCGGAGATCCAGCTGGTGGGCGAGGTCGCCCGCGAGCAGGTGCTGGCGCGCGCGCTCGCGAAGGTGTCCGACGAGTACGACGTGATCCTCGTCGACTGCCAGCCGTCCCTGGGCCTGCTGACCGTCAACGCGCTCACGGCCGCGCACGGCGTCATCATCCCGCTCGAGACGGAGTTCTTCGCGCTGCGCGGTGTCGCGCTGCTGGTCGAGACGATCGAGAAGGTGCAGGACCGCCTCAACCCGTCGCTCACGATCGACGGCATCCTCGCGACGATGTTCGACGGCCGCACCCTCCACGCCCGCGAGGTCATCGCGAGCGTCGTCGACGCGTTCGGCGAGACGGTGTTCGAGACCGTCATCAACCGGACGGTCAAGTTCCCGGACGCGACGGTCGCGGCGGAGCCCATCACGACCTTCGCGCCCTCGCACCGCGGGGCGGACTCCTACCGCCGGCTGGCACGCGAGCTCATCGCCCGCGGAGGCGCGCCCTGACACTGGCGCAGGCGCCGGAGCAGTCGTCGGAGCAGGCGACCGCGGGCCCCGCGGACGACGCCGAGGCCGCGGCCGGCTCCGCGTCCGGGTTCACCGTCGAGCTGGAGAACTTCTCCGGCCCCTTCGACGTGCTCCTCGACCTCATCGCCCGCCGGTCGCTCGACATCACGGAGATCGCGCTGGCGGAGGTGACGGACGACTTCCTGGCCCACGTCGCGACCCTGCGCGGCACGCGCGGGCTGGACGAGCTGAGCCACTTCCTGCTGGTCGCCGCGACCCTGCTGGACCTCAAGCTGGCCCGACTGCTGCCGGGGGCGGAGGTCGAGGACGAGCTGGACCTCGAGCTGCTCGAGGCCCGCGACCTCCTCTTCGCACGTCTCCTGCAGTACCGCGCGTACAAGGAGGTCTCGCGCGTGCTCGCCCAGCGGATGGAGGACGCGGGGCAGGCGGTGCCGCGGGCGGTGCCGCTCGAGGAGGACTTCCTGCGCCTCCTGCCGCCGCTGGACTTCCAGACCTCCGGACCCGTGCTGGCGGCGGTGTACGCGGCGGTCGTCTCGCGGGACCGGACGCCGCCGTCCGTCGCGCTCGACCACCTGCACGACGCGCGCGTGTCCGTGACGGAGCAGCGCGCGCTCGTCCTCGCCCGTCTGCGCGGTCAGGAGCGCATCGACTTCGCAGCCCTCGTCGAGGACGCGGACTCGCGCCTCGTCGTCGTCGCGCGGTTCCTCGCGCTCCTCGAGCTCTTCAAGGCGGGCCTGTGCACATTCGACCAGCCCGAGGCGCTGGGTCCCCTCACCGTCGCGGCGCGCACGGGGGAGACGGACCCGGCCGCGACCTCGGCGGACGACCCGGCCACCGCTTCGGAGGCGGAGACGGACGCGGCCGCGGACGGGGACGACGATGACTGAACCCACGGCGGAGCTGCTGGCCGGCCTCGAAGCCGTCCTCATGGTCGTCGACCACCCGGTGACCGTCGCGCAGCTGAGCGACGGCCTGGGCGTCGAGCCGGACGAGGTCGCCCGCGGGCTGGAGGAGCTGGCGGCCGACTACGACGGCGACCGCGACGGCCGCCGGCGCGGCTTCCGACTGGCGCGGGCCGCCGGCGGCTGGCGGATCTACTCGCGGCCGGAGCAGCACGACGTCGTCTCCGCGTTCCTCACGGCCGGGCAGACGGCACGGCTGTCGCAGGCAGCCCTCGAGACCCTCGCCGTCATCGCGTACCGGCAGCCGGTCACCCGCGCGCGGATCTCCGCGATCCG
>DHCMJ07802__coassemble_1593_pt1 | contig 12018 bp, 9 predicted proteins | sample DHCMJ07802__metabat2_high_PE_026 | metagenome-assembled genome bin DHCMJ07802 | reverse complement strand
CGTGAAGCTTGACTCCGGCACGGCGCAGCCGGGATGGAGTGACCCCGATGACTGTGTGGTCGTGGTCGCGCATGAGCCGACCGAGCCTGGTGACGGGATGTCGAGCACTCCAAATCATCTTCTGCCACCAGAAGGTGTCACGCTCGAGCATGCGCTGGGGAACGCTGGTGTTTCGCTCTCCCCGGGAGAGATGGACTTCCCGGCCGCCGCTGCGGGCGAGCTCCAACGCGATCTGGTAGCCAAAGTTGCCTCTTGCGACGACGAGGACTGGACCCGGGGGCAACTGGCTCGCTGGTGATGTTTGAGACGGGGTCGGGTCTCCGGTTGCTCCTGGGCTCAGGTACTGCTGGGCCCTATCACGCTCGTATCAGGAGCGACCGGGCCAAAGAAAGTCAGGTTCTTTGCGCGACCCAGATGGCCACTTTTCGCCATGGGTGTGCCCACCTCGGCAGTCAGCTGATCCTCTCATCTTGGTCGCCCATCAATAACAGTTCCCCCCTGTGACGGTGAGAATGGAGGGCCACCTCTTGCTGAGGTCGGCGAGGATCAGATCGGCTCGATGCCCCTCGACCAGGTAACCCCGATCGTCCAGTCCCACACACGCTGCGGCGCCTGAGGTCACGAGGCGCACTGCCTGCGGAAGTGACGCAACCCCGTCGCGCACCAGGCGCAATGCTCCTGGAAGCATCGATGCGGGGATGTAATCGCTGGCAAGAGCGTCGGTCAGGCCTGCCGACACGAGTTCAGCTGCCGACACGTTGCCCGTGTGTGATCCTCCCCGGACCACATTGGGAGCTCCCGCTACGACGAGCATCCCATGGTCCCGGGCGGCTCGCGCAGCGGCGATGCTCGTGGGGAACTCTGCCACGGAGCAGCCGCGACCGGCAGCGGCCGACACCTCCTCCGGGGTCGCCAGGTCGTGGGCGAACAGCCTGATGTGCCCGGATCGCACCAGGCCTTCCAGCCAGGACAGGGCGGCTTCACGCACCGCGTGCTGCTCGTCGCGGGTGCTGCGCCACCATTCGACGTGATCAGCCGCCTCGCTGTTGGTCATCCCTTCGCCCTGAATCAGCCATCGCTCCATTTTCACCGGATCGGCGAACTGCCCCTGCCCGGGCGTGTGGTCTTCGTGTGACACCACGGGCACTGTGCTCTCCGGAGATTGGCGCTTCCCTCGGACCTCGCCCTGGAGAGATGGCGAGGGCGGGTCGTCGCGCGATTGCAAGGTCTTCTCGAGGAGCTTCCGGCCGTATTCGGAGCGCACATCGAGTCGATGCAACACCTGATGATCGATCTGAGTGTCATCGGTGCTCAGGAGCGCCTCCGACAGCTCGGAGGCCGCGGGCGAGTCGATCGGCGTTCCTACGATCGATCGCTCCTGAAACGCCAAGCCGTGAAAAGCGGTCGTGATTCCCGCCGCACGGAGCCGTGCTGCCGCCGACGCGACGGCGAATGAAGGATCGAGCACTACGCCCGGTCGCGGGCGGATCTCCCGAGAGAGCAGGTCGCTGTGCACGTCGACGAGCCCCGGCAACAGCCATGCGCCGCGGGCATCGAAGTCACAGGCAGCTCCCCCAGGATGCGGACCGACGTGAGCGACTCGACCATCGCGAACGACCACTCTCGCGTCGTCGAGCACTCGGTCGGGCAGCACTGCTGCCGCGTGGCCGAGCACGAGGTCGAAGATGGTGCCGTCTGGGGTCAGGGCCGTCATGAGCACTCACCCTGCCATCCGCTGTTGACTCCCGCATGGACGGCTTCTTAACGGCGGTCCACAGCCCCGGCCGTCACCGACAAAGCTCGCTGTTCGCCCCTCGTTCACAGACCGTTGGCCGACCCCGCCCCCGGAATTCGAAACTCCTCTATACGTTTCCATTGAAACCTTCAGTCGTATAGAGGACTTCCAGTGATTGAACTTGTCGATGTCAGCAAGACCTACAAGGGCGAAGTGCTGGCTCTCGGCCCGACCAGCCTCTCGATCGAGGCCGGGAGAGTGACCGTGCTCCTCGGCCCGTCAGGAGCCGGCAAATCCACCCTGTTGCGATGCATGAACCTGCTCGTGAAGCCCAGCACCGGACTGGTGCGAGCCGAGGGACTTCCGTCGCTCGAATCACGCGGCGACCTGCGACAGCATCGCCGGCGCACCGGAATGGTGTTCCAGCATCATCAGCTCATCCCGCGCTACACAGCACTGCGGAATGTGCTGCTCGGCCGGGTCGGGTACCACACCTTCTGGCGCAGCCTCCTGCCCTTCGGCCGCCGCGACGAGCGCATCGCCCTCGAGGCGCTCGACCGAGTCGGACTGCTGGACAAGGCCCTCACACGGGTCGACAACCTCAGCGGCGGCATGCAGCAGCGCGTGGGCATCGCCCGCGCACTCGCACAGCAGCCGGACCTGATCCTCGCCGACGAACCCGTGGCCAGCCTCGATCCCGCCACAGCACGTCGCGTCATGGAGCTGTTGCGCCGCGTCTGCCAGGAGAGCGGCATCACTCTTGTCGCCAGCCTTCATCAGGTCGACCTCGCGCTCGAGCACGCCGACCGCATCGTCGGGCTCGCGCACGGCCGGATCGTCTATGACGGTCCCGCTGCCGATGTCACCGACGACGACCTCCGCGTGATCTACGGAGGCTCCCACGACGAGCCGCAGACTGAGGATCCGTCCCATCTCGCCGAAGACCGACTCGCGATCGAGCGCCGCTGACCCCAGCTTCTTCACCCGCCCTCCATCCAGCAAACGACATCCCACCACACCGCCTTCGATCAACTGAAAACAGGAGTGACTCACTGTGCTTGGACGCCCCCGCTTCACCGCTGCCGCAACGGCAGCCCTGACCGCATCCGCCCTTCTCCTCTCCGGCTGCGGCACCGACTCTGCAAACGCCGCCCCCGAAACCCTGCGGGTTGCGCTGCTTCCCGACGAGAATGCCTCGGAGATCATCAAGAACAATGAACCCCTCAAGAATCACCTCGAGGAGCAGCTGGGACTGGAGGTCGAGCTCGTGGTGACGACCGACTACTCCTCGATGATCGAGGCGATGGCCCGCGGCCGCCTCGAACTCGGCTACTTCGGTCCGCTGTCGTACGTCCTCGCCCAGGAGAAGGCCGACATCGAGCCCTTCGCCGCCTTGCAGGAAGTCGAGGGTGAGGACCCGACATACCAGGCAGTGTTCATCGCCAACGCGGATTCCGGCATCGAGGACCTCGCGGATGTCGCCGGCAAGACCGTTGCGTGGGGAGACCAGACCAGCACGTCCAGTCACCTCATTCCCAAGGCCATGCTCGCCGAAGAGGCGGACCTCCGAGTAGACCAGGGTGACTACGAGGAACAGCACGTCGACTCTCACGATGCGGTGGCCCTGACGGTCCAGAACGGCAATGCGGACGCGGGGGGCATGAGCCTGCCCATCTATGAGCGCATGGCCGAGGAGGGACTCATCGATCCCGCGACCGTCGTCAAGGTCCAGGAGTCCGAGCCCTACGCCAACTATCCGTGGACCATGCAGTCGGACCTCCCCGAAGACCTGAAGGAGAAGCTGCGGAGAGCGTTCCTGGACCTCGAAGATCCGGCCGTGCTCGAACCGTTCGACGCCGCCGGCTTCGAAGAGGTCACCGACTCGGACTACGACGCGGTGCGCGAGCTCGCACCGCTGCTCGACATCGACCTTGAGGACTACCAGTGAGCACCAGCACAGAAAGCGCAAGCACAGGCCGCCTGCTGGACGAGCAGCGAGAGCAGGAGTACCTGCAGATCTCCGACCAGGCACGGTCCGGCTGGAGGCGCTCGGTCGCTGTCACCGGGATCGTCCTCGTCACCGTGCTGGTGAGCTCGTGGGTCGTCGGGATGCTCGACGGCACCCGCATGATCACAGGACTGGCGGACATCGCCGACCTGCTGAGTGAGATGTGGGTACCGGACTTCACCAACCTCAACAGCTGGTGGGGCCCGCTGTGGGACTCGATGACGATGAGCATCGCGGCCACCGCGCTGGCGGTGCTGCTCTCCGTTCCACTGGCATTGTGCGGCGCCCGCAACACCTCGCCGCATCCGGCGGTCTACTGGGTCGCCCGGCTCATCCTCAACATGCTGCGCTCCGTGCCGGAGCTGATCCTGGCCATCGTCTTCGTGGCGGCCGTCGGATTCGGCGCACTGCCCGGAGCGCTGGCACTGGGGATCCACTCCGCGGGAATGGTGGGCAAGTTCTTCGCCGAGGCGATCGAGCACGCGGATCAGGCGCCCGTCGAGGCCGCTCGCGCGACGGGGGCCGGCCCGGCGCAAGTGATCCTGCACGGCATCCTGCCGCAGGTGCTGCCGCAGATGGCAGACACCACCGTATACCGCTGGGAGCTCAACTTCCGGGCCTCGGTGGTCGTGGGCGTCGTCGGAGCTGGCGGCATCGGCTTCGAGCTGATCGCCGCCCTCCGCACCCTCCAGTACGACGAGGTCGCCGCGATCCTGCTCGTCATCCTTGCCACAGTCACCCTGGTCGACGCCCTCGGCGGAGCGTTGCGAAAGAGGTTCCAATGACAGACACACACCCGACGGATACGCACGTGACGGAGACTCCCCACCGCCCGGTGGTGGTCCTCACCCACCGCGTGCATCCCCCGATCCTCGAGATGCTCGCTGACAGCTGCGAGGTGATCGCGAACCAGAGCGACGGCAGCCTACCCGCCTCGGAGCTGCGACGCAGGGCAGCAGGCGCGGACGCCCTCATGGCGTTCATGCCGGATCGGATCACCGCAGAGTTCCTCGACGCGTGCCCGCGCCTGCAGGTGGTCGCCGGCGCCCTCAAAGGCCACGACAACATCGATGTCAACGCGTGCACCGAGCGCGGCATCTGGCTGACGCGGGTCGAGGATCTCCTCACCGAACCCACCGCCGAACTCGCGGTCGGTCTGCTCATCGGACTCGCGCGCAACATCACGGCAGGAGACCGCGCGGTGCGGGCCGGCCTTGCGGGATGGCGACCGACGCTCTACGGAAGCACGCTCGTGGGCTCGACAATCGGCCTCGTGGGCGCGGGAAGGCTCGGACGGGCAGTGGCGCGGCTGCTCAGCGGCTTCGACGCGAACCTGCTCTACTGCGATCCTGAGCCATTGTCCTCCGCCGGCGACCACGGTTTGCAGATGGAGCACGTGGAACTCGGTGAGCTGTTGACGCGCAGCGACGCCGTGGCGGTCTGTGCCCCGCTGGACGCGAACACCCTGCACCTGCTTGGCCGCGCCCAATTGGAATCGATGCGGCCGGGGTCGCTGCTCGTCAACGTCGGGCGCGGCTCCGTAGTGGACGAGGTCGCCGTGGCTGAGCTGCTGCGCAGCGGGCACCTCGGCGGATTCGCCTCGGACGTGTTCGAGTTCGAGGACCTCTCGCGCCCGGACCGTCCTGAAGGCGTGCCCGAGGAGCTCCTGGCGATACAGGACCGGACTCTCTTCACTCCGCACCTCGGGTCCGCTGTGGCCTCCGCGAGGCTCAGGATCGAGGAACATGCTGCCGAGGCGATCCTGCAGGTGCTTACCGGCGAGGTGCCCGACGGTGCAGTCAACCGTCCCCTGCGCACGCACTCCCCTGGTCCGACGCCTGCATTATGATCAGTTCCATCAATCGCGTCACGTCGAAGAAGTCTGCGCCTCGGGTCCCGGTGTATCTGGCCGCGGCAGACACTCTCGCCGAGCAGATCGCGGACCAGCCGGTCGGGACCCGGCTTCCGTCGGAAGACGAGCTCGCCGGTCAGCTCGGCGTCAGCCGGCTGACCGCGCGGGCGGCGCTTGCAGAGCTGGAGAGGCGCTATCTCGTGCGCCGGCGGCAGGGCAGCGGAACGTACGTCTCCCGTCGAGTCGATTACACGATCAGCCGCCGCCATCCGCCGTCGTGGAGTCAGAGCGTCCGAGACGCCGGGCTCACCCCCGATGTCCGAACCACAGGATGGCGACTCGAGACTCCGTCGCCCGAGGTGCGCCGGCGGATGAGGATGGGGCCGAGACGTCAGGTGATCGCGCTCACTCGTGCTCGGTACATCGACAATGAGCTGGTCGGCTTCGCCGAATCCTTCTTCGACACGGAGCTGGTCCCGGACCTGCCCCAGGTCCTCGACCCGTCCGCCTCCCTGCACGACACCCTGGCTGATCACTACGGACTCCAACCGGTTCGCGGATGGTTCGGCGTTGCCATCGACCCCGCAACGCCCGAGGTCGCCGAACACCTCGGGCTGAGCGGCCGACCGCCGGTCATCTCGATCCGCTCGCGAACCGACGCCGCAGCACGGGACCATAGGCCCGTGGAACTCACGGTCTCGTGGTTGCGGGTCGATGTATTCCGCGTCGAGATCGACTTCGACACGTAAGTCCGCCATCGTGATCAGCCCCCCGGGTCATGACGGACAGGTGGAAAGGGCGATCATCCGAGAGCCTGCCCCGGTCAGAGGTCGAAGGTCGCCACGACTGGCCGGTGATCGGATCCCGGCGCTCCCTGCCGCCCGGTGGGGTCGTCCTCGATCGAGGGGAGGTCCACTCCCCCGTCGTCACCGCGGACGCCGTGCCGACGAGCGCGTGGGACACGAGCAGATGGTCGGTGAGTTCTCCGCGGCCCCGGTAGACACGGGAGAACCGTTCGCCCTCCGGGATGAGCATCGACTGACCCCACAAACACAGATGGGCAGGGCAAACAGAGGCGGTAGCAGGGCATTAGACACTCAGCTAGAGAGCATTCCCCTTGGCCACGCCCTGCTACTCAGGGTGCGGCCCGGACGGATGCCGCTGTGCCGCGCACCACGTCGTCGCACATGAGCGACGGGTATACCTCGCTGGACGCACCGCGAATCCGTCGCTGCTCCCTGCTGAGACGGAGCAGGCGGGTTCGCGATGCGTCCCGCACGCATTACGGAGAGCTAGCTCGGCGGATGCGCCGCTACGCGTCTTCCTCAGCATCTTGACTTGGCATTGAGATGCGCATGGCGATCAGTCCGGCACCAATTAGCCCGAGGAGTGCAAATGCACTGCTGAGCAGAAATGGGTCTACTCCGGCCAGCGCTCCAGAGAAGCCGACGCCAATGTAGATGGTGATGCCGGTAGAGCCGCCGAGCTGGTCAGCCGCTCGCTGGACTCCGGAAGCTGTACCAGCGTCCGCTTCGGTCACCCCGGTAACAGCCGCGTACTGAAGTCCGACTAGGCCAAAACCCATCCCGGCAGCAATGAGGACCATGGCCGGAATCATCGCGACGGCCGCCGCCTCCACATGGGTAGCCATGGCGATGGCAACCATCCCGAGAGCGGTGAACCCGATTCCAGCCACGGCGCAGAATCGCGCGCCCCAGCGGCCGAGGAATCGAGGTACCAGGGTGGCAGCCGCGACGAGCGAGATGGCCAGTGGCACCAGCGTCAGTCCCGTTTCCAACGGGCTGAGTCCCAGCCGGTTCTGAAGGTAGAAGGTGAACAGCAGGAACGATGTGGACAAAGCAGCGCTTAGCAGAGCAGTCGCAAGGTTGGCCAACACTCGCGCCCGATTGTGGAAGAACTCCAGGGGTACCAGCGGATTCGAGGCCCGTCGTTCGACTACAACGAACAAGTAGGCAGCGAGCACAGCTCCGGCCAACACAGTCACGGCAGCCCACCGGGGGAAACCGTCAGCCTCTCCCACTTCAACGATGCCGAAAGCGAACATGAGTGGTGCAGCGGTTAACAGGAGCGAACCCGGAAGATCGAGCGCGATGTGCCTACTTGGTCGGTCTACCGGAACGAGAATGCTCGTGGCTATGAGCACGAACACGATGAACGGAACCGATACGAGGAAGATCCAGCGCCACCCCAGAAGCTCAGTGATGACTCCGGAGAGGATGAAGCCAAGCACCAGTCCGCAACTGGCCACTGCCGCCCACACGCTCAGCGCGCGTGATCGTCCAGAGCCTTCGGGGAACAGGAGAACAATCACAGCCATCGCGGCTGGTAAGGCCAGCGCCTCGCCTGCACCTTGAAGTAATCGAGCGGCTACAAGTAAGGGAAATGTCGGGGCAAGTCCTGCCAGCAGTGAGGCGAGACCAAACACAACTGTGCCGATCAGCAGTATCCGGCGTTGCCCGAGTACGTCCCCGAGCCGGCCGCCCAGCATCAGCAGACCGCCGCCGGTGATCGTGTACCCCACGACAACCCATGTCAGTTGGCGGGCGTCTGCGCCGAACTCGGAACCGATGGACGGAAGGGCGACGTTGACCACGGTCACATCCACCGCGATCAAGAATTGCAACATGGAAAGGCAGGCGAGCGTTACCCAAGCCCGCACTGACGTGGTCTTGCGTTGAGAAAGTTTGGTGGGAACCAATTCGTGCTCCATCGTTCAAAAGAACTCCGGGCAGCACTAAGCGCCGCTCCGGACTGGCCGTGGAGCGGCGAAGCATCGAGAAAGTTAAGGGACTAGTGCTCCGCCGCTAGCGGAGCATCTCCGTCACGGCGGCCGCAGCCGCAGAGGAACCTGCCATGCGAAGCATGATATCAATGCCGCGCTGGGCCACGGCCGGGCAGGGGAACGCAACCGATAGGGAACCGACATAGTTGCCCACAGCACTGAACGCAGCCCCAGAGCACGCTCTTGGTGTCAACGGAGGCGTGCTCCTTTGACGGTTCTGTCTGCTCAGCAGCTAGTTCGTCTCACAGATCCGGGCGACGGGTGTACGTGCTCTGACACGTTCGCTGTCACGCCTCAGCACCCCTAATTTGCTGCGATGCTGCGTAGTATTCGCTGCTCTTGGCACCCGGCGTCGCACGCGAGCGCTGGGAGGTGTCGAGATACTTCGCCATGAAGAATCATGGCCGCGTAGGCAGTAACTGCCACTGCTAGGTTCGCCATTGGCCCCCGCAGCTGCTCTGGAATACTCCTCACCAGAGCGCGCTGTTTCGCGTTTCGCTTTCCGGGCTCAAAGGGGTGAATGTGTCCCTCGTATAGTGCCACTTCAACGGTGTCACGAAGGCTCACTGCAGCGGGTTCAACGCTTGAGGCAGTGAGAGCCGGATCCCACCCCACTGACTTGCCTGGCGCTAAACGAAGTCCCAGGGTGCGGCCATCGCGGGCGTAGAAGACGAAGCGTCGGTCGAGCAACTGATCCCACTGATGCTGGGCCTCATCGACATGTTCGGACACTTCACCCAGTCCAAGATTCCTGGCGGCATGTAGCACCTTGTCCAACGACACCTCATCAGCGCCTGTTAGAAATTGGCGAACCCTTGGCCCCGCCACATCGAAGTGTGCCTGGGAAAGTGCGTACGTCCTTAGAGAAACTCGCCCTGTAGCATTGTCAATATCGAAGTCCATTTTAGCGAGCAGATCAGGCCGAAGGCTTTTGCGCAGCTCAGACCAATAGTCTCGTTCAGACAAGTCGTGAAAAGAATGCAGAAACATTCTGAGTCGTTCCTTGTCGTCGTATGGCATATGTCTTCCTTTCAAAGACGGGTCCAGCGGCTACACCACTCTGAGGAACTTGATCAGCGAAAGTTGAGTCTCACGTCGTGGTGGCTCTCCCCTGTCTAACGCACAGGGGATGCGCAGGCCGGGCTCAGCTTCCCGCGCAACATTCCCGCCAGCAGGCCCTGATGTTCACACCTCCGCGAGTTCCACAAGCTCCTCCGTGCCGACCTTCTGATCTGGGTCAGCAACTGCACCGGTGAAAGTGACGCCTTCCATCTCCAGGACATGCTTCGGGTCACGGGCATCCTCAGCGTCACTCCACCGGAAGCCATCGGCAACTCGCCCGTCGGAAGTCAGCACTCGGTAAGCATGGGAGCAGTCTTTGCAATCAGCGACATGGTTTGCTAACGGCTGAGGAGCCGTGCCTGCAACCTCCGCAAGTGCGGCATACGTAGTCCAGCGCCCCATGGGGAGAGCGGCGAGGACACGATGCAGGGTACGCCAATCAAACCCACGACGATCCGCACGCTGCCAGCGCCTCACCGTCTCGACAGCGGCATCCGAGGCCTGGGGCAGCGGCCAGATTCCGATGGCCTTAGCTGCGAGACGTTCGCCGCGCTCAACCATTTCCTTTTCCGTCCATACCTCTAGTGCCCCAAGGCCGGCGTTCAAGCGAAGAGGGCTCTCACAGAACCCACCTCCCATGTCGCGCTTCTGAGCGAAGGGCTTGTCCTGGTACTCGGAGTTGTACCCCGTAAGCGTCAGGTTTCCGAGGGTGTGGAGGTGCTGCTCGTGCACTCGCTCCCAGTCCTCACCGAGATCCTGACGCCAGGCAGCAGAAAGATTCTCGTTCTGAGGCATGATGTGCTCGATCGTGTACTCAGCGACCGAGATTGGCTCCTTACGCCCGTCGTTCTCCAAGGAGCGCAGCAAGAACGCGGTGCGAGGGAAGTGGTACAGATCTGCCGTGCGTAGGTCGGCCGCAAAGTCATCGTCCCGTGGGAAACGTTGCGAGGCGGTCAGCGTGAGGAAACGTGCCGCCACGCTCTCCACGTACTCCGTAGTGCTGATCGTGGCTCCGAACTGCGCGAAGGTACCCTTCAGTGTGTTCGTGGGGATTTGGCATACGGCACGTCGGAAAATATATGAAATCGTCATTGAGACGATTTGCAGCACCTCGTCCTCGTTGATCACGCCGTTCGCGAAGTCTGCGTATACCTGCAATAGGAACGGATGCACAACTGTAGCCCGTAGCTGCTCCAGGTCACGAAAAGCTCGTGCGAGAAGAGGTCGCTCTTCTCCGCCAAGCGCGAAGGCAGCGTAGTAGCCTGCGTGCAGGTGGAGATCCTCGACAAGTTCCCGACGAGTGCCACCCGCAGCTTCTCGACCGAGAGCAAACTCCTTGAAAGATTCGTAGATTTCTCCCTTGCGCAGCGTCCGGTCTCTAGTTCGGTAGGTGAGGTAGTGACGTACGAATTCGTCGAATCGACTCTCCTCCACACCGGCGAATCGTTGCTCCATTGGGAACCAGTACTGCTCGTAGAGCGCTGACTGCTCGCGTGGAGGCGCGTCCATCAAAACAAAGTTGCGAATGAGATCCGCCTGTGACAGTTTCTTGCCCGTCGAGTTCATCGTCTCGAACACCAGCTGCGGGTCGTCTTTGCCTCGGCTGAGGCTGACGTCGACGATGACCAACTTCTTGAGACCGTTGCAGATGTCGACGAGGTCCAGCCCATCCGAATCCAAAAGGTCGCGAAAATACTCAACATTCTCGAGGACCCGTGACGTCGACGCATCCGGTGGTGGAGCGTGGTCAATGACCGCTTTCAGCGCTTCTCTGTCAGACTTGGAAAGCTCCAGTTTGTAGTAGCGATCCCCATCTTCGTCGGCATTGACCAGGTAGCGGTTTCGGATCTTGCGTGGGGAGAAACCTTCAACAGGCTCGCGCTCACCTTCCGGCATGAGTTCGAGCCGTTCAGCAAGCGCAGCCAAGAGCAGCATAATTGTAGTGACCCGTTGCTGGCCGTCGATTAGCAAATCTGGTTCGGTCGAGGTTCGCGTGCCCTGGTCGCGCTCAACGTAGACGATCGAGCCGGTGAAGTGACTGTCGAGTCGCACGCTGCGGCCAGCATGGAGGATATCGGCCCAGAGCCGGCCGCATTCTTCTTCTCCCCACGAGTAGACACGCTGATAGATCGGGACCATGAACTGCGTGCCGGAACGCGAGAGCAGTTCCAGCAGGTTCGCATCGTAAGCCTTCATACAGTAATCATTGCAGTTCGTGCCGACTCTCGACGGTGAAGACTCAGTTGATGCCAATCGACTCGCTGTCGCAAGGCGTGCCCACACACGCCTCCGAACTGGACATTTCCGACGGCGTCGACCCAACTCGCCCTGACAATCGGGTATGTCCACATGGACTCGTTCTCACGTCCTGGTCTCACTGACGAGCACTTCTGCGACTCGCCGGTCCACCTCAGATTCAGTTCGTAGCTGCAGCGCCCGCATTCCGTCGCCGGCTTCCTCTTCCTGGATCAGCTGCTCCAGCACCGCCCACCGAAACACCGCTGCTTCCGCATCTGCCGGCAGACCAGTCCACCGTGACGGCAAGTCCGCTACCTTCG
>DHCMJ07802__coassemble_1570_pt1 | contig 12235 bp, 10 predicted proteins | sample DHCMJ07802__metabat2_high_PE_026 | metagenome-assembled genome bin DHCMJ07802 | reverse complement strand
GCCGGTCTGCTGGACCTCGAGCCCGCCGTCCGAGACGCCGTGGTGATGTCTCTGCCGTTCCGTCCCCTCAAGGACGGGGACGAGGGAGAGTTCCACTACACGCTGGGTGAGGACATCACCGAGGACGAACCCGAGGAGGATCCTCGGTGGGCGGCACTCAAGAGTGTTCTGAACGAGAAGAAGGAGAGCTGATCATGGCTGTTCCCAAGCGGAAGCTGTCGCGCAGCAACACGCGCCATCGTCGCTCGGCGTGGAAGGCCCAGGCTCCGGCACTGGTCAAGACCGTCGAGAACGGACGCGTCGTGTACTCGCGCCCCCACCAGGCCAAGGTCGTCGAGGATTCGGCCGGTACGCCGCTGTTCCTCGAGTACAAGGGTCGCAAGATCGCTGACGTCTGACAGCGGACATGACTGACGAGGACCTCACGGGCCTCACGAAGCGTCTCGGGGTCGATATCGACCCCGAGACGCTTCGTCTTGCCCTCACGCACCGGTCGTTCGCGTTCGAGAACGGGGGCATCCCCACGAACGAGCGGCTGGAGTTCCTGGGCGACTCCGTGCTGCAGCTCGTGGCGACGGAGTCCCTCTTCGAGGACAACCCGGAGCTGCCGGAGGGCCGTCTGGCGAAGATGCGCGCGGCGGTCGTGAACACGCGGGCGCTGGCCGGCGTCGCGCGGCACCACGACGTGGGTGCGCACCTGCTGCTGGGCAAGGGCGAGGATGCGACGGGCGGGCGTGACAAGGACTCGATCCTCGCGGACACCGTCGAGGCGCTCATCGGCGCCTGCTACGTGAGCCGGGGCCGCGAGGAGGCGTTCGCGCTGGTGCACCGGTTCATCGACGGGATGCTCGCGGACGCCGTGGCGCTGGGTGCCGGCGTCGACTACAAGACGACGCTGCAGGAGGCGGCCGCGGATCTGGACCTGGGGACCGTCCGCTACGACGTCGTGGGGGAAGGGCCTGCGCACGCGCGCGTCTTCACCGCCACCGCGATCACGGGCGAGACCGCCTGGGCCCAGGGTCAGGACTCGTCGAAGAAGGCCGCCGAGGCCGTCGCCGCCGAGGCCGCGGTCCGCGCCATCCTGGCTGCCCACCCCCAGTACACCCGCCGGTCGTAGGCCCACCGTGCCCGAGCTGCCCGAGGTCGAGTCCGTCCGCCGCGGCCTCCTCGACTGGGTCGAGGCCGCGACCGTCACCGGGGTGCGCGTGCTGGACTCCCGGATCCTGGGCACCACCTCCCAGCGCCGGATCCCTCCCGAGGCCGTCGACATCTTCGCCGAGGCCGTGGCCGGGCGGACGCTCGCCGCACCGCAGCGGCGGGGCAAGTTCCTCTGGGTCCCGTTCGCGGGCACTCCCGCCGCACTCACCCTCCACCTGGGGATGAGCGGGCAGCTGCGGATCCACACGGCAGAGGAACCGCACCACCGCCACACGCGCGCGGTCCTCGAGCTGGAGAGCAGGTCGGGAGCCGTCCAGCTGCGCTTCATCGATCAGCGGATCTTCGGTCACATCGGAGTCGACGATCTGATTCCGGACGGCCCAGATGCGGTGCCCGCATCCAGCGCGCACATCGCGCGTGATCCTCTGGACCCCCACTGGGATCTCGAGGTGACGGCACGTCGGATCCAGCGGTCGACCTCAGCACTCAAGACCGTGCTCATGGACCAGACCGTCGTGAGCGGGATCGGCAACATCTACGCGGACGAGGCTCTCTTCCGCGCCCGCGTCCACCCGCAGGCGGTGCCGGCGCGCACACGGATCTCGCGGCTGCGGGCGGTGCTCGAGGCGGCCCGCGCGGTCATGGAGGCGGCACTGGTCCAGGGCGGGACCAGCTTCGACTCGCTCTACGTGCACGTGAACGGCGACTCCGGCTACTTCGACCGGTCGCTGACCGTCTACGGGCGGACCGGCCAGCCGTGCCTGGTCTGCGGCACCCCCATCAGGAGGCTCGTCGTGGGTGGCCGCGGCACCCACGTCTGCCCCACCTGCCAGCGGAGGCGATAGCCCGCACGCTGTCGTGCGACAGGACCTTTCCGCCGTAGTCGCATAGCTGGTACGCAGAGGTGAAGGATCCTCGCCGTGTGGCAGATCTGTGATGGAGAGGCATCCGCGCTTCGGAGTGAATGACGGCAGACTGTGTCTCACACGCCGCCCCACACTCATTCAGGAGCATCATGTCGAACCAGGACCTGTTCCACACTGTCGTCGACGTGCCCGCTCCGCAGCTCGTCGGTGTGGTCCGCAAGATGCTCCGGCTGCCCTGGGCGACGGGCGCGGAGTCCGACGTCGAGCAGACGATCGACGGACTGGAGGTCACCTCATGGGATGCCGCGGAGATCCACGCCCTGGACCTTCTTGTCAGCACGAGTCTCGAGGGGGATGACGGCACGCGTGAGGCGGCCGTGCGAGAGCGTTCCTCACCTCTTCTTGACGGAGTCGTCGCCGCGTTGACGGAGGAATGGGGCGACCATCGCGTGCTGAGTGGTCTCGAAGACCGTCGTGCGTGCACGCTGCTCCAGGTCATCCTGCACGGTCAGGGACTGGACTCCGACCATGCCTGGCCCGTCGGGGACCGCTGGGTCATCGTCTTCGACGGCGTCCTGCCCGGGTCCCGCCAGTACGCCATCGGTCTCCTCGTCACCTCCACCCACGTGGTGGAGGACTACGACTACTCCCTGCCGGGTGGATCCGCAGTCGCGGAACGACTGGCCGCACGACTGTCCCCGGGCACCGACCTGCCTGTACCTCTGGAACGCGCATTGTGGGCCATGGAGGCGCAGGGATGGGGTGGCATCGACGCCCACGGCGATCCGTTCGCCACCCCGTACGAGGGGCAATCGCAGCTGGGCGCGGTGTTCTCCGGAACGATGTCGACGGAGGGCTGGCTCGACCCGGACGCTCCGGATGCGTGGAGGCTCCTCCCGCTCGCGGAGACTGACGGATCCGGCGGGTTCGCAGCCCTCTGGTTCGCGCCGTCGGGTGAATCCCGTTTCGTCCTGCTGAGCTCCGAAGGTGGCGAGCCGCAGCGACTGGCGGACGACCCCGTCGACTTCCTGCGTCTCATCGCGATCGGATTCGAGGAGCTGCACTCGTGGGTGTGGAGCCAGCCCGTGTGCGTCGACGAGGACGATGAAGACGACGACAACTCCGCGGCCGCACACGCGGACTTCCGGGGATGGGTCGAAGACGACTTCGGCGTCGACGTGCCCGAGTCGTGGTCGGTGACGGACGACGACCGGTTCGCAGCGTGGTTGAGCTCCGCGGCAGAGCCGCTCAGCATCGACGAGTCGTGGACGATCATCGAGCGCGTACTGCAGGAGCGGAGTCCAACTGTCCACGCGACCCTGCGCGGGCCTGTCTCCCAGGACGACCTCGACGCTCTCACCCGGACCGTGGGGCGGCCGCTCCCGGTCGACCTGGTCGAGAGCCTCCGGCGTCATGACGGTCAGGACAACCCCACGCAGCTGCAGGACCTGTTCGACCACTACACCCTTCTGAGAGCGCGGGCGATGATCGAGCAGTCGGACATGCTGGCCGACGCTGTGGGTGATGATGCGGACGAGACGATCGACTGGATGGAACCGCATCGGGTTCGCGCGATCGCCAACTGTCGCGGCTGGCTGCAGTTCACTGCTGCGGAGGGGCACGGGCACGCGATCGACCTCGACCCGTTGCCGGCCGGTCTGGTGGGGCAGATCATCCACCTGCCGGTCGACGGACCCACCCCGCTGCCCGAGTACTCGTCGTACCGCGTGTGGCTCTCGGACCTGGCCCGGCGACTGGAGACGGACTCCTTCACCGTCGACGACGACGGAGTCATCCGACTGAACGATTGATCCGGGACCGGCCCGGGCGTGCGTTCCACGATCAGCACATCGGATCCTGCCGCCTGCGGTGTGACCGGACTCACCTGACTTAGAGTGATGGGCATGTCGAGACTCGCTGACCTCATCCAGCAGAACCGTCCCGATTGGCCCGTCCTTCCCTGACGACCTCGAGCGCGCGTGGGCCTGGTTGGAGGACCACGAATACGCGGCCGATGCGCCGGGCGGGTACTGCGTGACGGTCTCCGGCGACGATGACTCCTCCATCGTCTTCACCGCGGACGGGACGTTGGAAGGAAGGCTGGAGCCCGACGAGTCCGGCCGCGCGGTCGTGCTTCCGATCGGAGACGCCGACGGCTCCGGATCGATCATCGCACTGTGGCGAGACGGGGATGCCGTGCGTGTGGTGCTCCTGGGTTCCGATGGAGAGCGCGGGATCCTGGCCCAAGACGCGCGGGAGTTCCTCACGCTGCTCGCGATCGGGTACGTCGAGCTCAACGGCATCGCACTGGGGGCTGAGCCCGAGGACCCTGTTGAGACGAGCCGGTTCCGCGAATGGCTCGAGGGGACGTTCGGCGTCACGGTGCCCAGCGCATGGCCGGCGTTGAGCGACCATCCTGACGCGTTCGGCTCTTGGATGGCGAGGCAATTCGGGGAAGAACCGGATGAGGCGGTGTCGCCTCCGTCGGACTCCCCGGGAGCCCGGATCGACGGCGAACTCACCCACTTCATGGCTCTGTTGGGCGAGCCGGACGATCACAGTGCAGTGGACGCCGTCGCGTCCCTCCTCGACATCCGCCTGGGCAAGGCTCTGCGATCGTCGACGAAGGCCTTGGCCAAGGTGGGTGTGGAAGTCAGGAGTACGCGCGAGGGAGTCCAGACCATCTGGATCACGACGGAGGACTACCCGAGGGCTGCAGCGCTCATCTCCGGTCTGGCTGAGGACCCCACCCGTGCGCAGGTGCTGTCATTCCTGGGTGAGCCGGAAACGGCTGGGGAGAAGTGGCTTCGCTACGTCATCGGCGGGCGCTACGTGCACTTCGCGTTCGACGCCCGCCTTACGATGATCACGCTGATGGTCGACGCGCCGTAATCGATCCGTTGTGACTGCTTTACTCGCCACATCTATTGTTTGCGGCTACTCTGTTCGTCAGAGAGTAGAGGTGCGCGATGAGCGGATACCGGATTGATCGTGAGCTCACAGAGTTCGGGGCGCATGTGCGCGGTTGGCGCATGGTGCTCGGCCTCACAGCTCAGCAGGTTGCTGAACGCGCGGACATCACGCGCGACACGTTGCGCAGAATCGAATCGGGCGATCCCCGTGTGGGATTCGGCAACGTCGCCCAGGTGCTCCGCGCGCTGGGGGCCCTGGACAGGGTCGTCGAGTCAGCCGATCCGTTGAACAGCGATATCGGGAGACTCCGGGCCGACAGGCTCACACGGAAGCGTGCGCGATGACCACCATCGAGGTCTTCGTCGACCGTGGTGAAGTGCCAGCGCGGGTGGGACAGGCCCACATCACGCGCCAACGAGGACAGGTCTCCACCACGTTCCTGTACGACCCGGACTATCTGGCGGGTGACGGGATGAGCATCGATCCCTCTCTTCCACTGGTTTCGGGTGCACAGCACCAGAACGGCCTCGTGCGGGCCTTCGCTGACAGTGCTCCGGACCGCTGGGGCAGGAATCTGATCGAGAAGGCGGAACGTGCTCGTGCTCGCTCGGAGGGCCGCACGCCCCGCAGGCTGGACGACCTCGACTTCCTTCTGGGCGTCAGTGATGACACGCGTCAGGGTGCCCTGAGATTCCGGATCGCCGGCAGCCGGGAGTACGTGGGTGAGCCGTCTCGTGTCCCCCGATTGGTCGCATTGCCCCAGTTGTTGCGGGCTTCGGATGAACTGGCCTCGGACAGCGATCCCGCTGCTGCGGTGAAGCAGCTTCTCGACACCGGAACGACCGGACTGGGTGGGGCACGTCCCAAGGCATCCGTCCGTCTCGAGGACGGTTCGTTGGCCATTGCCAAGTTCCCACACCCCGGCGACCGCTGGGATGTGATGGCGTGGGAGGCGACGGCACTGGATCTGTTGGAATCGTCGGGTCTTCGGACCCCGGCGCGTCGGCTGACGTCGGTGGGGGACCGCAGCGTGCTCATTCTGACGCGCTTCGACCGCACCGCCACAGGAAGCAGGATCGGGTACATCAGTGCGATGACCGCTCTGGGCGCGAACGACGGGGACCACCGTGACTACGTGGAGATCGCTGAAGCGGTGCGTGATCTCTCGAAGTCTCCGAAGGCCGACCACCGCGAGCTCTTCGACCGTGTCGTCACGTCGGTCGTGCTGGGGAACACCGACGATCACCTGCGCAACCACGGCTTCCTCGAAGATCGCGGTTCGTGGATGCTGAGCCCCGCCTTCGACGTGAACCCGACCCCTGACTCGTGGCGGCCTCGTTCGACATCCATCATGGGGGCCGACGCAGGGCCTGATGAAGCCGCGGCCCTGCTTCCCCTGGCGGAGGAGTGTGGGCTGAGCGCGGAACAGGCACGCACGAGGATCCGTCGAATCCTGGGGGTCATGACCAGCTGGCGTGACGTGGCGCGACGACACGGCATCAGAGAGCAGGAGATCACGATGATGGCAGAGTCGATCGAGACTCGCATCGCGACAGTGGACGATGCGATCCGCATGTGACTGTCGTCGCCTGGGGGCGACCTCTGCGCGGGCCCCGTGTCCGTACGGCTGGATAGACTTCACCCACCATGCATCTCAAGACCCTCACGCTGCGCGGATTCAAATCCTTCGCGTCGGCCACGAAGCTCGAGTTCGAGCCCGGCATCACGTGCGTGGTGGGTCCCAACGGGTCCGGCAAGTCGAACGTCGTCGACGCTCTGGCGTGGGTCATGGGGGAGCAGGGAGCGAAGAACCTGCGCGGCGGCAAGATGGAGGACGTCATCTTCGCCGGCACCGCGAAGAAGCAGGCGCTGGGCCGGGCGGAGGTCGCCCTCACGATCGACAACACGGACGGCGCCCTGCCCATCGACTACACCGAGGTGACGATCTCCCGCACACTCTTCCGCTCCGGCGGCAGCGAGTATCGGGTCAACGGGGAACCCGCCCGGCTGCTGGACATCCAGGAGCTGCTGAGCGATTCCGGCCTGGGCAAGGAGATGCACGTCATCGTGGGCCAGGGCCGCCTCGACGCGATCCTCCACGCGGACCCCTTCGAGCGCCGCGGCTTCATCGAGGAGGCCGCCGGCGTCCTCAAGCACCGCAAGCGCAAGGAGAAGGCGCTCCGCAAGCTCACCGGGCTCCAGACCAACCTCGACCGGCTCGCGGACCTGCGCGCGGAGCTCGCCCGGCAGCTGGGTCCCCTGGGCCGGCAGGCCCGCGCCGCCCAGCGCGCCCAGGTCGTCCAGGCCGTCGTCCGCGACTCCTCTGCCCGCCTGCTGGCCGACGACGTCGTCCGCCTACAGGCGCGCATCGCCGCGACGACCCCGGACCACGACCCCGCCCAGCAGCGTCGCGCCCTCGAAGAGGAGGTCCGGCAGCTGGACCAGGAGATCGAGACAGCCGAGGCCGCCCGCACCTCCTTCGACGCCCAGACGGACGCCGTCCACGAGAGCCGCGCGCAGATCGCGGCCGCTCACGCGCGCGCCACGGCCCTGTCCCAGCGCGCAGGCGACCGAGTCGAGATGCTGCGCTCCGCCGCCCAGCAGCAGCGCAGCGCCGGCGAATCCCCAGACGCCCTGCGCGAGCGCGCCCAGCGCTTCGAGGCGGAGCACATCGAAGCCCAGGAGGACGCCCAGCAGCGCTCCGCATCACTGCAGGAGATCACGGACAAGAAGGCGGACATCGAATCCCGCCTCACCGCCGCCGAGCAGGAGCTCGCCGCGGAGCGCGCCCGCATCGCCGCCCGCCTGCGCAAGCGCGCGGAGCTGGAGTCCGGGATCGCAGTCGCCGCCCGCTCGCTGGAGCACGCGGAATCCGCCCTCTCCTCCCTGGAGAAGGAGGACGCAGGCTCCGACCAGGCGATCGAACGCGCCGAGGCCGCCGTCCAGGCCGCACAGCAGACGCTGACCCAGTGCGAGGCGGGGGAGACCCGTCTGGATGAAACCCATGCACAGGCCGAGGCCGCGGTCCGGGAGCTGACCGACCAGCGCGCCCAGCTCCTCGAGGAGCGCACGAGCGCCCGCACCGCCCATTCCCGGCTCGAGGCGCAGGCGGAGGGGCAGCGCGCCAGCAGCCGCCTGACGGCCGGCCTGGAGGACCTGCTGGAGGCGGATCTGCCCGGCCTGCGCGGCGCCGTCGCTCAGGACCTCACGATCGTCCCCGGCTGCGAGCTGGCCGCCACCGCCGCGCTGGGCACCCTCTCCGGTGCGATCCTCGCGACGGACCGCGACGCGGCCCTGGCTGCGCTCGACCACGTGGGCGAGGACGGACTCCTCGACGTCGTCCACCCGGAGTCCCCGGACGCGTCCCGGCCCACACCCGCGGCACCCACCGCGACCGAGGCACCGGGGCCGGGGGAGACGGTCCCCGCCCAGGCCGTCGTCTCCGCCGACTCACCCGACCTGACTGCCGCGCTGGACCGAGCGCTGACGGGCGTCCACATTGCAGGCTCACGGGAGTCCGCACTCGCCCACTTGGAGCAGCACGCGGACGACACCGTCATCACCCTCGACGGGACCGTCCTGGCCCACGGCCGCACCGCCCGGGCGGGCACCCCGGAGGCCGGGCAGATCGCCGCCCGCGCGGCCCTGGACGAGACGCTCGCGGAACTGGCCGGACTGGAGCCGCGGCTCGCAGAGTTGGACGAGCAGATCGCGGACGTCGACGCACGCCTGGTACCGGCCCGGCAGGAAGAGTCCCAAGCGCTCGCCGCCCTCCATGACTCCGACGCGTCCATCGTGGCCGCCGGCGAGGAACTGGCCCGCGCGGCCGGTGAGCTCGAACGGCTGCGGTCCAGGGCCTCGGCGACGGCGGACTCGATCACGCAGGCCCGCCAGCGCCGGGACCGGGCCGCAGCGGAACTCGAGGGTGCTCGGCGTGCGCTGGCGGAGGCCGACAGCACCGAGGACCGCAGCGAGGAGCCGGATACGGAGGAGCGCGACCGGCTGGCGGACGAGCGCTCGGCACTGAGCGAGCGGACGGTCGACGCCCGGGTGGGCCTCAAATCCGCCCAGGACCGGGTGGGCTTCCTGGCCGACCGCGTCCGCGCGCTGCGTCGGCAGGCCGACCAGGAGGAGGCCGCACGGGCACAGGCCGCACGCGTCGCGGAGACGCGCAGGCGGCAGGCCGACGGTGCCCAGCACATCGCCCGCATCGCCGCCGGTGTTGCCGAGCGCGCCGGTGCCTGGCAGCGGGAGGCGGAAGAGGCACTCGCCCTGCGCTCCGGCGAGCGGGCGCGCCTGGAGAGCGAGGTCTCCCGGCTGCGCACCGCGCGGGCGGACGCCTCGACCCGCCTGACGCAGGCGGCGGATAAAGAACACGCGGCCCGGCTGGAGCGCGAGCGCCACCTCGTGCAGCTCGAGGAGCTGGAACGGCGCGCGGTCGAGGAGGCGGGACTGAGCGCGGAGAACCTCGTTGAGCAGTTCGGCCCCCACCTGCCCGTGCCCGTCCTCGACCCGCCGGAGGCGAAGTGCGGCGCGGCACCGGCCCCGCAGCGAGACGCGGAGCTGGACGGCGCGCAGGACGCGACGCAGGACGGGGAGCACGAGGAGACTCAGGTCGAGACGACCCCGTACGTCCGGGCGGACGTCGAGCGCGCACTCACGAAGGCGAAGAAGGAACTCGCCTCGATCGGGCAGGTGAATCCGCTGGCCCTCGAGGAGTTCGCGGCCCTCCAGGAGCGGCACGACTACCTGGAGCGCCAGATCACGGACGTCGAGCAGACGCGGTCGGAGCTCATGGGCCTCGTCAAGGACGTCGACGCGCACGTCCAGCAGGTGTTCGAGGACGCGTTCCGGGACACGCAGCGGGAGTTCGCGGACATCTTCTCCCGCGTGTTCCCCGGCGGCGAGGGCTCGCTGGACCTCACGGATCCGGACGACATGCTCACGACGGGGGTCGAGGTGAGCGCTCGGCCGGCCGGCAAGCGCGTCAAGCGGCTCTCACTTCTGTCCGGCGGTGAGCGGTCCCTCGTCGCCGTCGCCATGCTCGTCGCGATCTTCAAGGCCCGTCCCAGCCCGTTCTACGTCATGGACGAGGTCGAGGCCGCGCTTGACGACGCGAACCTGTCGCGGCTGCTCACGATCTTCCGCGAGCTGCAGGAGTCCAGCCAACTCATCGTCATCACCCACCAGAAGCGCACGATGGAGATCGCGGACGCCCTCTACGGGGTGACGATGCACGGGGACGGGATCTCCCGCGTCATCTCGCAGCGGCTGGAGCAGGAGGCCGCGCCGGCCTCCGCCGGGCAGCCCGCGGCGGCGTCGTAAGAGTCCGCGCCTCCGGGCCGTAGGGAGTGCCGAACCCTCCGAGATGACTGTGATCTGAGACGCCTATCGCGGCGGAGCATCCGCAGGGGGAGACGCCCGTATAGACTGGCCGCGACCATCGGTCCCGCCCGCACACGCATGGGCCTCAGGACCCGCACGACCGCGAGGAGCGCCCCTTCCCCATGACCGGCCCCCAGACGCACGGAGCCGCCCGATGAGTACGGGCGGCTTCCTCGCTGTCATCATCGGGCTGGCGATCACCTTCGCGGTCGGCCTCGTGATCGTCCTCCTCGTGGCTCTGCCGGGGATGCGGCGGGACGGCCGCTTCGGCTCCTCGGAGGGTGACCGGTTCCGGCTGCCGCAGGGGTGGACCGGCTACGACGACGAGGTCGTGGGCTACTTCGGAGACGACGAGACCGCGTCCCTGGCCACCCGGGAGCAGGCCGCCGTCACCGCGATGCGCGAGCACGCCTACGTCCTGCGACCCCAGCCCGCCCGGCATGCCGCACCGCCCCTGGCCTCGCTGCGCCCGCGGACCCGCCACTGGAAGATCCCGGAGTCCGGGACCGGACCCGCCACGACCTTCGCACTGCTGTTCGGCTCGCGCACCCGCTGAGTCCTGCGGCCGTGCCCACCCGCGGCCGATCGGTCCGATCGGCCGCCCACCGCGACGATCCGACAGGAGTTGAAACGTGGAGCCCGTCATCTACGCAGGCATCGGCCTGCTGATCCTGCTCATCATCGCCGGGGGAGTCTTCCTGCTCGCCCCGTCGAAGCGCCGGCGCAGGACTCTCGACACGGACACGGTCCCGGACGCCCCCAGCACCCCGGGCGAGGCCGGACCGGGTGACGAGGACGGCGAGCCGGCCACGGCCTCGGCGCCGGCGCTCGAGCAGCCCACGGAGCCCACGACCCGGCTGGCCCGCCTGCGCGACCGGCTCGCGAAGTCGAACACGACGCTGGGCCGCGGCCTCCTCACCCTCCTGTCCCGCGACACGCTGGACGAGGAGACGTGGGAGGAGATCGAGGACCTCCTCATCATGGCGGACATCGGCGTCGACCCCACGACGGAGATCGTCGATGCCCTGCGCGAGCGCGTCCGCGTCCTGGGGACCCGAGAGCCCGAGGTGCTGCGCGATCTGCTGCGCGAGGAGCTGGTCCGGGCCGTTGACCCGACGATGGACCGCGAGTTGAACGTGGAGCCCCTGGACGGCTCGCCGCGCGTCGTCCTGGTCGTGGGCGTCAACGGCGCCGGCAAGACGACGACGGTGGGCAAGATCGCCCGCGTCCTCGTCGCGCAGGACCGCAGCGTCCTGCTGGGGGCGGCGGACACCTTCCGCGCGGCAGCGGCCGAGCAGCTGAGCACGTGGGGTGCGCGCGTGGGCGTCGAGACCGTCCGCGGTGAGGAGGGCGCGGACCCCGCGTCCGTCGCCTACACCGCGGTGCAGCGGGGCATCGACGAGGGCACGGACGTGGTGCTCGTCGACACCGCTGGCAGGCTCCAGAACAAGAAGGGCCTCATGGACGAGCTGGGCAAGGTCAAGCGCGTCGCGGCCCGCCCGCTGGGCGAGGACCGCGCGATCGACGAGGTCCTGCTGGTGCTCGACGCGACGACCGGCCAGAACGGGCTGCAGCAGGCGAAGGTGTTCTCCGAGGCCGTCGACATCACCGGCATCGTCCTCACCAAGCTGGACGGCACCGCGAAGGGCGGCATCGTCGTGGCCGTCCAGCGCGCGCTGGGCGTCCCGGTCAAGCTCATCGGCCTGGGGGAGGGCGCGGACGACCTGGCGCCGTTCGACGCGCACGGCTTCGTCGACGCGATCGTCGACGCGTGAGAGGTGCGACGGGGCGGACGTGTGCGGCGGCCCCAGCCGTGATTGGTACCCTGGTGAGCTGACCCTGCGGGGCCACTGAATCCATCCTGCGAGGAGTGCTGTGTTCAACTCACTGTCCGACAGGCTGACGTCGACCTT
>DHCMJ07802__coassemble_1529_pt1 | contig 12627 bp, 10 predicted proteins | sample DHCMJ07802__metabat2_high_PE_026 | metagenome-assembled genome bin DHCMJ07802 | reverse complement strand
CCATCACCGCGGGCAACGGGTTCAAGACCCGCCGGTTCGAGGACGTCGTCGAGGAGGTCGCCGGCTTCTTCGATGCGCACGCGGAGGCGGGCACCGTGCCCGGCGGTCTGCACATCGAGCTGACCGGCGACGACGTGACCGAAGTGCTGGGCGGTGGCGCCGAGATCGACGAGGAGGGTCTGCGCCGTCGGTACGAGACGCTCGTCGACCCCCGCCTCAACCACGACCAGTCGCTCGAGATGGCGTTCCAGGTGGCGGAGCTGCTGACGAAGGCGTCGAGGGGCTGAGCGTGGAGCCCATCGATCTGCGCTCCGACACGCTCACCCGTCCCGACGAGCGGATGCGCCGGGCGATGGCGGACGCACCGGTGGGCGACGACGTCTACGGGGAGGATCCCACCGTCAACGCGCTCGAGGCGCGGGTGGCGGAGATGTTCGGCCATGAGGCCGGACTCTTCTGCGCCTCCGGCTCGCTGGCGAACATGGTGGGCGTCGCCGCGTCCGTGGGCCGCGGCGAGGAGGTCCTCGCGGAATCGCGGGCCCACATCCTGCGCTCCGAGGTGGGCGGCCACGGCGCGATCGCGGGCATCACGAGTCGCACGTGGATCTCCCCGGACGGCACCCTCGACGCGGACGCCGCCGTGGCACTCGTCGAGCGGCCGCGCGGCTACAACCAGGTGGGGACCGCGCTCATCGCGGTCGAGAACACGCACAACTTCTCCGGCGGCCGGATCGCCGCGATCGACCAGTTGCGCGCGCTGCGCGCCTGTGCGGATGAGCGCGGCGTGCGCGTCCACATGGACGGTGCCCGGGTCGCGAACGCGGTCGTGGCGGAGGGGTCGAGCTTCGCGGACCAGGGTGCGGTCGTCGACTCGCTCAGCATCTGCCTCTCGAAGGGTCTGGGCGCACCCGTGGGCAGCGTCCTGACCGGCACCGCTTCACTCATCGAGGAGGCGCGCTATCTGCGCAAGCGCTACGGCGGCGGCATGCGCCAGGCGGGGATCCTGGCCGCCGCAGGCCATGACGCGCTGGACCGGAACATCGACCGTCTGGCTGACGACCACGCGCATGCGGCCCACATCGCGGCGACCGTGGCGCAGGCCGTGCCGCAGTTCGCGGACCCGGCTTCGGTGCAGACGAACATCGTCATGCTGACCCCCGGCCGGGCCGGTGTCTCCGCCGAGGACTACGCGCAGGCGGCGGCCCAGCGCGGCGTGCGGATCCTCGCGATGAACGAGGGGGAGTGCCGTCTCGTCACCCACCTCGACGTGTCGGAGGAGCAGGCGCACACCGCCGCGCGCATCCTGGCGGAACTGGCCGAACGCGCCGCGACCGCCTGAGACGGAGCGGTCGCACCGGCTCGACGACTGCCGTCCAGCAGGTCAGCTGTCGCTGTCACGCGAGTCCTCGTCGTCCCGGTCGCGGTCCTCGTCCGAGGACTCGTCCTCGGAATCGCTCGACTCCTCGGAGTCGCTCGCCTGCTTCCCCTTCGAGACCTTCAGCATGATGAGGTCGCCGTCCTGCGCGTCCTCGCCGCCCTGGGGGGTCTGCGAGACGACCTTGCCGCTGGGGACCTCGTCGTCGAAGACGTCGTCGCGGGAGATCCGGAAGCCCATGCGGGCCAGCTTCCCGAACGCGGAGTCGTAGTCGAGCCCCGTCACGATCGGCACCTCGATGGGCTCGACGCCCTTCGAGATGACGAGGTCGACCGGTGTGCCCTTCGCGACCGGGTCCTCGTCGGACCCCTGGCTGATGACACTGCCCTCGGGCACCTCGTCGGAGAACTCGCGGGTGATCCGTCCCAGCACCATGCCGGCCGACTCGAGGCTGGTCCGCGCGTCCGCCTCCGTCGAGCCGGTGACGTCCGGGACGACGAAGAGCTCCTCGCCCTGCGACACGGTGATGGTGACGGAGTCGCCGGGCTGCAGCTCCTCGCCCGCACCGGGCTCCACCTCCATGATCCGCCCGGACGGGATCGTCGTGCTGTGCGCGTCGACCGTCTGCGCGGACAGGCCCGCGTCCTCCAGCAGGCCGATGTACTCCTCCGGGTCCTGCCCCGCCGTGTACTGCGGGACGGCGACGGCCCGGTCGCCCAGCAGCGCCCAGCCGCCCAGTCCCAGCGCCGCCACGAGCACGAGGACGAGCCCGATGACGACACCGCGTCGTCCGGTCCGTCGTCCCGTTCCCGAGGCCGTGCCCCGGCTTGCGTCCCCCGTTCCCGAGGCCGCCGCGACCGCCGCGGGTTCGTCACCGCCGTCTGCGGTGGGCGCAGCGGCGGCGGAGCCGGCCGCGGCCGGCCGTGCGGCCTCGGCGGAGGTGTCCTCCCGCTCGTCGTCCTCCAGGTACGGGATCTCGTCCGTACCGGCGTTCGTGCGGATGGGACCCGAGTCCGCACCGGGCTCGAAGATCGTCGCGGTGGGGACGAGGATGGGTCGGGTGGCGAACGCGGGGTTCTCCGGCCCGTCGGCCTGGTCGAGGTCCAGCTCGGCAGCGGTGAGGGAGGCGCGCGCCTCTGCGAGGGCCTCGCGCAGGGCGGTGGCGCTCTGCGGACGGTCCTCCGGGTCGCGCGAGGTCGCCCACAGGACCAGCGCGTCGAGGCGGGGGCTCAGCAGCGGACGCTGCTCCGACGGCGGCGGCACGTCGTCGTGGACATGCCGGTACGCGACCTGGATGGGCACCTCGTCCGTGTAGGGCTGGAAGCCCGTGAGCATCTCGTAGAGGATGATGCCGACCGTGTAGAGGTCCGTGCGCTCATCCGCGCCCGTGCGCGTGACGAGCTCCGGGGCGACGTAGCCCACGGTGCCCATGAGCGTCTTCGTCGTCGTCGCCGCACTCACGGCGCGCGCCAACCCGAAGTCGGCCAGCTTGATCTGCCCGTCCGCGCCCAGCAGCACGTTGTCCGGCTTGAGATCGCGGTGGATCATCCCGGCGGCGTGGACGGCTTCGAGGCCGGCCAGCACCGCGTCGAGGACGATGAGCGCCTGGCGGGGCGTGAGGGTCCCGCGGTGGCGCAGCTCCTTGCGGAGCGTCACGTTGGGCAGGTACTCCATGACGAGGTAGACGGCCTCGCCGTCGCGCCCGGTGTCGTGGACCGCCACGACGTTCGAGTGGATGAGGTGGGCGGCCGCGCGGGCCTCGCGCTGGAACCGCTCGACGAAGCCCTCGTCGTCCAGCAGGTGCCGGTGCATGACCTTGAGCGCGACGACGCGGTCCAGCCGCAGGTCCGTCCCCTTGTAGACCATCGCCATGCCGCCGCGGGCCACCGGGTCGTCGATCCGGTAGCGGTCGTCGAGGACGTGACCCAGCAGGGGGTCGGTGAGTGTGGTCATGACCTCTCCTCCGATCGCGTGCGGTCGGCCAGGATCTGGACGTTCGCCGCGAACCGCCTGGTGTCCGGGTGCGGACCGTGGGCGCGCACGGACGCGAGTCCCTGGTAGTAGCCGGCCAGCGCCTGCGCCTCGTCGTCCGCGGCCTCCAGCAGCGTCGAGAGGATGACGACGCCGGCCGTCGCGTTGTCCGCGGGGTCCAGGACGTCGAGGGACCGGCCCACGGCGTGGGAGGCGCAGTGCGCGGCGCGCGGCGTCACCTGCATGATGCCGATCGCATTGCCCGGGCTCACGACGCCGTGGTTGAAGCCGGACTCCACCTGCGCGACGGCGGTGGCCAGTGCGGGGGACAGGTCGTGGGCGAGAGCAGTGCCCTCGACCAGGGTGCGCGCCTCGCGGCGCGTGGGCTGGGGGCGCGCCAGGAGGCTGCGACGGTTGATGCGGGCCGCGAGCACGGTCTCCGGCGGGAACCCGTCCGCGGGCGCGGTCAGCTGCGGCAGATCGTCCGCGGTGGGGCGACGCCGGGCGCTCACGGCGCCGGTGCCCGTGAGGCTCAGCAGCTCGCCCTCGACCAGCAGCTGCGAGTCGCCCATCGCGTTCGCGTGCTGGAGGTCCGCGGGGCGGAGGCGGTGGCGTGAGGCGATGGAATCGAGGGTGTCGCCGGGGCGCACGCGGTCGGTGGCCGGGCCGTCGTTCACCTGCCGCTCCGGCAGCGAGAGGATCTGACCCGAACGCAGCGCGGGCTGTCGCCGCAGGCCGTTGAGATCGACGAGTGCGGGCACGGAGACGCCGAAGCGCGCGGCAACGCTCACGAGGTCGTCGCCCTGGCGGACGCGGTAGGTGCGCCCGCCGTGGGAGGCCGGCACGGACTCCGAGGCCGTCCCGGCGGTGAATCCGGGGCCGGTCGTCACATCGATGGGCAGCGCTGGTGCGGGTTCGTCCGCAAAGGCCGGGGCCGGCGTCGCGGGCGTCGACAGGAGGGCGGGCACGAGGAGGGGATCCGGGTGGGCGGCACGGGTGCGGCCGCGCCGGCCGCGCGGGGTGGGCGATGCATGCTCCGTCGGCACTGGGGTCATCCGTCCTGCTGGTGGTCCTCTGTCATGAGCGGGGGAAGTCGGCATCACGCAGACGGCACCAGCGTAGCCAGCGGACGACCCGGATCCGCGGTGCCCGGGGCGGCGTGTCGCGGGGGAGCGGCGCGGTCGTTAGGGTGGAGGGGTGAATGGCTCAGAAGAACTCGTAGACGCATGGGTGCCGCTGCCGGACATCGCGGAGGCGTCCGGCCTGGGGATCTCGAAGATCCGCCGCTTCGTGGAGGACGGCTCCCTCGTGGGAGTCCGGCGGACCGACCGCGACATCTTCCAGGTCCCGGCCCTGTTCCTCGACGACGAGTCGCGTCCGATCCGGCACCTGCGCGGCACCGTCACGACGCTGCGGGACGCCGGTTTCGACGACGAGGCCGCGATCGTGTGGCTCTTCACCCCGGACGAGTCGCTGCCGGGACGACCGATCGACCTGCTGCGCTGCGGCAGCAAGACGGAGGTCCGCCGCAGGGCGCAGGCGCTGGCACTCTGAGTCGACCGGCGATCGGGCCGAGTCGACCGGCGGTCAGGCCCGACGGTCGGTGAGGGCGTCCGCGAACTGCGTGAGCGTCGCGACGTCCGCGGGGGCGAGGCCTCGTTGCGCCAGCGCCTCGAGCGCACGCAGGGCGGCGCCGGTCTCCCGGTCGATGAGCTCCTCGAACGCCGCGAGCGCACCGCTGTCGACGATGATCGCCGTCATGCGTGCGATGTCCTCCGTCGTGATGTCCGCGTGTCCCAGGCGCTCCTCGAACCACTGCGCATCCGCAGCCGGGGCGCGGTCGAGCACCTCCGCGACGAGGATGGTCCGCTTGCCCTGGACCAGGTCGTCACCGGCGGGCTTGCCCGTGACGGCGGGGTCGCCGAACACGCCCAGCACGTCGTCGCGCATCTGGAACGCGCGGCCCAGTGGCAGGCCGAACGCGGCGAGCTCGTCGAGCAGGTCCTGCGGCGCGCCCGCCAGCGCGGCGCCCAGGACCAGGGGCTGGACGACCGTGTACGCGGCCGTCTTGTGCGTGAGGACCTCGTCGGCCCGCCGGCGCAGAGTCTCGCGGGGGAGGCACGCGGCCTGGAGCTCGACGTCCAGGAACTGGCCCAGCATGACGTCGCGACGCAGCGCCGCGTGGGCGGTGCGGGCGGCGGGTGAGTTCGCGAAGCCGCCCTCGTCGAACAGCTCCTCGCTGAGCGCCAGGCACAGGTCGCCCGCGATGATGCCGGCACTGGTGCCGTAGAGGTCCGGGTCACCGGTCATCGCGGCGGTCCTGTGGCGGTCGCGGAAGCGTGCGTGGACGGCGGGTCGCCCGCGGCGGGTCTCCGAGGCGTCGATGATGTCGTCGTGCATCAGCGCGGCGGCGTGGAGCAGTTCGACGGACCCGGCGGCAGCGGCGATCGCTCCGGTGTCCCGTCCGCCGGCCAGCTCGTAGCCCCACCACAGCAGCACGGCGCGGACCCGCTTGCCGCCCTCCGTGAAGACGCGCAGGGGCTCCATGAGGTCGCGGGCGATCGGCGAGATGTCCTCGAGGCTCCGCTGGGTCCGGTCGAGGAACGCGGACAGGCGCGCGTCGACGCGCGCACGCACCTCCTGCTGCCCCGAGAGGACGGCCGGTGGTGTCCCTCCCGTCACGGAAGCACCCGGCCGCCCACGGAGACGAGCAGCCCGTCCGCGTCCTCCGAGATGCTGAGCGAGACGAGCTGTCCGCCCTCGTCCGCGTGATACGTCTGCGTCGCGATCCCGTCCTCGGACGCGGGATCGTCCACGGGCTCGAAGTCCGTGTCCTCGAAGTGATCCGCGTAGAAGTCCAGCACCTCGTCCTCGGACGCGTCGACGCGCATCGTGATGCTCGCCTGCACCGGCTGGCCGTCGCCCGCCGGCTGGACGGACGACGAGACGATCTCCGCGTCCTCCATCGGCACGAGCACGGACGGCATGCCCTCGACGAGCGCCCCGGACGTCGCGCGGATCTCCGGGTCCGCCCCGCCCTCAGTGGGCTCCTGCGCCCCGTCGGAGGCGGTCTGCGACGCGGACGCGGTGCCGGTCGCGGCATCCGTGGGTGCATCGGTGGGGTCACCGGACTCGGGCGCGGTGCAGGCGGACAGGACGAGCGCGGCCGCCGCGAGGAGGGCGGCGGTCCGGGTGGAGCGGAGTACCATGGTCTCCAGCCTACAGCCCGGGGGTGGGAGTGAGCAGGAAGCAGCTGTCCCGCGGCCGTGAGGATCCTGAGCGGCTGGGCACGGACGACACGGGATGCGTGATCCTCCATCTGGACATGGACGCCTTCTTCGTGGGCGTGGAGCTGCTCAACCGTCCGGACCTCGCGGGTCTCCCCGTCATCGTGGGCGGACGCGGCGGTCGGGGCGTCGTCGCCTCCGCCAGCTACGAGGCCCGTGCGTACGGAGTCCATTCCGCGATGCCCGTCTCCCGCGCACTGCAGCTCTGCCCGGACGCGGTCCTCATCCCGCCGTCGCGCGGTCAGTACAGCCTCTGGTCGGGTCGCGTCTTCGACATCGTCGAGCGGGTCACCCCGGACGTTTCCCGGGTCAGCATCGACGAGGGGTACGTCGACGTCTCCTCGGCACTGCGCAGGCTGGGGTCCCCCGCCCGGATCGCGGCCGGGATCCGGCAGCGGATCAAGCAGGAGACGGGACTGACCGCGTCCGTGGGCGTCGCATCGACGAAGGTCGTCGCGAAGCTGGCGTCCACCCGGGCCAAGCCGGACGGCATGCTGGTGGTCCCGGTCGATCGCGTCGACGACTTCCTCCGACCCCTGCCGGTCGAAGCGCTGCCCGGTGTGGGGCAGAGCACGCAGCGCGGCCTGGCCCGCTTCGGCATCCGCACGGTCGCGGACCTGGCGGACGCGGACCCGCGGTGGGTCGAGCGGACCTTCGGCGCGCACGGCCGCCGGCTCCACGAGTTCGCGCACGGACGCGACGACCGTCCCCTGCACAGCGTGCCCAAGGACCCCTCGGTGAGCGCGGAGAGGACGTTCGGTGAGGACGTGTGGGATCAGGAACGGCTGGAGCACGCGCTCCTGCGCCTGTGCGACGACGTCGCCTCCCGCCTGCGGGCGGACGGATCCGCTGCGCGCGGCGTGGGCCTCAAATACCGATTGGACGACTTCACGACCCTGTCGCGGTCCGCGACCCTGCCCGCGCCGTCGGATCTGCCGGCGGACCTGCACGCGGCGCTGCTCCCCGCCCTGCGAGGCCTGCGGGAGACGCACCGGAAGGGCGTCCGGCTGCTGGGCGTGCGCGCGCACGATCTGGTGCCGCTCGCGGAGTCCGGGCGCCAGGCGTCGCTGTTCGATGTGGACGGCGAGGGGGCGGTGTCGGCGCCCCGCACGGAGGACGCGGGGGAGCGGCGCGGGGCCAGGGACGCGCAGACCGCGCTCGACGAGGTGCGACGCCGGTTCGGAGAGCACTCGATCGCACCTGCGTCCTTCCTCACAGACGAGTGACGACTGGGAGTTTTCCCAGGTTGACGACTATCATGGGGTATGAGTATCTCGGCAGGTCCCGGAGCGGGTCCGGTGAGAGACCGCAGATGCTCCGACGAACACGAAGCGAGGAGATCGGGATGGCTCTCTCAGACCACGAGCAGCAGTTGCTGGACCAGCTCGAGAAGCAGCTCCGCGACGACCCCAGCTTCGCCAAGAACATCCCCGACGAGCCCCAGCTGGGCACCGGCGGAGGCTTCTCCGCGACGCGCGTCGTCATCGGCGTGGTCGGTGTGGTCGTGGGACTCGCGATCGTGCTGGGCGCGATCTGGTCCGGCTTCTGGCCCCTGGGGATCCTGGGCTTCGTCGTCATGGTGGCCGGCGGGTTCTGGGCCATGTCGTCGACATCGAACGGATCCTCGGCCTCCGGCACGTCCGGCGGCGGAAGCGGCAGTGGTCCGACCGGCCCCGGCCGGAAGCCCGGCTCGGGCAGCCAGCGCGGCCCCGGCTTCATGGACCGCATGGAGGACCGCTGGGACAAGCGCCGCGGCGGTCAGTGAGACCGTGACGCGCGCCTGACGGACCGGCGCACCACGACAGACAGCGGAGGAGCCGCCCACTCGGGACCGAGTGGGCGGCTCCTCTCGTGTGCGCGACCGGTGGTCGACCAGTGCGCCCATCCGTGTTCTCGCTGCGCTGATGTGCGAGTACACGCCTGACATCGGCGGAGTTCGGGGCGTGTACTCGCACATCAGCGCGTTCGTCGGTGCGCGGCGCCTCTCACGTCCGCGGGGCCTGCGGCCGCTGCGTGAGGCTACGCGGCAGGATGACCGCTCGGACCCGCGACCACGGTCCGATCTCCCGCGACTGGGACTGACGGACCCGCTGGACCAGGCGGGCGGCCTCCGGCCCGTTCAGGGCGGTCCCCTCCGGGATGCCGTCCCCGTAGCGCAGAGCCTCGGCGGCCTCGGTCGCCTGCTCCAGCAGCCGGACGTCGTCCGGCTCCAGGTCCGCGGCGATCCGCTCGTGCTGGTCGCGCAGCGTCCGGGAGCGGTCCCACGGTCGTCCCGCATCGATCGTGGAGGCCGCGATCTCCTCCCACACGCCCTCGGTCCGCGCCGCGTCGTCGCCGGACAGGCGTGACCGGCGCTTGACGAGACGGAGCAGGGCGGGCACCGCCAGCAGCAGGAGCAGGAGGACGACGCCGCCTGCGATCGCCAGCCACAGGGGCACTCCGGCCCCGGCGGGCTCGCCGTCCTCCGCGGTCTCGGGATCCTGCGTCTCCTGCGGTGCGGACTCCTCTGCGCCCGGGGTGGGCTCGGGAGAGGACTCCTCCTCCGGGGCCTCGGTCTCCTGAGCGTCGTCCTCGCCCTCGGACCCCTCCGTCGTCCACGGCGGCGGGTCGCCGGCCGGCCCGCCGGGGGTGGGCTCGAAGCGGACCCAGCCCGCGCCCTCGAAGTACAGCTCGGGCCAGGCGTGCGCCTGATTCATCCGGACCTCGTACTCGCCGTCACCTGTGGGCGTGCCCGCGGTGAAGCCCACGCCGATCCGCGCGGGGATGCCCAGCGACCGGGCCATCGCCGCCATCGCGCCGGAGAACTGGACGCAGTAGCCGCGGCGGTCGCGCAGGAAGTCCTCCAGCGCGGACCCGGACGCGTCCGCGGGTGCATCGAGCGAGTACTCGAACTCGTCGCTGCGCAGCCAGTCCTGCAGCGCGACCGCGGCCTCCCACTGGTTCTCCGAACCGGCGGTGACCTCCTCCGCCGTCTGGCCGATCACCTCCGGCACGTCGCCCGGCAGCGCCAGGGTGGACTCGAACTGCTCCGCGTCGACCGGCTGGGCCTGGGCCAGCTGGGCCGGCGTGGGCTCGATCGACCGGTAGCCGACCGTGTACTGGGCGTCCGTCGAGAGCACCCCGTTGCCCACGATCGTGAGGGTGGAGGGATCGTAGATCCAGCGCCGCTCGACACCGTCGACGGTGGAGGGGGCGTACGGGGCGGGCAGGTGCTGCTCGTCGAGTCCCTGGACGGAGATCTCCGCCGTGCGCTCGACGATCGGCGTGTCCGCCGCGACGCCCTCGGGGCGGGGCATCCCGTCGACCGCGACCGCGAACGGGTCGATGTCGAAGGGCTCCGGCATCCACGTCGTTCCGTCGAAGGCGCTCACACTGGTGAGCCGCAGGGGAGGGGCCAGCGGGTCATCGGAGGAGTAGGTGAGGACGACGTCGTCGTTGGACGGGTCGAGGTCCGAGTGCAGATCCAGGAACGGATTCACGACGGTGATGTCCTCCGGCGTGCCCAACGGCTGCTGCGGTCGCTGATCGACCGGAGGCAGGACCAGGGGCAGGCCCACGCCCAGCAGCAGCGCCAGGGCACCCGCCAGGACGGAGAAGGCGGCCGCCCTGCGGACGCGCTGGGCGAGGTACCGGGACAGCATGAGGACGACGAAGGCCAGGCCGATCGCCGCGAAGTGGAACCACTGTAGCTGGGGGCCCGCGACGATGACGGGGATGACCCAGATGAGGAGCAGGAGGATGCCGCTCATCTTGGGGGCCCGCAGATCGGAGACCAGGCCGTCGATGAGGATCGTGATGAGGCCGATCCCCACGACGAGGATCGCGGTGAAGCCCGGCGTGGACGGAGCGGGGGCGATCGTCGAGTAGATGTCGTCGACGCCCTGGCCCAGCAGGGAGAAGAGTTCGCCGAACGCGGCGGGCGTGGGCAGGCCGAAGGGCATGGCGGACGGCACGCACAGGTAGAGCGCACCGATGACTCCCACGAGGCACTGCCCCAGCACTGCGGAGCCGGTGGCGCGGATCGCCGGCACGGCGCGCAGCAGTGCGCCGCTCACGACGACCAGCAGGACCATGACGACTGTGGGGGTGAACCAGGTCCAGTCTGCGAAGACGGCGCTCACGCTCACGGCCGCCAGCACCATCGCCACCGCAGTGGCGATGGCGGGGACCCAGGGAGCCACGGTCTCCGTATCGCCGGTCTCGTGCGTGTGCGACGGTGCCGGCCGCTGCGGGGAGGGGGCGTGTGCGGTCGCGGTCATCGGGTACCTCCTGAGCCGCCGCGCCATTCGTGCGGGAGGGTGAGGGCGCCGCCGAACAGAGCGGTGTCGAGTCCGACGCCGGGGTCGGGGAGCTCCTCGACGACGAAGCGCGAGCGGGCGACGCCCTTGGGCAGGATCCGGGTGAGGGCGTCCGCCCGTTCCGTCGTGAGGGTGCAGATGGTCACGTGCCAGGCGGAGGCGGGCACCCGCACATCGTCGGGGACCTGTGCGCCGGCGGCGTGGCGGGCGGATTCGAGGCGGACCGCGTCGCGTCCGCGACCTCCCGTCGCGTTCACGCGGACGTCTCCGGAGTGCAGGATGAGGTCCGCGTCGCGATCGAGCTGCTGCAGCGCGGCCGCCGCGGCCGCGGTCACGGCGATATCGGCCCCGTGCCCGTCCGGGTCCGCTCCCAGTGTGTCGAGCAGGACGACGGCCAGCGGCGTCTCCTCGTGCGCGCGCTCGCGCACCATGAGCTCGCCCAGGCGGGCCGTCGAGGCCCAGTGGATGTGGCGGATGTCGTCGCCGGGGACGTACTCGCGCGTGTGGAAGTCGAGGGTCGAGGTGCCGCGCATGAGGTGCCTGGAGTCCATGGGCTGTGCGGAGGACCGGGGCGATCCGGTCAGCGGCAGCCGCTGGTCGGGCACCGCGACCGCGACGGGCAGGCTGCTCCCCGTCTTGCGTGTCCGCGTGACGAGGCCGAACGGTCCGTCGATGCGGATGCGCACGTCCGCCACACCGCTCATGCCGCGGCGCGTGGGCGAGACGACGAGCGGGGCCGCGTCGTGGGCGCGGGCGGACAGACCCGGCATCCGCAGACTGCGGTCCGGTCCGAATCCGTCCTCCATGGCGATCTCCACGGCGAACGAGCCGATGGGCAGAGGGGTCCGGTTGCGGACGTGGACCTCGATCGGGGTCTCCGCCCCCACCGCGGTGAGTGCCGTGCCGTCGACGCGGCGCGAGCGGGAGGAGAGGGAGACCTCGATCCGTCCGGAGGCCAGCAGCACGACGAGCGCGGACACGACGACGAGACCCACGAGGAGGATGCCCGCCGGCAGCATGCCCGGAAGCGAGAACCGATAGGCCGCGATCGCCAGCGCCGCTCCGAGGAGGAGGAAGACGATCCCGGAGGCGGTGGGGCGCATCAGCGCACCGGCACGCGGCGGAGGATGTCGCGGACGAGGGACGCGGCGAGCTGCGGGTCATCGCCCTCGCGCGGGACGATGCGGTGGGCCAGGACGTCGACCGCGAGCGCCTGGATGTCGTCCGGCGTCGCATAGCCGCGCCCGGCCAGCACGGCCATGACCTTCGCGGTGCGCAGCAGCTGCACGCCCGCGCGCGGGGAGGCCCCCAGGGACACGGCGGGGTCCGCGCGCGTGGCATCGAGCAGCGAGACGACGTACGCGCGCAGCTCCGGGCTGGCGGACACGTGGCGGATGAGGTCGCGCGCCTGCGTCACCTCGTCGAGCGTCGTGACCGCGGGGGTCCGGGCGAGCGGGTCGTGGTCGACGTGGTGGTCGAGCATGTCCATCTCCGCCTGCGTCGACGGGTATCCGATCGAGATGCGCGCCGTGAAGCGGTCGCGCTGCGCCTCCGGCAGCGTGTACGTCCCCTCCATGTCGACGGGGTTCTGGGTCGCGACGACCATGAACGGCTGCGGCATGCGGTAGGTGGTGCCGTCCACGCTCGCCTGGTTCTCCGCCATGCACTCGAGCATCGCCGACTGGGTCTTGGGGGA
>DHCMJ07802__coassemble_1501_pt1 | contig 12898 bp, 10 predicted proteins | sample DHCMJ07802__metabat2_high_PE_026 | metagenome-assembled genome bin DHCMJ07802 | reverse complement strand
AGGCACGGAGCTCTTCGAGCAGGTCACCGGCCCCACCGCCCCGATCGACCTGGCGGGCCTGCCGGCCCTCACCCTGCCGTCGGGGTTCACGGGTCGCGGCACGCCGCTGGGCGTCCAGTTCGTGGGTCCCGCTTTCGCCGAGGCCGCCCTCCTGGCCGCCGGCGTCGCCTACCAGCGGGCGACGGACCACCATCTGCGGCGTCCGCGGCTGTGATCCGTGAGGACGTTCCGCCAATCCCTGCGAGGACGTCCCGCCTGTCCGCCGCACGCAGCGCACCTGCGTGCGGCGGATAGTCTTGTCTCCTCCCGTCCGTTCCGATCTCCAGGAGGAAGCACCGTGGCGTCAGCAGCACCGGCCGGCATGACTCTCGCCCAGGTCCGCGCCGAACTCGAGGCAATGGCGGATCCGAAGACGCTCGCGGTGAACGAGCGCCACGGCGATCGGCACGCGGTGAAACTGGGCGATCTGCGGGCGCTGGCGAAGCGGCTGAAGACCCAGCACGAACTGGCGCTGGAGCTGTGGGAGACGGATGACGCGGCCGCACGGCTGCTCACCACGCTCATCTGCCGACCCAAGGCGTTCACCCGCGACGAGCTCGACCGGATGATCCGTCAGACGCGCACCCGCAAGGTGCACGACTGGCTGGTGAACTACGTCGTCGCGAAGAGCAAGCACACGGAGGAGCTGCGCACCGCCTGGTTGGCGGACGCGGATCCGATCGTCGCGAGCGCAGGCTGGGCCCTCACCTCCAAGGCCGTCGGCAAGACCCCGGAAGTGCTGGACCTGGCGGGCCTGCTCGACACCATTGAGTCGCAGATGAAGGATGCGCCGGACCGGCTCCAGTGGGAGATGAACACGTGTCTGGCGCAGATCGGGATCACGCACCCGGAGCATCGCGACCGCGCACTGGAGATCGGCGAGAAGCTGGAGGTCCTCAAGGACTACCCGACCCCGCCCAACTGCACCTCGCCGTTCGCACCCACGTGGATCGCAGAGATGGTGAGCCGGCAGACGGCCTCCTGACCGGCGGTCTGTCGGGAGAATGAAGCTCACTGCCTCCCGATGAAGTAGTCGAGATCGGCGGACTCGACCTCGCCCTCGGCGAACCGGGAGGGTCGGAAATCCGACAGCAGCGGTGACTCCTGCCCCTCCAGTTCCTCAGCCGCGAGTCGCCCGAACAGCGGCCCCAGCGTCATGCCGGAGTGCGTCACGACGGCGTAGATCTTCCGCGCATCGTCGAGGAACCCGATGATCGAGTGTCCGTCCTCCGGGAAGCTCCGGCCGGAATAGATGACACGCTCCATCGGGACGTGCTGTCCGAAGAGTCTCGTCAGCTCACCCTCCATGACCTCGGCGACCTCAGCGAGCATCTGCGGATCTTCGCCCTCCGAGACCCGGTCCTCGAGTCGACCGACCTGGACCCACATGCGGCCGTCATGTCGTGGGCGGACGTTCACGCGGTCGGAGATGATGACCCTCTGCAGAGGAATGTCGACCGGCTGAGTCAGCCCCAAGAGGCTGTGCGTACGAGGAGACTGCTCGGCAAGGTCTGCGACCGGAACGAACAGTCCCGAGGCCGCGGCCAGTTCCCGCGACCACGCACCGGTCGCCAGGACGACGGCGTCCGCCACGAGCACCGAGCCGTCGGACAGCTCCACCTGAGCGCCGGAGTCATCGGATGCCAGTCGTACGACCTCGGCCTTCCGGACGGCGACCCCGGCCTCAGCGAGGTTCCGCACCAGCTCTTCCCCCAGCACGTCGTTGTCCAGCCATCCCTCCACCGGGTAGTGGAGAGCGGAGTCCAGCTCCTCCGGCCACTCGACCGCGGGCTCGAGCTCCCGCAGTCGGGCGGTGTCGACGGTCTCGACCGGGTATCCCATCCCCTGAGCGTCCACCGTGCGCTTCGCATACGTCTCCGCACGCGTCTCGCTGAAATCGACGAGCAGGTTGCCAGACTGATGCAGCCACGTCCGCTCGGACGGCAGGCTATCCTGCAGCCGCGCGTGCTCGTCGATCCCCTCCCGGTTGATCCGATAGTAGGACTCCGGGAACTTGTTGTTCGCGTTCAGCCAGGCGAACGACCGGTGGCTGGCGCCTGCATAGGGCTCCTCCTTCTCCAGGAGGATCACCTCGTGTCCGCGCTGTGTCAGCTGGTGCGCAGCGGTCAGGCCCAGGACCCCCGCTCCGATGACGATGGTCTTCATGCCTGCCCTCCTTCCTGGACGGCGACGCGATCGCCGGCCTCAGTTCCGTCCGGTGCGATGCCGCCCTCTACGCGGACAGGCTTCCAGATCGCCACTGCGATCACGTAGGCGATCGCACTCGCGACGATGCCGAATACCGCGTAGGGCACGGTCGTCCCCATCACGTGTGCGATCGCGCAGCCCACCAGCCCCACGATCATGGATGTGAAAGCCACCTCGACCCGCAGCCGGTAACGACGCGCCAGGATGATGCCCACCAGCATCGGCACTGCGAGAATCGATGCGGAGTATGCGTACGTGGCCACGAGCCAGTCCAGAGCCCGCGGGTAGACGATCGCGAGGACCGCGGCGATGACGGTCACGCCCACGGTGCACCACCGGGACAGGGCGATCGTCTGCTTCTGCGTGGTCTTCTCGCGAAGGAACGCTCCGCGCAGGTCATTGATGAGATTGGCGACGACGGACTGCAATGCAGAGCCGGTGGTGGAGACGATCGTGGCCATGAGGAAGGCTCCGTAGAGAGCCAGCAGCCACGTGGGCACCTGCGTGAGGAACCAACCAGCGGCCATCTCGCGGCCGTCTTCGCCCATCGATGGATTCAACGCACGGATGGAGACTCCGATGAAGAACGCATACACCCCGGCGATCATGACCATGACCGCGCCCAAGTACAGGGAGGAGCGGGCGTCCTTGCCGCTCCTCGAAGCGAAGACGCGCTGGTAGTAGAGCTGGTTCGTGAGAGTCCCGGGCACGATCGCGAAGAACCAGAGGACGATCGTCCCCGCACCCGCCAGAGTGAAGCCCTGCGGCATCGTGAAGAAGTCGTCTGGCACCCGTTCGACGACCTCGCCCCAACCGCCTGCGCTCATGACGGCATAGACGGCGATGGCGATGGAGGTGCCCACCATGAACACTCCGAAGAAGAAGTCCGACCACGCCACAGAGGTGAGGCCGCCGGGCAGGACGAACAGCAGGCTGATGATCGCCATCGAGATGATGAGAGGCGTGAACGGGATGCCGGTCACCTCGCTGAAGAGGTTCGCGAAGGCGACGAACTGCGTGGCCAACCAGCCGAACGGTACGACGATGACGGCCAGCGCGACGATCGTCAGAAGTGTCTTGTGCTTGCCGTAGAGGCGGGTGAAGACCTCGGGGATCGTCGAGAACCGTCCCCTGCGGAGCCAGTTCGCAAAGATCGCAATGATGAGCATGCCGGCCACGACGAAGAGTTCATACCAGAAGACGGACAGTCCCCAGGCGTAGCCGATGCCCACGTGTGCCACGAGGACGCCGCCGCCCACCGCTGTCGCGTACTGCGTGAAGGCGACGACATACATGGGCAAGCTGCGCCCGCCCACCAGCCAGTCCTCCTCCGTGTCGTTCTTCTTTCCGACGTAGAAGGAGATCCACGCGCCGATGCCCAGGACAATGGCGGCCGTGACTGAGATGAGTGCGATGGTGCCCGGATTCATGAGGCGCCTCCTGACGTGAAGCGGGTCGGGTCCATGATGGCGAGAGCATCGGCGGACGATCCCGTGGTGACGTAGTCGGCGACGACTGAGCCGACCATGGGAGAGAACTTGAAACCTTGGCCGGACATGCCGACGGCCAGGATGATCCGGTCATCGACCTGACTGGGGCCCACGATGGGCGCTCCGTCAGGGCTGAACCCCTCCGTCCACGTGGAGACTCGAACGGCGGTCGGATCCAGGTGCGGCATGAGGCGGGCGACAGCTGCCTCGGTCGAGCGGACGAAGTCCGGATCGATGTATCGCTGCAGCTCCTCCGGATTGTCGAGTGGCGGCCATTCGAGGTGGTGGTTGAGGATCTTGACGCCCATCCCGTCCAGGCAGGGGAATGCTGAGAATGCCCCCTCCGGATGCCGTCGGACGGAGATCGGCATCCGAGCGGGTGCATGGACCTCCGCGTCGCGGACCGGGAACCAGCTGCCGACCAGTTGCTTGTTCCGAATGATCCCGTCATCGAGGCCGGACAGAGCGCCTGCCCACGGCCCCGTCGCGACGACGACCGAGTCGAATGACTCGGCACCAGCGCCCGTGTACACCACGACGCGGTCGGCGAACGGGCGGATGTTGAGCACCTCGGAATAGGTGCGGTATGTCGCTCCCAACCGGACGCTCTCGTCGCGAGCTGCGAGCACAGCAAGCTCCGGACGGAAGACCCCGGCGTTCGGATCGAAGACGCCGATCTCGTCGTCGTCGACTCCGTAGGCGGGGAACTCCTTGCGCATCGCTGCGGCGTCGAGCACGCGGTGCTCGAGCTCCAGTTCGTCGGCGCAGTCGAGGACCGCACGTACGTCCGGATGTTCGGGATGACCGATTGTGAGGCCTCCGCACCAGTCCAGGACGCGCGTGTCCTGCGCAGCTTCGAGCTCCTTCCAGAGCTGTCCCGCGCTCTGGATGAAGGCAACATACTCCGGTCCTTCCTTGTACAGAGTGCGGAAGATGCGGGATTCACCTGCGGATGCGCCGCGGTCATTGGGGGTGTTCCACCGGTCGTGGACCGTGACGTCGTGGCCCCGTACGGCCAGTTGCCAGGCAGCCATCGTTCCGACGATGCCGGCACCGACGACAGCGACGCGCTTCGGTACTGCGGTGGTCTGGGTGTTCGTGTCAGCGCTCAATCTGCGTGACCTCCAGTGTGAGTTTGGTGGGGTGGAAGAACATCTCCAGCCGTTCGACCGGTCGGCCGTTTCCGGTGTGGAGTGTGCGCACCTGCCGGACGACGGGTGTCGTCGTCTCGATGTCCAGGTGCCGTGCGTCGCCGGCTGACAGGTGTGTGGCGGCGAGGACGCTCGTGGAGTGGAGTTGGTCGATTCCTGATGAGGTGTAGTAGGCGGCGGTGGTGAGGGCGGCCAGGTCCTCGTTGAGGATGTTCGGAGCGAGCATGAGGTCGATGACGCAGCGCTCGACGACGATTCCGTCACCGTGACCGTCCAGTTTGATCCGCACCAGTTCCACGACTGGGGTGCCGTCCGGGAACAGGTCAGCCGCCAGCGGGTGAGCCTCGGCGGCGAGCACCCGGGTGCTGACGACGCGATGCAGTCCTTCGATCTCCGGGCCCTCAGTGGAGGCGTGAAGGAATCGGAGCAGGCTGCTGCGCAGGCCTGTGGAAGCGACGACGGTCCCGGAGCCCCGCCTGCGGCGCACCAGTCCCGTCTCGACGAGTTTCGTCATCGCCGTCTGCACGGGATTGCGGCTCACGTCGAACCGCTCCATGAGTTCACGCTCCGTCGGAAGTCGGTCGCCCACGACCAGGCGCCCGCTGTGGATCTCCTGCTCGATCCACTCGCGGATCTCGACGTGCTTCGCCTTCACCATGCGCGTGAGCGTAGTCACACATTGTGATCATGGCAACACGACATTTGTCATGACATTCAATCAGGTGGTTGAAGTCGGCTGATTCAGGCATTGCGGCAGGTCGACAGCCGGATCAACGGAGACTCCCACCATTCGGTGGATGCCCACCGCCGTCGGCCGGCACGCCCTGCCCAGGGACACTTGGAGCGCTCGAAGCGCCAGCGAGTGCACTGGCGCCTCGAGCACTCCAGTGGTCCGTCGGGACATCGACCCTCAGAGACCCCCGCCGCGGGAGTTCGGCCCTCAGCGGTCCACCACCCGACCAGCCTCCCGGCGGGAGAACCGCCCTCAGTGCCCCACGGCCTGGCCGTCCCCGCGGGGATCCGCGCCGCCCTCGTACAGGCCGGTGTCCCGATGGCGGCGGATCGCCGCGGCGTGGCCCAGGGCCCCATCCCAGGCGGGCACGATCGTGACCGGCTGGCCGCGCAGGGTGAGCTCGCGGACGACCTCTGGATCGATCCGCGCCTCGAGCTTGAGGTCGGATGCCGACACGCCCCACGTCCGCCCGTACAGCCAGCGGGGTGCCTCGATCGCCTGCTGCACGTCGAAGCCGTAGTCCAGGATGCGGGTGAGCACCGCCGCCTGCGTCTGCGGCTGCCCCTCCCCGCCCATCGTCCCGTACGCCAGGACGGGCTCGCCGTCCTCCAGGACCATCGCGGGGATGATCGTGTGGAACGTCTTCTTCCCCGGCTCCAGCGCATTGGGGTGCGTGCCGTCCAGGGAGAAGAACGATCCGCGGTTCTGCGGGATCACACCCGTCTCACCGGCGATGATGCCGGATCCGAAGTCGTGGTACGGCGACTGGATGATCGACACCATGAGGCCGTCCGCGTCCGCCGCCGCGAAGTAGACCGTGTCGCCGGTGGGCGCGGTCCGCTCCGCCTCATCCCCGCGGCGCACGCCCGGCTCCACCGCCGTGCCGTCCATCGCGACCGCACGGTCGATGAGCTGTCGACGCTCGTCCGCGTACTCCTGGGACAGGAGCTTCTCCAACGGGATGTCGACGAACGCGGGATCGCTCAGCCACTCGTCGCGATCCGCGAATGCGAGCTTCACCGCCTCGACGATGACGTGGTAGTAGTCCGCGCCGCCCTCCGGGATCCGGCTGAAGTCGAAGCCCTCCAGCAGGTTGAGGATCTGCAGGGCGGCGATCCCCTGGGTGGCCGGGGGCAGCTGGTAGACCTGCTTCCCCCGGTACGCGGTGCTGATCGGCTCGACCCACTGCGCGCGGTACTGCGCGAAGTCGTCCGCCGTCAGCGGGGACCCCTGCTGGGCCAGCGCGCTCGCGAAGGCCTGCGCGAACTCACCCTCGTAGAAGTAGCCGCGCGCCCCGCCCTCCGCGATTCCGCGCAGGGTCGTCGCGAGCGCCGGCTGCCGCAGCAGGTCGCCCTCCCGCAGCGGCGTCTCCCCTGCCGCGAACACCTCCGCGATCCGGTCGTCCTGCCGCAGCAGCGACCAGTCGGCGGCGATCCAGTCCGCCAGTGAACGGGAGACGGCCACACCGTTCTCCGCCAGCAGGATCGCGTCCTCGAACAGGTCCACCCACGGCAGGCGTCCGTAGCGCTCGTGCGCCTCCCGCCAACCGTCGACAGCACCGGGCACTGTCAGCGCCGCCAGAGCGCCCCGCATGGGGATCGCCCCGGTCACGCCGGCCTGCGCGTAGAAGTCACGGGTGGCCGCAGCCGCAGATGGCCCGTTCGCCTCCAGCGCCTCCACCCCGTCGACGGGACCGCCGGCCAGCAGCATGAAGCAGTCGCCGCCCAGCCCGGACATGTGCGGGTACGCGACGGCCAGGACGGTGTTCGTCGCGATCGCCGCGTCGACGGCGGATCCGCCGCGGCGCAAGGCCGCATTGCCCGCTTCCGAGGCCAGATAGTGCGGACTCGTCACCATGCCCCTCGCTGCGAGGATCGGCGGTCGCCCGGTGCGCGTACCTGCGTGGTGTGCCATGTGTACTCCTTCTACTGGGTGATGTCGTGGTCGCGGAGAGACAACGCACGACGAGGTCGACGGGAGGTAGCAGCTCGGGGCATCACTCCGCCTGCGACAGCCGGATGAGACCGGCGATAACGGAGACCGGCAGACCGGCCAGTCCCGCACCGACGAGGATCGGTCCGGCACCGCCTGCCATGACGACAGTGAAGGCGATCCCCAGGAACACGACGGCGAACGCCGTGAGGACCCACACCATCATCCGCTCCCCCTCGCGGTAGACCGCCTGCGCGTTCTGCTCCGTCACAGCGCCGGGGTAGTTGACGAGCCGGGGCTTCGTCGACAGCCATCCGCACAGAGCGCCCGTTGCGGTCATGACGCCCACGAGCCATAGCGCGCTCGCGCGATCCCCGAACGCGTCCGGCTCTCCACGCAAGTCGAAGTGCGTGGGCACCGCACTGGGCAGTGAGGAGTAGGAGAGCAGGACCCACCCGGCGGTCCCGACGATGAGGAGCAGGGCGATCCGGCGGATCCACCGGGTCCACGGTCCCGTCGTGAACGTACGCGCCGGTCGCGGCGTCCGAGTTCCCGGCACCGTCAGTCGACCTCCGGCTGCGCGTCCGCGCCGTCCTCCACCGCTCGCATGACGCGCAGGACGTTCCGGTGCGCCACCGCTTCGAGGTCGTCGCGCGACCAGCCTCGGTCGGACAGGGTGTGCAGCAGGTCCTGGTACCGGGAGACGTCGCCCAGACCGTCCGGCAGCGTCGAGGTCCCGTCGTAGTCCCCGCCCAGCCCGATCCGGGTGATGCCCACGGCCTCGCGCGCGGCCTCCAGATGTGCGACGACCTGGTCCAGCGTGGCACGCGGCTGGGGATGGGCCTCCTCCCACGCCGCCAGTCCGGCGGCCGCGGACGGGGAGGCCTCGGCCTCGGAATCGCCGTAGGCGTAGTCGACGTGGTTCTGTAAGTTGTCGACCCGCACCTCCTCGCACGACTGACCGGGTCTGGGCGCCCGCGGCATGTGGTACGGCCGGGTGAGGCGGAGAGGCTGGGTGGGATCGTCGATGCCCAGGTCGATCCGGACCCGTGCGCGCTCCTGCGTCCACTCCAGCAGCTCCGGCGACACGAAAGCGGGCACGAATGTGAGCCCCAGGACGGAGTCCGTCGCAGCGATCCGCTCCAGCACTCGGTCGGTCACGTTGCGCGGGTGCGGGTTCACCGACTGCACGGACGAGTGGGTGAAGAGGGTCGGCACCCGGGAGGCGGCGAGCGCGTCCATCTGGGTCTGCTCGTTCGTGTGCGAGAGATCGACGATCATCCCCAGCCGGTTCATCTCCGCCACGACTGCCAGACCCTCGTCCGTGAGGCCGCGCGGCGATCGCCCGCCGGGCGCGCCCGGCAGCCCGTCGACCTCCGCCTGCGCCTCGTGTGCGCCGGTGGCCGCGGTCGCCCAGTCCAGGTCGTCGTTGTGCGTGAGCGTCATATAGCGGGCGCCCAGGTGGAACATCTGGCGCAGGACGGCCAGTGAGTTCGCGATCGACTGCCCGCCTTCCAGGCCGATGAGGCTCGCGATGCTTCCTGCTGCGAGCGCGGATTCGATGTCGCCAGACGTGCGGGCCACGTGCAGCGCATCGGGGTAGGCGGCCTCCAGCCGGTGGATCGCGTCGATCTGCTGCAGGGTCGCGACGACCGCGTCCTCCTGTGGGATGGAGGACGGGACCCACGCGGACCAGAACTGCGCACCCACGCCTCCCTCACGCAGCCGGACGAGGTCGGTGTGGAACTCCTCGCGCCGGCGATCCAGTCCGTCGACGCTGTAGCCCGCCCGGTCCCGCAGCGCGAACGGCAGGTCGTTGTGGCAGTCCAGGACGGGGATCGGAGGCGTCGGTGCAGACATGCCCCCGAGTCTAGGACCGCCCCTCTATCCATGATCACTGGGGCATCAATATGCTGTCCGCGTGTCGAGAATCTGCATCAAAACCCTGGACACTCCGCCTGAACACGCGTTGAATGCTCAACGGAGCCGCCAGGCCACAGATGACCGACGGCCGTCCGACACCATCAACGAGGAGTTGTCGCATGAGGATCTTCGCCGCCACGGGCCCCAACGCGCCGCTGGAGGAGCAGGATGTCGAGTCCCCCACCCCCACGGGTCGACAGGTCCTGCTGCGCGTCACGCACAGCGGGGTCTGCCACACGGACACGCACAGCCACGCCGGCGGCTATGACCTGGGCGGAGGATCGTGGCTCTCCATCGCGGACCGCGGTCTCCAGTACCCGGCCGTCTTCGGTCACGAGATCGTGGGTGAGGTCATCGCGGTGGGGCCGGACGCCCAGGGCGTGAGTCCGGGCGACAGCCGCATCGTCTTCCCATGGATCGGCTGCGGCGAGTGCAGCCGCTGCCTCAGCGGAGCCACGAACCTCTGCGCCACCAGTCGAGCGATCGGCGTGTTCACGTGGGGCGGCTTCGCCACGGAGGTCCTGGTCCCCGACTCGGACATCCTGGTCGACCACGAGGATCTCGACCCCAGCTGGGCCGCGACCCTCGCCTGCAGCGGTCTCACCTCGTACGCCTCCGTCAACCGCGTCCTGCCACTCACGGACGACGAGACCGTTGCCATCATCGGCACCGGCGGGGTGGGCCTCGCCGCCATCGCACTGCTCTCGCGCATGACGGGTGCCCGCATCGTCGCCGTGGACGTGTCCGATGCCAACCTGGAGAACGCGTCCCGCCTGGGTGCGGACGTGACCGTGAACTCGCGGACCCTGGGCGACACCGGCCTCGCGGAGCACCTGGGCGGACCGGTCCAGGCCGTCGTCGACTTCGTGAACACGGGCGACACCTTCGCCTTCGCCATGGCCGCGATCGCGAAGGGCGGGACGATCGTCCCCGTGGGGCTCTTCGGCGGCAGCACCAGCATCTCGACGGCACTGCTCCCCCTCAAGGCGGTCACGATCGCGTCGAACTACGTGGGCAGCCTCTCCGAACTGAAGGAGCTGGTCCGGATGGCCCAGACCCAGGACCTGCCGCGAGTCCCCATCACGGAGAAGCCGCTGTCGCTCCAGAGCACCGTCGACAGCCTCGCCGCCCTGAACTCCGGTACGGCCACCGGTCGCACCGTCCTCACCGCCTGACTGTCCCGCGGTGCCACCACGGCACCGCCCACACCTCACTGGAGAAGCCTGCGATGACGCACACCTCCCCCACCACCGTCCCCACCGGGTCCGCCCCGGACCGCACCCTGTCCAGGAAGCAGCGCACGACCTCCCTCGTCGCCGTCGTGTCCGGCAACTTCCTCGAGTGGTTCGACTGGACCGTGTATGCGATCTTCACGACCTACATCGCCGCGAACTTCTTCGACCAGTCCGACGGGGCGTCCGCCGTCCTCATGACGCTGGGCGTGTTCGCCGGCGGGTTCCTCGCACGACCGCTGGGCGGCCTCATCTTCGGCCGCGTGGGCGACAAGCTGGGCCGGAAGACCGCACTCGTCATCGCGATGATCCTCATGGGCGTGGGCAGCGGGCTCATCGCCGTCATGCCCACGTACGAGTCGATCGGGGTGTGGGCATCGCTGGGCCTCTTCGCGGCCCGCCTCATCCAGGGGATCGCCCACGGTGGGGAATCGGGCAACGCCTACACCTACCTCGCAGAGATCGCGCCCAAGGACAAGCGCGGGCTGTGGGGATCGAGCATCATGTTCACCGTGACGCTGGGCGTCATGGCGGCCACCGCACTGGGTGCCCTCCTCACCTCGTTCCTGGCACCGGAGCCCATGAACGACTGGGGCTGGCGCATCGCGTTCGGCGTGGGCGCGGTCCTCGCCCTCGCCGCACTCTTCGTCCGGCGGAAGGCGGAGGAGAGCCAGTTCTTCGAGGAGGTCAAGGAGGAGCCCGCTGCCGCCAAGACCGTCAGCAAGAGGCAGCTCACGATCATCGCGATCCGCATCGTGCTCCTCACCTCCCTCACGATGGTCCTCTACTACACGTGGATGAGCTTCTTCTCCGCGTACGCCATCAGCTCGAAGGGCATGGACGAGAACGGCGCCTACCTCGCCAGCCTGGGCGCCCAGGTGGTCGCGCTCGTGGCGCTGCCGCTGTGGGGCGCGCTGTCGGACCGGATCGGACGCAAGCAACAGCTGCGGATCTGGTCGCTGGCGGTCATGGTCGTCGTCTTCCCGGTCAGCTGGCTCCTCACCGACGAGCCGTGGACCCTCTTCGTCGCGCAGTCGCTGGCGCTCATCGTGTGGGCGGCGCAGGCGTCGATCCACTCGACCGTCATGGCGGAGCAGGCTCCCACCGAAGCCCGGTCCACCAGCGTGGGCGTGTGGTCGTCCGTGGGTGCGGCACTCACCGGCGGCACCGCCCCCTACCTCAACACCTGGCTCACCGGCCTGGGCCTCGAGTGGGTGTTCTCCGCCTACATCATCGCGCTGGCAGTCGTCACCCTCATCACGCTCCGCTTCATCCCGGAGACGGCGGGCGTCCCCATGGACGAGATCCCCATGCCGGGCGAAGCCGAACACCCTGACGCCGTCTGATCCCCGCCCCCACCTCGCAGAAGGAGTCACCATGTCCGTCTCCGAATCCACCGTCCACACCCCCGCGGACCTCGCCGCGTCCCTCTCCCTCACGATCGACGGCGCCCCTGTCGCCGGCGCGGCTGCGCCGCTCACGGTCGTGAACCCCGCGACCGAGGCCGTCCTCGCTCATGCTCCCGCCGCGGACTCCGCGCAGCTGGACGAGGCCGTCGCCGCAGCCCGTGCGGCCTTCGGCACCTGGCGCACCCGGCCGTGGGAAGAGCGCCGCGAGCACGTCCTCGCCTACGCGAATGCGCTCGAGACGCATGCCGAGGACCTGGCCCGCCTCCTCACGGCCGAGCAGGGCAAGCCCCTGGCCGCCGCACGCGGCGAGGTGGGGCGTGCGATCGAATGGGCCCGCACCCTCGCCGCGATCGAACTGCCCACTCGGACGGCCGTGGACGATGAGGTGCACACCGCGCGCGTCCGCCACATCCCGATCGGCGTGGTCGCCGCCATCGTCCCGTGGAACTTCCCCGTCACCCTGGCGATGTGGAAGATCGCGCCGGCACTGCTGACGGGCAACACGATCGTCCTGAAGCCCTCCCCCTTCACCCCGCTGACCGGGCTGCTCCTGGGCGAGCTCTCCCGCGGGATCCTGCCGCCGGGCGTTCTCAACGTGGTCACCGGCGATCACGATCTGGGTCCCGCCCTCACGGCGCATCCGGACATCGACAAGATCGCCTTCACCGGGTCGACCGCGACCGGCAAGGCCGTCATGCAGACCGCAGGGAAGGACCTCAAGCGGGTCACGCTCGAGCTGGGTGGCAACGACGCGGCCGTCATCCTCCCGGATGCGGACGTG
>DHCMJ07802__coassemble_1464_pt1 | contig 13238 bp, 12 predicted proteins | sample DHCMJ07802__metabat2_high_PE_026 | metagenome-assembled genome bin DHCMJ07802 | reverse complement strand
GCATGCTGTCGGCCATGTCGTTGAAGCTCTGCGCCAGCTGCGAGATCTCGTCGCGCCCGGCCACCGGCATGCGGCGGTCCAGGTCGCCGTCCGCGATCTCGCGCGCGACCTCCGCCCCGGTCCGCACGGGGGTGACGACGAGGCGGGAGACCAGCAGGCCCACCGCCCCCACGAGCACGACGAGCACGACACCGGCGACCATCGCCGCGCGCGTGACGAAGTTGAGCGTCGCCTGCTCCTCGGAGAGGTCCGCCACGACGTAGAGCTCGAACTGCCCGGCCCCGGAGACGGAGACGGGCTGCACCATGACGAGCCCCGGGACCTCCGTCCCGCCGTCGCCCAGATCGATCGAGAGGTACCGCTGCTGGTCGACCACCGTCTCCGAGACCTGCTGCCGGAACGACTCCGGCAGCTCGTCCACGTGCGGAGCGCCCAGCGTCGTGTCCAGCACGGTGATGGGCTGGACCCGGGAGTTCTCGTCGCGCGGCTCCAGACTGATCGAGCGCAGCGGCGACGGCGACCGGGAGTACATGCTCTGCAGCTGCACGTTGAGCGCCTCGCTCAGATCGTCCTCCGCCGCGATGGATTCCAGCTGTCCCACGTACGTGCTGGTCTGCTCTGACACCGCGGACAGCTTCGATTCGAAGAGACCGCGGGAGATCACCTGCGTCATGTAGGTCCCCACGCCGAAGATCGCGATGAGGGTGAGCAGCACCGTGAGCACGACGATGCGGACCTGCAGCGAGCGCGAGAACAGGGAGACGAGCCATCGGGTGAGGTCGGCCAGTCCGCGGCCCACCGCGGAGAGGACGCCCGCCGATGCCGGGAGCCTCCTCATCCGCGCCCTGCGCACAGCGGGATCATGTCTGCGGTCCCGCCTTGTAGCCCACTCCGCGGACCGTCACGACGATCTCCGGGTTCTCCGGATCACGCTCGATCTTCGAACGCAGTCGCTGGACGTGGACGTTGACGAGGCGGGTGTCCGCCGCGTGGCGGTATCCCCACACCTCCTCGAGCAGGACCTCGCGCGAGAACACCTGCCACGGCTTGCGGGCCAGCGCCACGAGGAGGTCGAACTCCAGTGGGGTGAGCGAGATCGGCTCACCCGCACGCGTCACCTGGTGACCTGCGACGTCGATCGTGACATCCGCCACCTGCAGGACCTCCGGGGCCGCCGGCTCGAGCATGCGCAGGCGCGCCCGGACGCGGGCGATGAGCTCCTTGGGCTTGAACGGCTTGGGGACGTAGTCGTCCGCCCCCGCCTCCAGACCTGCGACGACGTCCACCGTGTCCGACTTGGCGGTGAGCATGATGATGGGGGTGCCGGCCTCCGCGCGGATCTCGCGGCACACCTCCAGCCCGTCCTTGCCGGGGAGCATGAGATCGAGCAGGACGAGGTCCGGTCGGACCGCGCGGAACGCCTCGAGGGCGCCGTCGCCGGTCGCGCAGAACTCGGGTTCGAAGCCCTCGCTCTTGAGGACGATTCCGATCATCTCCGCCAGCGCCGTATCGTCATCGACCACCAGGATGCGTGCATTCATGACGCCCATTGTTCCAAACCTCCCGGCCGCAGGTGCGGAGGACTCGCCCCTGAGCGCCCGCAGCCCGTGCGGCGGGGCCCGCGCCGGGGGTCTGAGTCGCGGCAGTGGACTCATGGCAGGATGGACGGGTGACCCGCAGCCGCAGTGAGACACCGCAGCCCCGGAGGTGCCCGTGACCGCTCCGCCGCACCCCGCGGAGGACGTCCGCGTCGCACCGCACGCACCCGTCCTGGGGACGGGCTCCGCGTGGGGCACGGAGGTCGACTGGAGGTCCGGGACGCTGCGGCAGCGCACGGACGGCCGGCCCACCGCCCAGTGGCAGCCGGCACCGCAGCCGGGCACGCTGCCCAAGCGACCGTTCACCTTCTTCGAGGTCATGGACGGCGGATTCCGGCTGCTGCGTTTCAGCCCCGGATCGACCTTCGGCATCTCGATGATCGTCTGCACGCTGCTGACCCTCGTCTCCGCACTGATCGTCGCCGTCATCGTCATGGGCAGCCTGGGCCTCCTCCAGCGGCTCGCGGAGAACCCGGAGGCGGGACTGGGCCTCAATCTCGTCGTGCAGACCGGCTCGGTGGCGGTCTCGCTGCTGGCACTGTCGCTCGTGCTCCTCCTGTCCGCCTTCGCCGCCTTCGCAGCGGACCGGGCCGTCGCGCGCGAGCGCATGCGCCTGTCCGAGGTCTGGCGGGGCCTGAGCGGTCGACGCCTGCGGCTCGTGGGACTCACCGCACTCGCGTTCGTGTGCCACCTGCTCCTCCTGGGCGTCTGCCTGCTGCCCGGCACCCTCCTGGTCCTCGTCTCCCCGCCCGCCGGCGTCGTGCTCGCGACCCTGGGCGTCCTCGTCTGGACCGCCGCGACGGTGTGGCTGTTCACGAAGGCGTCCCTGGCCGGGGCCGCGATCGCGGTCGAGGACCTGGGGATCATCGCCGCGCTGAGGCGGTCGTGGGATCTGACCCGCGACGGATTCTGGCGCTCGACGGGCCAGTACGTCGTGTCCTACCTGCTCTCCTCGCAGGTCATGGGGCTCCTCATGACACCGCTGCTCATCATCGTCATGGTGGGCTTCGTCCTCATCGGCGTCCTGCTGAGCTTCGACAGCGGCACCGCCGCGATGTCCTTCCTCATGTTCGGCCTCACGATCGGGATGGGTCTGGCCGTCGCCGCGATCACGATCGGGATGACCGCCCTGCTCTACGCCTACCTGAGCGGCGTCGTCGCGATGGTCTACCTGGACCGCCGCATGCGCCGCGAGGGCTACGACCTCGTGCTGCTGCGCCGCGCGGAGCTCGAGGAGGCCGCCGCGCGCAAGTGCGCGGATGCGCTGCCCTCCGCGCGGCAGGCATCCGATCCGGCCCATCGTCCGCCGCGGGAGGCGGCCGCATGAGCAGTGCCGTGGACCTCGCCGCGCAGCCCAGTCGCGACGAGGGTCAGCAGTGGGCGCGGGACGAACTGTCCGACCCCGTCTACCAGGATGCCGACCTCACCCTGTTCGAGCGGATCGGACGGGCGATCACGGACTTCTTCGACGACCTCGGACGGTCCGTGTCGTCGATCGACTCCCCGATCCTCTTCGCCGCCCTCCTCGTCGTGATCCTCGCGGCGGCGGGCCTCATCATCTGGTGGGCCCGCCGGGGCGCGGGGGTCCGGCTGGAGCCCACGGCGCCGCGGACGGCCGTCTTCCGCTCGGAGCTGGACCCGCAGAAGCTGCGCGACGCGGCACATGCCGCGGCGGAGGCGGGCGACTGGCGGCTGGCCGTCCAGGAGCTGGTCCGGGCGGTCTTCGCGGACCAGGCGCACGCGCAGCGCATCACGATCGACCGCGCCTCGACGGCGCAGGAGCTCGCGACCGCGTCCGCACAGGCCCTGCCCGCCTCCGCCGACGCCTTCACCGCGCTCGCGTCACTCTTCGACGAGGTGTCCTTCTCCGGTGCAACGGTCGAGCGCGAGGACTGGGAGTCCTGCCGTGCGCTCGATGACCGCATCGCCGGCCGTGCGCGGACGGCGGGAGGCGGCGCATGAGCGCGCAGACCGACGTCGCGATCCGCGGCACCCGGTCGGCCGGCGGTCCGGGCTTCCGGCAGCGGGCCGGGGGCCTCGCGCGCTCCGCGGCGCTCTGGGTGATCGCCGCGATCCTGCTCCTACTGGCGGGCATCGTGACGGTGCTGGTGCGCGGCGGCGAGAACACCGCGCCGCTGCACTACGAGTCGACCGGCAAGGACGGCGGGCGGGCGTTCGTCGAGGTGCTGCGCGATCACGGACGGGACGTCACGACGACGGAGCGCTACCCGGACGCCGCGGGTGCCGTCGACGCGGGTGGGACCGTCCTCGTCTACGCGGACGGGTACGCGCTCACGGAGGAGGCGATGACGGACCTGTCCGACCGGGCGCGGGAGTCGGGGGCGCATCTCGTCCTCATCGACCCGCAGTACAGCGTCGAGACCTGGACGGACGCGCTGCTCTTCGACGCGCTCAGCACCGGTGACCAGCAGCCGTCCACCCTGGCACCGGGCTGCTCCGCGACTGTGCCGTCGACGGCGGGGAACGTCACGAACCCGGGCCACGGGTCCGAGTACTTCGCGACCGTCTCCGAACCGCAGGACTCCGTCTTCTGCTACTCGGCGGACCCGGACGACCCCGCGCCGCACGGCATGTTCGCGAGCGTCCCCCACGGCGAGGGCACGCTCACGGTGCTGTCGCAGGAGTGGCTCATGAACGACACGATCCAGCACGAGGGCCACATGTCGCTCACCGCGGGCGTCCTCACCCCGGCGGATCCGATCACCTACTACTACCCGGTCGAGCGCGACCAGCCCCGCGCGGACGACGACACGACCCCCGGCGGGAACGCGGTCTGGCTCTTCCCGCAGTGGGCCGTCGCGCTCCTGCTGTGGTCCCTCCCCGTCGTGCTCGTCGCGCTGCTGGTCTACGGCCGGCGCATGGGCCCGCTCGCGATCGAGCCGCTGCCGGTCATCGTCCCCGCCGCCGAGACGGTCCGCGGCCGCAGCGCCCTCCTCCAGCGGGCGGGCGGACGGGCCGAGGCCCTGCGCGACTTGCGTGCCGCCGCCCTGGTCCGTCTGGGCCGTCGCCTCGCGCTGCCGCCGGACACACCCGCCGCCGAGGTCTCCGCCCGTGCCGCTGCCGCCGCCGGTCTCGATCCGGCCTGGACCGAGGCGGTCCTCCTCACGGAGGTCCCGCACGACGACCAGTCGCTCATCCGCATCGCCATCGACATCACCACCATCGAGAGTGAGGTCCATCCCCTATGACCGTCCCCCCGCAGCACCCCCAGCAACCGGGTCAGCCGCCGCAGCCGGGTCAGCCCGGCCAGCCCCAGTACGCGCAGCCGCAGCAGCCCGGCCACGCCCAGCCCGGCCAGACTCAGCCCGGCCAGCCCCAGCCCGGTCAGGCGCCGCACGCGCAGCCGCAGACTCCGTCGCAGCCGGGTCAGCACCACGCACCCGTCAACCACGGCGGTCAGCAGTTCGCCCCGCCCCGCGACGGGCAGCACGCCGCGCCCCCGGAAGAGGCCCTCACCCTCACGGACGAGGACGCGCGCCTGCGCGACGTCCTGCTGCGGGTCCGCACGGAGACGGGCAAGGCCGTCGTGGGGCAGACCGCCGCGGTCGACGGCATCCTCATCGCCCTCCTGGTCCAGGGTCACGTCCTCCTCGAGGGGGTCCCCGGCGTCGCGAAGACCCTGCTGGTGCGCACGATCGCGCAGTGCCTCGACCTGGACTCGCAGCGCGTGCAGTTCACGCCGGACCTCATGCCGGGCGATGTGACCGGGTCGATGATCTACGACGCGAAGTCCGGTGACTTCTCCTTCCGCGAGGGACCGGTCTTCACGAACCTGCTCGTGGCGGACGAGATCAACCGCACCCCGCCCAAGACGCAGTCGGCGCTGCTCGAGGCGATGGAGGAGCGCCAGGTGACGGTCGACGGTGCGACCCGACGGCTCACCGAACCGTTCCTCGTCGCCGCGACGCAGAACCCCGTCGAGTACGAGGGCACGTATCCCCTGCCGGAGGCCCAGCTGGACCGCTTCCTCTTCAAGCTGGTCCTCGATCTGCCGGATCGCGACACGGAGTTCACGATCCTCTCCCGGCACGCGCACGGCTTCGACTCCCACCGGCTGCGGGCGGCGGGCATCGAGCGGGTCGCGGGCCCGGACGAGCTCCTGGCGGCCGGGGCCCGTGCCGCTCAGGTCCACTGCGCACCGGAGGTCATCGCGTACATCGTCGACATCGTCCAGGCGACCCGCCGCGCCCCCTCGCTGGCACTGGGTGTCTCGCCCCGCGGCGCGACCCGCCTGCTGGCGGCGGCACAGGCGCAGGCATGGCTGTCCGGACGCGGCTACATCACCCCGGACGACGTGAAGTCGCTGGTCCCCGCGACCTTCCGCCACCGCATCGCGCTGCGCCCCGAGGCCCAGATGGAGGGCGCGGACGTCGATCGCGTCCTCGCCTCGATCGTCGAGTCGGTCCACGTCCCCCGCTGATGGCTCTGACCTGGCGCTTCCTCGTGCTCACGGCGCTCGCGGGGATCCCGATCGCGCTGCGGCCCCAGGCGACGACCTTCGTCGTCATGGTGGGGCTGCTCGTCATCGCAGGCCTCCTCGACTGGCTGGCGGCCCCCGGGATCCGACAGTTGGGCCTCCAGCGGACGCCGGGCCCGCGCATCCGCCTGACGGAGGAGACGCACTCCGTCCTCACGATCGTGAACGAGGGTCGCCGCACCCGGCGCCTGCACGTGCGCGACGCCTGGGCACCCACCGCGGGCGCGCAGGACATCCGCTTCCGCGCGCGGATCCGCCCGGGCGGCACGCACGAGCGGACGACCGTGCTGAAACCCACCCGGCGCGGACTGCTGCGCGCGGACCGGGTGACGGTCCGGTCGACCTCCCCGCTGGGGCTCGTCGCCCGTCAGCGCTCGGTCGAGGTCCCGGCCGCGATCACCGTGCTGCCTCCCTTCCACTCCCGCAGGCACCTGCCGTCGAAGCTGCAGCGGCTGCGCGAGCTGGAGGGCAGGACCGCGGTCATGCTCAAGGGAGCGGGCTCCGAGTTCGACTCCCTGCGGGAGTACGCGCGCGGAGACGACGTGCGCGCGATCGACTGGCGCGCCACGGCGCGCGCGCAGGAGGTCATGGTCCGGACCTACCGCCCCGAGCGCGACCGCCGGGTCATCATCGTCCTCGACTCGTCCCGCCTGGCCGCCCGCCGGGTGGGGACGGGGACCGCCTTCGACGCGGCGATCGAGTCCGCACTGCTCCTCACGGGTCTGGCCGCCGGCGCGGGCGACCGGACCGACGTCCTCATCGCGGACGCACGTGTCCGCGCCCGCGTGGGTCCCATCGGCCGGTCCGCGTCGCTGGACCACCTCATGCACCGGATCACCCCGATCATGCCGGAGCTGCTCGAAGCGGACTGGGAGACGATCACGTCCGCCGTCCTGGGCGTGACCTCGCACCGAGCGCTCGTCGTCCTCGTGACCGCGCTGGACCCCGCGACGATCGGCGAGGACCTGCTGCCCGCGCTGCCGCTGCTGGCGCGCCGGCACACCGTCGCGATCGCCTCGGTCGCGGACCCGGAGCTCGCGGAGATGGCCGAGGCGCGGTACACGACCGAGCAGGTCTACACCGCGGCCGCGGCCGAGCGGGAACTGCTCGAGAGCCGCTCGCTGGGCCACGCGCTGGCGGGACTGGGCGTCCACTCCGTCCACGAAGCGCCGGACGACCTGCCGCCCGCGCTCGCGGACCTGTACATCGCGCTCAAGACCTCCGGCCGCCTCTGAGGCCCGCGGTCCGGAGTCCAGTCGCCGGTCCGGAGTCCGGTCGACCGGTGCAGGGGACGTGTCGGAACCGCGTCCGAACGACCCGAGCCGCCCGCGTCAGTAGGCGGCGACGACCCGGTAGCCGGCCCGGTCCTCCTCGAGGTCGCCGTCGCCCCCGGCCAGGACGACCGGTCGGCCCAGCAGCGTCGCGTAGAGGCCGATCGCCAGCGTCAGGCCCACGCCCACGGCGATCTTGAACCACACCGGGAACGGGTTGGGCGTGATGAATCCCTCGACGAGGCCGGACAGGAACAGCAGTCCCACGAGTCCGCCCGCGACCGTCATGAGTGAGCGCGCCTCCTTCGCGAGCGCCTGGCCGCGCGTCATGGCGCGCGGGATGATCCAGGCGACGAAGATCTGCAGGCCCGCCGCCCCGGCGATGAGGATGCACGTGATCTCCGGGATCCCGTGCGGCAGGATGTACGACCAGAAGTCCGCCTCGTAGCCGTACCGGTACATGACGGCGGCGGAGATGCCCACGTTCACGCCGTTCATGAGCAGGCCGAAGATCACGTAGACCCCCGTGATGCCCAGCGCGATCCACTGGACGGCGATCCACGCGTTGTTCGTCCACACCCCCACCGCGAAGACGGAGTTGGGGTTCTCCTTGTAGTAGTCGACGAAGTCGCTCTCCGCGAGCTGCTGCTGCTGGGCGGGCGACATGAGTGTGTCCAGAGCGCCCTCTGTCCGCAGCGCCCACAGGGCGGCCACGACCGCACTGCCCAGGAACAGGATCGTCACCCCCAGGAACATCCACCGCAGTCGGTAGAGGGCCGCGGGGAACGACCGCACCGCGAACCGGACGAGCGCGGACATGGGCCCGCGCGGGATCGAGGTCAGATGCGTGCGAGCACGGTGGACGATGACGGACAGACGCGCGGCCGTCTGCGAATCCGGTGCGACGGAGAGGATCCGCGAGAGGTCCTTCGACGCCAGCCGGTAGAGGCTCAGGAAGTCCGCCGCCTCCGCCGCGTCCAGCCGGGACTTCTTCGCCAGGCGTTCGAGCAGGTCCCAACGGGGACCGTGGAGCTGCGCGAGGAGGACGGGATCCATGGGTTCCACCCTACCCACCCGTGCGATGGGACCCCGCACCTGTGCGACGATGATGCGCATGAGCGTGCTTGTGACCGGCGAGGCCGTCGCCCTGCGCGTGCAGCCGGCGCATTTCGCCGCGCGCGCACTCTCCGCCGCGATCGACGCGGTCGTGTACACGATCGTCTACATCGCCGTCTTCGCCTCCGCGGCCTGGTTCCTCATCCGGATCGACCTCCAGTGGTCGCTGCTGACCCAGTCGGCGGTCCTCATCCTCACGGTCCTCACGATCGTCGCGGTCCCGTGCACGGTCGAGCTGCTGCTGCGGGGGCGCTCCCTGGGCAAGCTGGCGCTGGGGCTCCGCGTGGTCCGCGACGACGGGGGCGCGATCGGATTCCGCCAGGCGCTGCTGCGGGCCCTCCTGTGGCAGTTCGAGATCCTGACCACCGGCGGTGCCGTCGCGGCGTTCGCGGGACTGCTGTCCGCGCGCTCGAAGCGGCTGGGCGACATGCTGGCTGGCACGACCGCGGTGAGCGAGCGGGCCCCGCGCCCCCGTCCGGAGGGGATCGCCCTCCACCCCCACCTCTACGACTGGATCCAGCAGGCGGATCTGGCACCGCTGCCGGCGGGTCTGCAGCACCGGATCGTCCAGTTCCTGGGCTCCGCCTCCCAGCGCACCCCCCGCTCCCGCGCGGAACGGGCGATCGAGCTGGCCGAGGAGCTGAATCCGCACGTGTCGCCTGCTCCCCCACCCGGGACGGATCCGGAGATGTTCCTCTCCGCCGTCATCGTCCGCACGCGGTGGGAGCACCTGCAGCGACAGGAGCGGGCCGATAAGACCGCAGGCGCCTTCCGCGAGCGGGTGGGCACCCTCCCGCACGGCCTCCACCTGCGCTGAGTCGCCCTCCCGGCGCACACCCCATACGCACCGCGCCCCGGCCCCCGTGACGGGGACCGGGGCGCGAGGCCGCGGACGTGCGGGTCGTGCGGCTCAGTAGCGGTAGTGCTCCGGCTTGTAGGGGCCGGCCACGTCCACGCCGATGTACTCCGCCTGCTCCTTCGTGAGCTCCATGAGCTGAGCGCCCAGGGCCGGCAGGTGCAGGCGCGCGACCTTCTCGTCGAGCGCCTTGGGCAGCCGGTGGACGTCGTTCGAGTAGCCGGCGTCGCCCGTGTGGAGCTCGATCTGCGCCATCACCTGGTTCGTGAAGGACGCGCTCATGACGAAGCTGGGGTGGCCCGTCGCATTGCCCAGGTTGAGCAGGCGCCCCTCCGACAGGACGATGATGCTCGTCGTCTCGCGCCCGGTCCCGGTCGCGGCCGGGAGGGTCCACTCGTGGACCTGCGGCTTGATCTCGACCTTCTGGACGCCGGGCAGCTTCGCGAGCCCCGCCAGGTCGATCTCGTCGTCGAAGTGGCCCACGTTGCCCACGATCGCGCCCGGCTTCAGCAGCTGCAGCTGCTCGACGGACAGGACCGCGGTGTTGCCGGTCGTCGTGATGACGAAGTCCGCGGTGGGGGCCGCGTCCGTCGTCGTCCGCACCTCGAAGCCGTCCATCGCCGCCTGGAGCGCGCAGATCGGGTCGATCTCGCTCACGACGACGCGGGCGCCCTGTCCGCGCATCGCCTCCGCCGCGCCCTTGCCCACGTCCCCGTAGCCGATGACGAGGGCGACCTTGCCGCCGATCAGCACGTCCGTCGCGCGGTTGAGGCCGTCCGGCAGGGAGTGGCGGATGCCGTAGCGGTTGTCGAACTTCGACTTCGTGACCGCATCGTTCACGTTGATCGCGGGGAACGGCAGGCGCGCCTCCTCCGCCAGGCGGTACAGGCGGTTGACGCCCGTCGTCGTCTCCTCGCTGACGCCCCCCAGCTGCGGCACCATCGCGGTGAAGCGTCCCGGCTCCTCCGCGAGCGAGGTGCGCAGACGGGCGCGGAAGGCCTTCACCTCGTCCGGATCGTCCTCGCCGTCCGCCGGGACGCCCCCGGCCGCCTCGGCCTCGGCACCGTCCAGCAGGTACATCGTCGCGTCGCCGCCGTCATCGAGGATGAGGGTGGGGCCGGCGGGACGCTCGTCGTCCGCGGGGAAGCGGAAGATCTGGTCCGTGCACCACCAGTACTCGTCGAGGGTCTCGCCCTTCCACGCGAAGACGGGGACACCGGTGGGGGCGTCCGGAGTGCCGGAGCCCACGACGACCGCGGCCGCCGCTTCGTCCTGGGTCGAGAAGATGTTGCACGACGCCCAGCGGACGTCGGCGCCCAGGTCGACGAGCGTCTCGATGAGCACGGCGGTCTGCACCGTCATGTGCAGGGAGCCCGCGATGCGCGCGCCGGCCAGCGGACGGACGCCCGCGTACTCCTCGCGCAGGCTCATGAGGCCCGGCATCTCGCGCTCCGCCAGGCGGATCTGATGGCGGCCGGCGGCCGCCAGGCCGAGGTCGGCGACCCGGTGGTCGGCCTGAGTCAGGACTGCGGGGGTGTTCTGCATAGGGGGTCCTCGCCTCCGTGGTGGTTCGTCTGGTCGGTCGGGTGGGGCCTCACGCGCGGACGCGGGCCAGGACGGCGGTCGTGAGCGCACGGGTCCGCTGCGGGTCGGGGGTCTCGCAGTTGAAGCGGACGAGGGGCTCCGTGTTCGACTTCCGCACGTTGAACCAGAAGTCCGCGCCCTGGAGCGAGACGCCGTCGAAGCGATCGACGTCCCCCGCGCCGAACTCACCGGCCTCCGCCCGCGCGGCGATGTCCGCGAGGACGGCGTCCGGATCATTCACCGTCGAATTGATCTCCCCGGACGCCGCGTAGCGCTCGCGACCGGCGATGAGGTCCGCCGCGGTCTCCCGCGTCGCCGCGAGGATCGCGATGATGTGGCACGCGGCGAGAATCCCGGAGTCCGCGGAGTAGAAGTCGCGGAAGTAGAAGTGCGCGGAGTGCTCGACGGCGAAGATCCCGTCGTGCTCGCGCATGAGCCTCTTGATCCCGGAGTGCCCCACGGGTGTGCGCACCGCCCGTCCGCCCGCCTGCTCGATCGTCTCCGGGACGATGCGGGAGGTGAGGAGGTTGTGGAGCACGACGGGGGTCTCCTCGCCCGCCCGGCGCGCACGCGCGATCTCGCGCTGGGCGACGAGCGCCCCGACGGCGGACGGGGACAGCACGGAGCCCGCACCGTCTATGAAGAAGCAGCGGTCCGCATCGCCATCGAAGACGAGGCCCAGGTCCGCGCCGTCCGCGCGCACGGCGGTCTGCGCGTCGACCAGGTTCTCCGGCTCCAGCGGGTTGGCCGGGTGGTGGGGGAACGTCCCGTCCAGCTCCGTGTAGAGGCCCACGATCCGCACGGGGACCGGGGGCAGGCCGGCATCGGTGCCGAACACCTCGCCCAGCAGCTTCCCCGCCATGCCGTTGCCGGCATCCGCCACGATCGTGAGCGGACGGACCGGCTCCAGCCGGTCGAGTCCCGTGAGCTCGCGCAGCCGGGTCGCGAAGGACACGGCGAGCTGCCCCGCCGCCTCCGCATCGACGGGCGGGACGGGGCCCGTGGCCGCGGGCGCCCGCAGCGCCTCCTCGCGGATGGCGTCCAAGCCGTGCGCGCGGGACACACCGGCGGCGCCGGGGCCGCACACCTTCACGCCGTTGTAGCCGGACGGATTGTGGCTGGCCGTCACCATGAGGCCGGGCGCGTTCCACGCCCCGGAGGCGAAGTACAGCTGATCGGTCGAGCACAGGCCCACGAAGCGGACGTCCAGACCGCCCGCCACGACACCGGCGGCGGCGCATTCGGCGAACCGTGGCGAATCCGGGCGCATGTCACACCCCACGACGACCTCGGTCGCGCCGTCCGCACCGAAGACGCGCGCCGCGCCGTAGCCCAGTGCGAAGAGGAGGTCGTCGTCCAGCTCGTCGCCCACGGTGCCGCGCAGGTCGTAGGCCCCCAGCACCCGGTCGAAGCGCGCGCGACGGTCCAGGGGCGCCTGCGGGGCGCTGACGGGTGCCGTCATTCTCCGCTTCCGGAGACGATGCGCAGGTGACCGCGGCCCGGGCTGAGCGGGGCCTGCGCAGCGGCGGGGGCGGGCTTGGGGCGGGCCGCCTCGCGCACCGCGTCCGCGATCGCCAGCAGGTCGTCCCGCGAGCGCTCCGGCTGCTCATCGCCCGGGTCCAGGCGCAGCAGCTCCCAGCCGCGCGGGGCGGTCATCCGGTCCGCGTGGTGCCGGCAGAGGTCCAGCGCGCCGGGCTCCGCCCGCATCGCCAGCGGTCCGACGACCACGGTCGCGTCCGCGTGGACGTACGTCATGGTGAATCGGGCACTGACGCCGCACCCGGCCTTGGCACACAGACGAACTGACACATCGCGCAGTCTACCCAATCCGACGTCGCTCGCCGGGGACGCCTCCCCCGGCGTTCGGATGCGCGCCGTCACAGGGACGCGCACGCGCGAGCACCGGGAGGTGCACCTAGACTCCGGAGCATGTCCCCCTCGCGCCGCCACGACCGCCACGGCCGCACGCCCCAGCTCTTCCGCGCACCTGTACCCGCCCAGCGCACGCGCACGGAGGCGTTCGCACTGCTGGCGGCCCGCCTCTTCGCGGACATCCGCGCTCGCGTCGACGGCGAGCTGGACGACGTGGTCCTCACGATCGACGACGTGCCCCCGGCGGACGCCGGACTGGAGCTGGGGCGCGTCCTGCAGGCGACCCCGGCCGCTCCCGCGACCCTCGTGCTGCACCGCCTGCCGATCGCGGACCGCTGCCTGGACGAGATGGAGCTGGCCGACCTCGTCGCCGACGTGCTGGCGGACCAGGCCGCACTGCTGAGCGGCCTCGACCCCGACGACCTGCGACCCCGCTGACCCGC
>DHCMJ07802__coassemble_1452_pt1 | contig 13325 bp, 12 predicted proteins | sample DHCMJ07802__metabat2_high_PE_026 | metagenome-assembled genome bin DHCMJ07802 | reverse complement strand
AGCCGGGGAAGCCCATCCCGATGATGACGTCCAGCTCGTAGTCCGCCTGCTTGCGGACCTCGTCCGGGATCCCGCCGGGGTACCGGTAGTGGAGTCCGCGGTCGACCTCCTTGATGAGCCACGAGGTCTCGTCCTCGCCCTCCGGCGTGGGGAACTTGGGCATGTAGTTGGCGCTCGTGTCGAAGGAGACCTCGCACATGTCCGCGACGAGGAGCGTGTTGTCGCACGCCTGCGGCAGCTCGCGGAACAGGCTGCGCATCTCCGCCGCGGATTTGAGGTAGTACCCGGTGCCGGAGAAGGCGAACCGCGACCCGCCCTGGTCGTAGGTGGGCTCGATGAGCTTCGAGCCGGACTGGATCGCCAGCAGCGCCTCGTGCGCCTTCGCGTCCGACTCGTTCGTGTAGTGGAGGTCGTTCGTCGCCAGCAGCGGCAGATCGAGTTCCTTCCCCAGGCGCAGCAGGTCCTTCGTCACGCGCTTCTCGATGCTGAGCCCGTGGTCCATGAGCTCGAGGAAGTAGTTCTCCGCGCCGAACAGCTCGCGGTACTCCCCCGCCGCCCGCTTCGCCTCGTCGTACTGGCCCAGCCGCAGGCGCGTCTGGATCTCGCCGGACGGGCAGCCCGTCGTCGCGATGAGGCCCTCCGAATACGTGCTCAGCAGCTCCCGGTCCAAGCGGGGCCACTTGCCGAACGCGGAGTCCAGTGAGGCCAGCGAGGAGGCGCGGAACAGGTTCTGCATGCCCGTGTTGTTCTTCGACAGCAGCGTCATGTGCGTGTAGGCACCGCCGCCGGACACGTCGTCGCCCTTCTGGGACTCGTCCGTGCGCCACTTGACGCGCGTCTTGTCGTTGCGCGCGGTGCCGGGCGTCACGTACGCCTCGACGCCGATGATCGGCTTGATCCCCGCGTTCGTCGCCTGCTGCCAGAAGTCGAAGGCACCGAAGAGGTAGCCGTGGTCCGTCGTCGCGAGCGCGGACTGGCCCTGCGCCTTGACGGCGGCCATGAGGTCGCCCAGCCGGGCGGCCCCGTCCAGCATCGAATACTCCGTGTGGACGTGGAGATGGACGAAATCCGAGCTCATCGCGTCGAACCCTTCACTCGATCGTGTCTGTTGCCTGCTGCGCCCGCGTCACGAGCGGCTCACCCCTGGTCGGATCCCAGCACATCGAGAGCGTGCTGGAGGTCGTCCGGGTACGGGCTCTCGAACTCGACGTACTCGCCGGACTCCGGATGCTCGAAGCCCAGGCGCACCGCGTGCAGCCACTGCCGCTCGAGTCCCAGCCGCGCCGCCAGCACGGGATCCGCGTGGTACGGCAGGTCGCCGCAGCACGGATGCTTGGTCGCGGACATGTGGACGCGGATCTGGTGCGTGCGGCCGGTCTCCAGATCGACCTCGAGCAGACTCGCGGACCGGAACGCCTCGAGCACCTGGTAGTGCGTGACGGCCTCCTTGCCGTCGCTGCGCACCGCGTAGAGGCCGTCGCGGCGGGGGTTGCGCCCGATCGGCGCGTCGATCGTGCCGACGACCGGGTCCGGCAGGCCCTGCACCAGCGCGTGATACGTCTTCGAGACGGTGCGCTCCTTGAAGGCGCGCTTGAGGACGGAGTACGCGTGCTCGCCCTTCGCGACGACCATGACACCCGAGGTCCCCACATCCAGCCGGGACACGATCCCCTGGCGCTCCGCCGCTCCGGACGTCGCGATGGTGTGACCGGCCGCGGCGAGTCCGCCGATGACGGTGGGGCCGCTCCAGCCGGCGGCCGAGTGGGCGGCGACGCCCACCGGCTTGTCGACGACGATGATCGCCTCGTCCTCGTGGATGATCGACATGCCCGGGACGGGCTCCGCCACGATCTCCAGCGGACGGGCGGGCTCCGGCAGCACGACGTCCAGTCGCGATCCGGCCAGCACGCGGTCGGACTTGCCCATCGGCGCGCCGTCCTGCTCGACACCGCCGTCCTCCGCGATCTGGGCGGCTGCGGTCCGTGACAGCCCCAGCGCACGGGAGAGCGCGACGTCGACCCGTTCGCCGTCGAGCCCCTCCGGCACCAGCAGGGAACGTGTGTTCATGAGCGGTCCTCCCCTTCCGCGGTCCGCGCGGCGGGCGTCTGCCCCGCGGCACCGTCGCGGTCGGCCTCCAGCCGTCCGTCCAGTCCGATCCCGCGGAACGACACGATGATGAGGACGCAGGCGGCCCCCGTGATCGCGATGTCCGCGATGTTGCACACGAAGAAGTACAGGTCGATGAAGTCGACGACCGCGCCGTGGAAGAACTCCGGCGGGCGCACGAGGCGGTCGATGAGGTTCCCGGTCAGACCGCCCAGCAGCAGCCCCAGCGCCCAGGCCCAGGCCGTCGAACCCAAGCGCCGTCCCGCCCACAGAATCACGACGAACACGACGAGGGCGATGACGGTGAACACCCACGTGGCGTTCGACCCCATCCCGAAGGCCGCGCCGTCGTTGCGCAGGAACTGGAGACCCACCAGGTCGCCCACGATCGGGATCCGCGGCCGCCCCTCCAGTGCGGCGACCGCGATCTGCTTCGTGATCTGATCGATCACGACGACCAGCGCTGCCGCGCAGTACAGCAGCGCGCGCAGGCGCCGCCCGGACCGGGGGGTCTGAGCGCGCTGGGGAGCGGGGGCCATCGGGATCCTCTCGTGGGGTGCCGGCACGACCGGGGACGGACGCGCGGGAACAGTCTAGGCGGGATGCACGACGGGCGGCCGCATCATCGTGCGGCGCCCGGCCATGAATGGGCGGAGGCCCCGGCCGACTGGGGCCGGGACCTCCGTCCGGTGGGGCGCGATGTCCCCGGTGACGCGATCAGATCGAGCGGCGCGCGCTGTCTCCGCTGAGCGTCTCCGGTGCGAGCGATCCGGAGTTCTCCAGGTCGCGCAGCTGATCCGTGAGGTAGCTCTTGAGGCGCGTGCGGTACTGGCGCTCGAAGTTCTGCAGGGTGTCGATCTCGCGCTGGAGGTCCGACTTCTGTGTCTCCAGCGTGGTGAGCGTCGCGTCGCGCTTCTTCTCCGCCTCGCCCACGATGGACGACGCACGGGACTCCGCCTCTGCGATGAGCTCGTCGCGACGACGCTCGCCCTCCGCCACGTGCTCATCGTGCACGCGCTGCGCGAGTGCGATGAGGCCGTGCGAGGAGTCGCCGTGACCGGCGAGCGGCGCGGCGGATGCGGTGTCGACCGACTGCTCCTCCGCGGCTGCGGCAGGGGCAGCGGCGGGTGCGGCGGGGATCTCCTGCGACTCGGCCGGCTCCTGCGGAGCGACGACCGGCGTGGCCGGGGTCTCCGGCTGCGCAGCGGGGGCGTCGCCCCAGGCCGGGGCGGCGGACTCCTCCGCGGGCACCGCGGCCGGCATCGCCTGCGTGGCGGCCGGATCCTGCGCGGGTGCATCCGTCGTCGTGGTCTCCGTGCCCTCCAGGCGCGCCTCCGCAGCGGACAGCTTCTGCTTCAGCTCGTCGTTCTCCTGGTAGAGACGACGAAGTTCGACGACGACCTCATCGAGGAAGTCATCGACTTCGTCCTGGTCGTACCCGTCGCGGAACTTGACGTGCTGGAACCGCTTATTCACTACGTCTTCAGGCGTGAGCGCCATGAGGCCAACCTTTTCTCGACAACAATGAGGCACTTCGACTGCGGACAGCCGAGCTGATGGTCACGATACCGCATCGGTGCGCGTGTGTCGCGCGCCGCGCACTGGGATTCCCTGCGCCTCGTCCCCGGTCAGAGGACCGCGGCCAGGTAGAAGAGCCAGCTGGCGAGGAACTGCACGCCGATGAACACGATGATGAAGCCCAGGTCCAGCGCGACGCCGCCCAGCCGCAACGGCGGGATGAACCGGCGGACGAACTTGACCGGCGGGTCCGTCAGGGTGAACACGAGCTCGCACAGGACCAGTACGAAGCCGGTGGGGCGCCAGTCGCGCGCGAAGACCTGGATGAGGTCGATGACGACCCTGGCCAGCAGCACGAAGACGTAGAGGTTCAGCAGGGTCCCGGCGAGGTTGAGGAGGGTGCTGAGCACGGTGTCACTTTCAATCGGAGTGGGGACGAGCGTCGCCGGGTCCCGCGCACGGCGGTCCGGCGATGCTGCTGGTGCCCCACTCTACGGGGGCAACCTGGGAGGCCGCGAAACGGGGCGGCCGTCCCCGGCCTCAGCTCTGGTTGAAGAAGCTCGCCTGCTCGTCCTCGCGCTCCTGGGTCTCCGTCGAGACGGAGATCTGCTCCGGGGTGAGCAGGAAGACGCTGCCGGTGACCTTCTCGATCGACCCGTGGAGGCCGAAGATCAGACCCGCGGAGAAGTCGACGAGTCGCTTCGAGTTCGTCTCGTCCATCGCGGACAGGTCCATGATGACCGGCACGCCGTCGCGGAACGCCTGGCCGATCGCCTTCGCGTCGTTGTAGCTGCGCGGGTGGATCGTGCGGATCGTGCGCATCGAGCCGGCGGGGGCCGTCTCGACGGGACGCACCGACGTCCGGATGGGCGAGACGGTGGCGGGTGCGGACTGGACCACCGGACGGTCCTCCTCCTCGAAGCCGTCGTAGTCGTCCGCACCGAACTCGTCGTCGTGGACCTCGTAGGCGTCGCGGGCCTCACGTCCGCGGACGTGCTGCTCCTCTTCCTCCTCGACGAAGCCGAGGTAGCTGGCGACCTTGCGCATTGCGGACATATCGTCTCCTTCGGCTGTGCTCGTGCCGAGCCCTTCGCTCACTCCCTGACGAAACTACCGGAGGGGCGGCCCGGCGGAGCTCAGGCGCGGGGGTGTGTCGCGGTTTCCGCGGGCGTGAACCACACGACACCCGCGAACCGTCCGGTCGTGCCATCGCGGCGATACGAGAACAGGTCTGCGGACTCCGCCGTGCACGAGCCGGACCAGTGCGCGATCCCCACGCCGGCCGCACGCAGCTGCTCCGCCACTCCCCCTGCCACGTCCAGTGCCGGCGTGCCCCACCGGGTCACCGAGGCCGTCACCGGGTGCGCGGCCGCGACCTCATCCCGCAGTGCCTGGGGCACCTCGTAGCTGCGGGGCCCGATCGACGGCCCGATCGCCGCCTCGATCCGGGTGGCGCCCCGCTCGCGCATCGCACGCACGGTCGCGTCGACGACGCCATCGGCCATGCCCCGCCGTCCCGCGTGGGCCGCGGCGACGACTCCCTCGTCCGGTGCGGCGAGCAGGACGGGCGTGCAGTCCGCCACGAGGATCGCGAGCCCCACCCCGGGCAGCGTCGTCACCTGCGCGTCCGCCTGCGGGGGTGCGGAGTCGCCGGATCCGGCGGACGAGACACCGTCCGAGTCCGCGGTGACCGGGTGCACGGTCGTGCCGTGCACCTGGTCGACGTAGCTGATGCGGTCGAGACCCAGCGCCTGGACCAGCAGCGCCCGGTTAGCGGCGACCGTCGAGGGGTCGTCGCCCACGTGCAGTGCCAGGTTGAAGCTGCCGTACGGACCCGTGCCGTATCCGCCGTGGCGGTCGGTGAACGCCAGGTGGGCGCGACCGGCCGCACCCACCAGGTCCAGACGGTGTCCCAGCACGGCGCCTCCCTCTGCGGCGCGTGAGGCCCCTCCGTCCGGAGGGTGCTCACGCGCGCGTGTTCACTTCAGGAAATCGGGGATGTCCAAGTCGGAGCTGTCGTAGCGCGACTCGTCCGGCAGGGACTGCGGCAGGTCGTCCGAGCGCGCAGGCGCCGGCGCGGGTGCTGCCCGCAGCGGGGTGGGAGCCTCCTCGCCCTGCAGGACGGCGGACTCCTCCGCCGCGCGTTCCTGCGTCTGCTCGACTGCGGCGCGCGGCTCCTCCGGACGTGCCACCGCCGGCGCGTCGCGCGTCTCCGAGGCCGGCACGTCGAAGCCCGCGGCGATGACCGTGATGCGGCACTCGTCGCCCAGGTTGTCGTCGATGACCGCGCCGAAGATGATGTTGGCCTCCGGGTGCGCGGCCTCCTGCACGAGGCGCGCCGCTTCGTTCACCTCGAAGATGCCCAGGTCGGATCCGCCCTGCACGTAGAAGAGCACGCCGTGCGCACCCTCGATGCTGGCTTCCAGCAGGGGCGAGGCGATCGCCGCCTCCGCTGCCTGCACCGCCCTGTCCTCGCCGGTCGCGGCGCCGATGCCCATGAGCGCGGTGCCCGCGTTCTGCATGACCGCCTTCACATCCGCGAAGTCGAGGTTGATGATGCCGGGGACGGCGATGACGTCCGTGATGCCCTGGACGCCGGAGCGCAGGACCTCATCCGCGGAGTTGAAGGCGTCCAGCAGCGACACGTTGCGGTCGGAGATGGACAGCAGTCGGTCGTTGGGGATGACGATGAGGGTGTCGACCTCTTCGCGCAGCGTCCGGATGCCGGCTTCCGCCTGCGCGGACCGGCGGCGGCCCTCGAACGTGAAGGGGCGGGTCACGATGCCGATCGTGAGCGCGCCCAGCGACCGGGCGATGCGGGCGACGACGGGAGCGGAGCCCGTGCCCGTGCCGCCGCCCTCGCCGGCGGTCACGAAGACCATGTCCGCGCCCTCGAGCGCCTCGCGGATCGCGTCCTCGGAGTCCTCGGCGGCCTTGCGGCCCACCTCCGGGTCCGCGCCGGCGCCCAGACCGCGGGTCAGCTCACGGCCGATCTCCAGCTTGAGATCCGCCTCGGACAGCAGCAGTGCCTGCGCGTCGGTGTTGATCGCTATGAACTCGACGCCGCGCAGACCCACGTCGATCATCCGCTGGACGGCGTTGACGCCGCCGCCGCCGCAGCCGGCGACCTTGATGTCAGCTCCTGCGCTCTGGAATTCAGCCACGTCGGTTCCTCTTTCGACCCTGGGGATGGGCATAGCTCGATATGCAGTCGACGCTATTGGTCCAGCCCTCCGAGTGCAACGACTGGGGCCGGAGTGTCGGACGGGGATCCACCGGACGGACGACGCTCACCCGGCGACGGGGACGTCCGGCACGGACACGTCGACCGTCTCGTTCCCCTCCTCCAGGAGGATCGCGGCGATCCGCGCCTTGCGCGCCCCGTCCTCAGCGGACCCGAACACGATCCGCGCGTCCCCGTCGTCCGTGCGCACCCGCATCTCGAACTCGCCGTCCGCGGTGGCGCGCAGCTCCTCGACCGGGACCGGGATCGCCCCGTCGATCTGTGTGAGGAGGGCCGCCCCGTCGCGCGCGGCGGCGGAGGCGTCGACCCCCTCGTCCGCGCGCAGGACCGGGAGCTCCAGTCCGTCCGCGGGCACCTCGTCGATGCGAACGCCGCCGCCGTCGAACCGCGTGGCGGTCGCACCGTCGACGATCGCGATGACGGGGGTGCGGTCGACGACCTCGATCCGCAGCGCGCGGGGCCCCGCGTACTCGACGGCGATCGATTCCGCCGCGGAGTGCTCCTCCTCCAGCCGTGTGCTGAGGCTCTCGCGGCGCACCTGCGGCAGCGGGACGCCCAGCACCTGCTCCTCCGCATCCGCCCGGAGGGCGTCCCGGTCGACCAGTTCGCCGCCGGTGACCGTCACCTCGTCGACCTCGAGGAGCGGTGAGAACCAGGCCACCGCCGCGATCGCGACGAGTGCGCCCACGATCCCCAGCACGGTGGCCCAGCGGACCGCGCGCGCCCGCAGACGGCTGCGACGGAGATCCCGGAGATCATCCCCGCCGCTCATGCCCCGCCCAGGGCCTCGACGATCTCCGGTCCCAGCACGGTGACGTCGCCGGCGCCCACCGTCAGCACGATGTCACCGGGCCGCACCCGGTCGAGCAGGTGCGGGACGACCTGGGTGAAAGCGGGCAGGAACGCGACGGAGTCGTGCGGGACCTCGTCCGCGACGACCGCGCCGGTGACGCCCGGGACGGGGTCCTCGCGGGCGGGGAACACGTCGAGGACGACGACGTCGTCCGCGATGCCCAGCGCCCGCCCGAACTCTTGGCGGAAGTTCTGCGTCCGCGAGAAGAGGTGGGGCTGGAACACGACGTGCACGCGCCCGCCGGGGTCCACGACGTCCTTCGCGGCGGTCAGCAGAGCCGTGATCTCCGTGGGGTGGTGCGCGTAGTCGTCGTAGACGCGCACGCCCGCCGCCTGACCGCGGAACTCGAAGCGACGGCGGGTGCCGTGGAAGCCGCTCAGGCCCGCAGCCGCCTGCGCGGGGTCGTAGCCCAGTGCGGCGGCGGTGCAGACCGCGGCCGCGGCGTTGAGCGCGTTGTAGCCGCCCGGCTGGTTGAGCCGCACCGTGATGTCGTCGCCGTCCAGGCGCAGCGTGAACGTCTGGCTCTGCCCCTGCGCGTCGACGGGGATGACGCGGGCGGTGCGGAACGACGCCGAGGCCGCGGCCGGGTCCTGCTGCGCGGTCCCGTAGCCGATGACGTCCGCGCCGCGGTCCGCGGCGGCGTGGGCGATCGCGCGGGCGCCGGGGTCGTCGAGGCACGCGACGAGAGTGCCGCCGGAGTCCTGGACACGGCGGGCGAACGCGTGGAACGCCTCATCGACGGCCTCGGCGGTCCCGTAATGGTCCAGGTGGTCGGCCTCGACGTTCGTGACGATGCCGACGGCCGGCGAGTACAGGAGGAACGAGCCGTCCGACTCGTCCGCCTCTGCGACGAACACGTCGCCCGTGCCCTCGTGGGCGTTCGCTCCCGTCGCGGTGAGGATGCCGCCGATCACGAACGACGGGTCCGCCGCGCACGCCTGGAGCGCGACGGTCGTCATCGAGGTCGTCGTCGTCTTGCCGTGGGTGCCCGCGACCGCGACGGCCCGCCGGTCGGTCATGAGTGCGCCCAGGGCCGCCGAGCGGTGGATGATCCGAAGCCCCCGCTCCCGTGCGCGGGTGAGCTCCGGGTTGTCCGCGCGGATCGCGGAGGACACGACGACCGTCTGCGCCGCGTCGACCGCGTCACCCGCGTGGCCGATGTCGACGTGCGCGCCCAGGGCCCGCAGGCCGGTGACGACATCGGAGTCGCGGGCGTCGCTGCCGGACACCTCGATCCCGCGCGCCAGCATGACCCGGGCGATGCCGGACATCCCCGCGCCGCCGATCCCGATGAAGTGGACGCGCCCCAACCGGGCCGCCGGGACGATGGCGTCCGCCGCTTCCGTCATGCTCACTCCCCACCTGTCCGATAGAACCGCTCGTGCTTCGTCCACTGCTGTGGCCCGTACTCGCGGCCGGGGTGCTCGATGCCCGCCGCGTCGTAGACCATGTGGGTCATCGTGCGCGCGGCGGTGCCGGGGAAGGACTCCCGGCGCGCGGCCTCGCGCATGGCCGTCAATCGTTCGTCGTCCGTGACGAGCGGCAGGACCGTCTCCCGGACGAGGTCCCCGGTGAAGTCTGCGTCGTCGATGAGGATCGCCGCACCGGCGTCCACGTGCGCGGCGGCGTTGAGCCTCTGCTCGCCGTTGCCGATCGCCAGGGGGACGAAGACCGCGGGCACCCACATGACGCTCACCTCTGCGACCGTGCCCGCCCCCGCGCGGCACACGAGGAGGTCCGCGGCGAGGTACGCGTTCTCCATCCCGTCGACGTAGTCGCGGACGTGGTAGTGCGGCTGGTCCGCGACGGCCTCGCGCAGCGCCTCGCCCTTGCCGGCCCCCGTGATGTGGAGGACCTGGACGCCTGCCTCCCCGATCGACTGCGCGGCGGCGGCCAGCGCGTCGTTGAGCGACTGGGCGCCCAGCGAACCGCCGGTCACGACGAGGGTGGGGAGCTCCTCATCGAGCTCGAGCGCGCGGCGCGCGGCGCGGCGCTGCTCCTCCTCGTCGTAGTCGACGGCCTCGATCCGGGCGCGCATGGGCATGCCCACGTGCCGGCCCTTCAGCGGGGTCCCCGCGAACGCGTAGCCCACGAGGTCGGACCGCGTGAGGCGGGCGCCCACGCGGTTCGCCAGGCCCGGGCGCGCGTTCGCCTCGTGGACGACGATGGGCGTGCCCGTCCGGCGCGCGGCCAGGTACGCCGGGGTCGAGACGTATCCGCCCACCCCCAGCACCACGTCGACGCTGCGGTCGCGCAACAGCTCGACGACCTCGGCCACGGCCCGGCGGAAGCGGCCGGGGAACCGCAGCGCGTCCGTGTTCGGACGGCGCGGCATCGGCACCTTGGCGATGGTCTCGAGGTCGTAGCCGGCGGCCGGCACCAGGCGGGTCTCGAGGCCCTCCTGCGTGCCCAGCACGACGATGTCCGCGTCCGGCTCCTGGAACCGGATGTCGTCGGCGATCGCCAGCAGCGGCGAGACGTGGCCGGCGGTGCCGCCGCCGGCCAGCAGAACGGACAGCGTCATGGATGACCTCCGGGGGTGCGAGCGAGGATGGACAGGGAGCGACGGCGGCGGCGCGGGCGCAGCGCTTCTTTGGCGCCCGGCTCCTGTCGCGCGAAGGCGAGGACGACGCCCGCGGCCAGGAGGTTCGCGACGAGCGCGGATCCACCGTACGACACGAACGGCAGCGGCACACCGATGACGGGCAGCACTTTGACGACGACGGAGATGTTGACGGCCGCCTGGCCGATGATCCACATGAAGACCGCCATCGTCGTCACGCGCATGAGCGGGTCACGGGCACGCAGGGAGACGCGCAGCAGGCCCCACGCCAGCGCGACGAAGAGGGCGATGACCAGCAGCGTGCCGGCCAGCCCCAGCTCCTCGCCGATGATCGCGAAGATGAAGTCGTTGTGGGCCTCCGGCAGCCACGACCACTTCTCGCGACTGGCGCCCAGTCCCACCCCGAAGAGGCCGCCGGACGCCAGCGCGTACTCGCCGTGGGACGACTGCCAGTGCGTCCCCAGCATGTCCTCCGCCGATGCCCCCTCGTTCCCGCTGAGAGACGCGAGGACGCGCTGGAGCCGGTTGGGGCTCGTGATGACGAAGAGACCCACGGCAACCGCGCCGGCGGCCGCGCTGCCGAAGACCGTGGCGACCGGCAGGTCGGAGACGAACAGGGCCCCCAGGAAGAGGAGGAAGACGATGATCGCCGTGCCCAGGTCGCGCCCGGCCATGATGAGGCCGCCGGCGGCGACGAGACCGGCCAGCGCGATCCCCCACGAGCGCCACACGTGCTGACGGACGTCGCTGCGGCCCAGTTCCGCGCCCAGCCACAGCGCGAAGGCGAGCTTGAGCAGCTCCGCCGGCTGCAGGCGCAGTGAGCCCACGACCGCGATCCAGCTGCGCGAGCCGTTCACCTCGACGCCCAGCGGGGTGAGCGTGAGGGCCTGCAGCCCCAGTGCCAGGAGGAAGCCGATCCAGGCGAGCGGTCTCCACCACCCCGGCCCCAGCCGCGACAGCGCCATCATCCCGAGGACGCCCACGACCGCGAACATCGCCTGGCGGGCGAAGATCCCGAACGAGTTCCCCTCACCGCCGTCGTAGGCGGTGATCGAGGACGCGGACAGCACCATGATGAGGCCGAAGCCGGTGAGCGAGAGGACGCTCACGAGGATCACGACGTAGCTGGTCGCCGGCAGCTGCAGGACGCGCTTGACGCCCGCGACCGGTCCCAGACGGGCGGATGCGCCGCCCGTCTCCCGCTCACGGGTCGCAGTCGTCTCCTCGCCCACGACCGCCGACCCCCTCATCCGTCCGCGGCTGCCGGGTGCGACAGGAGGTGCGCGCGCACGGCCTCGCCGAAGCGCTCGCCGCGGGCCCGGTAGTCGACGAACTGGTCCATGCTCGCGGCCGCCGGGGCCAGCAGCACGGTGTCACCCGGCTGCGCGGCCTGCGCGGCCAGCTCGACGGCGCGCCGGGCGACGGCGTCCTCGCGCTGCGGACCGGAGGGGACCGCGGAGTCGACGACGACCTCGGCGACGGGGACGTCCGGGGCGTGCCGGGCGAGAGCCTCGCGCAGTGCGGTGCGGTCCTCGCCGATGAGCACGGCGGAGCGCAGCCGCGGCGCGACCCCGGAGACCAGATCGTCGACCGGCGCGCCCTTGAGGAGCCCGCCCGCGATCCAGACGGCGGAGTCGCAGGCGGCCAGTGCCGCTGCGGCGGCGTGCGGGTTCGTCGCCTTCGAGTCGTCCACCCAGCGGATGCCGTCCGCCTCCGCGAGGAGGCGCGACCGGTGGTCGCCGGGTGCGTGCGCGCGCAGGCCGTCGCGGATCGCACCGGTGGGCACGTCCACGGACCGGGCCAGCGCGGCGGCGGCCAGCGCGTCCGCGATGTGGTGGGGACCCGGGTCGTCCGTGCCCACGGCGGCCGCGACGTCCGCCAGCGAGCCCAGCTCGGCGGCGGACGAGTAGCGCTGCGGGATGAAGGCGCGGTCGACGAGCACGTCCTCGACGAGACCCAGCGAGCCGGGACCGGGCACGCCCAGCGTGAAGCCCACCGCGCGGGCGCCCTCGACGACGTCCGCGTCCTCCACGAGCGTGCGGGTGGCGGGGTCCTCGACGTTGTAGACGCAGGCACGGACCACGTTCTGGTACGCGCGCCTCTTGTCCGCGCGATACGCCTGCGCGCCGCCGTGCCAGTCCAGGTGGTCGTCCGCGATGTTGAGGACGGCGCCGGCGTGCGCGCCCATCGAGAACTGCCAGTGCAGCTGGAAGCTGGACAGCTCGATCGCCAGGACGTCCAGCTCCGGATCCAGCACCGCCTCGAGGAGGGGATCGCCGATGTTGCCGCACGGACGGGTCCGCAGGCCCGCCGCGGTGAGCATCGACGCGAGCATCGTCGTCGTGGTCGTCTTCCCGTTCGTGCCGGTCACGACCAGCCACGGCGCACTGTTCGCGCCCCGCACCCGCCAGGCCAGCTCGACCTCGCCGATGACGGGGATGCCGGCGGCGCGGGCGCCCGCGAGCACGGGTGAGTCGGGACGCCAGCCGGGCGAGGTGACGACGAGGTCGAACCTCCCCCCGTCGCGGGGCTCCGGCAACGCCTCGACGTGCTGGGGACCGCGGCGCACGTCGACGTCGAAGACCTCGAGGATGCGGATGCGCTCCGACTCGTCGCGGCGCGTGTCGCCGTCGACCAGCGTGACGGCGGCGCCGCGCTCCCCCAGGTGGGCCGCGACCGGGAACCCGGACACGCCCAGCCCGGTCACGAGGATCCGCAGACCGTCCAGCGACGAGTCCGGTCCCTGCAGGGCGGCGGGCACGCGGTCCGCGTGCGGGTAGGACTCCGCGAGTGCGGACGCGCGCGCGGCCGGGGCGGGGACGGGATCAGTCAAGGTGCGCCAGCCATTCCGCGTAGAACAGGGCGACGCCGCCGATCACGAAGAGGACGGCGATGATCCAGAAGCGCACGACGATCGTGACCTCCGCCCAGCCCTTCAGTTCGAAGTGGTGCTGCAGGGGGGCCATCCGGAACACGCGCTTGCCGGTCGTCTTGAACGACGCGACCTGGATGATGACGGACAGCGTGATGATGACGAAGAG
>DHCMJ07802__coassemble_1416_pt1 | contig 13723 bp, 11 predicted proteins | sample DHCMJ07802__metabat2_high_PE_026 | metagenome-assembled genome bin DHCMJ07802 | reverse complement strand
AGATCTCGCCGTTCGCGAAGTTGTAGATGTCCGTGGGCAGGAGCTCCGTGCCCAGACAGTCCGCGACCTGCTCGGCCAGCTCGTTGTTCGCCCGTCCGCTGACGAGCACGAGCTTCTTGTTGCCCGCGGTGGTGATCGACTTCACGTTCACGACTCCTTCTCAGCGATGTCCGCTTCGTCCGTGCTGCCGGGCCGGTTCGGTCCTGCAGAGTCTGTCGCGGGATCCGCCTCCGCGGTGCCCGCCGCCATCTGCGCCGCCCGCGCCGCGGGGGTGCCGGGCCGCTTCGCCGCGACCCACCCCTCGATGTTGCGCTGGCGGCCCTCCGTGATCGCGAGCGCCCCGGCGGGGACGTCCTCACGGATGACGGTGCCGGCACCGGAGTAGGCGCCGTCGCCCACGGTGACCGGTGCGATGAACATCGTGTCGGAGCCCGTCTTCACGTACGAGCCGATCGTCGTGCGGTTCTTGTTGACCCCGTCGTAGTTGACGAACACGGACGAGGCGCCGATGTTCGACTGCTCGCCGATCGTCGCGTCGCCCACGTACGTGAGATGCGGGACCTTCGTCCCGTCGCCGATCTGCGCGTTCTTCGTCTCCACGAACGTGCCGATCTTCGCCTGTGCGCCCAACTCCGTGCCCGGCCGCAGGTAGGCGAACGGTCCCACCGTCGCGCCCGCGCCGATGACGGACAGGGATCCGTGCGTGCGCGCGACCGTGGCGCCCGCGCCCACTTCCATGTCCGACAGGGTGGAGTCCGGTCCGATGACGGCGTCCGCGGCGATGTCGCACGCCCCGTGCAGCTGCACGCCGGGCAGGATCGTCACGTCCGGGGCAATGACGACGTCCGCGTCGATCCACGTGGTCTCCGGGTCGACGACCGTCACGCCCGCGCGCATGTGCGCCTCGACGATGCGGCGGTTGAGCTCGCGGCCCAGCTGCGCCAGCTGGACGCGGTCGTTGGCGCCCTCGACCTGCCACACGTCGTCCGTCGTGAGGGCCGCGACGCGGGAACCCGCCCCGCGTGCGATCCCGATGACGTCCGTCAAGTACTTCTCACCCTGCGCGTTGTCCGTGCTGACCTCCGCCAGCGCGCTGCGCAGCACCTGCGCGTCGAAGGCGTAGATGCCGGAGTTGATCTCCGTGAGGAGCTTGACGGCGTCGTCCGCGTCCTTCTCCTCCACGATGCGCTCGAGGCCGCCCTGGGCATCGCGCACGATCCGGCCGTACCCGGTGGGGTTCGCCACGTTCGCGGACAGGACGGTCACGGCGTTCGTGTGCGCCTCGTGGTGCTCCACGAGCGCCAGCAGCGTGTCCGTCGTGAGGAGGGGGACATCGCCGTACGTGACGACGACGGTGCCGCCGATGTCCTCCGGCAGCTGGGTGAGCGCGCATTCCGCCGCGCGCCCCGTGCCGGGCACGTCGTCCTGGTCCGCGACGAGGACGGACCGGTCGATCGAGCCGGAGATCGACTCGAGGTGCTCCGCGACCTGCTCGCGTGCGTGCCGCAGGACGACGACCAGGTGCTCGGGCACCGTCCCCGCGGCCGCGCTGATCGCGTGGTGCAGGAGCGAGCGGCCGGCGATCGGGTGCATGACCTTGGGCGTCGCCGACTTCATCCGGGTCCCCGCACCTGCGGCGAGGACGATCACGGCTGCCGGACTGTGCTGCGGCATGTGTGGGGCTCCTTGTGTCGCGGATCGCTTCATCCCGCTCCGCCCCTAGGATTCGAACCTAGACCACACGGCACCAAAGGCCGGCGTGCTGCCATTACACCAGGGCGGACCGCGCTCCCCGGGGCGGCGGGCGCTGGGTGCAATCCTGCCACTAGACTCGAGGGTATGGAAATCCTCCGCATCATCCTCGTGATCCTGCATCTGCTGGGAATGGCCATCATCATCGGCGGGTACTTCGCCTCCATCAAGGCCCCCAAGGTCGCCCCGGGCATGCTGCACGGCTCGTACCTGCAGCTCGTCACCGGCCTCGCCCTCACCGGCCTCGCCGAGGCCATGGTCGACGAGGGAGACTCCGTCAACCACATGAAGATCGGCATCAAGCTGCTGCTCGCGATCGCCGTCACGGTCTTCGCGATCATCGGCAAGCGGAAGGAGAAGGCGAACCCGGACCAGGGCGCCTCCGCCGCGATGTCGCACGCGACCGGCTGGGCGGCGATCGCCGCCGTCATCGTCGCCGTGAGCGTGCCGGGGACCGTGGTGGGCTGACACTCCCCACTCCCCCGATGCGCCCCCTCAGCGCTCCCTCCCGCGGCCCGGCTCGACTGAGCCGGGCCGCGTCCGTTCCGGCTGATAGGTTCGCCCTGCTATGAGCTCACCCTTCGATTTCCTCTCCGTCCTCTCCCCGCGGCCTGCGGCGGACACCCCCACCTCGGACGACCGTGCCGTCGACGACGCCGCTGCTGCCCCCGGGCTGTGGGACACCGCCGCCGAGGCCGCGGTCGCCACTCCGTCGACCTCCCCCGCCGCTGCGGGCGGGGGCGCGGGTGCGGGACCGGGGGCGGCCTCGGCGGCGGGGTCCGCAGAGGATCTGCTGGACGGTCTCAACCCGGCCCAGCGGGAAGCGGTCCTGCACAGCGGTGCACCGCTGCTCATCGTCGCGGGTGCGGGCTCCGGGAAGACCAGCGTGCTGACCCGGCGGATCGCCCACACACTGCGGACGGGGCGGGCGCGCCCCGGCGAGATCCTCGCGATCACGTTCACGAACAAGGCGGCGAAGGAGATGCAGGAGCGGATCGCCGCGCTCGTGGGGCCCGCGGCCCGCACGATGTGGGTCTCGACCTTCCACTCCGCGTGCGTGCGCATCCTCCGCCGCGAGGCGAAGACGCTGGGGCTGACCTCCAGCTTCACGATCTACGACGCGCAGGACTCGCTGCGGCTGCTCACGCAGATCGCGCGCGAGGAGAACCTGGACCCCAAGAAGTTCCCTCCGCGGGCGCTGCGGTCGCGGATCTCCGGGCTCAAGAACGACCTGCTGACCCCGGACGACTTCGCGGCGACGGTGTCGGAGCACCGACCCCACGACCAGGCCGTGTCGACCGTCTACCGCCGCTACCAGGACCGGCTGAGGCGGGCGAACGCGCTGGACTTCGACGACCTCATCATGGAGACCGTCCACCTGCTGGGCGCGTTCGACGCGGTCGCGCAGAACTACCGGGCGCGGTTCCGCCACATCCTCGTCGACGAGTACCAGGACACGAACCCGGCGCAGTACCGGCTCATCCGACTGCTGGCCGGCGCGGACCTGCCGGACGGCCCCACGGCGGAACTGACGGTCGTGGGCGATGCGGACCAGTCGATCTACGCGTTCCGCGGTGCGACGGTGCGCAACATCGTCGAGTTCGAGGAGGACTTCCCGCGGGCGCACGTCGTGCTGCTCGAGCAGAACTACCGGTCGACGCAGACCATCCTGTCCGCCGCGAACGCGGTCATCGCGCACAACGACGATCGCAAGGACAAGCGCCTGTGGACGGACAGCGGCGACGGGGAGAAGGTGACCGGCTGGGTCGCGGACACGGAGCAGGCGGAGGCCCGCTTCATCGTCGAGCGGATCGACGAACTGCGCGACGACGAGGGGCTCGCGTACGGGGACGTCGCGGTCTTCTACCGGACCAACGCCCAGTCCCGCGCGATCGAGGACGCGCTGGTGCGGGCGGGCATGCCGTACCGCGTCGTGGGCGGCACCCGCTTCTACGAGCGCAAGGAGATCAAGGACGCCCTCGCCTACCTGCGCGTGCTGGCGAACCCGGCGGACGACGTGAACCTCCGCCGGATCCTGAATGAGCCCAAGCGCGGGATCGGCGACCGGACGGAGGCCCTCATCGCCGCGCACGCAGAGCGCCACCGGACCACGTTCCGGGAGGCGCTCGAGGACGCGCAGAATGCGGTGGGCATCACGACCCGGTCCCTGGGCCCTGTCCGCACGTTCCTCTCGCTGCTGGAAGACCTCGCCGGAGTGGCGGAGGGCAGCGGTGTCGCGGCCTCGCTGGAGGCGGTGCTGGAGCAGACCGGCTATCTCGCCTCGCTCAACGAGTCCACGGACCCGCAGGACGAGTCCCGAGTCGACAACCTGGCGGAGCTCGTCGCCGTGGCGGAGCAGTACGACGCGGGGACGGAGGACGGGACCCTCGACCAGTTCCTCGAGGCCATCGCGCTGTCATCCGATTCGGATGCGCTCCCAGACGAGGACGACGGCGAGGTCACGCTCATGACCCTGCACACCGCGAAGGGCCTCGAGTTCCCCGTCGTGTTCCTCACCGGCATGGAGGACGGCACCTTCCCGCACCAGCGCTCGTTCACCTCGTCGCAGGAGATGTCGGAGGAGCGTCGGCTCGCGTACGTGGGCCTCACGCGCGCCCAGCGGAAGCTCGTCCTCACCCGTGCGGAGACGCGCAGCATGTGGGGGCAACCGCAGTACAACCCGCCCAGCCGTTTCCTGGCGGAGATCCCGGAGACGCTCATCGACTGGGAGTCGACCGGCAGCGGTGCCGGACTGGGCAGCGGTGGTGGCAGCGGCCTCGGCGGCGGGTCGGGGCCGTACGGCTCCGCCTACGGCGCGGGTCGCGGCTCGTCCGGGGGCGGGTCCGCGTTCGGCGGCGGCCGCAGCGGGGGTGCCGGCGGTCGGGCGGCGTCGACCAGTCCCGGCACCGGATTCCCCAACCGGATCCGTCCGCAGCGCGAGGTCGTCGCCGTGGAGGCGGGCGATCGCGTCTCGCACGATTCGTTCGGCCTGGGCACCGTCGTCGAGGTCACGGGGACCGGCGACAAGACCGTCGCGGTCGTCGACTTCGGGTCGGAGGGGACCAAGCGCCTGCTCATGCGCTACGCACCCGTCGAGAAGCTCTGAGGTCCTGGATGGCTCTGAGGCTCTGAATAGACCGGACCCCCGATCGCCGCTGCGATCGGGGGTCCGTCCGGGTGAGGGAAGGATCAGCGCTGCTGGTCCTTGTTCCCACCCTTCTCGTCGTTGTCGCCCAGGCCCAGGTGGTCGGACACTGCGTCCTTGCCCTGGTCGACCTGGTCGCTGTACTTGTCGCCGGTCGCGTTGTTGGCTGCGTCGGCCGCACGGTCCAGGCCCTCGCCTGCGACCTTCTGACCCTGTTCGGAGTTCATTGCGTCCTGCGCCTTGCCGGCCAGATCTCCGAGTCCCATACTGTTCCTCCTCTGTCGCGACTTCCGCCTTCGAACGGCGGCTTCGTGTTCGACACTTCCATCATCGACAGGAGGGGCGCAAGACCTGCGCCTGCATCTCAGGATGCGCACAGATCGCAGTCAGTCTGCACGGAGGTCGCACGTTCCAAGGCTCCATGAGTGCGCGGGAGGTACGACCCCACGTCGCCCAGGAGGAGCTCACCCGGGAATGGACCAGGTGAAGAGGAACATCGCGATGGCGGCGCAGAAGAACAGCGTCGCGTCGAAGCCGCGGCCGCGGTTGCGGACCGTCGCCCACCACGGCTCCGGCAGGAGCCTCATGATCCCAGCCGTCGCGCACACGAGAGCCAGCACGGTGCCGGACAGGCGGAAGCTCACGGTCGCCGCGACGACGGCCGCGACGAGGCAGACGAGCTCCGCGAGCATGACCCAGTCCCGCAGGGTCGGGTCGGAGAAGCGGCGCTTCCAGTAGATCCACCGCTTCGAGAACCACCCGCGCCCGGCCCTCCGCGTCCGATGACGTCCGGAGGGCCGGGCCGGTGCGGGTCGATCAGTGGAAGAAATGACGGGCACCCGTGACGTACATGGTCACGCCGGCGGCCTGCGCCGCGGCGATGACCTCCTCGTCGCGGATCGAGCCGCCCGGCTGCACGATCGCCTTCACACCGGCGTCGAACAGCACCTGCGGGCCGTCCGCGAACGGGAAGAAGGCATCGGAGGCGCACACGGAGCCGGCCGCGCGCTCCGCACCTGCGCGCTCGACGGCCAGGCGGGCGGAGTCCACGCGGTTGACCTGTCCCATGCCCACGCCCACGGCCGCGCCTTCACGGGCCAGGAGGATCGCGTTCGACTTGACCGCGCGGCAGGCCCGCCATGCGAAGTCGAGATCGCGCAGCGTCGCCGCATCCGCCGCCTCCCCCGCGACCAGGGTCCACGACTCGGGCCGGTCCCCGTCGGCCTGCAGCAGGTCGCGCTCCTGCAGGAGCAGTCCTCCGCCGATCTGCTTCGTCTCGAGAACCGGAGCGGCGTGCTCGCCCAGCTCCAGGAGGCGCAGGTTCTTCTTCGTCGACAGCAGCTCGAGCGCGTCCGCTTCGAACGACGGTGCGGCCAGCACCTCTGTGAAGATCGGCTTGATCGATTCCGCCAGCGCCAGGGTGACGGGTCGGTTCGCGGCGATGACACCGCCGTACGCGGAGACCGGGTCCGTCGCGTGCGCGCGCGCATGGGCCTGCGCGATGTCCTCGCCCACCGCGATCCCGCACGGATTGGCGTGCTTGATGATGGCGACGGCCGGCTCCGTGAAGTCGTAGGCGGCGCGGATCGCGGCGTCGATGTCCTGGTAGTTGTTGAAGGACATCTCCTTGCCGCCCAGCTGGACGGCGTTCGCGACTCCCCCGGCACCGGGGACCGCGTACACCGCGGCGCGCTGGTGGGGGTTCTCCCCGTAGCGCAGGTCCGCGGCCTTGCGGACGGCGGAGCCGGTGAACTCCGGCAGTGCGTCGTCGTCCTGGGCGATCTGCTCCGCCATCCAGCCGGCGACGGCCACGTCGTATGCGGCCGTGTGCGCGAACGCGTCCGCGGCCAGCTGCGTGCGGCGGGGCCGGGTGAAGCCCTCCCCCTGCGCGGCCTCGACGACCTCGTTGTAGACCGCCGGGTCCGTGACGATCGCGACGCTGGGGTGGTTCTTCGCCGCCGCGCGGACCATCGACGGACCGCCGATGTCGATCTGCTCGACGCACTCGTCGAAGCCGGCGCCGGAGGCGACGGTCTGGGTGAACGGGTAGAGATTCACGACGACCAGGTCGAACGCCTCGATGCCCAGCTCCGCGATCTGCTCGAGGTGCTCCGGCTTGCGGGTGTCGGCCAGGATCCCGGCGTGGACGCGCGGGTGGAGGGTCTTGACCCGGCCCTCGAGCGTCTCCGGGAAGCCCGTCAGCTCCTCGACCGGGGTGACCGGGACGCCGGCCTCCGCGATCCGGCCGGCGGTGGAGCCGGTCGACACGAGGGAGACGCCGGCGGCGTGGAGGCCCGCGGCGAGCTCCTCGAGTCCGGTCTTGTCGTAGACGCTGATGAGGGCGCGGCGGATGGGACGGGCGTTCTGCACGGGTCTGGTGCCTCCTGGTCAGATGGCTGTCGGGGACTGCGGGGTGGATGGAACGGGGGCCGACGGTCCTGCGGGCGCGGGCGTCCAGCCCGTCACCCGTCGACCGTCGACGCGGAGTGCGCCGTGGGCCAGGAAGCCCAGGAGCTCGACGAGCCGGGCCCGCTCCACCGCGCGGATGCGCTCGTGGAGGGAGTCCTCGTCATCGTCGTCGTGCACGTCCAGCGGGAACTGGGCGATGATCGGGCCGGTGTCCACACCGGCGTCGACCAGGTGGAAGGTCGTGCCCGCCACCTTCACCCCGTGGGCCAGCGCGTCCCGGACGCCGTGGGCACCGGGGAACGCGGGCAGCAGCGCGGGGTGGGTGTTGAGGACGCGGTCCGGGAAGGCCTCGATGAAGGTCCGGCCCAGGATGCGCATGAACCCGGCTGACACGACCCAGTCTGGTGTGTGGGCCCGCACGGCCTCCGTGAGTGCGGCGTCCCAGGCCTCGCGCGAGTCGTGGTCCGCGGGCGCGACGACGAAGGTCTCGCAGCCTGCGGCCCGGGCGCGGTCCAGGACGCCCGCCGTGCGCTTGTCGGAGCCGACCGCGACGATCTCCACACCGGCCCGTCCGTCCCCGAACGCGTCGAGGAGGGCCTGGGTGAGGGTTCCGGAGCCGGAGGCAAGGATCACGCATCGCACGCGGGACAGTCTAGAGGACCGGTCCCCGCACCGGTCCGCCACGGGACCGCCGGCGGGGACGCGTGTGCGAGACTGGTGCCGTGAGCACTCCCAGCCCCGTCGACGACACCCCGCGCACCCCGCCGCCCGCAGGCGGCTCCGGACCGGGCGGACAGTCGCCCTCGGACCCGCGGTCCGGCGGTCCCGCAGGCTCGGGACCGAACGGAGGGGGTCCGAACGGCACGGGTCCGAATGGCTCGGGCCAGAACGGCAAGGGACCCGACGGCAAGGATCCCCAGAAGCCCACCGGCCCCCAGCGCGCGGTCGTCCGCTACAGCCTGGCGCTGACGGGACTGCTGGCCGGTGCGATCCTCTTCTCGATGCTGAGCCTGCCGCTCGTCATGCTGTCCGGTGTGCTCGCCGTCGCCGCAATGATCTGCGCGGTCATCTGCCTCGTCGTGGGCATCCGCGCGGGTCAGGTGCCGCAGGCGATCGTGACCGGCGTCATCGGCCTCATCGTGGGCGGGTACGTCTTCGTCTCCGCGGTCTCGACCGCGTTCATCTGGGACATCCGCGCGGAGTACGAGGAGTGCATCTCCGACGCGATCACGGAGCAGTCCCGCGCCGAGTGCCAGGGGGACTACAACTCGCAGATCGGCGACTGGTTCGAGAACCTCACCGGTCAGCCGCTGCCCGGTTCGCCAGCAGGCTGAGTCCCCACGCTCCGGCGACCCCCACGATCGCGCCGGCGCTCACGAGCCCGGTCGTCGTCAGCACCGGAGCCCCGAAGGCCTCGAGTCCCGCAGGCCCCACGGCCCCGGTCGCGAACAGGCTGAGACCGGCCGTCACGCACACGATGCCACCGGCGGTCAGGACGACCGTGCGCCAGTCGAGGACGTCCACCCACTGCCGTCGTCCCGCCGTCGCGACACCCGCGGCCAGGGGCAGGACCAGGAGGAAGGCCCACCCCCACACCGGCGAGCCCGTGGGGATCGCCGCCAGCACCGGGACCGCCGGCACCAGTGCCGCCTGATCGGTGAAGGGCGAGACGACCGCCACCGTGCTCAGCTGGATCCCCGCGCCGGCCATCCAGCTGAGCGCCAGATGCAGCAGCGTGGGCACGAAGAGCAGTTGGACGGCGCCCAGCCCCAGTCCCGCGGCCGTGGGGTCCGTGTACCCGGACAGAGCCTCACCCATCGCGGACCACCCCGTCGCCAGCGCGACGAGGAGACCCGCCGCCGCGACGATCACGGCGGCCGCACCCACGCGCCGCAGGACGAGCACCGCGCCCTCGATCGCGTCCGCCCACGCGGCACCCGCACGGTCAGAGACAGTGTCGAGCAGCGCCATCGCCCACCGGCTGGCCGCGCCGCGACGCCGGTCCGGTCCCAGCACCGCGACGAGGGACGCGGCCGCCAGGAGGAGGACGAAGCGGACGACACCGAGGCCGGTGAACCGTCCCGCTCCCACCAGCAGTCCCGCGAGGACCAGGAACGCGACGACGAGCACCAGGCAGGTGACGAGTCCCGTCGTCGCGGCGTACCGGGTGGCGGGCAGCGATCCGGACCGGACGAGGACCTCGTTCGCGGCGAGCGCGCGCCGGGTCCGCCGGAGGCCGGAGACGAGGACCGCGAACAGTCCCAGGCTCAGGAGTGTGGGCGGCAGGCCCCACCCGCCGGACAGCTCCCAGCCGGACGACGCCGCCAGGAGGGTGCCGGCCCACACCGGGACCATCCGCAGCGGCTGCAGCTGGGCGATCGCGATGAACCACGCGACGACCGCGACGAGGAGGACCGTGAGGCCCAGCGCGAGCACGACGCGGAGGGCCTCCAGTGCACCGATGACGACCGGGTGACGACTGGAGATCCGGGGGAAGGCGGGAGTCGAGGGCATCGCGGACCATTGTGCCCGTCCCGGCCCGCGGTCGCGGCGCTCGACACACCCTCCGTGACACCTCCGAGTGGTACCTTGGAGCGACCGGAGACAACTCCTGTCTCCGTACCCTGTCGTCGACGTCCTGAAGGTGAGCCCCTGGCGATGAGCGCTGGAGAACCCGACCCGCAGATCCCGCCCAGGCCTGACCGCACTCCGGAGGAGGCGCAGCAGGAGTACGACTCCCAGGGACTGCCCCAGTCCGAACAGCCGGAGTCGACACAGTCAGACGCGGCGCAGCAGGAATCGACGGAGTCGGACACAGCGCAGCCGGACGCGGCGGATCAAGCGCCGTCGGGAGAGCCCGAGCAGGCGCCGGGTGATTCCTGGGCCGATCCCGTCCAGCCGGAGTCTTCGGAGCCCACCGCGGCGTGGACCCCCGAACAGATGGATGCGGACGGCACGGATACGTCCGCTGAGTCCTGGACCGCGCAGCCGTATGCGTCCGACCCGTACAGCTCACACCAGTACGGCTACGGTTCCGCGCCGGATGCCGCTTACGGCTCCGCACCCGGATACGGCGGGTCCGATCCCGCTGGCGGCCCCGCCCCCTCCTACGGCTCCGGCCCCGCCTTCGGCGATTCCACGGCCGGGTACGCCGCGGCGCCCGCCGCCGGCAGCGGTCCGGCGCACGCGGACACGGGATCCGTCCCCCAGCCGGCGCCGGCTCCGGGCTATGCGCCGGATGCGAACGCGCCCAAGCGGGAGCGGACGAAGTCCGGCAAGTCGAAGCTGCCGCTCATCCTGTCCCTGTCCGCGGTGGGCGTCGTCCTGGTCCTCGTGGTCGTGGGTGCCCTCGTCATCATGAACATGAACCGCACCCAGTACGGCCCGGAGACGGTCGCACAGGAGTACTTCGACGCCATCGCCGCAGGCGACATGGACGCGGCGGCGGATGTGGCGAAGCCCACCGTGCCCAACGGCGCCAACGAGACCCTGCTGAACCCGGAGATCTTCGCGGCCTCGGGCGAGACGATCGAGAAGGTCTCGATCGGCGAGGCCGACATCGATGGTGACACCGCGACGATGACGGCCACCTACGCCCTGGGCGGCCAGGAGTACGAGCTGCCGCTGACCGCCACGAAGACCGGACGCCAGGGCCTGTTCTTCGACCAGTGGGAGCTTACGGCGCCCACCCTCCAGACCCTGTACCTCGACCTCACGCAGACGGAGGGTGCCACGGTCAACGGCGAGCCCGTCGACCTGGAGATGGGTGCGACGGAGTACGCCGTCCTGCCCGGCGCCTACGAGGTCGCGATCCCGGAGACGAAGTACACCCAGGAGGGCAACGCCGGGATCACGGTGGGCTTCTCCCCCGAGGAGCAGCCGCAGCCCGCGGAGCTGTCGGTCCAGATCTCCGTGACGGACGAGTACAAGGACGACGTCATCGCGGCCGTCGAGGACCACCTCGACGAGTGCCTGGAGTCCGGGAAGCTCGAGACCGAGTGCGGCTTCTTCTCCCGCGACGGCTTCGAGACGGACGAGGACAAGGAGATTTACGACGAGCTCCGGACGGACGATATCGACTTCGAGATGACGGAGGAGCCGAAGATCGTCGTGACGGACTACGGCGCCGCGACGACCGGGTCCTTCTACACGGACTCGGAGCAGCCCGGCAAGGTGCAGGCCGTGGTCCGCACGGAGGGCGGCGATCGCTACGAGCTCACGACGGACCTCATGCCGTCCGGCACCGTCACGGTGGAGGACGACGAGATCGTCATCACCTACTTCTTCAACGGCTGATTCCCGGCCCCTGAGTGGGCCACCCCGGACGCGGAAGGGGCGTGCAGCGGATCGCTGCACGCCCCTTCCGCGTCCTCCTGCCCCTCAGCCGGCCGTCTTCAGTCCTCCTGCACTCCCACGGTGCGCGCCGGCAGCGCGACGTCGAGGAGCTCCTCGAGCCGCTGGGAGAAGGTCAGCACGCCGGCGTCGTCGAACCGACGACCGGCGATCTGGACGCCCACGGTCCGCCCGTCCGGGGTGAGCCCCGCGTGCACGGTGGACGCCGGCTGCTCCGACATGTTGTAGGGCACGGTGAAACCGATGTGCTGCATGGGCAGTGTCGGGTCGCTGAACGGCATGGGCTGCTCCGCCGGGAACGCCGCCATGGGTGCGACGGGCGAGAGGACGACGTCGACGCCCAGGGTCGCCTCGATCGTGACGGAGCGCATCCGCTGGATCGAGTGGTAGCAGCGCAACAGGTCGACGCCGGGAACGTCCGCCCCCGCCTGCGCCCACTGGGCGACGTGCGGAAGGATCCTCCGCTGCTCCTCCACCGGCAGTGCGGAATAGGTCTCCCACGACCGCACCCGCCAGAAGCGGTCGACATCGCGCAGCAGCTCCTCGTCCATGAACGGGTCGATCTCCACGACCTGGGCGCCCGCGTCGGACAGCGCGTCCGCGGTCGCACGGGTCACGGCCGCCACGTCCGGGTCCGTCTCCTCCCCGCAGCCGGCGCTCGTGTGCACGCCCACGCGCAGCCCGGCGAAAGCGCCGCCGGCGCCCTCCCCCGCACCCAGGGCACGGGAGTAGTCGCCGGTGTACGGGGGCAGCTCGGAGACGTCGCGCGCGTCGGGGCGCCCGATCACCTGCATCGCGACCCGCACGTCCGCCATCCGGCGTGCCAGGGGTCCCGCGCACCGGCCCAGGTAGGGCACGTCCAGGGGGACGCGGCCGAAGCTGGGCTTGAGCGTCGCGAGCCCCAGCCACGTCCCGGGCAGTCGGATCGATCCGCCGATGTCGGAGCCGATGTGCACGGGACCGTAGCCGGCCGCGGCCGCCGCACCGGCACCGCTGGACGACCCTCCGGTCGTGAGGCCGGAGTCCAGCGGCGAGCGCGTGATGCCGTGCCGCGAGGAGACGCCGGAGGACAGCATGCCCCAGTCCGGCATGACGGTGACGCCGAAGAGCACCGCACCGCCCTCCCGCAGCCGCTGCGTGATGGGGGCGTCCTGTACGGCCGGCTGCGGGTCGCCCGCCGCGTGGCCGCCGGGCATGGGCACGCCCCGCACCGCGACGTTCTCCTTGACGGTCACGGGCACCCCGTCCAGCGGCCCCAGCGGAGCACCGGCCGCCCAGCGCGCAGCCGCGTCCTGAGCGGCCCGCGCGGCGCCCCCGTCCGGTCCCAGGTCCCGCCACCACAGCGCGTTCAGCGTGGGCTCGCACTGCTCGACCCGCTCGCGCACCGCGTCCAGCACGTCGACCGGCGTGAACCCGCCGCGGCGGAACCCGTCCGTCAGCTGCTCCACCGACAGGTCGGCGAGCGTGGGTGCGGGAGCGCCTGCGGATGCTGCGGGGGCTGGGGTCTGGGACGTCACGGCGGGGTCTCCTTCGGGGTGGGGCACGGGGCTAGAACGCCCCCTGCAGGGTGGGGGTCGCGGCGACGAGCGCGCGCGTGTACTCGTGGGCGGGGTCGTCGTAGACCTGGTCGGTCGTGCCCTGCTCGACGATCTCGCCGGACCGCATGACGGCCACGTCCGAGCACAGGTGTCGCACGACCCCCAGGTCGTGCGACACGAAGACGAGGGTGAGGCTGTACTCGTCGACCAGGTCGGCCAGCAGGTTGAGCACCTGCGCGCGCACGGACACGTCCAGGGCGGACACGGGTTCGTCCGCGACGAGGATGCGCGGGCGGGTCACGAGGGCCCGGGCGATCGAGATCCGCTGCCGCTGCCCGCCGGAGAACTGGTGCGGGAACCGCGTGAGCGAGTCCCGGTCCAGCCCCACCGCTTCGATGAGCTCCTCCGCCCGCGCCCGCCGCTCCGAGCGGGACGCGCCCTGCGATTGGAGCGGTTCGCCGATGATGTCCGCGACGCTCATCCGCGGGTCCAGCGACGCGAAGGGGTCCTGGAACACGATCTGCAG
>DHCMJ07802__coassemble_1355_pt1 | contig 14437 bp, 14 predicted proteins | sample DHCMJ07802__metabat2_high_PE_026 | metagenome-assembled genome bin DHCMJ07802 | reverse complement strand
CCGCGCCCGCGCGGTTGGTTAGGATCGTTGATACCGAAATGATTCAGCAGCTGAAGCCATTGGCTGGTGTGTGGTCGAGGAATCGGGCGCGCCGCAGGCTGTCCGCTCCTCGCGATTCGATTCTCAGAAGCGCAGTCCGGTCGCCCGTGCACAGGCGGGCCGGACGGGAACGGAAGGCACAGCATGACCATTCACTCCGACGTCACGCAGATCGTGGGCGGCACCCCGCTGGTGCGCCTCAACAAAGCCAGTGAGCGCAGCGGCGCAGAGATCGTCGCGAAGCTCGAGGGCGCGAACCCCGCGAACTCCGTGAAGGACCGGATCGGCGTCGCCATGATCGACGCTGCGGAGAAGTCCGGCCAGCTGAAGCCGGGCGGCACCATCGTCGAGGCGACCTCCGGCAACACCGGCATCGCCCTGGCCATGGTGGGCGCGGCCCGCGGCTACACGGTCATCCTCACGATGCCGGAGTCCATGTCGAAGGAGCGTCGCGCACTGCTGCGCGCGTTCGGCGCGGCCCTGGAGCTCACGCCCAAGGCCGACGGCATGCGCGGCGCGGTGGAGAAGGCGGAGTCGCTGGCCGACGAGGGCGCCGTCCTGGTCCGCCAGTTCGCCAACGAGGCGAACGCGGCGATCCACGAGGCTACGACGGGTCCGGAGATCGTGGCGGATACGGACGGCAAGGTCGACGCCTTCGTCTCCGGGATCGGCACCGGCGGCACCATCACCGGTGTGGGCCGGGCGTTCAAGGCTGCGGGCGTGGACGCCCGCATCGTCGCCGTCGAGCCCGCCGCCTCCCCGCTGCTGTCGAGCGGCGAGGCCGGCCCGCACATGATCCAGGGACTGGGCGCCAACTTCGTGCCCGAGGTCCTGGACCAGGACATCTACGACGAGGTCGTCACCGTCGAGAACGAGGACGCGTTCACCACGGCTCGTCAGGTCGCGAAGGACGAGGGCCTGCTGGTGGGCATCTCCTCCGGTGCTGCGATCGTCGCGGCCGAGGCCGTGGGCTCTCGCCCGGAGTTTCAGGGCAAGCGCATCGTCGTCATCCTCCCCGACTTCGGTGAGCGCTACCTGACGACGCCGCTGTTCTCGGAGTACATGGATTCCTGATGCGCACTCGCCTCGGACTCATCGGCTCGCTCGCACTGGCGGGCGCGGCGGCCTACGGGCTGTCGCGCCCGGTGGTGCGGGAGACGCTCCGCGAGGACCTGGACACCGCACGTCTGCGCGATCCTGCCGCGCGCAATGACCTCGTCATCGCGCTGTCGTACCCCGGCTTGCACGCGATCTGGGCCCACCGCGCCCTGCACCGGCTGAATCGGTACGACGCGGGGCAGGCGCCCGCGCGGCTGCTGTCCCAGATCGTCCGCACGCTCACCGGTGTCGAGATCCACCCCGGTGCGGTCATCGGCCGGCGGTTCTTCATCGACCACGCGAACGGTGTGGTGATCGGGGAGACCTCGGAGATCGGCGACGACGTCATGCTGTACCACCAGGTGACGCTGGGCGGCCGGTCGATGAAGCAGGAGAAGCGCCACCCCACGCTGCGAGACAACGTCGTGGTGGGTGCCGGGGCGAAGATCATCGGACCCGTGGAGATCGGCGCGAACGCGGCCGTGGGCGCGAACGCCGTCGTCGTCAAGGACGTGGCCGCCGGCGGCACGGCCGTGGGCGTGCCCGCGGTCGTGAAGTTCCCGGCCTCGCGTCCCGTCGACGACGAGGGGCACCCCACGCCGGAAGGCGTGCTGACGGATCCGGCGCTGTGGATCTGAGGGGTCGGCTGTTCCCGGCAGGGTGACACCATCCATCACCTGAGGCGCTCGCGAAGACTCGCGGGCGCCTCAGGTGTTCGTGGTGGCGAGGACGTCGACCGCACTCTGCAGGTGGGCGACGATGTCGTCGGCATCCCACCCCTGCGCGACGCTCCAGTCGTGCAGCTGGCCGGCGGCGATCATGGCCATGACAGCCTCGGCGCGGAAGCGCGGAGTGGGGGCGCCCGCCTCCGTCAGGAGGATCTGCACGTGGTGACGCCAGAACGGGTACGACGGTCGGTCCAACCTGCCGCGAGGCGAGGACGCCTCTGTCACGAGGACCAAGTCGATGTTCGCCAGCATGTGACGGCAGTAGGCGTCGATGAACGCGGCGAGGCGTTCACGCGGGGGAGCGCCCGGGCCCAGCGGGGGAGGCCCCGTCAGCATCCCCGCATGCATCCGGCGGACCCGCTGATCCAGCAGTGCTGAGGCGAGCCCGGCCTTGTCCGTGAACCGCCGGTAGACGGTCCCCTTGCCCACCCCTGCGAGCGCTGCGACCGCGTCCATCTTGAGTCCGTCTGCGCCCTCGCGCTCATGGATGGCAGCGGCGGCCTCGAGGACGCGTGCTCGATTGCGCTGGGCATCGGAGCGCTCGGGTGCTCCGTGCCCTGCGAGCGGCAACGATCTCACGCGATTCCTCCTTGTGACGGTTCGCATCAATCTACTAGAGTCGATCTAAACGGACTGCAGTCCGGTTAAGGTTGCCGGCGGCCCGCAGCGCGCTCAGACGGAAGGTATGCACGCATGGCTCAGATGACATCGATCGTCGTCCCGCAGTTCGGTGGTCCGGAGGTCGTCACCTCGCAGACTGTCGAACGTCCCGCTCCGCAGTCGCACCAGGTGCTGGTCGAGCTGACCGTCTCCGGGCTCAACTACCTGGATGTCGCGCAGCGCTCCGGCGGCACCCCGGTGCAGGTGCCGTTCGCCGCCGGCGTCGAGGGCGTCGGACGGATCGTCGGGCTGGGCACAGACGTGACGGGATTCTCCGTGGGGCAGCGCGTGGGCTGGCTGACCGGTGGGCAGGGCAGCTTCTCGCAGTTCGCAGTCGTCGACGCCTCGAAGCTCGTGGCGATCCCGGATGAGGTCGACGACGAGGTGGCGGTCGCGGCCCTCATGCAGGGCATCACCGCCCAGTACCTCACGACGGACACCTACCCGGTGAGGGAGGGGGACGCAGTCCTGGTCCACGCCGCCGCGGGCGGGCTGGGACTCATGCTCGTCCAGATCGCGAAGCTGAAGGGCGCGACCGTCTACGGCACGACCTCGACCGAGGAGAAGGTGCAGATCGCCCGGGACGCAGGCGCCGACCAGGTCTTCCCGTACGAAGGCGTGGCAGATGCGGTGAAGGCGGCCACGGGAGGCGAGGGGGCCTCGGCGGTCTACGACGGTGTGGGAGCGGCGACCTTCGAGGAGAGCCTCGCGGCACTGCGCATCCGCGGCACTCTCGCCGTGGTCGGGGCGGCCAGCGGACCACCGCCGGAGGTCAACGTCAACGCGCTCAACGCGGGCGGCTCCCTCTACCTCACCCGCCCCACGGTCGTGCACCACGTGCGGACGCAGGAGGAGTTGGCCGCGCGTGCTGGCGATGTGTTCCGGTGGATCGCGAGCGGCGACCTGCGAGTGTCGATCGGCGGCAGATTCCCCGTCGGCGACGTGGCCGAGGCGTTCCGGCGACTGGAGTCGCGGTCGACGACCGGGAAGATCATCCTCACGCACTGAGGCCCTTGGGGTGGAATAACGTCCGTCACACTGCGGTTCGCACGTGCGGACGATGTGCGGGTCCATCCGCGCTCCACCACCTTTCGAAAGGGACACGTTGACACAGAGCAACCCGGCCAGGATCTCCATCGGCACCTCCGACTTGAGCATCTACCCCTTGGGACTGGGGACGAACACGTTCAACAACCCGGCGGAGCCTGACGGGTTTCATACGGTGCTCGACGGGTTCGTAGAGCGGGGAGGCAACTTCCTCGACACCGCGGACATGTACTCGTTCTGGGTGGACGGGAACTCCGGCGGTGAGTCGGAGACCGTCATCGGCCAGTGGCTCGCGAAGCGCGGACGGCGCGACGACATCGTCGTGGCGACGAAGGTCGCTGCGAAGCCGGGACGCGAGGGACTGTCGCCCCAGAACATCGCGGTCGCTGCGGATGAGTCGCTTGAGCGCCTGCAGACGGACCACATCGACCTCTACTACGCCCACTACCAGGACGACGAGACTCCGATCGTCGAGAGCGCTCGCGCGTTCGACGCGTTGGTGCAGGCCGGCAAGGTCCGGGCCATCGGCCTGTCGAATTTCACCCCTGAGGCGATCGACGAGTGGTTCGCGGTGTCGCAGGAGAACGGCTTCGCACTTCCGGTCGCGCTGCAGCCTCGCTACTCCTTGGTGTCCCGCGAGTACGAGAGCGGTTTGCGCGAGGCGGCGCAGAAGCACGGAGTGTCCGTGTTCCCGTACCAGGTGCTGGCCGGCGGATTCCTGTCCGGCAAGTACCGGACGGCGGCGGACCTGGAGGGACGTGCGCGTGCCGGTGCCGTGGAGCGTTACCTCAACGAGGACGGCCTGCGCATTGTGGGAGTGCTGGACGAGGTCGCCGCTGCGCACGGGACTGACGCCGCGTCCGTGGCGCTGGCCTGGGCGATGGCCGATGGCAAGATCGCCGCACCCCTGGCCGCCGCGACGAGCACCGCGCAGCTGGACCAGCTCTTCGCCGCCACGGCGCTGGAGCTGACGGCGGATGAGGTGGCCGCACTGGACGAGGTGTCCGCCGGCTTCCGCTGAGCCGGCGGGGTATCGCTCGGACGTCTGCCTGCCGCTGAGCGGTCTGTCCGCGGTCGAATCACCGGGCGCGCGCCGGGTCGTGGGTGTCACTCATGACCCGGCGCGTCCGTGCGCACGTCTCCAGGCTGCGAGGTGCAACAGCACGATCTGCAGGTCCGGGTGGGGGATCAGCTCGCCGCCCGGTCCGCGCTTCGACCTGAGGCACAGGCGGTCCGCGCGGATGCGCCGTCCGGTGTGCAGCTCGATGTCGCAGGTCGCCCAGCGCGAGAGTTCTCCGGGAACGTGAATGCGAGCGATGTCGCGCCAGAGGACCTGGTCCGTGCGGAAGAAGACCTGCTGGAGAGTGATCCCATGCGGGTGGATCGTCGCCTTCGGGCGGCTCAGGCCGACCGCCAACGCAACGGCGAAACCCACGAAGATCAAACCCGGGAGGCTGTACAGGAGCAGCGCGGAGATGGTCTCGCCGATGCCGTAGGAACCCATGAGCATGCTGATGACGACGAGGGCGCACATCCCGAAGAAGGCGAGCGCGACGATGCACAGGGGGATGACGACGAGCATCCGGGCACGACCGACGTCGGTCTTCCGGAACGATCCGAGATCCTGCATCACGGAGCCCATGTCCATCATGTCCCCATCGTGGCAGGGCGGAATGGACGGCGGGCGGAGCTCTCACGCTCCGCCCGCCGTCGTCGTGTCCCGGTTCGGGGACTCAGGGCCTCCACGCTCCGCCGTTCGCCCGCTGCCAGGCGGCATAGTTGTCCAGGACGGTCTGCACGTCAGGGTGATTCACGTAGCGACCCGCCGCACCCACGACGGGCTTGAGCCGGAGGCGGTCGGCGCAGACGCGCGCGCCGGACCGCAGGACGAAGTCGCACCGGATCACCGTGGCTCCGCTGGTGGGCGGATCGATACGCACGACCTCGGCCCACGGCACCGTCGCCTTCCGGAACCAGCTCTGACCCAGTGCCAGTCCGTGCGCGTGGATCTGCACGGTCGTGCTGGTCACCTGCATGATCATGATGATGGAGAAGGCCACCACGGCAACTCCGGCGAGGACCACGAGCACACCGAAGATGCCGAGCGCGATCAGGTCGATGAACGTGAGCCCCAGGACCATCACGAAGACACTCAATGCTGTGAACAGCAGAGCGACGACCCCCAGTGCGATCGACACACCGATCGTCCAGCGGCCGATGCTCGTCTGACGCATCGACCCCAGGTTCTGTGTCACCGGTCCCAGATCGTTCATACCGGAATCGTGGCATGGCACGAGCGCTCGTGGAGCGTCCGTCCTGTTCCCATTCGGCACCATCCGGGCGGCGGGTGGGGCTGAACGTCATTGCCACCCGCGCACGAGATTCGCGAAGTACAAGAATGCTCACACGCACAACGCGAGAGAAGTGCGATCAAGGTGCAGTGCCTGGGCAGCCCTCGAACGACTCGTGCGAAGTACAGGAATGCTCGCACGAAGTTCGCGAGATAAGTGCCCTATAGAGATACGTGCCCTACACGTAACCGTCCCACAGGCTCAGGGCAGTGCTCCGAAGGTGAGCGGCATCGCCATGGCTACCCGTCCCTGATTTAGGTAAGGGCTTCCTATCTCAATGCGATATGCTTCCTCAGCACCGTGCACGCGCACGGTGCCAGCGGGACGACCGGCACCTGCCGACCACTCGGCACCAGTCGCCTGATCGTCCCGCGGAACCACACGCATTCAGTCCAAGAGCCACATCGTCCAGAGGAGAACCCCTCCATGCGCACCACGCGCTCCGCGCTCGCCGCCGTCACGGCCGCCACCGCTCTCGTCCTCTCCGCCTGCGGCGGCGGGGGAGCAGAGTCCGGCGACGATACCTCCGCAGCATCCGGCGTCGGCGCCTTCCCCATCACCGTCGAGCACGCGTTCGGCGAGACCGTCATCGAGGAGAAGCCCGAGCGCGTCGCGACCGTCGCGTGGGGTAACCACGAGGCCGCGCTGGCCCTGGGCGTCGTCCCGGTCATCATGGAGGCCGCCACCTACGGCGACGACGACGGCAACGGCATCCTCCCGTGGGTCGAGGACGAGATCGAGGAGATGGGCGCGGAGATGCCCGATACCTACGACTTCACCGACGGCATCGATTTCGAGGCCATCGCGGCCTCGGAGCCGGACGTCATCCTGGCCGGCTACTCCGGGATCACGCAGGAGGAGTACGACACCCTCTCCCAGATCGCGCCGGTCGTCGCCTACCCGGAAACCCCGTGGGGCACCACGTGGCAGGAGACGATCGCCCAGGACGCGAAGGGGCTGGGCCTCGAGAAGGAGGGCCAGGCGCTCATCGAGGAGAACGAGGCGATCCTCGAGGAGAAGGTGGGCGACTACGAGCACCTGGCCGGGACCTCGGCGATGTGGGCGTATGCGGACTCGCAGGACACCAGCACGCTGGGCTTCTTCACCGTCCACGATCCGCGCGTCCAGTTCCTGCCGGAGATCGGCATGGAGATCCCCGAGGCCGTCACGAAGGCTTCGGAGGGCAACGAGCAGTTCATGGGCTCGGAGAGCTCGGAGACCGCCGCGGACACCTTCGCGGACGTCGACGTTCTCATCGTCGCCGAGGACAATGATCAGAAGGCGACCCTGCAGGACGACCCGCTGCTGGGCAAGCTGCCCGCCGTCGAGCGCGACTCGGTCGCCTGGCTGCCGGAGAACGCGCCGGAGGCCGCGGCTTCGAACCCGTCGCCGCTCAACATCGACACGGAGTACATGGACGCCTACCTCGAGCTGCTCGACGGGGCCGCTGCGAGGGCCACCCAGGACTGATCCCCGTGAGGCAGCCGGGCCGTCGCCGCGTGCGACGGCCCGGCTGATCACCGGGACCGTGACCGTCCACATCCCACCGGACACAGCATGAGCTCACCCGCAGCCCCTCCGACCGCTCCGCCCGTCATCCCGGCCGCACCGCCGGCACTGACGGGCCGCACGCGGTCGTGGTCCGTGCGCGCAGTCGCGCTGCTCGTCCTCGCGGTCGCGCTCGTGCTGGCCGCCGTCGCGTCCGTCGCCTTCGGCGCCCGCGGGGTGACGTGGGCGGACATCGTCGCCGGTGTGTCCGGCTCGCAGGACACCCTCGCCGAGGCCGCGGTCGCCCAACGCGTCCCCCGCACCGTGCTCGCCGCCGTCGTGGGCGCAGCACTGGGCGTGTCCGGAGCACTGCTGCAGGGCATCAGCCGCAACCCGCTGGCCGACCCCGGCATCTTCGGCATCAACAACGGTGCCGCGCTCGCCGTCGTCATCGGCATGTCCTTCTTCGGCATGACCAGCCCGTACGCGTACATCTGGGTCGCGCTGCTGGGCGCAGCCGTCACCGCCGTCTTCGTCTACCTGGTGGGCTCCCTGGGGCGGGGCGGTGCGACCCCGCTCAAGCTGGCGCTCGCAGGGGCTGCGACCTCGATCGCGCTCAGCTCGCTCGTCTCCGCGGTCATCCTCCCGCGGGCGGAGGTCATGGACTCGTTCCGCTTCTGGCAGATCGGCGGCGTGGGCGGCGCCGCGTTCGACACGATCGCCCGGGTGGCTCCTTTCCTGCTTGTTGGCTTCCTCCTGGCCCTCATCAGCGCGCGCGGGCTGGACTCGCTGGCACTGGGCGATGAGATGGCCCGCGGACTGGGGGTCAAGGTCGAGCGCACGCGCATCATCGCGGGAGTGGGGGCGGTCCTGCTGTGCGGGGGAGCGACGGCCGTGGCCGGCCCGATCGCCTTCATCGGCCTGGTCGTCCCGCACCTGTGCCGCATGGTCTACGGCCCCGACCACCGCTGGCTGCTGCCCTTGTCCGCCGTCACCGGTGCGGTGCTGCTGACGATCTCCGATGTGGTGGGTCGCGTCATCGCCCGTCCGGAGGAGCTGGAGGTCGGTATCGTGACCGCGCTGGTGGGAGCCCCCTTCTTCATCGTCGTCGTCCGTCGCATGAAGGTGCGTGCCCTGTGAAGCGAACGCGAGGAGGGCGGGTGGTCGCCCGGCCGGGCGCCCCCGAGGCCGGGGCGGCTTCCACGCCTCCGGTTGCCTCCGTCATCGCGCAGGTGAGTGCGGGCCGTCGCGCGCGCCGGCGCAGGTACCTGCTGGTGTGCGCAGTGCTGGCCGTCCTCATCCTGGTCACGGTCGCGGTGTCGCTCCTGTTCGGGCGGCAGACGTTCAGTCCCGCGGAGGTCATCCGCGTGCTCCTGGGCGAGCAGGTGCCCGGCGCCTCGTTCACCGTGAGCGTGCTGCGGCTGCCGCGTGCGCTCGTGGGTGCCCTGGCGGGTGCAGCGTTCGGGATGGCCGGCATCACCTTCCAGACGATGCTGCGCAACCCGCTGGCCAGCCCGGACATCATCGGGATCAGCTCCGGGGCCTCGGCGGCGGCGGTGTTCTGCATCGTCCTGCTGTCGATGTCGGAGACCGCCGTGTCGATCGTTGCGACGCTCGCGGCGCTGGTGACAGCCGGTGTCATCTATCTCCTGTCGTTTCGGGACGGCCTGTCCGGCACCCGTCTCATCCTCATCGGCATCGGCATCTCTGCGATGCTGCAGTCCGTCGTGTCCTACGTCCTCTCCCGCGCCGCGCAGTGGGACCTGCAGACCGCCATGCGGTGGCTCAACGGCAACCTCAACGGGTCGACGATGGACCAGGTGCTGCCGCTCGTGGTCGCGGTCGTGGTGGCCGGGGCTGTCCTTGCGCTGCTCGCGAAGAGCCTCGACGCTCTGCGGCTGGGCGAGGAGACGTCCGCAGCGCTGGGCGTTCGCGTCGAGCGCACGCGGGTCCTCCTCATCCTGTTCTCCGTGACGCTGCTGGCGTTCGCGACCGCGGCGGCGGGGCCGGTCGCGTTCGTCGCGTTCCTCGCGGGCCCCATCTCCGTGCGACTGCTGGGTTCGGCCGGTTCCGCGGGGTCCCCGCTCCTCCCCGCCGCGCTCGTGGGTGCGCTCCTCATCCTCGTGGCAGACTTCGCAGGGCAGTTCGCCTTCGGCACCCGGTACCCGGTGGGCGTCATCACCGGTGTGCTGGGCGCGCCGTACCTCATCTATCTCCTCATCCGCTCGACCCGCACCGGAGGCGCGCAGTGACCACCGACCGCACACTCGCCGCACAGTCTGTGACGCTGGGCTACGGCGACCGGACCGTCATCCGGGAGTTGGACCTGCAGGTGGCACCCGGCAGGATCACCGCGATCGTCGGCGCGAACGGAAGCGGCAAGTCGACGCTGCTCAAGGCGATGGCACGACTGCTGACTCCGCAGTCCGGGCGGGTCCTGCTGGACGGGCGGGACATCCACGCGATGCCCACGAAGGAGGTCGCGCGCGTCCTGGGGCTGCTGGCGCAGTCGCCCATCGCCCCGGAGGGGATCATCGTCTCTGACCTGGTGGGACGTGGCCGCCACCCCCACCAGGGGATGTTCGCGCGCTGGTCCGAGGCGGACGATCGCGCGGTGGCCGAGGCGCTCCTGGTCACGGACACGACCGACCTGGCGGACCGTCCCGTCGACGAGCTGTCCGGTGGTCAGCGTCAGCGTGTCTGGATCGCGATGGTCCTGGCGCAGCAGTCGGATCTGCTTCTGCTGGACGAGCCCACGACCTTCCTGGACGTCGCTCACCAAGTGGAGGTCCTCGATCTGCTGACCGACCTCAACCGGCGGTCGGGCACGACGATCGCCATGGTCCTCCACGATCTGAATCTGGCGGCGCGGTACGCGGACCAGCTGGTCGCCGTGCACGACGGGAAGGTCTACGCGCAGGGCGCACCCCGGGACGTGCTGACTGCGCAGACCGTCGCGGACGTGTTCGGACTCCACTCGCAGGTCATCCCTGACCCGGTCTCCGGCTCACCGCTCGTCGTGCCTGTGGGGAGGCATCACTCCAGGGGTGAGTGAGGCCTCATCCCCGGCGGGAGGTCCGGCCTGATGTCGGCCGACCCGCGCCCACGGTCATGCGAGGGAGAGGAACAGCTTCTCCAGCTCCTCCGGGCTCTCCGTGCTGATCCCGTCGGGGTCCGACATGCACTGACGCAGTGCGTGGGAGATGACGAGGAATCCGGCGCGGTCCAGCGCCTTCGAGACCGCGGACAGCTGCTGGACCACGTCGCGGCAGTGGGAGTCGTCGTCGACCGCGGCGATGACGGCCGTGAGCTGCCCCTGTGCGCGGCGCAGCCGGTTCAGCACCTTCCTCTTCGCCTCCGGGTCCGCGAACGGGGACTGGTCCACCAGTTCTGCCGCTCCTGTTCCGGTGTGCTCTGTCGTCATCGTGTGTCCTTCTCCGGCGTGGGGGTCGAGTGGTCCCGTCTCGCATTCACTATACCCGGCGGGGTATAGTGATCTGCAGATACCCCAGGGGGTATCGAGATGATTCGAGGACAGAGAGAGGAAGGACGTGCGATGTGCCGACCGGTGGGATGCCGCATCTGTGGGAAGACGACCTGGGCGGGGTGCGGGCAGCACGTGGCCCAGGTGAGGAGCACGGTGCCCCGTGCCCAGTGGTGCGGTGGGAATCACTCGCCCGCTGAGGTGGCGGAGGCGAAGGAGGCGCGCGGCGGCTTCGTCTCGCGCCTGTTCCGGCGCTCGCCTGAGAATCCGCGATGAGGGTGGAAGTGGGCGGGCTCGACAGAGACACTGGGGAGTGGCGGGACGGGCAGGCGAATGTCAGGACCTCGACGATCACATGTGACAGCTGACGGCGCGGCCGCCTGTCCCATCCGAAGGAGTTGACCATGCTGTTGGAGCGCATCTACGACGAAGACCTCGCACAGGCGAGCTACCTCATCGGCTGTCAGGCGAGCGGCGAAGCGCTCGTCATCGATCCCCGGCGAGATCTGGGCGAGGTCCTGTCCCGCGCGCAGGCGCACGGCCTGCGGATCGTGGCGGTGACGGAGACGCACATCCACGCCGACTACCTGGCCGGCACGCGCGAGCTCGCCGCGGCCACCGGCGCGACCGTCTACGTCTCCGACGAGGGTGGGCCGGACTGGACGTACGGGCCGGAGTTCGACGGTGCTGTCCGCATGAAGGACGGGCACCGCATCCGGATCGGCAATCTCACGGTCGAGGCGATGCACACCCCGGGGCACACGCCGGAGCACATGTCTCTGCTGGTGACCGACGGGCCGCAGGCGGCGGAGCCGGGCTATCTGTTCAGCGGTGACTTCGTGTTCGTGGGCGACCTGGGGCGCCCGGATTTGCTGGACGAGGCGGCCGGAGGGGTGGACACCCGCTTCGTGGGCGCCCAGCAGATGTACGCCAGCCTGCGGGATCGGTTCCTCGCGCTGCCGGACTACGTGCAGGTCCACCCTGCGCACGGTGCCGGGAGCGCGTGCGGGAAGGCCCTGGGTGCGATCCCGTCGACGACCGTCGGATACGAGCGCGCGTTCGCGTGGTGGTCCCACTACCTGCGGAACGACGATGAGCAGGGCTTCATCGACGAGCTGTTGGGCGGGCAGCCCGATGCGCACGCCTACTTCGGCCGCATGAAGAGGCAGAACAGGGAGGGGCCGGCAGTGCTGGGCACGCTGCCGGACCTCGTCGAGTACACCCCGGACCGGCTGCGGCAGGAGCTCGAGGAGGATCGGGTGATCCTCGTCGACACGCGGCACAACAGTCTGGTCCACGAGGGCACGGTCGCCGGTTCTCTCAACATCCCCGGGGCGGCGAAGACCGCGAGCTTCGGGGCCTGGGCGTACGACCCGGAGTCGGAGACGCGGCCGGTGGTGCTGCTGGCGGATTCGGACGAGGATGCGCGGCGGATGCGCGATCACCTCGTGAGAGTGGGCATCGACGCGGTGCGCGGATGGATCGGCTCGCTCGACGGGCTGGACCTCGTGGTGCCGCGGCAGGTGTCGCCCACGGAGCTGGATGACGTCGACCACGTCATGCTCCTGGACGTGCGGAACAAGACGGAGTTCGCCTCCGGTCACGTGCCCGGTGCGCACCAGCTGTCCGGCGGCCGGGTGCTGTGGCACCTGGACGAGCTGCCGGAGCGCGGAACGATCGTGTCGTACTGCCAGAGCGGGGTCCGCAACAGCGTCGCTGCGAGCGCACTGCGCCGCGCCGGGTACGACGTCGCGGAGATGGAGGGGAGCTATCAGGGGTGGGTCTCCGTGCCCGGGAATGTGCCGGCTGTTCCTGCGGAGAGATGAGGCGGGTCGCCGCGGGCCCACGGGGTTCGCGGCGACCGATTCGTCCCGTCCGCGCACACGAGGGCGGCCGCCTCCCGGTGCTAGCCTGCAGTCATGTCGCAGATGAAGGTCAGCGTCGCCGCGTCCCTGCTGGGCGTCTCCGATGACACGATCCGCCGGTGGATCGACCGCGGGCGCCTGGCCGCGTCGGCCGATGGCTCCGGTCGTATTCTGGTCGACGGGACCTCGCTGGCGCAGCTGGCACGCGAAGATGCCGCGAATCAGCGGCTGGCCGCGCTGGACGAGGGTGCCGGGCGCCGGTCCGCCCGCAATCACTTCACGGGCCTCGTGACGAACGTCGTCTCCGACACGGTCATGAGCCAGGTCGAGCTGCAGTGCGGCCCGTTCCGCGTCGTCTCGCTCATCTCGACCGAGGCCGTACAGGAGCTGGGGCTGGCGCCCGGCTCGATCGCGACGGCCGTCATCAAGGCCACGAACGTGACCATCGAAGGCGCCTGAGGCCTCACTTCCCTCGGGGTCGAGGAGCCGTGCGCGGGCGCTGATCGTCGGTCGCCGCAGGCGTACTTCTGGTGCCGGTCGAGCGCGGTGACGGACCGCACGCACCCCCGGGAACAATCCTGCCGCTCCATTGGTTAAAGTTTTCAGTAAGTAGTTGAGAACTTGATGATCTGCCGGACCGTGAGGCCGGCGGCAGCCAGGAGGCAGCGATGGAATTCGGCATCTTCACGATCGGCGACGTCACGACGGACCCGACGAACGGCACCACACCCACGGAGCACGAGCGCATCCAGGCGACCGTCGCGATCGCCAAGCACGCGGAGGAGGCGGGCCTCGACGTCTTCGCGACCGGCCAGCACCACAACCCGCCGTTCGTGGCACCCGCGAACCCGCCGGTGCTGCTGGCGAACATCGCGGCGCAGACGGAGCGCATCCAGCTGTCGACCGCGACGACCCTCATCACGACGACGGATCCGGTCCGCATCGCCGAGGACTACTCGTACCTCCAGCACCTGGCGGGCGGGCGCGTCGACCTCACGATGGGTCGCGGCAACACCGGCCCCGTCTATCCGTGGTTCGGCAAGGACATCCGCCAGGGCATCCCACTGGCAGTGGAGAACTACAACCTGCTCTACCGCCTGTGGCGTGAGAAGAACCTGGACTGGGAAGGCAACTTCCGCACGCCGCTCAACTCCTTCACCGTCACTCCGTGGCCGCTGGACGAGGTGCCGCCCTTCGTGTGGCACGGCTCGATCCGCAGCCCGGAGATCGCGGAGCAGGCGGCGTACTACGGCGACGGCTTCTTCCACAACAACATCTTCTGGCCCACCAGCCACACGGCGCGGATGGTCAACCTCTACCGCCAGCGCTACGAGTACTACGGCCACGGCCGCGCGGACCAGGCGTTCGTGGGTCTGGGCGGCCAGGTCTACATGCATAAGGACTCGCAGCAGGCGGTCCGCGAGTTCCGCCCCTACTTCGATAACGCGCCCGTCTACGGCCACGGCCCCAGCCTGGAGGACTTCACCGCGCAGACCCCGCTGACCGTGGGCTCGCCGCAGGAGGTCATCGAGCGCTACGCGGGGTTCCGCGAGTGGGCCGGCGACTACCAGCGCCAGATGTTCCTCATGGACCACGCGGGACTGCCGCTCAAGACGGTCCTGGAGCAGATCGACATCCTGGGCGAGGAGGTCGTGCCGGCGCTGCGCAAGGAGTTCG
>DHCMJ07802__coassemble_1320_pt1 | contig 14906 bp, 15 predicted proteins | sample DHCMJ07802__metabat2_high_PE_026 | metagenome-assembled genome bin DHCMJ07802 | reverse complement strand
ACGACGACCTCGCCCACTTCGGGTTCAAGCACGTGAAGGAGTTCAACAAGGCGGTGCGCGAGGGCCGCATCAGCGTGCCCCCGGGCTCCGAGCGCGAGCTGCACCCGTACCCGTACCTGCTGGTCGTCGTCGACGAGCTGGCGGACCTCATGATGGTCGCCCCGCGCGACGTCGAGGCGAGCATCCAGCGCATCACCCAGCTGGCCCGCGCCGCGGGCATCCACCTGATCCTCGCCACGCAGCGGCCCTCCGTCGACGTCGTCACCGGCCTCATCAAGGCTAACGTGCCCTCCCGCCTGGCGTTCGCGACGTCGTCGCTGGCGGACTCCCGCGTCGTGCTGGACCAGCCGGGTGCGGAGAAGCTGATCGGGCAGGGCGATGCGCTGTTCCTCCCCATGGGTGCGGCGAAGCCCATGCGCGTGCAGGGCGCGTGGGTCAACGAATCGGAGATCGAGGAGGTCGTCGCGCACGTCAAGTCGCAGCTGACCCCGGTCTACCGCGAGGACGTCGCCGTCGAAGCGCCCAAGAAGCAGATCGACGAGGAGATCGGCGACGACCTCGACCTGCTGCTGCAGGCGGCGGAACTGGTCGTCACGACCCAGTTCGGCTCGACCTCGATGCTGCAGCGCAAGCTGCGCGTGGGCTTCGCGAAGGCCGGCCGGCTCATGGACCTCATGGAGTCCCGCGGCGTGGTGGGCGCCTCCGAGGGGTCCAAGGCGCGCGACGTCCTCGTGCGCCCCGAGGACCTGCCGGCCACGCTCGCGGTCATCCGCGGGGAGGACCCTCCGGCCGACGAGCCCGCAGAGCCCGCCGCAGCGGGCGGCGACGGCTGGGACTCAGGCGGCGACGGCCTCGGCGGCGATGTCCTCGACCACAGCACGACGACGGACGCCTCCGGCCGTGTGTGGGACGACGAGACCGGGCTCGAGGTCGTCGAGACCGCGGACGAGGACGTGTGGTCGCAGACGGGCCGGTGAGGCGCCCGGCCGCGGTCACGGCCGTGCCGATAGGCTGGTGGGCGTGAACGAGTCGACGACGGGTGCGCAGGCACCCAGCAGCTGGAACCTGCCCAACGCCCTCACGGTGCTGAGGATCCTGCTGGTGCCGGTGTTCCTCGTCCTGCTGCTCCAGCAGGACGGCGCGGACCCGGCCCTGCGCACGTGGGCCTTCGCGGTCTTCGCCGGTGCGATGGTGACGGACTGGATCGACGGGACGCTGGCCCGGCGCTGGAACATCATCACGGACTTCGGCAAGATCGCCGACCCCATTGCGGACAAGGCGCTCATGGCCTCGGCCCTCATCGGACTGTGGATCGTGGGCACGCTACCGCTGTGGGTGCCGATCGTCATCCTCGTCCGCGAGTTCGGCATCACCGTGCTGCGCTTCGTCATCATCCGGTGGGTCGTCCTGCCCGCGTCGAAGGGCGGGAAGCTCAAGACCGTGCTCCAGACCGTCGCGATCGGGATGATGCTCCTCTGGGTCCCGGTCCTCGTCTGGCTGCCGTCCGCCGTCGCGATCGGCTGGACGGTCGTCGCGTGGATCATCCTCACCGCCGCGATCGTCGTGACGCTCGTGACCGGGATCGACTACTGCGTCAAGTCCTACCGCCTCGTGAAGGAGGCGAAGGCGGCGTGACCGGAGCCGGCGGTGCGGACGTCCCCACAGGTGCGGACGTGTCGTCAGGGCCGGATCCGCTCGCCGTCGAGGCCGTCGGGGCCCTGCGGTCCGCGCGGCTCACGGTCGCGACGTGCGAGTCCCTGACGGCGGGCCTCGTGGCGGCGACGATCGCGACGGTGCCCGGGGCCTCGGCGGTGCTGCGGGGCGGCCTCATCACCTACGCGACGGACCTCAAGAGCGCGCTGGCCGGTGTGGAAGCGGACCTGCTGGAGCACCGCGGCGCCGTCGACCCGGACGTCGCGGTGCAGATGGCCCGCGGTGCGCGCACCGCGTGCGGCGCGTCGATCGGGCTGTCCTGCACGGGTGTGGCCGGACCCGAGCCGCAGGACGGGCAACCGGTGGGCACCGTCTACCTGGGACTCGACCGGGAGGATGCGGAGCCCCTCGTGCGGCGTCTGTCGCTGGTGGGGGAGCGGGAGGCGATCAGGCGGGAGACCGTCTCCGCCGGCCTGCGCCTCGTCCTCTCCGCGCTCTGAACGGGACCCGTACTGCGTGCCGGAGCGGGACGGAGGGAGCCGTGACCGGGCGCGCAGGAATGTGTCAGGGGGCGCCTGTAGGCTGGCGGGAACAGAATCGGTCCGACCGGGGTTGGACGGGTATCAGTGTCGTCACCGCCGCGGCGGTGACCGGCGTCGGCAAGAAAGGATCCGCATGACTCTCCTGCGCATCGAGATCGGTGATGCTCTGCGCACCGCCCGCCGTCGTCAGGGTCGGACGCTGCGCGAGGTCTCCTCGGACGCGCGCGTGTCGCTGGGCTACCTCAGCGAGATCGAACGCGGTCAGAAGGAGGCCTCCTCGGAGCTCCTGGCCTCGATCTGCGGCGCACTGGAGATGCCCGTCTCGACCCTGCTGCGCGACGTGAGCGACCGCTTCGCCCTGGACGAGGGCGTCGCGATCCCGGACACCGTCCCCGTCGAGCTGCTCCACCAGGACTCGCTGTCGGACGGCCCCGCGCTGGCCGGCCGGATCTGAGGACCCGCCGTGCGCCACGCCCTGTACTGGGAGCTCATGGAGGACGAGTTCGGCACCGCCCGCGCCGCATCGCTGCACACGGACCTGGCGCTCAGCTCCCTGGACTCCCGCATCCCGGCGCAGGCGTTCGAGGCGGGCCTGGGCCCGCGCGAGGTGTGGCACGCGGTCTGCGAGGCGGCGGGCGTGCCCGCGGAGCGGCGCCTGGGTCGCGACAAGCCGCACTCGACCCCGCTGTAGCGGGCGCGGCGGCGTGCGACATGCCCGCCGTCGTGTTCGAACACGTGTTCCCATTGCGCTAGGCTGGACCACGATCGCGGTGCGTCGATCCGCATGGGGACGACCGCACCGCTCATGCACACGACGGGCAGCGCGGACGTCTGTGTCCGTGCCGGTGCCTAGTGTGGGCACAGGTGATCACACAGGTCCGCTGGAGGAGGAGACATGGCAGGGAAGTCGACCCGCACACCGCGTGCGGCAGGCGCAGACAAGTCGAAGGCGCTCGAATCGGCGCTGGGACAGATCGACCGGCAGTACGGCAAGGGCGCGATCATGCGCCTGGGGGATGAGACCCGCGCACCCATCGAGGCGATCCCCACGGGCTCCGTCGCCCTCGACATCGCGCTGGGCATCGGAGGGCTGCCCCGCGGCCGCGTCGTGGAGATCTACGGTCCGGAATCGTCCGGCAAGACGACGGTCGCGCTCCACGCGGTGGCCAACGCACAGCGCAACGGCGGGATCGCCGGCTTCATCGACGCGGAGCACGCCCTGGACCCGGTGTACGCGAAGGCGCTGGGCGTGGACACGGACCAGCTGCTCGTCTCGCAGCCGGACACCGGTGAGCAGGCACTGGAGATCGCGGACATGCTGATCCGCTCCGGCGCGCTCGACATCGTCGTCGTCGACTCTGTCGCGGCCCTCGTGCCCAAGGCGGAGATCGAGGGCGAGATGGGCGACTCGCACGTGGGTCTCCAGGCCCGCCTCATGTCGCAGGCGCTGCGCAAGCTCGCCGGTGCCCTGTCCGCGTCGAACACGACGGCGATCTTCATCAACCAGCTGCGTGAGAAGGTGGGCGTGTTCTTCGGCTCCCCGGAGACCACCTCCGGCGGCAAGGCGCTCAAGTTCTACGCCTCGGTCCGCCTGGACGTGCGCCGGATCGAGACTCTCAAGGAGGGCGGCGACGCGGTGGGCAACCGCACGCGCGTCAAGGTCGTGAAGAACAAGGTCGCCCCGCCGTTCAAGCAGGCGGAGTTCGACATCATCTACGGTCAGGGCATCTCCCGCGAGGGCAGCCTCATCGACATGGGCGTGGACAACGGCATCGTCCGGAAGTCCGGATCGTGGTTCACCTACGAGGGCGACCAGCTGGGCCAGGGCAAGGAGAACGTCCGCAGCTTCCTCAAGGACAACCCGGCGCTGGCGGATGAGATCGAGATGAAGATCAAGCAGAAGCTGGGTCTCCTCGAGGACCCGTCGCAGGCCGCGACGGATGACGACACCGCGCAGGACGCGTCGCTGCCGCAGGAGCCCGCTGCGGCGGAACTCTGAGTCCATGGCACAGCGCGACGACCGCGCCGCCGTGGTCGGCTCCTTGCAGAAGGCGATCGACGCCGTCCCCCGCGAAGGCCTCCCGGAGGACGGCGCCGCGCCCTCGCCGCGGGATGAGGACGACCGCAGTGAGCTCTCGGCCGCCGCGAACCGCGCCTACGCCATCCTGGCCCAGCGGGACCACAGCCGTGCGGAACTGAGGACCAAGCTGATCGCCCGCGAGCATCCGGAGCCGGTGGTCGACGATCTGCTGGACAGGCTCGCGGACGCCCGGCTGCTGGACGACCAGCGCTTCGCGGAGTCGTTCGTGCGCTCCCAGCGGCAGGGGCGCGGATCGTCGCAAGCCGCGATCCGCCGCTCACTGCGCCAGAAGGGCGTGGCGGACGAGGACGCCGCGGACGCCCTGGCGGATGCGGGCGACGACCTCCCCTTCGCCCTCGAGGCCGCGCGCAAGAAGGCGCGGTCCACCCGCTCCCTGGCACCGGAGGTGCGATTGCGTCGGATCCTGGGCGTGCTGGGGCGGCGCGGCTTCGGCGGTTCGATCGCCCAGCGCGCCGCACGGCAGGCGCTGGAGGAGGAGCCCGGAACCCACGAGTCGTGACGCGCCCGCGCTCCACACCCGCGGGGCGGGATCCACGTGAGACAGAGAGTCGTTCGCACAGAACGTGACCGACTTGATATCGTGGACGCCGCGCGGACCATCTCCGTTCGGGCCTCCAGGGTCGTAGACTCGACTGCACCGCGGCAGATTCGAGTCGTCGCGGTCGCATCCGTTCGACGACGACAGGAGTGGCGATGTCTGTGGATCCGACACGCGATCTCCGCCGGGAGTCGCGCGACGACGCGCTCCTCCCGCGCGCTCTCACCGGCGTCCTGGGCTCCCGTGTGAGCGCCCACTTCGGTGTCGCCCGCTCGGAGATGGATGTGAGTCCGGTGCGCACCTACTCGGACGGCAGCGGTGCGGTCGCCGTCTTCTCCGCTCCTGCCCGCGACGGTGTGCCCCGTCAGCTCTCCGGCAGGGCGGACATGATCGTCGTCTCCGCCCTCGCGGTCGGGGACGGTCCCGCGGAGGCCGGCCTCGATTCGATCCGTGAGACCTACGATCACCCCGGCGTCCGGGTGGTGGAGATGGAGGCGCACGGCTGGACCGTCGCCTATTCCGTCTTCGTCGATGCGGGGACGGCCTACGCGGGCGGTGCGGTCCTGCGGTTCGTGAAGCTGTGCGGGTCTGCGGCGCTGTCCGTGACCCTCAGCGGAGTCCGCGGTCCCGTCGATCACGACGAAGCGCGATCCGTGGCGCTGGCGATCCTGCAGGCGACGGGGTGGGCGGACGGCTCAGCACGTCGTGCGGTGGGCGGCTGACCGGCATCCTGGCGAGCCGGACGGGGCGCCTCGCGGATAGGATGACGGTGCCATGACACAGAACACGCTCGACTCCCCGCAGGCACCCACCGCAGTCCCGCAGACGTACTCCGTCACGACGTACGGCTGCCAGATGAACGTGCACGACTCGGAGCGGATCTCCGGACTCCTCGACACCGCCGGCTACTCGCCCGCCCCGGACGGTGAGCAGGCGGACATCGTCGTGTTCAACACGTGCGCGGTCCGGGAGAACGCGGACAACCGCCTCTACGGCAATCTGGGCCGGCTGGCACGCGTCAAGGAGGAGCGCCCCGGCATGCAGATCGCGGTGGGCGGATGCATGGCGCAGAAGGACCGCGACACCATCGTGCGTCGCGCGCCGTGGGTCGACGTCGTCTTCGGCACGCACAACATGGGTTCGCTGCCGGTCCTCCTCGAACGGGCCCGCCACAACGCGGAGGCGCAGGTCGAGATCCTCGAATCCCTGGACGTCTTCCCGTCGACGCTGCCCACCCGCCGCGAGTCGACGCATTCCGCGTGGGTCTCCATCAGCGTGGGCTGCAACAACACGTGCACCTTCTGCATCGTCCCGTCCCTGCGCGGCAAGGAGAAGGACCGCAGGCCCGGCGACATCCTCGCGGAGGTCGAGGCACTGGCCGCGCAGGGCGTCATCGAGGTGACCCTGCTGGGTCAGAACGTCAACTCCTACGGTGCGGAGTTCCGCGACCGCGGCGCCTTCGCGTCCCTCCTGCGCGCCGTGGGTCGGGTCGACGGCATCGAGCGCGTCCGCTTCACCAGTCCGCATCCGGCGGCCTTCTCCGACGACGTCATCGACGCGATGGCGGAGACCCCCACCGTCATGCCGCAGCTGCACATGCCCCTGCAGTCCGGCTCGGACGCGATCCTCAAGTCGATGCGGCGCTCCTACCGCTCCACCCGCTTCCTGAAGATCCTCGAGAAGGTGCGCGACCGGATCCCGCACGCGGCCATCACGACGGACATCATCGTCGGCTTCCCGGGGGAGACGGAGGACGACTTCCAGGCGACGCTCGACGTCGTGGAGGCGTCGCGGTTCGCGCAGGCGTTCACGTTCCAGTACTCGATCCGTCCGGGGACACCGGCCGCGACCATGCCGGACCAGGTGCCCAAGGAGATCGTGCAGGAGCGCTTCGAGCGCCTCACCGCGCTGCAGGACCGGATCGGCCACGAGGAGAACCGCGCGCTGATCGGCAGTGAGCAGCGGGTGCTCGTCAGCACCGCCCCGGACGACCAGCACGGCCGCTTCTCCGGCCGCGCGGAGGACAACCGGCTCGTGCACGTGGGGATGGGCGACCGCACGGACGCCCCGCGCCCCGGCGACGTCGTCACGGTGACGATCGACGACGCGAAGCCGTACTTCCTGGTGAGCGACTCCGGTTTCACGACCCGCGCGACGCGCGCCGGTGACGCCCACGATCGGGCGCAGGCGGAGTCCTGCGGCACCCCGGCCCCAGGCACCTCCGCAGGTGCCGCCACCTCGTTGGGCATGCCTGCTCTGCGTCCCGGCCTGGGGGCCTGAGCCCGGGATGACGGACGGACCCGCGGGCCTCGTCCTCCCCGGCACCCCGCTGCTGCTGCCCGGTGCCGACCCCCGGGAACCGGGGCGGATGGCGCGGTTGCGCGCACGCGTCGTCGCGCTCCTGCGGGAGTCGCCCGTCTGGGTGCTGCCTGTGCCCGGGCCCGCGGTGCCGCCGGCACTGAGTCTGGGCGGCCTCGGCGTCGCCATCGGTGCCCCCGTGCAGGGCACCGGCCCGTGCGGGCGGGTGGAGCCGGACGCGCTGCGGGACGGTCCCGGCCTCGCCCAGCTGATAGACGGGCTGGACGACGCCGAGGCCGCACGGGCCGCACAGACGGGTCACGGCACCGTCGTCTCGGCACTGCTGGCCGCGCAGGCGGGTGCCCACGTGCACCTGCACGCGGCTGCCGCGGACTGTGCCGCGGGGGATGATGCGCCCCTGCTGCTGCCGGTCGACTTCTCCGCCGCAGCGCATCCGGACGCGCCGCTGGCGCCGCGCAGCGGCGCGGACGACTTCGACGACCTGCTCCTGCGGGCGCTGCGCGGCCCGGTCGACACGGCGGCTCTCGCAGAGCTGGCGGATGAGGCCCACGGATTCGCAGCGGATCCGGGACCGCTGGCACTCGCTGACCTCGCGGGAGTCACGGGGACCCTCGAGGCTCAGGAGGACCTGCACCACGTCCGGTACGCCGTCGTCTCCCTGCGGACGGACGCGGGATGACGGAGTCGACCCGGCCCCTCGTGACCGTCGTGGGTGCGACCGCAACGGGCAAGTCCGACCTGGGCATCGCACTCGCGCAGGCGAACGGCGGTGAGATCGTCAACGGCGATGCCCTGCAGCTGTACCGGGGCATGGACATCGGCACGGCCAAGCTGCCGGCTCATGAGCGCGGCGGGATCCCGCACCACCTCATCGACGTCCTGGACGTCGACGAGACTTCGACCGTCGTGGACTTCCAGGCCCGCGCCCGCACCGCGATCGCGCAGATCGATGCGCGGGGCGCGCAGCCGGTGCTGGTGGGCGGATCCGGCCTCTACGTCCGGGCCGTCACCGACGACCTGCGGTTCCCGGGCACGGACCCGGACGTGCGGGCACGGCTGGAAGCGGAGGCCCGGAGTACTGGTTCCGGGACCCTGCACGCGCGCCTCGCCCAGCGGGATCCGGAGGCCGCGGCCACGATCGCGCCCGGCGACGCGCGCCGGGTCGTCCGCGCGCTGGAGGTCATCGAGATCACGGGTGAGCCCTTCACCGCGTTCCTGCCCGACTACACGACCGTCCGCCCCACCGTGCAGATCGGCCTCGTGCTGGACCGCGCGCTGCTGCACGACCGGATCGAGCGGCGCGTCCACCGCATGTGGGAGGACGGCTGGGTCGAGGAGGTCGAAGATCTCACGGCCCGCGGACTGGTGCGCGATTCCACCGCGGGACAGGCGATCGGGTACGCGGAGATCATGGACCACCTGGACGGATCCCTCACGCGCGCGCAGGCGATCGAGCGCACGATCGTCCGCACGCGGCAGTTCGCGAAGCGGCAGGAGACGTGGTTCCGCCGCGACCCACGGATCACGGTGCTGCCGGCGGACGACCCTGACCTCGTCGATAGAGCTCTGCGGATCGCCCCGTAGACTGCCCGCGTGATGACTCCACAGGTGACCAAGGGACACGGGACCGCCAACGACTTCGTCCTCGTCGAGGACCCGCACGCACAGCAGGCGATCCCGGCGGAGACGGTCCGTTCGCTCACCGACCGTCGCCGGGGGATCGGCGCCGACGGGCTCATCCGGGTCGTGCACTCCGCGGCGCTGGTCGACGGCGACGAGCGCGTCGCGCACGCGGACGAGGCGGTCACGGCCGGTGCCACGTGGTTCATGGACTACCGCAATGCGGACGGGTCGATCGCGCAGATGTGCGGCAACGGCGTCCGGGTGTTCGCGCACTACCTCGTGACCCGCGGTCTGGTCGACCCCACGTCCCCCATACTCGTGGGCACCCGCGGAGGGGTGAAGACCGTGACCCTCGTCCCGGACCCCACGGGCGGATCCGCCCCCTGGTACCGCGTCGACATGGGCGTCTGGCGCATGCCGCTGCTGGACACGGACGCGGGTGCGGCGGCGGACGCGGTGGTCACGACCTCGGACCAGGACGTCGCCCGCCCGGCCGTGAGCGTCGATATGGGCAACCCGCACACGGTCGTCGCGCTGCCGGACCTCCAGCAGCTCATCGGTGCTGACCTGGCCGTCGCGCCCGCCGTCCAGCCGGTGCCCGCGGACGGCACGAACGTCGAGTTCATCGTCGTCGACGCGGACGGCGACGGCGACCCGCGCACCGGCACGCTGCGGATGCGCGTGCACGAGCGCGGCGTGGGCGAGACGATGGCGTGCGGCACCGGTGCGTGCGCGGCGGCCCTGGCCGCACGGTTCTGGGCGGGTCCGGACGGACCCGTCGACTGGACCGTCGAGCAGCCCGGAGGACCCGTCCGCGTCGAGATCGAGGGGCCGCGCGTCTTCCTCTCCGGCCCCGCGGTCCTCGTCGCGGACGCGACGCTGCTGACCCAGGACTGAGGTCGCGCGGCCGGACCGCGGTGCGCGGGTGCGGCGGGGAAGGCCCTCAGGGCCTGCGCGTCACCTGCAGGATCCGGAACCCCTTCGCCGTCGCCGTGCGCTCGACGTCGCAGTCCGCACCGAACTCGCGCTCCAGCCACCCGCGCAGCGAATCCGCTCCCAGCTTCTTCGCGACGACGAGGTGTGCGGCCCCGCCCGGCTCCAGCCGGGGCAGCCACGTGGAGAGCATCCCGTGCAGGACCGACTTGCCCACGCGGATGGGTGGGTTCGACCAGATCGCGGAGAACCGCACCTCGGCCGGGACGTCCTCCGGTGCGACGGTCCGGACGTCCGGCAGCCCCAGCGCCGCGGCGTTGCGGGCCGTGAGCTCACGTGCCCGTTCGTTCACGTCGACGGCCCACACCTGCAAGGGGACACGGGACTCCCGCGCGCGCAGCGCCGCGTCGAGGGCGATGGGCCCCCACCCGCAGCCCAGATCCAGGAGTGCGCCCGGAGAGGGTTCCGGGACGTGCTGCAGGAGGATGCGCGTGCCGGTGTCCACGTGGCCGGGGGAGAAGACACCGCCGGCGGTGTCGACTTCGACGTCCCGGCCGGCCAGCCGGACGGTGAGCGTGCGCAGCCGCGCCTCGCCCGTGGGAGCCTCCGAGAAGTAGTGATCGGCCATGGGACGGAGTCTAAGCGCTGTGGGAGAATGGTCATCCATCCGCAGAGAGGGAGTACATGACGCAGAGCGACGGCTCGACCACCCGGTCCGGGGGACCCGGATCGGACGCGCGGGACGACCGCGACGGTGCGGATCCGATCGACCGCATCCTGGGGCGGGCCTCGGCGCTGGACGCGGGAGGCGTGTCCCGCGAGGAGGCCCACCAGCTCGACGTGCTGGACCGGTCGGCGCTGCGACGTGTCGCCGGCCTGTCGACGGAGCTCGAGGACGTCACGGAGGTCGAGTACCGGCAGCTGCGGCTGGAGCGCGTCGTCCTGGCGGGTCTGTACGAGTCCGGCCGCGGCCACGACGGTGAGACGAGCCTGCGGGAGCTCGCGGCGCTCGCGGAGACAGCGGGCTCGACCGTGCTGGACGGAGTGCTGCAGAAGCGCGACAAGCCGGACCCGCGCACCTACCTGGGCAGCGGCAAGGCGGCCGAGCTCAAGGAGATCGTCGAGGACGTGGGTGCGGACACGGTCATCGTGGATGCGGAGCTGCCTCCCAGCCAGCGACGTGCCCTCGAGGACGTCATCAAGATCAAGGTGATCGACCGCGTCGCTCTCATCCTCGACATCTTCGCCCAGCACGCGAAGTCGCGGGAGGGCAAGGCACAGGTGGAGCTCGCGCAGCTCGAGTACCTCCTGCCGCGCCTGCGCGGCTGGGGCGAGTCGATGTCCCGCCAGGCGGGCGGCCGTGTGGCCGGCGGTGAGGGCATCGGCTCCCGCGGCCCGGGTGAGACGAAGATCGAGCTGGACCGTCGGCGGATCCGCATGCGGATGGCCAAGCTGCGGAAGCAGATCCGCGCGATGGAGCCCGCCCGCCGGACCAAGCGCGCGGACCGCGAACGCAACGCGATCCCCTCGGCGGCGATCGTGGGATACACGAACGCCGGCAAGTCGTCCCTCCTCAACCGGCTCACGGATGCCGGGGTCATGGTCCAGAACCAGCTCTTCGCGACCCTGGACCCCACCGTCCGGCGCGCGCAGACGGAGGACGGCCGCACCTACACGCTCACGGACACCGTGGGCTTCGTGCGGAACCTGCCGCACCAGCTGGTCGAGGCCTTCCGGTCGACGCTCGAGGAGGCGGCGGAGGCGGACCTCATCGTGCACGTCGTGGACGCCTCGCACCCGGACCCCAGCGGACAGATCGCCGCGGTCCGCGAGGTGCTGGCGGATGCGGGCGCCACCGGACTGCCGGAGCTCATCGCGTTCAACAAGTCCGACGCCGCGGACCCCGCGACACTGGCGGGACTCCTCGTCGAGTACCCGGGGTCGATCGCCGTCTCCGCACGCACCGGCGAGGGCCTGACCGCACTCCAGGACACGATCGCCGCGATGCTGCCGGTGCTGGCGCGCGAGCTCACCGTCCTCGTCCCGTTCGAGCGAGGGGACCTCTCCAGCAGGATCCACGACGACGGCGTGGTGCTGGACGAGCGCTTCCTGCCGGAGGGCACACTACTGCAGGCGCGCGTGGGGGATGCGCTCGCGGCCGAGCTGGAGCCGTACGTCCAACCGGACATGTATGCGGGCACGGATGCGCCCGTCCAGGATCCGGAGGACTCGCAGGACTCCGCCGGATGAGCGGGGTGGGCCCGCTGCTCGAGGCCGCTGTCGCCGCCGTGGGCGGTACGGAGCGCGAGGGGCAGACGACGATGGCCGCCGCCGTCGCGAGTGCCCTGGACGGCGGCAGTCACCTGCTGGTCCAGGCGGGGACGGGGACCGGCAAGTCGCTCGCCTACCTGGTGCCGGCCCTCGACCACGCGACGCGGACCGGCGACCGTGTCATCGTCTCGACGGCGACCCTGGCGCTGCAGGCGCAGATCGTCGATCGGGACCTGCCGCGGCTCATCCGGGCGATCAAGGGCGACCTCACGCGCCGGCCGTCCGCAGCGGTCCTCAAGGGGCGAAGGAACTACGTGTGCCGCCACAAGCTGGACGGCGGCTTCCCCGATGACGAGGCCGGCCTGCTGTTCGACTTCGGCGCGGACCAGACCGCCTCCCGCCCGCCGGCGGAGCGCGGACCCTCCCAGCTGGGCGAGGAGATCACGCGGATCCGCAGCTGGGTGCGCACGACGGAGACGGGTGACCGGGACGATCTGGTGCCGGGTGTGTCCGACCGCGCCTGGTCGCAGGTCTCCGTCAACGCCTTCGACTGCCTGGGTTCGAAGTGCCCCGCGTTCGAGGAGTGCTTCGCGGAGATCGCGAAGATCCGCGCAGGCGGTGCGGACGTCGTCGTGACGAACCACGCCCTGCTGGCGATCGACGCGTTCGGCGACCACGCTGTGCTCCCGGAGCACTCCGCGGTCATCATCGACGAGGCGCACGAGCTGCGTGACCGGGTGACGAACGCGCTGACAGGCAGTCTCACGGGCGCGATGATCGACCACGCGGCGAGCGCGGTGCGGAGGACCGGTCTGGTCCAGGACGGGGTCATCGGGCTCCTCGAGACCGCCGGGGCGGCACTCGTCAAGGCGCTCGACGCCGCCGAGGAGGGGCTGCTCACCCGGTGGCCGCAGGCCCTCGCGTCCGCGGTCGTGCAGGTGCGCGACGCGGCTCGTCAGCTCATCGCGGACCTGGGCACCGGATCGGGCGAGGCGGAACCGGACGCGGGACGGCAGCTGGCCCGTGCCCGGGCCCTCGAGGTGTTCGACGTCGCGACCCGGATCAGCGACGAGGCGGACAACGACGTCGCCTGGGTGACGCGCTCGACCTTCCGCGAGCGGACCACGACCTCGCTGGTCGTCGCGCCGCTGTCCGTCGCGGGCACCATGCGGTCGGGCATCTTCGAGAAGTCGACGGTCGTTGCGACGTCCGCGACGCTGGCGCTGGGGGGCCGCTTCGACGCGGTCGCCGGTGCACTGGGACTCGCCGGACCGGATGCGCCGCGCTACGACGCGATCGACGTGGGCTCCCCGTTCGACTACTCCGCCCAGGGCATCCTCTACGTCGCCTCGCATCTGCCCAGGCCCGGCCGCAGCGGAGCCAGCGCGGAGGCGCTCGACGAACTGGAGGAGCTGCTGCGCGCGTCCGGGGGAGGTGCGCTGGGTCTCTTCTCCTCCCGTGCCGCTGCGCAGGTCGCGGCCGAGGAGATGCGCCGGCGCACGGACCTGCCGATCCTGTCCCAGGGCGAGGACGGTCTCTCGTCCCTCGTCAAGCGGTTCGGGGCGGACGACGAGGCGTGTCTGTTCGGCACGCTGTCGCTCTGGCAGGGAGTCGACGTCCCCGGCCGCACGTGCCGTCTGGTCGTCATCGACCGCATCCCGTTCCCCCGTCCGGACGACCCCCTGGTGCGTGCACGGACGGAGTCCGCGCAGCGCGCCGGTGCGAACGGCTTCATGTCCGTGAGCGCCTCGCACGCCGCGCTGCTGCTGGCGCAGGGGGCGGGCCGCCTCATCCGCTCGACGGGGGACCGGGGCGTCGTGGCGGTGCTGGACGAACGTCTGCGCACCGCGCGGTACGGCGGCTTCCTGGCGGCCTCTCTGCCGCCCATGTGGAGGACCGAGGACCCCGCACTGGTGCGCGGGGCCCTCGAGCGTCTGCGCGACGCGGACGCCTGACGGGGGACCTCCGGCTGATCGTGCCGCGGCACGATCAGCCGGAGGCCCTCAGTCGACGCGGCGGATGACGGCGGCGACGACGCCCATGATCGTCGCGTGGTCGCCGTCGATCGGGTCGTAGAACCGGTTCTGAGGCAGCAGCCACTGCTTGCCGTCCGCGCGCTTGAGCGTCTTGACCGTGGCCTCGTCGTCCAGGAGCGCGGCGACGATCTGCCCGTTCTCCGCGTCCGGCTGTCGGCGGACCACGACGAAGTCGCCGTCGCAGATCGCGGCGTCCTGCATCGAATCCCCCACGACGTTGAGGAGAAACAGCTCGCCTGACCCCACGACCTGGCGCGGCAGCGCGAAGACGTCCTCGACGTCCTGCTCCGCGAGGATCGGGCCGCCGGCCGCGATCCGGCCCACGACCGGCACCATCGCCGTGTTGGGAGTGGGATCGATGCCCTTGCGGACCTCCTCCGGCGGCGTGACGACCTCGATCGCCCTCGGACGCTTGGGGTCGCGGCGCAGGTAGCCCAGTCGCTCCAGCTGGGAGAGCTGGTGGGCGACGGAGGACAGGGACGCCAGTCCCACGGACTTGCCGATCTCACGCATGCTGGGCGGGTACCCGTTCACGTACACCGCGCGCTCGATCGTCTCGAGCACCAGCCGCTGCCGCTGGGTCAGCCGCGTGTCGCCCTCGGCCGCCGATCCGCCGGGCAACTCCACCTCCTCGCTCTGCGCCCTGCGCACCACTTCGATCTCCTCGTCGAGGCCGCTGGTCCGCGGCCGGCCTCTGCGCCGCTGCTGCTCCGGAGTCATCGCCGTTGTCCTCCCCATCCCTGACGGGTGCCGTCACCTGTCGTGTCACCTGCGTGAACGCTGCGACGCGTGGCTGTGTCCGTGCCTCGTGATCGACTCAGACGCATGACCGCACCACAGACGTTCGATTCCCATCATCGCATATCCGTTCGAAAGAATCTGGACTTTCC
>DHCMJ07802__coassemble_1300_pt1 | contig 15254 bp, 13 predicted proteins | sample DHCMJ07802__metabat2_high_PE_026 | metagenome-assembled genome bin DHCMJ07802 | reverse complement strand
GTAGGCCTCGTAGTAACCGCGGGCATCCTCAGGCAGAGCGTCGACCTCCTCCTGAGCCGTGCGGTGCCAGCCCAGCGTGCGGAGGAAGGAGTCGGTGGGGACCTGGGACTCGCCGAAGAGCTCGGACAGGCGCCCGGCGGTCATGTGCCGGCGGAAGTCCATCTCCCAGAAGCGGTCCTGCGCGTGGACGTATCCCTGGGCGCGGAACAGGTCGTCCGTGCTGGTGGCGGTGAGGGTGGGGATGCCGTGACCGTCGCGCTGGACGGTGACGTCCGCGGCGAGACCGTCGACGGCGACGGTCCCGTCCGTCTGCGGGAAGGCGCGGTTGACGGACCAGACGAGGACGGCCGAGACCACGACGGCGAGTGCGACGGCGGCGGCGAGCGCGCCCAGGAGCACGCGCCGCAGGACGAGGAGGAGACGGCCCGTGCGCGTCCGACCGGAGTCCGTCGTGTACTCTGATCGACGGTGTGACGCAGGACTCATTCCTTGATCGTACTGCACATATCCGCCCTGGTCAGTGGGGACACAGCAGTACCCGCGGTCGTGACCTGCGGGCGGTGCGGGTGCAGGCCGTGCTTTCGTGGGATCGCGTCGCACCATTCGTGTTCGACCCGACTCCTGGAGACACCATGACCTCCCCCGCCTCCACTCCGCAGAAGCAGCGGTTCATCGACCGCTACCTCGCCTGGTTCGTCCGCTGGATGCCCGACTCGTTCGTCATCTGCCTGGCCCTCACACTGCTGGTCGCGGTGCTGGCGGCCATCTTCACGGACACCCCCGTCTGGTCCGGCGACCCGGAGGCGGTCTCGCTGGTGGGCGCCTGGACCGGAGCGTTCTGGAACCTGCTCGAGTTCACGATGCAGATGGTCGTGCTGCTGGCGACCGGCACCGCCGTCGCCACCTCGCCGCCGGCCAAGCGCGTCCTGGCACGACTCGCGGGTCTGCCCCGCAACCGCGCGCAGGTCATCATCCTGGGCAGTGTCGTCGCCGGCGGACTGGGCTTCATCCACTGGGGCCTGGGCATGATGGGCGGCATCGTCCTGGGCAAGGAGCTGCTGGTCCAGGCCAAGCGCAACGGCATCAAGATCCACGCGCCCGTCCTGGTCGCCGCGCTCTTCACCGCCTTGGTGCCGGGTGCCGCCGGCATGTCCGGTGCGGCGGTCCTCTACGCGGCCACACCCGACTACCTGCGCAGCCTGGTGCCGGAGTCGCACGTCGAGCAGACGCCCGTGTCCGTGCCGCTCACGGACACTGTGGTGCGCCTGGACTTCGGCCTGCTGCTCCTGGTGTGCATGATCATCGGCATCACGTTCATGCTCCTCATGCACCCCAAGGACGATGCGCCCATGACGGACGTCGAGCCGGAGGTCCTCGAGGCCGCCGCCGCGTCCGCGAAGGTCACCGTCCCCCGCGACACCCCCGCGCAGAAGGCGAATGCCAGCCGCTGGATCATGTACCTGGTGGGCGGCGTGGGCCTCGTCTTCAGCATCCTGCACATCGTCTCCGTGGGCGTGGCCGGGCTGGACCTCAACGCGTACAACTTCCTGTTCCTCAGCCTGGGCGTCGTCCTGTGCGCCAACTGGGGACCCGAGTACTACGCCGGCCTGGTGCGCGACGGCATCGCCGGCACGTGGGGCTTCATCCTGCAGTTCCCGTTCTACGCGGGCATCTTCGGCCTCATCGGGGCGACGGGATTGGGCATCGTCATCTCGAACGCCTTCACAGCGATCTCGACCGCGACGACATGGCCGGTCATCGCCTTCCTGTACTCCGGCCTGCTGAACATCGCCGTGCCGTCCGGCGGGTCGAAGTTCGTCATCGAGGCGCCCTACATCATCCCCACGACGATCGACCTGAACGCGGACCTGGGCCTCATCATGCAGGCCTACCAGATGGGCGATGCGGTCACGAACCTGCTCATCCCGTTCTTCGCGCTGCCGTACCTGGCGAACTACAAGCTGAAGTTCAGTTCCGTCGTGGGGTACACCGTGCCTCCGGTGCTCATCATGCTGGTCGTCGTGTGCCTCTACCTGCTGGGGATGGCCGCCCTGCGGTGAGGGGTGGCGGGTTGGGGTGCGGGGAGTCAGCTCTCGTCACCTACCTACGCCGTTCCTCGCGTTGTGTATGAAAGAAAACATGCACAACGCGAGAACCGTTTCAAGGGGACTGGAGGCGCAGCACCCAGCGTCGGTCAGCGGGGAGGGCCTGTTCTGCGATGAGGAGGTCCCGTCCGGCGGTGAGGCGCCTCACCCGGCAAGACAGCGGGAGTCGCAAACTGCAGTGCCGTGGCGTTGCAGTTTGCGACTCCCGCTGTCTGTGTGCGGACGGCCGAATGCGGCTGTGCTCGACTGACGCGGAAGCTCGCGGCGTCCGGCCGGACCGTCAGGCGGTCTGCCGCTCTTCCTTCGCCTTGACCGTCCTGTCCGTCCGGGCGAGGACGAGGGTGATGACGCCCGCGATCGTCATCGCGGCACCCACCGCCCACATGCCCGCGTTCGAGGTCCCCGTCAGGTCCGTCAGCCAGCCCGTCACGTAGGGGGCCAGGAAGCCGGCCGCATTGCCGATCGTGTTGATGAGCGCGATGCCCGCGGCGGCCGCGGCACCCGTGAGGAACGCCTGCGGCAGCGGCCAGAAGCACGGCAGGGCGCAGCAGATCGACATGCAGGCGATCGTCACCGCGATCATCGTGGTGAACGGCGAGGTGAGGTACAGCGCGGCGGCGATCGCGACCGCACCGATGAACAACGGCGCGGCCACGTGCCACACCCGTTCCCCCGTCGTGTCGCCGTGACGCGACCACAGGTACATCGCGATGGCACCGAACGCGTACGGGATCGCAGTGATGAGCCCCACCTGGACGAACGAGTACTCCGTGCCGAAGCGCTCGGAGAAGCCCGCGATGATCGTGGGCAGGAAGAAGCTCAGCGAGTACAGGCCGTACACCGCACCGAAGTACACGAAGCCCAGCGCCCACACGCGCGGCTGGGTCAGGGAGTGGCGCACAGAGTGGGTCTGGGTGGTGCTGGCAGTGTCTGCGGCCTCGGCGTCCATGCGGGCCTGCAGCCAGTCGCGCTCCTCGGGCTCCAGCCACTTCGCGTCCTTGGGACGCTCGGTGAGGTAGAAGATGCACATGATGCCCAGGATGATCGCGGGCAGGCCCTCGACGAAGAGCATGAAGCGCCAGCCGGACCAGTTCGCGATGAGGTCGTTGCCCACTTGGACCAGCCACGTCGACACGGGCGCGCCGATCACGCTGGAGAGCGGGATCGCGATGAGGAACAGTGCGGTCGCCCGTGCGCGGAACGTCTTGGGGAACCAGAACGTGAGGTAGAGGATGATGCCGGGGAAGAAGCCGGCCTCGGCGACGCCCAGCAGGAAGCGGACGATGTAGAGCCACGTCGCATTGGGCACGAACGCCATGAGCGAGGCGAGCGCGCCCCAGCTGATGAGGATGCGGGCCAGCCAGATGCGCGCACCGAACTTGTTGAGCGCCAGGTTGGAGGGGACCTCCAGCAGCAGGTAGCCGAAGAAGAAGATGCCCGCGGCGAACCCGAACTGGGTGGCGGAGAGCCCCAGCTCCTCATTCATGCCGCCAGGCCCGGCGATGCCGATGTTCGTCCGGTCCAGGTAGTTGATGAAGTACATCGCCACGATGAACGGGATGAGTCGCTTGGTGATCTTCCCGATCACCTTCTTCTCCATCACCGCGTCCTGGGCGGTCGCGTTACCCGTCACCTGCGGGCCGTCAGCAGAGGGCTTCGTCGCCACGGTCGTTCCTCTCGATCGCTGGCACGACGCCAGCCGGTATCAGACCGGGTGAGTATAGCCTCAGGGTTGAAAGGTCTCGACACCCGTCTCACAAGCCGTACGGCGCCATCACGACGACCGACTCAGAGGTTCGCGACCGCACTCTCAGTTGACTCGCGGAAGCGGCGCCACGATGGGAGTTCCGCCAACGGACCGTCGATGTCGAGGAAATCCATGATCGCTGTCCTCAGATCCGAGAACTTCGATTTCGTCCGCTTCCGCGCTCGGCCCGATTCCTTCGTAGCAGCCACGAGTGCCTGCTCCAGCACTTCCTTGGGCGACGCGGTGTTCTCCACCTGATCCAGCGCAGGTATGCCGAGGTCCCGACGACTCATCGTGGTCTTCGCCCTCCCCACGACCGACTGGATTAGTTCCTCGTCCGCCAGCAACCATGCCTCCGTCTCCTGGACCGGGATGACCGCGACGACACTATCCGGTCGGGGAAACTCCTGAGCTGCCGCAGCGATCTCCGAGACGACACCTGAATCATCACGTGCGTCCGAGTCGTGATGGACGAAGAGCAGGTCCACGTCGGGCCCGGTCTCGTCGCGGACCGCAATCACCTGTGAGGCGGGTCTGCCCTTGTAGTCACGAGGCTCACCGATGACCACAGCCCCATCGTCGACGCACGCGATGATCACTTCGCGGATCAATCGGACAAGTCCGTCGTCCGTGGGACCTTCCCTCACGAGGGCGAAGGTGATCGTGTTGCCCGTCATCGACCGACTCCCGTTCTCACTTCGCGCCACCGCTGTGGACCTGAGGGGCGTCAGGACGAATCGACAGGTACGAGTCGATCGTGTTGCGCGGCACGGTGTATCCGCCGGTTCTGCCGTGAGCGTCGTCAGTGACTCGGGCTCTCCACGTCTCAGCTACCGGCGCCAGCACGAACGAATCGACGGTCGTCTCAGCCACCCGCCTGCTGGCGTGAACAGCGACCAGGATCTCGGAATCCTCGTGCTCGGCGACGAAATGCGGGGAATGCGTGTTGACGATGACCTGTCGGAGGACATTGTCTTCACCCGGCGGCAGGTCCACGTCGAACGCCAGGTCGTGCAGCAGCTCGACCATGTCAGGGATCTTCGCGGGGTGAATCCCGTTCTCCGGTTCTTCCATGCAGATCACGCGACCGAATTCGGGGTCCAGTTGGATGATCGCCAGAGCGAGGAATCGGAGTGTCCCTTCCGACAAGACACGAGCCGGCAGGAGCGGCCCCTTCCCCAACCGCGCCGACAGTGTCACGATCCGGCGCTCATGATCGACATCGGCACGGACCTCGGACACATCGGTCAGTGAGGTCGCGGTCGCGCGGACTTCAGCCGCAGCATCGTCATCGGTCTCCAGCAGTCGGGACAGCGCAACAGCGAGGTGTGACCCGTCCGAGCCCACTCCACCCTGTTCGGAGACATCATCCGGAGTCCGCATCGCGGACGGTTCGAGCGCGAGCTTCTTCCAGTTCTCCATCTCTCGCCGCGCGGCAAGAATGGTCGGGCGCTCAGCCGTATTGGTCGTCGACACCACAGTCCTCTGCGTCGACACGACACTGACCATCCGTGCGCGCCCCTGGGTGCCCTCCGTGTGGATCTTCACGACGGAGGAATCACTGGAATCTTCACCCATCGAGATGAATGGGTTGCGCCTGCGACCGCGAACCAAAGCACCGATCAGCCCCACGTCGTGTGCTCGCGTCCACGCCAGCCTCGCCTTGGCATGGGTAGCGGTCAGCGGAATGAGTGATTCGTGCGTCAATCGGATTCTCTCGACCGGAGCTCCGGAAGGACCGAGCACGACGTCGATCCGAAGCTCGAGCTCGTAGCGGAGGTAGGTGCTCGATGCCGCGACATGTTGCCCGAAGTCGTCATGCGCGTCGGGATCGACGATCATCTCCGCTGCGATGCGCATCGGCTCGTAGGTTCCGTCCTCATGACGGAAGAAGAGGAGCGTAGGGTCGATCGACTTCTCGCCGCTCAGACGGATCTGCTGCGCAGCCTCGACGAAGCTCGAGGAAGCGAGGTGCGACAGGAACTCAATGGCATCGAACAGGTTGGACTTGCCCACCGCGTTCGGGCCCGCAATGCACGTGTACGGACCAAGATCGACGACGATCCCGAACAGATTCTTGAATCCGTTGACCTCCAGACGCGTGAGCATGCCTCGAGTCTGTCACATCACACCGACGCGCTGCCGGGACACGTCAGTGCATCGGCACCGGCTGTGCACTCGTACCGGTAGCGGATACCGGTCGACGGAGACCACGCTGGCCCCATGGACTCACGCGCACTCCTGACCGACCTCGCCCAACGACCGCTCCAGGAACTCGACCTCATCTGGGACTCGATCGACGCGGCCGATCTCAACTCCCACCCCGCGGGGCACCCGAACTCGATCGCCTGGCTCCTCTGGCACACCGGGCGGGAGATCGACCTGCAGGTGGCCCACGCGTCAGGCCGGGACCAGGTCTGGACTCAGGACTGGGCGGATCGGATGGGACTGCCCTCCGATCCCCACTCCCTGGGGCTGGGCCACACAGACGAGCAGGCCCGCGCCGTGGTCGTCGACGACAAGGACGCGCTGCACGACTACCTCTCCGCGGTCACGGACGAGTCCGTCGACTACATCGGGTCCCTGACGGAGGCAGACCTCGCAGAGGTCATCGACGAATCGTGGGACCCGCCGGTGACCCGCGGCGTGCGGCTCATCAGCGTCTACGCGGACGCAATCCAGCACATCGGACAGGCGGCCTACATCGTGGGGACGAAGGGCTGACGCGACCGCACACAGAAGTGTCGAAGCCCTTGTCCGGAGCCCCAGTCGAAGCGCACACTCGAACCATGGCTGACACGAATGGATCGGGAAGCACGGACGACCGCACGCCTCCGCAGATCAAGGACGAAGAGCTGTACGAGTCCCTGCGCGAGGACGGTGCCGGCAAGGAGAAGGCCGCGCGGATCGCGAACGCAGCGGCCCGCGAGGGTCGTTCGACAGTGGGCGAGCGCGGCGGCGAGGCCGGCAGCTACGAGGACTGGATCGTCGACGAGCTCAAGGACCGCGCGAAGGAACTGGGGCTGGAGGGCTACTCCGACCTCCGCAAGGACGACCTCATCGACCTGCTGCGCCGGCACTGACAGCGGGGCTCACCAGCTCCGCCCGCGCTGCGCGTACTCCTCCACCGCGTTCTTCGCATCGCGCAGGCCCGCGCCGGTCGCTGTCCGGTACTCCTTGATCGCAGGGATGATCTTCCCCGCGTCCGCCAGCCGCCGGACCTCATCCGTCAGCCCTGGATCCGCCTGATCGCGCAGGTCCCGCACGGCCTGCGGACCGAGTCCGGCCTGTGTCGCCAGCGCCTCGATCAGAGCCTCCATCGCGGTGACGCGACGGGTGAGGGCATCGACGCGGGCGTGCGCGTCCGAGTCTCTGAAGAACGACATGCCCTCAGCATGTCACGTAGGCGGCCCGACATCTGAGTGCGATGCAGCCCCGGCACGTCATCCCGCGTGCGGGTCCGGCTCGTCCCAGCGCTCACGCGCGAAGTCGTGGTGACGCCTGCGGATCTTCAGGAGCAGGCGCGAATCACGCGGCTTCGTGAACGGGCTGACGACCACGAAGACGACGATGTTGACCAGCAGGGCCAGCAGTTCGACCCCACCCACCGCGAACGGCCCCGGAGCCCACTGCGGGAACGCCGTGAACACGACCAGAACCGCGAGCCCTGCGATGAGCCCCGCCGTGGAGCCCGCGACGCTCGCGCGCCTCCAGAACAGCGCGCCGACCGTGGGAACGATGACCTGCGCCAGCCCGCCGAAGGCCACCAGCCCGATCGTGACCAGCAGACCGGGGATGTAGAGGGTCATGACGTAGGCGATCGCGGAGAACACGAGGATCGCCCAGCGCCCCACCCAGACCTTCTTCCGTTCCGGCAGGTTCTTCTGGAAATAACGGTTGTGGAAGTCCATCGTGTAGCTGGCGCTCATCGCGTGCACCTGGGAGTTCGCGGTCGACATCGCCGCTCCCGCGCCGGCTGCGATCACGACGAGCGCCAGCAGCACCGGCGTGTACTCGAGCAGCACCAACGGCAGCACCTGATCCGCGTTCTCGATGTCCGGCATGAGGATCGTGCCAGCATTGCCCACCAGCATCGACCCCATGTACGCGATCGCCATGAGGCCCACCAGGAACGGCATGAGGTCGAACAGGCGCGGGCTCTTCGTGGCGTACATGCGCGTCCACATCTGCGGTCCCATGAGCGCGCCCAGCGGGGTGATGAGGAACATCGTGATCCAGGTCATCCACACGCCCTCGCCCAGGATGAGGTTGTCCGGCTGCACCTGCTGGATCTCGTCGAACATGGTGCCCATTCCGCCCACGTGCCCCACGACCACCACACCGGCGGCGATGAGCCCCAAGAAGATGGTGACTCCGTAGAAGATGTCCGTCCACGCGACTGCACGCACGCCTCCGGCCCAGACGTAGATGATGATGACGAGGTAGAAGAGCAGTCCGCCCAGCCAGAACGGGATCAGATCACCCGAGGCCACCTCCAGCAGGTAGGCGCCCCCAGTCAGCTGGATCTGCAGGTGCGGAAGCGTGAAGACGAGGATCACGATCGCGATGAACGTCGCGAGCTTCGGCGAACCGAACAGGTCGGCGAAGAAGTCACGCGCGGTGATGTAATCGCCGCGCTTGCCGTGGAACCAGACGCGCTTGCCGATCCAGTAGTACATGACGCCGAAGAACACGTTCCAGACCAATGCGGTCCAGAACAGCGGTCCGTCCAGGTAGAAACTCGCGTTCGACCCCAGGAACGCGAAGGCACTCCACCACGTGGCCGTGACCGTGAAGAACACGGCGATCGAGCCCATCGCCCGACCCTGGACGAAGTAGTCGTCAGTCGTGGACTTCGCGAATCTGGAGGCCACGCCGCCGATGATGAGCGGGACGATCAGGAAGAATCCGACGACCCCGATACCGATGATCTGCGTCGTGCTCATGCCGCATCCTCACGGTCGTCAGCGCCGCCTTCGAACTCATCGTCGAGCTCATCCGGGCGGGGCCTGCCCCAGCGGGTCCGGTACGCGATCAGCAGGACCACGCAGAGGAGACCCCAGACCAGGAGGTTGAAGCCGTAGATGAACGGCATGCCCAGGATCCGGGGTTCCGCCACGTCGTGGTAGAACAGGATCCCTGGGAACTGCACGACCGCCAGGCCTCCGATGATGAGGCTCCACAGCGTGACGGTCAGCGGCGTCGGTGTCCTTCTGCTCATCGCACGGAGTCCTTCGCTCAGGTGCGACGCAGTGGACACCGACGTGTCGGGTGGCCCTGTCAGTGGCACTGCGTCGTGCACGCGGACGGGTCATCACCCACACTAGGGGCCGCGTCAAGGATCTCGACGCGGCCTCCCGCTCACGCCGCCGCCCCTCACACCCCGGCGGCGGCCTCCCGCAGCCTGTGCTTGAGCAGCTTGCCCGAGGGGTTGCGCGGCAGCGCCTGCTCCACGACGACCTCGCGCGGGATCTTGTACCGGGCCAGCTTCGGGGCCAGGAACTCGCGCAGGGACTCGACCCCGACCTCGGCGGGATCCGTCCCGTCCGCCGGCGTCACGAAGGCGACGACCTGCTGTCCCCATTCCTCATCCGGGCGGCCCACGACGGCGACGTCCGCGATCCCCGGGTGCAGCGCGATCGCCTCCTCGACCTCCAGCGAGAACACGTTCTCCCCGCCCACGATGATGACGTCCTTCGTCCGGTCGACGACGTAGTAGTAGCCGTCCTCGTCGACCCGAGCGATGTCGCCGGTCTTGTACCAGCGCCCCTCGAACGCGGCGGCCGTGGCCTCCGGATTGTTGAGATAGCCCTGCATGACGGTGTCGGACAGGAACCAGATCTCGCCGGACTCGCCCGGGCCGGCCTCGGTCCCATCCGCCTTCACGACGCGCATCTGCACGCCCACCATCGCGGCCTTCCCGATGCTGCCGGGCTTGGCCAGCTGCTCGTGCGGCCGCAGCACGCTGCCGCTGGGCCCCGTCTCCGACATGCCGAACAGCTGGTAGTGCCCTCCGGGCTGGTACGTCTCGATGATCGTGCGCGTGCCCTTCGCGTCGATGGGCGCACCGCCGAAAGTCCAGCGTCGCATCGAGGAGAAGTCGAACTCCGCGAAGTCCACGCCGTAGGCCGCGGCCGCCCGCAGCGGCGCCAGGTACGCGACGGTGGGTCCGAAGAACGTCGTGATCCTCTCCGTCCCGATCATGCGCAGCGTCTCGATCGGGTGGTACTCCTTCTGCAGCACCACCGTCCCGCCCATGAGCAGGATGGGCAGCAGGCACACGTTCAGCGGCGCGGAGTGCCAGATGGGCATCGCGATGAGGATCCGGTCGTCGTGCTCGTAGCCCAGATTGAGCGACAGCTGCGTCGCCAGCCGCACGATCGAGTCGTGCGTGTGCATGCACCCCTTGGGCGCGCTGGTCGTCCCGGACGTGTAGAGGACCTGCGCGATCGCCCGGTCGTCGTCGTGGTGCTCGCGCCACGGCTGCGCGTCCCGATGCAGGTCCGCGAACGTCCCGCCCGGGCCGCTGGTCAGCCAGTCGACCTCCGGCGCGCCCTCCCGCGCGATGGCCTCCAGCTCCGCGCTCACGACGCCCACGCGCACCTCGCTGTGCTCGACGGTGTAGCGCACCTCCGGAGCCTGGAACTTGTGGTTGACCGGCACCAGGGTCGCGCCCAGCATCCACGCGCCGAACGCGGTGAAGACGAACTCCGGCTCGTTGAACGTCATCGCCGCCACCCGGTCGCCGGAGCGCACGCCCCGGTCCGCCAGGAGTCCCGCCGCGCGCTCCGACTCCTCGACCAGCTGCGCGTACGTCCACCTCGACTCGCCGCTGACCAGCGCCTCCTTCTGCGGATCGCGCATCATCGTGGACCGCAGCATCGTGCTGAGCTTCATTGCCCCTCCTGTGTGATCGGTGTCATACTGACGCAATTGAACCACGATTCAGACCTTGGGGCACAGTTCCGCGCGGACCGTTCCCCGCAGGAGGCAGCACCCATGTACCGGCCCACCGCAGCGACCCGGCAGAACGCGGAGTCACGCCGCCGCGCCATCGCCGAGGCCGCCCGCGCCCTCGTCACGGAATCCGGGTTCGCGGCCGCGACCGTCAAGTCCGTCGCCGCCCGCGCCGGCTGCTCCGCCGGCCTCCTCTACACGTACTTCCCGCACCGCGACGCGCTGCTGTGCGGCACTTTCGCGCACGCCTCCGGCCACGAACTGGCCACTGTCACCCGGGCGATGGCTGACACTGAGACCCCCGCCGAGGCCGTCGCCGCCGTCGTCGACACATTCCTGTCCCGCGCGCTGGCCGGCCCCCGCCTGGCGCGCGCCCTCCTCTTCGAGGGGTTGCCCCCGGCCGTCGAAGAGGAGCGCCTGCGGTTCCGCGCGGGCTACGCCGCCGCGGTCGCCGCACACCTGCCCGAGGCCCTCACCGACTCCGCACCCCCGGCCGCAGCGCTGCCCCACTCCTCCGGGGACGAACCGGAGTCCGCCGTCCACGTCACCGCCCGCGCCCTGGTGGGCGCACTGTCCGGCTGCCTCCAGGCACCCATCCACGACGAGGGCCGCACGGACTTCTCCCCCGCCGAGGTCCGCTCCCTCATCACCCACATGACCGCGTTCTGCCTGGGCGCCGCCGGACTCAGCGCGCCCGCACACCCGACCACCGACCGGAAGGACCGCCCATGAGCACCAGCACCCACACCGTCGTGAATCAGTCCGCCCCGCGCGTCGACGTCGACGAGTACGCGCTCAACACCGCCCTGGTCGAGGGCGTCGCGGCGCTGGCACCGGATGCGGACACCGCGGAGTTCTCCCGCATCGGACAGCTGGTGGGCAGCGCCTCGTTCCAGCACGACGCTCGGATCGTGCACCGCCAGACCCCGCAGCACTCGAGCCACGACCGCTGGGGCCACCGCGTCGACGACGTCGAGTTCCACCCCGGCTACCACCGCATCATCGACGACGCGCTGTCCGCCGGCGCGCACGCCCAGGGCTGGAACCACCCGGGCCCCGGTGCCAATGTCGACCGAGCCGTCCGCTTCATGCTCTTCAGCCAGATCGAGCCCGGCCACGCGTGCCCCGTCTCCATGACGCACTCCGCGGTCGCCGCCCTCCAGGGCACTCCGCACGCGAACTTCTGGTTGCCGCGGCTGCTGTCGCACTCCTACGACCCCCGCCTCATCGACGCGCACGACAAGGAGGCGGTCACCTTCGGGATGGCGATGACGGAGAAGCAGGGCGGGTCGGATGTCCGCGCCAACACGACGCGGGCAGTCCCGGTGACCGGGGCCTCGGCGTCGGAGGAACCGATGGGTTTCGGAGGCGTGACGGGCGGCCACCACCTGCTGACCGGCCACAAGTGGTTCTGCTCCGCACCGCAGTCGGATGCGTTCCTCATGCTGGCGCAGCTCGACGAGGGGGTCAGCTGCTTCCTGGTGCCCCGGATCCTGCCGGGTGGCGCGCGCAACGGCGTCCGCATCCAGCGACTCAAGGACAAGCTGGGCAATAAGTCGAACGCGTCCAGCGAGATCGAGCTGCACGAGGCGCACGGCTGGCTGGTCGGCGAGCCCGGCCGCGGCGTCCGCACCATCATCGAGATGGTGAACAGGACTCGGCTGGACTGCGTGCTGGGCTCGACGGCCGGGATGCGGCAGGCCGTCGCCGAGGCCGTCTGGCACGCCCAGCACCGGTCCGCCTTCGGTGCCCGGCTGGTCGACCAGCCGCTCATGCGGTCCGTGTTGGCAGACCTGCAGCTGGAGGCCGAGGCCGCCACCTGGACCGCTCTGCACCTCGCCCGGGCGCATGACGACTCGAGTGCGGAGGACGCCGACTTCCGACGCATCGCGACCGCAGTCGCGAAGTACTGGATCTGCAAGCGGGGGCCGGAGCACGCGTACGAGGCCCTCGAGTGCCTGGGCGGCAACGGGTACACGGAGGACTTCCCGCTGGCGATGCGCTACCGCGAGCAGCCGGTCATGGCCGTGTGGGAGGGGTCCGGCAACGTCATCGTGCTCGACGTCATCCGGGCGATGGCGAAGGACCCCGCCAGTGCGAAGGCGTTCCTCGCGTACCTGGAGTCCGGACTGGGGCGAGTGGGAGCCTACGACCGCGCGTTCGAGCGCCTGGCGGGCGAGCTGACGGAGGCCTCGCAGGTGGTGGCCGGCGGAGACGACTCCGCGATGGCGAAGCTGCAGGGCGGCGGGCGCGTGCTGGTCGAGCGGATGGCGCTGCTCCTGCAGGCCGCGGTGCTGCTGGACCATGCTCCGGCGGAGGTCGCGGAATCGTTCGTGCTGGCCCGCCTGGGCCAGGACCGCGGGCGCGAATACGGCGCACTGCCGGCGGGCGTGGCGATCGACCTGCTGGTGGAGAGGGCGGGATGAACTGAGGGCACCCTTCACCCCTGGCAATCCGCTGGCAAGTCCGCGCCGAAGTGCCCCCGAGGCTCCTCTGCACAGCATGCTGGTGAATAGTTCGCCCACACATCGATATCGACACAACCGAGGAGGGCTGTCATGAACGACACGCTCATCTGGATCATCGTCGCAGCCGTCGTGGTCATCGCGCTCGTGGTGATCATCGCGCTCGTCGTCTCGAACGGCAAGAAGAAGGCGAACCGCGAGCGCGCCCAGAACATGCGGGTCGAGGCGCAGCGACGCGAGGACGAGGTTCGGCACGAAGAGGCAAAGGCCGCAGAGACCGAGGCCGCCGCCCGGAAGGCGCGCGCGGAGGCGGACGAGAAGGCCGCTCGCGCCGAGCGCCTCGAGATGGACGCGCAGGGCACCGCTCAGACAGCGGGCCATCTGCGTCACGAGCAGGTCGAGCAGCAGCGCCAGGCCGACAAGCTCGACCCGGACATCAGGACGAACCGCCATGGCGAGCGGCTGGACGACGACCGCGTCCAGGATGACCACGCCCACGGCGACCATAGGGACGAGCGCCTCGCCGGTGCCCACACCGCTGACGGCAGAGCGACAGACGACCGCATCACCGGTCACGACGCCGCCGCCCCGGGCGCACCGGTTCCTCAGCAGCCGGTCCACGGCGATGCAGCCCATCCGCCGGTCGAGCCGACCCAGCACCAGCAGTACGACCAGCAGCAGGTGCACGGGCAGCGGCCGGTGCAGCCGCAGGTCCCGGTCGAGGACCAGAGCGCGGTCCCGCAGCAGGACCCGCAGGCAGGTCAGTATCAGCAACCGGTGCAGAGCCAGCCCGTCCAGGGCCAGCCCGTGCAAGATGACCGGGGTGTCGCCCCCGGAGGTGCACCGAACGATCTGGGTGAGCCGCTGGACCCCATGGACCCGCAGGATCCGCGCAATCACCGGGACGGCCGCGACTTCCAGGATCCGCCGCCGGCCCCGCGCCACTGACAGGCCCGTTCCACCAGCGCCGCCGCTCCTCCGGGAGCGGCGGCGCTGTCGTCTCCGACCACCACTCACCCTCCTGCACCCCCCTCCCCCACGCTCCCGTTCACGACACGCCGGGAGCATGTTCGACACGCCCAGGTAGTTCCTGCGCGTGTCGGGCACTCCACCGGCGTGTCGCGGTGAAGGGAGGAGCGCCCCGCTCGTGAGACAGGTCACTCCGCAATGTCGTGGTCGTGATAGGACGGAAGAGCCGGGTGCGGACTCAGAGGTGAATCCGCGACTGGCCTGGGCACCGGCGCGATAGACGGGACCCGGGCCCCGGCCTCCTCCGACTCACAGAAGAGCTGACCGTGGACCCCCTCAGTCTGTCCCGCTTCCGCCTGGGCACCCTCGCCTTCGCTCTGTTCGTCGTAGGCACGAACGCCTTCGTCCTCGCCGGCGTCCTGCCCGCGATCGGCGACTCCCTCGACGTGACGCCCACCGTCGTGGGGTATGCGATCAGCGCCTACGCGATCCTCGTCGCGGTGCTGGCGCCCGTCTTCTCCACGCTGCTGGCTCATGTTCCGCCGGAGCGGGTCATGGCGGCGGGCATGCTCGTCTTCGCGGTGGGCACCGGGGTCTCCGCGATCGCGACGAACTATCCTGTCTTCTTCATCGCGCGAGCAGTCGCCGGCATCGGTGCGGCTGCACTGGTCCCCCTCGCAACCGCACTGGCCCCGCGCCTGGCCGTGCCCGGGCGGCAGGGCCGGGCGATGGCGATCGTCGCCCTGGGCTTCACCCTCGCGGTCGCCCTGGGGTCTCCCCTGGGCACAGGTCTGGCGGAGATCACGTCGTGGCGCGTGGCCATCGGAGGCCTGGCCGGCCTCGGCGCCGTCCTGGGGCTGGGCATCGCGCGCCTGCTGCACGGCATGCCCACGAATGCCCGGGTGCCGCTGTCCGCCCGGATCGGCGTCCTCGCGGATGTCCGCGTCATCATGGGCATCATCGCGATCATGATGATGATCCTGTCGTTCAACCTCATCTACGTCTTCAGCA
>DHCMJ07802__coassemble_1283_pt1 | contig 15509 bp, 15 predicted proteins | sample DHCMJ07802__metabat2_high_PE_026 | metagenome-assembled genome bin DHCMJ07802 | reverse complement strand
CCGACAGCAGAGGGGGCTCGAATGCTCGATGTCCACGGCGGAGTGCCGCTCAAGGGGACCGTGCGGGTCCGGGGAGCGAAGAACCTCGTTCCCAAGGCCATGGTCGCCGCGCTGCTGGGGGACACGCCCTCCGTGCTGCGCGGGGTGCCCGCGATCCGCGATGTGGAGATCGTGACGGGTCTGCTGGAGCTGCACGGCGTCCGCGTGACACCCGGTCCGGACCGCGGGGATGCGGACGGCGAGCTGGTGCTCGACCCGGCCGCGGTCGAGCAGGGCTCGATCGTCGACATCGATGCGCATGCGGGTTCGTCCCGCATCCCGATCCTCCTGTGCGGTCCGCTGCTGCACCGGCTGGGCCAGGCGTTCATCCCGGACCTGGGCGGCTGCCGCATCGGGGACCGCCCCATCGACTTCCACCTCGACGTGCTGCGCAAGTTCGGCGCGGTCGTGGACAAGACCCCCGGCGGCATCCGACTCACCGCGCCGCAGCGGCTGCGCGGCACGAAGGTGAAGCTGCCGTACCCGTCCGTGGGCGCGACGGAGCAGGTGCTGCTGACCGCCGTCCGCGCGGAGGGTGTCACGGAGCTGCGCAACGCCGCGATCGAGCCGGAGATCATGGACCTCGTCATGGTCCTGCAGAAGATGGGCGCCTCGATCACCGTCGACCCGGCCCGCGTGCTGCGGATCGAGGGCGTCGACCGCCTGGACGGCTACTTCCACCGCAGCCTGCCGGACCGCAACGAGGCCGCGTCGTGGGCTTCGGCGGCTCTGGCGACCGGCGGCGACATCATGGTCGAGGGCGCTCGCCAGCAGGACATGGTCACGTTCCTCAACATCTTCCGCAAGATCGGCGGCCGCTTCGACGTGCTGGAGGACGGGATCCGCTTCCGCCATCCCGGCGGCGACCTCACCTCGACGGTGCTGGAGACGGACGTCCATCCGGGCTTCATGACGGACTGGCAGCAGCCGCTCGTCGTCGCCCTCACCCGGGCCTCGGGACTGTCGATCATCCACGAGACGGTCTACGAGAACCGGTTCGGCTTCACGGACGCGCTCCAGCGGATGGGCGCCACCATCCAGCTCTACCGGGAGTGCCTGGGCGGCTCCCCGTGCCGCTTCGGCCGCCAGAACTTCCTCCACTCGGCCGTCATCGCCGGCCCCACACCGCTGCGGGCCGCGGACTTCACCGTCCCGGATCTGCGCGGCGGCTTCTCGCACATCGTGGCCGCGCTGGCCGCGGAGGGCACGTCGCGGGTCTCCGGCATCGACGTCATCAACCGCGGCTACGAGCACTTCCTCGACAAGCTGCACGGCCTGGGTGCCCGCTTCGACGTGAAGGACGCCGCGTGACCGGCGCGCAGCCACCGGCGGCCGACGGCCGCGCCGCAGCGGACTCTGAGGTCGCCTATCCGCGGTTCGAGCCGGCCGCCCTCAAGCGCAGCCTGTTCTGGGCGACGCCCACGGCGAATGCGATCCGCGTCTTCATCCGCGCGCTCACGCGCATCGAGTCGACCGGGGACCAGCAGTTGGGCCACGGCCCTGTCATCCTCGCGCCGTTCCACGCCAGCAAGATCGACCCCCTCGTCATCGCGATGGCCGTGTGGAGGCGCGGCGTCCTGCCGCACTTCCTCGCGAAGTCCTCGATCTTCAAGGGGTTCGTGGGCCGGGCGCTCGTGACGATGGGCCAGATCCCGGTGCTGCGGGCCTCGACGAAGGCCGGCGACTCCCTCATCCACGCGAAGAACGCACTGGCGGCGGGCCAGGCCGTCGTCATCTACCCGCAGGGGACGCTCACGAAGGACCCGGAGCTGTGGCCGCAGGTCGCGAAGACCGGTGTGGCCCGCCTCGCGGTGGAGACGGGCATCCCGGTCATCCCCGTGGGCCACTGGGGCCTCGAGGACGTCATGCCGGTGCACAGCAGCAGGATCAGGCCGCGCCCCTTCGGCACGGTCCGGGTCCGGTTCGGCGATCCCATCGTCCCGCCCGCGCCGGATGCGCACGGGACCGCGTCCGCGCAGCTGGCCCGCCGGTTCTCCGACCGCGTGACCGCCGGGATCGCGGCGGAGGTCGCCCACCTGCGCGGCGTCGAGCTGCCGGAGCGCTTCCGGATCGCCATCCGGGACTGGGACGCGGAGCACCCGTCCACGACCCACGATGAGGAGGCACGATGAGGACCGCAGTGCTGGGCGCCGGGTCCTGGGGGACCACGTTCGCGAAGGTCGTGGGGGATGCGGGACACCCCGTGACGGTCCTCGCGCGCCGTGACGAGGTCGCCGCGGAGATCCGCGAGCACCGCACGAACTCCGCGTACCTGGGCGATATCGCTCTGGGCCACAACGTGACGGCGACGACGGATGCGCAGGAGGCCCTCGCCGGCGCGCAGGCCGTCATCCTGGCCGTCCCCGCCCAGTCGCTGCGGGACAACCTCGAGGCCGTCCGCGACCTCCTGCCCGCGGACGCGATCCTCGTGAGCCTCATGAAGGGCATCGAGCGCAGCAGCGGCAAGCGGATGAGCGAGGTCATCGCAGAGGTGACCGGCCACGACCCGGACCTCATCGCCGTCGTCTCCGGCCCCAACCTGGCGAAGGAGATCGCGCAGGAGCAGCCCACGGCCACCGTCGTCGCAGCCCCGGACGTGCAGACCGCGGAGGCGGTGGCCGAACTGTCCGCGACCTCGTACTTCCGGCCCTACACGAACACGGACGTCGTGGGCGTGGAACTGGGCGGCGCCGTCAAGAACGTCATCGCATTGGCCGTGGGCATGTGCGACGGGCAGGGTCTGGGCGACAACTCGAAGGCCTCGATCATCACCCGCGGCCTGGCGGAGACGACGCGGCTGGCACTGGCCATGGGCGCGCAGACGCACACGCTGTCCGGTCTGGCCGGGCTGGGCGACCTCGTCGCCACCTGCGCCTCGCCCCTGTCCCGCAACCGCTCGTTCGGACGCCTGCTGGGCACCGGGATGACGGTCGACGAGGCGGTGGAGGAGACCCGCCAGGTCGCCGAGGGCGTCAAGTCCGCCAGCGCGGTCCTCGCTCTGGGGCAGGCGCACGACGTCGAGCTGCCCATCACGCAGGCGGTCGCGGCGGTCATCTCCGGCCACCTGCGGGTTGACGAATTGGGGGCGCTCCTGTTGGCTCGAAAGCGCAAGCACGAGGGGCCGGCCGACTGATCGGTCCGGCTCCGTCACCTATGAGAGGACTGAGTGTGAACACCCCCTTCCACAAGCTCAACGATCTGCCTCGCTTCGATCTCACCAGCACGGACATCGCCGAGGGACAGGAGCTGTCCGCTCCCCAGACCTCGGGGAAGATGGGCGTGCCCGGCGGTGAGGACGTGTCCCCGCAGCTGTCCTGGTCCGGCTTCCCGGAGGAGACGAAGGCGTTCGCCGTCACCTGCTACGACCCGGACGCGCCCACCGGCTCGGGCTTCTGGCACTGGACGGTCACGAACCTCCCGGCGGACGTGACGGAGCTGCCGGCCGGTGCCGGCACCCCGGACAAGGGGCTGCTGCCCCAGGGCGCGATCACGGTCCGCAACGACGCCGGGGCACCGGAGTTCGTGGGCGCCGCTCCGCCGGCCGGCCACGGCCCGCACCGCTACTTCTTCATCGTGCACGCCCTCGATGCCCCGCTGGAGGTCGACGAGTCCGCGACTCCCGCCTTCGTGGGCTTCAACCTGTTCTTCCACTCGATCGGGCGCGCCTGGATCGAAACCACCTACGAAGCGAAGTGACACCCAGCGCATGAACCCTGCCGACACCCGTCCCGTCGTCGCCGTCCTCTTCGGCGGCCGCTCCTCGGAGCACTCCGTCAGCTGCGTGACCGCAGCCGGAGTCCTCAGCGCTCTCGATGAGGAGCGCTACCGCGTCCTGCCGATCGGCATGACCCGCGAGGGCGTCTGTCGGATCGTCGAGGATGCGAAGGACTTCCGCTTCGACACGGAGGCAATGCCGGAGGTCGTCGACGACGGGACGGAGATCGTCTTCCCGCTGGACACGCGCCGCGCCCCGCTGCGCGTCGTCCAGCGGGACGGTAGCGTCGAGGACATCGCGACGGTCGATGTGTACTTCCCGGTGCTGCACGGTCCGTACGGTGAGGACGGCACGATCCAGGGCCTCTTCGAGCTCATGGACGTCCCGTACGTGGGCTGCGGCGTGCTGGGGTCCGCCGCCGGCATGGACAAGCGGTACATGAAGGCGGTCCTGCGCGACGCGGGGATCCCCACGAGCCCGTGGGAGCCGGTGACGGTCCGCCAGTACCGCACGGATCCGGACGCCGTCCTCGCCCGTGTGCAGGCACTGGGCGACGTGGTCTTCGTCAAGCCGGCCAATGCCGGGTCCTCGATGGGCGTGTCCAAGGTGTCGGACGCACAGGACGCAGCGCAGCTGGACGCAGCGTTCACGGAGGCGTTCGCCCATGACTCCGCCGCGATCGTCGAACCGATGGTGACGGGTCGCGAGATCGAGTGCGGCGTGCTGGGCACCCGCTTCCACGAGGGACCCCGCGCCAGCGTCCCCGGCGAGATCGAGGTGACGGGCGCGGACTTCTACGACTTCGAGACGAAGTACCTGAACGCGGACGCCGTGCGGATCACGTGCCCGGCGGACATCTCCCCGGAGTCGACCGCGCGGGTGCAGGAACTGGCGCGGCAGGTGTTCGACGCCTTCGACTGCAGCGGGCTGGCCCGCGTCGACGCGTTCGTGACGCCGGACGGCGATGTCCTCATCAACGAGATCAACACGATGCCGGGCTTCACCCCCAGCTCGATGTTCCCCGTCGTGTGGGACCGCTCCGGCGTGCGCTACGACGAACTGGTCGACCTGCTCGTCGACATCGCGCTGCGCGACCACCGCGCCGCCGGCTGACCCCGCAGGTCTCTCCGTCGGCTCACGGGGCCGGTCGGATCACCGCACCGACCCGGCCGCCCTCACACCCGCCGGTTCACCCGGCGGGGACCTCGCCCTCGACCTGCTCGGCGTCCTGGGCGTCGACGCACTGCGCCGTCTGCTCGATCTCGGACACACTGGAGGACACGGAGGCCAGCGCGTTCGCACCGGACACGACCGTGGGGGTCACGAGGACCTCGACCGCGGGGGAGCGGCCGTAGGTGACGAACTGCCACGTGTCCTCGTCACCGCGCACCTGCACCCAGTCGACCCCGTCGACGGTCACGCACGGATCCGTCGTGGGGGCGGGCTCCGGCACGCCGCAGCGGACGATGACGCTGGCGGGCTCGCCCCACGCCGTCGTCCCCTGGGACGAGGTCGTGCGCTGCTCCAGATCCCCGATCTGATCCGGCATGAGCAGGATCGGCAGGGCGCAGTCGGGGTTCGCCGCGTCCTCCGCCGCATCGACGACGAGGGCGTCGGCGCATCCCGTGAGGACGAGGGTGCCGACCGCGAGGACGGCGGCGAGGGAACGGCGGGGAGGGCGGTGGCGCATGCCCTCCAGGCTACCGGTCGCCGCCTGCGGGCATACTGGTGGGATGACGTCTGCTCCCACGTTCGCCCAGCTGGGCGAGGACGCCCTCATCGCCCGGATCCTCGCCCGCATCCCCCAGGACGGCACCGTGGTCGTGGGGCCCGGTGACGACGCCGCGGTCACGGACGCTCCGGGCCGGCTCGTGAGCTCCGCTGACATGCTCGTCGAGGGCGAGGACTTCCTGGACGGCTGGCTGGACCCGCACCGGCTGGGGGTCAAGGCCGCCGCGCAGAACCTGGCCGACGTGCGCGCGATGGGAGCCCGGCCCACCGGTCTGCTCCTGTCGCTGGCCGCACCCGGAGACACCCCCGCCTCCTTCGTCGACGGCCTGGTCGACGGGCTCGTCGAGGAGGCCGGCCGCGCCGGAGCCGTCGTGCTGGGCGGCGACCTGTCCGACGCCCGGCAGATCGTCATCGCCGTCACCGCGCTGGGCAGCCTCCCGGCACAGTCCGCACCGCTGACCCGGAACGCGGCACGCCCGGGCCACACCGTGTGGCTGGGCGGGCGCACCGGGTGGGCCGCCGCCGGCCTCGACGCACTCTTCGCCGGTGCCGAGGTCGTGGAGACTCCCGCTGCCGAGGCCGGGGAAATACCCGCCGCCGAGGCCGCCCGGCTCCCCGCTGCCGCCGCACCGGACGCGCTGCTCGCCACAGCGATCGAGGCGCAGCGCGCACCGCGTCCCGCCTACGAGGCCGTCGATGCGCTGCGGGAAGCGTTGGACGGACAGCCGGCCGCGCTCATCGACTTATCCGACGGACTGGGGTCCGATGCGGGGAGACTGGCCCGGGCCTCGGGCGTCGACCTCGACCTGGACTCCGCGGCACTGGACGCGCTGGCGGACGATCTCGTGCCCGTCGCGCACCGGGTCCGCGCCCTCGAGGAGGCGGCTGAAGCGGACACGGACGAGCCCGTCGCAGACGCCGCCTCCCAGGAGGAGTCCGCCGCCCGCGCCCGCGCCCGCCGGTGGGTGCTGACCGGAGGGGAGGACCACGGGTTCCTCGCGACGGTGCCGGAGGGGGTCCATCCGATAGGGTGGAGGCTGGTCGGGCGCGTGCGTCCGGTCAGCACCGTCCCATCCGTGCTGATCGACGGGGTGCCCGTGGGGGACTCCGGGTTCGTCGCCGTCGACCCGGACGGCGGTTTCAGGCATTTCAGCGGCTCGGGGGAGTGAGTGGGCAAGCGCAGCGGTTCAGGGGCGGATCCCGGTCCCGACGCCCGCATCAGCGGCCACCTGGCGGCACGGTGGGCCAAGCGCACCGTCGACCGGCTGCGCCGTGAGCGCAGCGGCATCAACGCGATCAACGTGTTCCCCGTCCCGGACGGCGACACGGGCACCAACCTCTACCTGACCGTCCGCTCCGCCTACCGCGCGGTCGAATCGCTGGACGGCGCGGTCACCCTGCCGCAGGTCGTCGAGGCGATGGCGACCGGCGCGCAGCGCGGCGCACGCGGCAACTCCGGCCTCATCCTCTCCGTCGCCCTGCGCGGGGTCGCGGACGCACTGGCCGGGGTGGAGGTCCCGGACGCGCAGTCCTTCGCCGCCGCCCTGGGCCTGGCCGCCGCCCGCGCCCGCGAGGCACTGGCGGACCCCGTCGACGGCACGATGGTGACGGTGCTCGACGCGATGGCGGACGAGGCCCGCGAGCGCGCGGAGTCAGGCGACGACCTCCTGCACCTGGTGCTGGCGGTGCGGGAGCGCTCGCGCGCGGCCCTGCGCGAGACGACCGGCCAGCTGCCCGTCCTGCGCGAGAACAGCGTCGTCGACGCCGGTTCCTCCGGCATCGTCGAGCTCTTCGACCTCCTCTGCGTCACCGTCGCCGGCGAGGACGCCGTGGCGGCCGCACAGGGGGACTCCGCCGTGACGGCCACCCCAGAGTTCCCGGGCGGGGCGACGGGCCGCCTGCCCGATCTGCCGGATCTGGGCGCCCACGGCGGCGAGATCGGCTTCGAACTGGTCGCGCACCTGGGCGAGACCCGCGACCGCACCCGCCCGCTCAAGCGCGCGCTCGCCCGCGCCGGCGGCACCAGCATCGTCGTCGACTGGCCGCAGGTCCACGTCCACACCGCCCACGACGGGGGAGTCGACGAGGCGCGCCGTCTCCTCGAGGTCATGGACGTCCACCGCGTCGTCGACCTGCGCGTCGAGGACCTCTCCAGCACCCGCCCGGCGGACGACCCCGCCACCCTCATCGCCCTGGCCGACGGCCCGGGCCTCCTCCTGTCTCTGGCACTCACGGGTGCGTTCGCGGTCCGCTCCGACCGCTCCGACCTGCACGAGGCGGTCGACTTCGCCGCGCAGCTGGCGGAGTCCGCCGCCTTCGTCCTGCCGGACTCTGTGACCGCGGCCGAGGCCCTGGCCGGGCTGGGAACGGCCAAGGTCCTGCGGACCCGGGATGCGGCCTCGGTCGCGGCGGCCGCCGCCGTCTTCGATCCGTTCGGGAACGCGGACGACGTGCTCACGGACATGGTCGCGGCGGCCGCGGGCACCCGGGTGGGCGCCGTCGTCCTGGCGCCGGAGGACCACGCGCAGGGTCCGCTCCTGTACTCGCAGGGCGACGCCCTCACCCTCGTCGACGGCCGGATCCGCGCGGTGGGCACGGATCCGGAGGCCGCCGCCGGCGACCTCGTCGACCGCCTGCTGGGCGCCGGCGGAGACCTCGTGACCCTGCTCGTGGGCACCGCCATGCCCGAGGCCGCGGTCACCCGTCTGCGCATCCGCATCGATGCGGAGCACACGGACGCCGAGGCCGTCGTCATCGACGGCGGACAGTCCAGTTCGTGGCTGGTGGTCGGCGTTGAGTGACGCGGAGGCCCAGGCGCAGGAGGAGGCGCGGGCGGAGGTCTTCGCGCAGGCCGCCGGGCGCAGCCGGAAGGCGCTCGTCACGGCCGGGATCCGTGACCTCGACGGCCTGCTGCGGCACCTGCCGCACCGCTGGATCGACCCGGGCACCTTCACGGACATCCGCGGGCTGGAGAAGCTGCCGGACGGCGAGGACGTCGTCCTCCACGTGACGGTCGTCGACATCAGCTCGCGTCGCATGCAGAACCGGAAGGGACAGCTCACGACTGTCACCGTCACGGACAACGACCGCACGACGGACGCGGTCTTCTTCAACCAGCAGTGGCTGGTCAAGTCGTTCGAGGCCGGCAGCCGGCTGCTCATGACCGCCCGGATCCAGCACTACCGAGGCCGCCTGCAGCTGGGCAACCCCACCGTCCTCACCGCGGACGGCGAGGTCGCGAAGGGCACCGAGGCCGAGCAGGCCTTCGCCCCCACCGCACCGGTCCCCGTCTACCGGTCCGTCAAGGGGGTCAAGACGGCCGCCTTCCGGCGCATCATCCGGGCTGCGCTCGACGCCGCACCCGCCTCCGCTTTCGAGGATCCGATCCCTGCGTTCCTGCGGGAGAAGCACGGGATCCAGGACCTGCGGACCGCCTACTGGGGCATGCACCGGCCTCGGACGATGGAGGAGGCGACGGAGGCGACCGGGCGGTGGCGGTACGAGGAGGCGCTCGCACTCCAGACGGTGCTCCACCAGCGCCGGCGCGAGCACGAGGCTCTGCACGCGGCTGCCCTGCCCGGCCGCACGGACGGGACGCTCGCCGCGTTCGACGCCGCGCTCCCGTTCGCGCTGACGCCCTCCCAGGAGCACGCGGGCCAGGAGATCGCGCAGGAGCTCGCCGGGGCGGTGCCCATGAACCGGCTGCTGCAGGGCGATGTGGGCTCCGGCAAGACGCTCGTGGCCCTGCGCGCGATGCTCCAGGCGGTCGACTCCGGCGCGCAGGCGGCTCTGCTGGCGCCCACGGAGGTGCTGGCAGCCCAGCACTTCCGCTCCTTCGCGCAGGCCCTGGGCGACTTCGCGGCGGAGTCCGCGCTGCTGCGGCAGGAGAACGGCGTCGTCATCGCCCTGCTGACCGGGTCCCTGTCGACGCAGGAGCGGCGTCGCATACTGCTGGACCTGTCGATCGGCGATGTCGACATCGTCGTGGGCACGCACGCGCTGCTGTCGGACACGACGATCTTCCACGACCTGGGCATGGTCGTCGTCGACGAGCAGCACCGATTCGGCGTCGAGCAGCGGGAGGCGCTGCGGCAGAAGGCCGGAGGGCGCACGCCCCACACGCTCGTCATGACGGCGACCCCCATCCCGCGCACCGCGGCGATGACCGTGTTCGGCGACCTCGACGTCTCGACGCTCACCCACATGCCCACGGGGAGGAAGCAGATCACGACCCACCTCGTGTCGCTGGCGCAGCACCCGCACTGGGTGGACCGCGTGCTGGAGGTCGTGGGCGAGCACGCGGCCCGGGGCCAGCAGTCGTTCGTCGTGCTGCCCCGGATCGAGGCGACCGCTCCGGACCCGGAGACGGGTGTGGCCCGGCCGGGCGTGGAGGACGTCGCGCAGATCCTGCGGGAGACCCCCGCCCTGGTCGGCGCACTCATCGGAGTGCTGCACGGGCAGCTGCCGGCGGACGAGAAGGACGACACGATGCGGTCGTTCGCGGCCGGTGAGATCGACGTGCTCGTGTCCACGACGGTCATCGAGGTGGGCATCGACGTGCCCAACGCACGGGTCATGGTGATCATCGACGCGGACCGGTTCGGCGTCGCCCAGCTGCACCAGCTGCGCGGACGCGTGGGGCGCGCCGGCGATGAGTCCCTCTGCTTCCTCCTCACACAGGCGGACCCGGAATCGGAGGCGATGGAGCGGCTCACGACCGTCGCGGGGACGCTGGACGGCTTCGCGCTGGCGGAGTACGACATCCGCAGCCGGCGCGAGGGCGACGTGCTGGGTCGCGCCCAGTGGGGCGGGCGCTCGAGCCTGCGCCACCTGTCCGTGCTGCGCGACGAGGAGATCATCCGGGGCGCCAAGGAGGACGCGGCGGCGCTGCTGGAGCAGGACCCGGCGCTCGCGGCCACCCCCGAACTGGCCCGGCTCATCGCGCTCATCTTCGCGGACGCGGATGAAGACCTCATCGAGGCGGGCTGACATGCGGATCATCGCGGGTCGCCACCGGGGCCGCCCCCTCCACGCCCCTCGCGGTCGGGACACCCGTCCCACGCCGGACCGGGTGCGCGAATCGCTCTTCGCGATGCTCGACGGGATGCACGCGTGCGACGAGGCCCGGGTCCTCGACCTGTTCGCCGGCTCCGGCTCCCTGGGCCTCGAGGCGCTGAGCCGCGGTGCCGCCCACGTCACCCTCGTCGACCAGGGCTCCGGCCCGCAGGCGGCGATAGCCCGCAGCATCGCGGACCTGGGGGAAGAGACCCGCACCCGCGTGCTGGGGCTCAAGGCGCAGTCGGCCGTCGAGCGGCTGCGCGAGGACGGGGAGTCCTTCACCCTGATCCTCGCGGACCCGCCTTACCCGCTGGGGGAGGACGAGCTGGCCCGCCTGTTGGGCGGGATCCAGGACCTGCTGGACGGGCTCAGTGCGCTGCTGGTCGTCGAGCGATCTGTCCGCTCACCGCAGCCGCAGCTGCCCGACCGCCTCGAGGTGTACCGGGAGAAGACGTACGGCGAGACCCGCATGTGGTTGCTCCAGCTCGTCGACGACGACGGCGCGGCGACGCACGAGGGCACCGCGGACTGACCGGGTCCCGCGGGCCGTTCGATCGAAGACCGCAAGTCGAGGACCGCGGAGCTGTCAGTCGAGGACTGCGGAGAGGAACTTCCGCGTCCGCTCCTGCGTGGGGTTGGTGAAGATGTCCTCCGGATGCCCCTCCTCGAGGATGACGCCGCCGTCGAACATCATGACTCGCTGGGATACGTCGCGGGCGAACTGCATCTCGTGCGTGACGATGAGCATCGTGATGTCCGTGTCCCGCGCGATGTCGCGCAGCACCTGGAGGACATCGTCCACCAGTTCCGGATCCAGTGCACTTGTCACCTCGTCCAACAGCAGGATGTCCGGGTCCATCGCCAGGGCGCGGGCGATCGCGACGCGCTGCTGCTGACCGCCGGACAGGCGCGACGGGTGCTCCGTCTCCTTGTCGGACAGGCCCACCTTCGCCAGGAGTCCGCGGGCCTTCTCCGTCGCCTCTGAGCGGCTGAGTCCCAGCACGTGGATGGGGGCCTCGACGAGGTTCTCGATGACCGTCATGTTGGGGAACAAATTGAAGTGCTGGAACACCATGCCGATGCGCTTCGTGTTCGCCCGCACCTGCTTGCCCGGCAGCGCGACGCGCTTCCCGCCGCGCTCCTCGTGGGTGAGCGGGTCCCCGTGGACGAAGATGTAGCCGTCCGTCAGCGACTCGAGCGTCATGATGAGCCGCAGGATCGTCGTCTTGCCGGATCCGCTGGGCCCGATGAGGGTGACGCGCTCGCCGGGACTCACGGTGAAGTTCAGCCCCTTGAGCACCGTGTGATCGCCGAACCGCTTCTCCACGTCGCGGAACTCGATGGCGGGAGTGCTGGACTCAGTAGGTGGCAAGGGACTTCTCCAATCGTCGGATCAGGAGCGAGGTCGGGTAGCTCGCCGCCAGGAAGATGAGGCCGGCCAGGGTGAAGGCCTCCGTGTAGGCGAACGTGCGACCGCCCACCTGCTCCGCCGTGCGCACCAGCTCCGTCACGTAGATCGCCATGAGGAACGGCGTGTCCTTGAACATCGCGACGGCATAGTTGCCCAGGGAGGGGACGGTGGCGCGCAGCGCCTGGGGCAGGATGATCGACCGGAACGACCGGACCGGCGGCAGCGACAGCGCGCTGATCGCCTCCCACTGCCCCTGCGGCACCGCGTCGATGCCGGCGCGGTAGCTCTCCGACATGTAGGTCGAGTAGTGGACGCCGATGACGGCGATGCCCACCGTCAGCGCGGACACCTCGATGAGGGCGTCGCTCATCGAGAAGAGGGTGTAGACGAACACCAGCTGGACGATGAGCGGGGTGTTGCGGACGAACGCGACCAGCAGTCGGGGCAGCCAAGCCGCCCAGGCCGGCAGACCGCGCAGCAGGACGGCGATGAGCAGACCCAGGATGACGGCGATGATCGTGCCGCCCACCGTGGCGATGAGGGTCGTGACGAAGCCCTCGAGCAGGAGCGGGAGCGCATCCGCGGCCGCCTGCCAGCTCCACCAGGACGGATTCATGAGGTCACCTCCGTCGAGGAGGAGGACGATCCGGACCCGGACGTCGCACCGGACCCGGAAGCCGGGGACGACGAGGCGGATCCGTTGCCGCGCAGGCGCGTGCGGACCCGCGTGAGCAGACTGGGACCACCCCGGCCCAGCCGTCGCTTGGCCTGCCGCTCCAGCGCGTCCATGCCCACCTGGATGAGCCAGGCGAGGACGAAGTAGATGAGCAGGCCCACGGTGTAGGAGAAGAGGGTGTCGCCGGTCTGCTGCCGCAGCACGCCCACCCGCTCATTCAGATCCTGCAGCGTGATGAATGACGCGACCGCGGTGCCCTTGAGCAGCTGGATCTGCAGCGTCGCCAGCGACGGGATCATGAGAGCCCAGCCCTGGGGGAAGATGACCCGGAACATCCGCCGGGCCGGCGACAGGCTGAGTGCCATCGCCGCCTCCCACTGTCCCTTGGGGACGTGGGCGATCGACGAGCGGACGACCTCGGCGGAGTACGCGCCGTAGTTGAGGGACAGCGCGAGGATGCCGCAGGTGAGCGGGTCCAGGTTCACGTCCAGCACGATGGGCAGGACGTAGAAGAACCAGAACAGCTGGACCAGCAGCGAGGTGCCGCGGAAGAACTCGACGACCACCCGGCTGGGGACGGAGACCCAGCCGGTGGGCGCGAGCATTCCCAGCCCCAGGACGACCGCCAGGACGATCGTGCCCACAGCGCCGCCCAGGGTCAGCTGCAGGGTGACGAGCAGGCCGTCCCACAGCTGAGGGAGGAATTCGACGAGGACGGAGACCTTCTCATCCATGGGACGTCATCCCGCGGACGGACTCCGGTGCGAGGCCTGTCACTCCTCGCCGGTGGGCAGGTCACCCGCGCACAGCATCTCTGCCGTGAGCGAACCGTCGGGACGCTCCTCCGCCGTGAAGCCGTAGTCGCCCACGATCTCCAGGTAGCGGTCCTCGTCGGAGACGATCTCCTCGAGCTTCTCGTTGTACGCCTGCTGGAGCTCCTCGTCGTCCGTGCGGAATACGGTGCCGCCGGCGCCCACCTGGGGCACGCCGTCGATCTCCTGGACGAACGACTCCGTCACCTCGACGCCGGAATCCTCAGCGTTGTCGGCCATCCAGTTGAGGGAGATGCCGGTGAGTGCGAACGCGTCCGCGCGACCGGTCGTGACGGCGTCCATGCCGTCCTGCGGCGTCGACACCTCGCTGTTGTCGCTCAGTCCCAGGCTCGCGGCGTAGTCGGACTCGATGGCACCGGTCATCGTGACGGACGAGAGGCCGGAGTCGACGAGGTCATCCATGGTCTCGAGGCCCTCGGGATTGCCCTCCGGCACCATGAGCGCCGTCGTGTACATGAACTCCGGCTCGGAGAAGAGTGCCTGCTCGCAGCGCTCCGGGAGGATCGACATGCCGGCGGACACGACATCGAAGCGGTCCGCGTTGAGTCCGGGGATGAGAGCGCCGAAGTCGGCGTTGACCCCGTCGACCTCGTCGATGCCCAGCTCGGAGAAGATCTCGCGGTGCAGCGCCACGGTCGCTCCCGTGAGCTCACCGCCCTCCTCGAAGCTGTAGGGGGCCTCTCCGGCGAAGCCCACCGTGATGGTGCCGGCGTCGATCGCGCTCTGCAGGGTCGAGTCTCCGCCGTCGCCGCCCCCGTCGCCCTCCGACCCTCCGCCGCCGCAGCCGGCGGTCAGCGCCAGTGCGGTGACCGCGATCGCCGAGCCGGCGAGGCGAGTGATGCGTGTCCTGGTCATACGGGGTTCCTCCGTCTCTGGCCACCTTCGAAAAGGCGGTTGCTGCTGGTCGAACACCTGTCACGCTATGTGAATCCTCTCACCATCCCGTGTGAGGATCCGGGATGGTTACAACTTCGTGACATGAACCATCGCCGTGGCCGGGGTCACGGGACGACCGGCCCGTTGGTTACGATCGGGGCCATGAAGATCGTCTGCCCCGGCTCGTACGACCCTGTCACCAGCGGCCACATCGATGTGTTCGCCCGCGGCCTGAAGTTCGCGGACCAGGTGGTCGCGGCGGTCGTCCACAACCCCAACAAGACCGGCACGTTCCCCGTCGCCCAGCGCGTCGAGCTCATCCGCGCGGGCCTGCTGGAGGACCCGCGCACGGCGCCGGCGGTGCAGGAGGGGCGGATCGTCATCGACGATGTGGCCGGCGGTCTGCTGGTCGACTACTGCGCCCGGATCGGGGCGACGGCGGTGCTCAAGGGGCTGCGGTCGTCGACGGACTTCGCCTACGAGCTGCCGATGGCCCACATGAACCGTCACCTGACGGAGCTGGAGACGGTCTTCATCGCGGGTGACCCACGCTTCGAGCACGTCTCGTCCTCACTCATCCGCGAGGTGCACGCGCTGGGCGGCGACATCGCCGGGCTGGTGCCCCAGGCCGTCCTCGCCGCTCTGGACTGTCTGCGGCAGGAGCGTCAGAGCTCCTGAGGCGGCGCCCGATGGTTTGTCTCCCGTGCGCGGAGGGTCTAAAGTAGTTCCCTGCGTGTCATCTCAGGTGCGCTGTGTCTGGACGAGGGTGCGGGGAGGTGCTCCAGTTGGATCGTGCGTCGGAATTCGTCATCGACGTCCGTCGGCTGGGCCTGACCGGATCTCCCGGCTCGTGGGAGTCGATCGCGAAGACAGTCAGAGCTCCTGAGGACCTGCGACTCGAACTCATCGGGGTGCCGGAAGGCGATCCGATCGAGCTCGACCTCCGCTTCGAGAGTGTCGTCGAGGGCATCTTCGTCTCCGGCTCCGTGCGCGCCACGGCCAAGGGGCAGGACTCCCGGACGCTCGAGGACATGGAGAGCCCCGTCGATGTGCGCATCGACGAACTCTTCGTCTACCAGGCGGATCCGCAGGACGAGGAAGCGCAGCTGGTGCAAGCCGGTCTGCTGGACCTCGAGCCCGCCGTCCGAGACGCCGTGGTGATGTCTCTGC
>DHCMJ07802__coassemble_1269_pt1 | contig 15878 bp, 14 predicted proteins | sample DHCMJ07802__metabat2_high_PE_026 | metagenome-assembled genome bin DHCMJ07802 | reverse complement strand
GCTCACGACCCACACCCGAACGCTTCACACCACCGAACGGCAGATACTCCCGCGACCCCTCCGGCGCGTTCAAGAACACCATCCCCGCCTCGATCTTCGAACCCACACGCTCAGCCCGCTCCAGATCCTGCGAGAACACCGCAGACCCCAGACCGAACGGCGTATCGTTCGCCAACTCGATGGCCTCTTCCTCGGACTTCACCTTGAACAGCATGAACGCAGGCCCGAACAGCTCCTCGTGATACCCACGCATGCCCGGCTTCACATCCTCGAACACCACCGGCTGCACGTACGAGCCCGGCGTGTCATAGTGATCGCCACCGGCCAGCACCGTCGCACCATCGGCCTTGACCGCATCCACCTGCTCCATGAACCGCTCACGCGCAGCAGGCGACGACAGCGGCGACAGACCCGTCTCACCCGACGACGGATCTGCAGGCGTGGCCGCCTTCGCCAGATTCGTCAGCTCCGTGCGGAAGTCGTCGTAGATGTCCTCCATCACGATCATCCGCTTCGGCGAGTTGCACGCCTGCCCGTTATTGCCCATCCGAGCACCGAAGAACGTCTTCGCCGACTCCTTCACATCCGCCGTGTCCAGCAGCACGTACGGATCCGAACCACCCAGCTCCAGGACGACCTTCTTCAGGTTCTTCCCCGCAGCCGCAGCCACAGCAGAACCCGCACGCTCCGAACCCGTCACCGACACACCATGATTCAGCGGCGACGGCAGAATGATGTCCGCCACCTGCTCATTCGACGCATAGATATTGATGTACGCATCCTTCGGCACACCCGCGGCATGGAAGATCTCCTCCATCACCGCGGACGACTTCGGATCCTGCGGCGCGTGCTTGAGCAGGATCGTGTTGCCCAGCGCCAGATTCGGTGCCGCGAAACGAGCCACCTGGTAGTAGGGGAAGTTCCACGGCATGATGCCCAGCAGCGAACCCACCGGCTTCCTGCGGACGAACGCCTCCTCATCCGCACTGGTGCCCCGCAGCGGCTCGTCCTCCATGAACGCCTCCGCGTGATCCGCGAAGTACCGGTAGATCAACTGACACAGCTTGATCTCACCCTTCGCCTCCGGGACCGCCTTGCCCATCTCCAGATTGATGATCTCCGCGAGCTCATCAATGCGCTCACCATAGATATCCGCGACCTTCGTCAGAATCGCGGCGCGCTCGGCCACCGTCGTCTGCGACCACGACTTGAACGCATCCGCGCTACGCTGCTGCGCATCCGCGATCTGCTCATCCGTCGCGGTCGGATACGTCTCCACCACTTCACCGGTAGCCGGATTGAGGACCTGATAGATCGACATTGAACACTCCTCTGCGTGGGGTATCGGCACAGCCGACGATCAAGCCGACTAGTGTGAGTCCCACGTTAGGCGGGTCACACTCGCGAGGCAAAGGCAGTCCGGTCCGTGGCACAGTCCGCGTCCGCACTGCGGCACACCCCGAACGCAGCACACCCCGCACACAGCCCACACCGCACACTGGGAGGAATCATGGCCCGCACAGAGGATCTCGCCCGTCAGTACTACACCGTCGTCGACTCCGGCGACGCGGACGCGACCATTGCGCTGTTCGCACCGGAGGCCACCTACGACCGGCCCGGCTACGACACCCTGACCGGCCCGCAGATCGGCGAATTCTACCGCGGCGAGCGCGTCATCGCCTCCGGTGCGCACACGGTCCACGAGATCATCGCGGACGACACCCGCGCTGCGATCCGGGGCGTCTTCGAAGGCGTCCTCAAGGACGGGTCGACCGCCCGCGAGGGCTTCGCAGATTTCATGGAGTTCGACGACCAGGACCGGATCAGCGCGCGCACCACCTTCTTCTTCCGCGCGGCGGTCTGAGCCCCCTCGGGGGGTGCCGTCAGCCGGCGACACCGGTCGGCCGGTGATTCCGACCGCAGGACACACCGAGCACCAGCGCCCGGTGACCGGCCGCCGTCAGCCGTCCGCGGCCTCGGCGTTCTCGTCCCGCAGGCGGATGATCGCCTCCTGGACGCGGTCGCGCTCCCGGGCGATCCGCGGGTGCGGCGGCAGGCCGTAGGCCTCCTCCACCTGGTCGTGCACCGGACGCATGCCGGCCTCCGTGAGGTCCGGTTCGTGCAGGTCGATCTGCGCGAAGGACGGGCCGATGTGCTCCATGAAGCCGCGCAGGCCGGCCTCGCCCCCGCCCAGGTGCATGCCCTCGAGCGGTCCCACGGCCGCCCACCGCAGTCCCAGCGATCCCGTCACGACCGCGTCGAGGCCCGCCGCGTCGACGACCCCGGACTGGACGAGATGGACCGCCTCCCGGAGCACCGCGTTCTGCAGACGGTTGCCCACGAACCCGCGGGTCTCCTTCGCGAGCGCCACGGGTGTGCGCCTGTACGCGCGGTAGACCTCGAGGGCCCGCTGCACGGAGTCCGGCGCCGTCCGCTCACCGGGCACCACCTCGACGAGCGGCATGATGTGCGGCGGGTTGAACGGGTGGCCGATGAGCATGCGCGCGGCCGCTTCGTCGTCCAGGGACTGCGCGATGCGGGTGGGCAGGATCGCGGATGACGAGGACAGCAGCAGTGCGTGGGGCGCCGCCGCCTCCGCCAGCTCGACGAAGAGGGCTGCCTTGTGGTCCTCGCGCTCCGGGCCACTCTCCTGCACGAGGTCCGCGGACTCCGCCGCCTCGGCTGCGGAATCCGCGCACGTCACAGTCCGGGGGTCTGCTCCCGCCGCGGCGACGGCGGTCCCCACGACCTGCGCCAGATCCGGTCGCGGGTCGTACACCCGCACGGCCGACCCGTACGAGGCGAAGAGCCTCACCCATGACAGCCCGATCGTGCCGGCTCCGATGACGGCGACGCGGGCGGGCGGCTGCGGGGTGCGGGTGGCTGCGGTGTCCATGCGCCCACGGTATCCCGCTGCGCCCACGGCTTCCCGCCTTCCGGCGGCATCCGGTGGCACAATGGGTGGATGGAGACGCCGGTCGCACCACAGATCAGCTCGCAGGTGAGCGAGGAGCACCGCACCGCCGCGGAGGATCAGCTCCGGGAGGCGCTCGACGACGCGCGCATCGACGTGCGGATCATCGAGTCGGCGCAGGAGGCCGCGGACGCATCCCTGCTGCTGGACGAGGTGTGGAACGTGACCGGGTCCGGCACGACCGTCCTGGAACCCAGCCTCTTCATCGCCCTGGCGCACGCCCGCAACTACACGGCGGCCGCGTTCGACCGCGACAGCGGGCAGATGCTGGGGGTCACGGTGGGCTTCTTCGCCGCTCCGGTCGGCACGTCGATGCACTCGCATGTGGCGGGCGTGCGGCACGAGGCGGTGGGGCGCGGGGTCGGAGCCGCGATGAAGCTGCACCAGCGCCTCTGGTGCCTGGAGCACGGTCTCACCCGCATGACGTGGACCTTCGACCCGCTCATCGCCCGCAATGCGCACTTCAACATCGCGCGGCTGGGCGCCCGCCTGGTCGACTACCATGAGGACTTCTACGGGCAGATGCGCGACGGGGTGAACGCGGGGCAGGCCTCGGACCGGGCATTCGTCGACTGGGACCTGACCGACGCCCGGCCCAGCCCGCTCACGGACCCCGATGCCCAGGCAGTGGCCGCCGTCCGCATCGACGACGACGGCCGTCCGCAGGAGCTGGACGTGCCCCGCGAAGCCCCCGTCGTCGCGATCGAGATCCCCAGCGACATCGAGACCCTGCGCGCGACGGACCCCCGGCTGGCGGCCCAGTGGCGCGAGGCCGTCCGCCGGGGGTTCGTCGAGCTGCTGGCCGACGGCTGGCTGGTGAGCGGCTTCCGCCGCAGCGGCGCCTACCTGCTGACGCACCCGTAGGGCACGCGGGCGGCCAGGGGCGGCGCACGGAGTCTCCCGCGGACGACAGGAGGGCTGCCCGGTCGACCCGGGCAGCCCTCCTGTGCGCTCAGCTGCGCAGCGTGCTCAGCCCTGCAGCGCGGTGAAGAGGTCCGTGCGCAGCGTCGCCGGGTCCATGTCCGGGCTCGGCTCCGTCACATAGACCTCCCAGAACGGCGTCCCCGGCGGTGTGCCGCCGGTGGCCAGGGCTTCCATGAACGTCTGCCAGGCCTGGCCCAGTCCGTCGTAGCCGCCCAGGTGCGCCGCGGTCGCGATCCTGCCGCCCGGCAGGGACGAGGTCCGCGCGACGAGCGGGATCTCCTCCCCGGTCTCCAGCTGGAGCGAACCCAGGTCCACGGTGCCCTCGAGGACGCGGTCGACGGGGATGCCGACCTCCAGGTCGACGGTCTCCCCCGGCATCCGCGTGTACAGGGCGTGCGCGGGCCCCGCCGGCTGCACTCCGGCCTGCCCCAGCGCGGGGAACAGGCGGGTGAACACACCGTCGAACAGCTGCGGCAGCTGGGCGGCGGGATAGCCCTCGACCCGCACGACCGCCGTGACCTGCTCCGGCGCGTCGACGATCGCCGGAGCAGCGGGGGTGGGTGTCGCGTCGCTCATCAGCCGTCCTCTCCCAGGTGCTGTGCGCGCAGGACCTTCTTGTCGAGCTTGCCCACAGAGGTGCGGGGAAGCTGATCGACGAACTCGATCGCGTCCGGCAGCTGCCACTTCGCGAAGGACGACAGGAGGCCCTCGCGTATCTGATCCGCGGTGACGGACTGCCCGTCGCGCAGGACGACGTAGGCGACCGGACGCTCCTCCCACTTCTCGTCCGGCACGGCGATGACGGCGGCCTCGAGGACGCGCTCGTCGTCCATGATCGCGTTCTCCATGTCGATCGAGGAGATCCACTCGCCACCGGACTTGATGACGTCCTTGAGGCGGTCGGTCAGCTTGAGGTAGCCGGCCTCGTTCATGACGGCGACGTCCCCGGACTTCCACCAGCCGTCCTGGAAGCGGTCGGCGCTGTCGTCCAGCTTGTGGTAGGCGGTCGTGATCCACGGGCCGCGGACCAGCAGCTCGCCCATCGAGGTCCCGTCGTGGGGCAGCTCCTCGCCGGTCGGATCGACGACCTTGAGCTCGACGCCCAGCACCGGCAGGCCCTGCGACCGCTTGAGCCGCCACTGCTCGTCCTCGGACAGTTCGCCCAGCTCCGGCTTGATCTCCCAGTTGACGGTGACGACCGGGGTCGTCTCCGACGCGCCGTAGGCGTGGATGACCTCCGCTCCGGTGAGGTCGCGGAAGCCCTTCATGAGGGACACGGGCGGCTCCGTCGACCCGCTGATGAGGCGGGCGCGGGACAGGTCCGGGGTCGTCTCCTGCGAGCGGATGAACTCGAGCAGGCCGGAGAAGATCGCGGGCGCGCCGTTGGCGACCGTCACCTCCTCGTCGACGAAGGCCTGGGCGATCGCCCCCATGTCGTCAGCAGAGAAGCGGCCGGGCAGCACCAGCTTCGCGCCGGCGCCCGCCGCCGCCTGCGGGAAGCCCCACGACAGGACGTGGAACATGGGCGTGATCGGCATGATGACGTCCGTGTAGCCCAGCTTCAGTCCCGTGCTGATCGCCATCGCGTGCAGGTAGGAGGCGCGGTTCGAGTAGTAGACGCCCTTGGGGCGGCCCGTCGTGCCGGTGGTGTAGCCCGCGTAGGCGGCGGTCGACTCCTCGACCTGCTCGAAGTCGTACGTCTCCGGCTGCTGGGCCATGAGGTCCTCGAGGAACACGGCGTTCTCCAGCGTCGTGGAGATCTCCGCCGACGGGGTGTCGGAGGCGATGATCCACTGCCTGACGTAGGAGCCGCCGGCCAGCTTCTCCGCGATCGGCAGGAGGGATTCATCGACGATCACGTACTGCGCCTGCGAGTGGTTGACGACGTAGGCCAGGTCCGCCTCGCCCAGGCGCAGGTTGAGCTGCACCATCGTCGCGCCCAGACCGGGCACGGCGAAGTAGGCCTCGAAGTGGCGGCGCGAGTTCCAGTCCAGCACTCCCACGGTGCTGCCGGCGGTCACGCCCAGGGACTCGAGCGCGTGCGCCATGCGCGAGACGCGGGTCCACTCCTCCCCGTACGTGCTGCGGCCCCACTGGCCGCCGGAGGTGCGGTGGACGACCTCCGTCCGCGGGAAGTTCACTGCGGCGTGCCGCAGCAGCGACAGGACGTTCAGCTGGTAGTCGTCGCCCATCGTCGACGGGATTCCTCTGAGCACTGGGCACCTCCATGCGGGGTCGGGAGCAGAGACAGCAGGGGCGCGCGAGACCATCACGACCGATCAGCTCGACTGTGATGCATGTCTCGCACGCCCGGCAGGGATCAGAATACGGTGTACCCGCCGTCGATCACCAACTGCTGCCCGTTCACGAAGGAGGATCCGTCGCCGGTGAGGAACACGGCGGCCGCGCCGAAGTCGTCCGGCGTCCCCCACGTGCGGAACGGGACGCGGGAGATCACCTTGTCCGTGAACTTCTGGCTGCTGACGGACTTCTGGGTCATCTCCGTCTCGATCCAGCCCGGCAGGATCGCGTTCGTGCGGATCCCGTGGCGCGCGTACTCGGTCGCCAGGCCGCGCATGATCGACAGGACCCCCGCTTTCGTGGCCCCGTAGAGGGTGTTGTACGTGGGCGCCTCGATGCCGGCCAGCGACGACACGAGGATGAGCGAGCCGCCCTCACCCTGTTCCATGAGCACCCGCACCGCCGCCTGGCAGCTGAGGACGACGCCCTCGATGTTGACGGCGGACACCCGCCGCCAGTCGTCCAGCGTCAGCTCGTGGAACGGCCCGTACGCACCGGACACGCCCGCGTTCGCGATGAGGGCGTCGAGCCGACCGAACCGCTCGAGCGTCGCCGCCATCGCCGCCTGCACGTCCTCCTCGCGGGAGACGTCCGCGGCGAAGCCCTCCGCTGTGCCGCCCAGTCCGCGCAGCTGCTCGACCGCCGCACGGTTGACCTCCTCGTTGCGCCCCCACACGGCGACGGAGGCGCCGGCCTGCACCAGGCCCTCCGCCATGCCCAGGCCGATGCCCCGGTTGCCGCCGGTCACGACGACGATCTTGCCGGTCAGGTCCAGACCCGCCCCGCCCGAGGCCCCGGTCGCCGGGGCTGCGCTGCTCTCCTGGGTCATGTCAGACCTCCGCCTTCACCTGGAGCAGCACCTTGCCGCGCACGGCCCGGGTCTCCAGCTGCCGGATGGCCTCCGTCGCCTGCTCCAGCGGGAACGTCGCGTGGATGACGGGGTCCAGCTTCCCGGCGACCAGGTGCTCGTGGAGCGCCTCCCACTGGCTGGCGATGAGACCGGGGTCCTGCGCGAACGCCGCACCCCAGCCCACACCGGCGACGCCCACGTTGTTGAGCAGGAGGCGGTTGACCTTGACCTGCGGGATCTGGCCGGCGGTGAAGCCCAGGACCAGTGCGGTGCCGAAGCGGGCCAGGCAGCGCAGCGAGTCCGTGAACCGGTCGCCGTCCTCCGGGTTGCCCACCGGGTCCGCGACAAGGTCGACGCCCGCCGGGAACAGCTCCTTGACCGCGTCCTTGAAACCCTCGCTCAGGACGGCGTGCTGCGCGCCCAGCGACTTCACCGTCTCCGCCTTCTCCTCCGTGGAGACGACGCCCACGACGGTCGCGCCCATCGCGACGGCGACCTGGACCAGAGCCGTGCCAAGTCCGCCGGCGGCACCGTGGACCAGCACTGTCTGGCCGGCCTCGAGGCGGCCGCGCACCCGCAGGGCGAAGTCCGCGGTCAGCAGGTTCATGGGCATGCCGGCCGCGGCGGACAGGGACACGCTGTCCGGCAGCTTCACGGTCGCGTTCGCGGGGGCGACCATGGCCTCGGCGTAGGCTCCCTTGCCCGCGATCGTCGCGACGCGGTCGCCCACGGCCAGATCCGTGACGTCCGCGCCCACGGCGGTGACGACGCCGGCGGCCTCGGATCCCAGCGTGAACGGCAGCGGGTGCTTGACCTGGTACAAGCCCCGCGTCTGCAGCAGCTCCGGGAAGGTGACTCCCGCGTAGGCGACGTCGATGAGGACCTCACCCGCACCGGGTGCGGGGGCCTCGACGTCTGCGACCTGGATGGACTCGGGCCCGTCAAGGACGGTGACCTGGACTGCCTTCATTGTTCTCCTCCGATTGGTTTCGTGGGGGGGGTGCGTCGTTGCGGTGAAGGACCGGCCGGGCGGCTCAGGCGCCCGTGTAGCGGGGGGCGCGCTTCTCGCGGAAGGCCGCGGCGCCCTCGGCCGCGTCGCTGCTGGCCAGCAGCTGGGTCTGGCCCACGACCTCGCGGTTGAGGTCCGAGCGCAGCGTGGGCAGGGCGATCTCGTTGATCGCCTGGCGGGTGGCCGCCATCGACAGCGGCGGGCCGGCGGCGAAGGTCGCGGCGATCTCCTGCGCGCGCTCCAGCTGCGTGCCGGCGTCCACCAGCTCGCTCGCCAGTCCCCACTCCAGGGCCTTCGCGCCGTGGACGCGCTCCGCCGTCAGCGCCATCCGCATCGCGCGATGGCGGCCCGCGGAGGCGGAGACCAGCGCCGTCGCGCCGCCGTCCGGCATGAGTCCGATCTTCGTGAAGGCGAGCATGAAGAACGCCTTCTCGTCGACGACGACGTAGTCGCAGGCGAGCGCCAGCGAACATCCCACGCCGGCGGCGGCGCCGTACACGGCCGCGACGGACGGGACCTTCGAGTCGCGCAGGAGCATGATGATCTCGTTGACGTCGTCCAGGAGGCTGCCGGGCTCCTCGATCCCGGCCGCCGCGGCCTCGGCCTTCGCCTGCAGGTCCGCGCCGGAGCTGAAGGAGCGCTGGTCGCCCGTCAGCACGATCGCGCGGACGGCGTCGTCCGCCTGCGCGTCCTCGATCGCCTCGCGGACCATCCGGACGCTGTCGAGGATGAGGGCGTTGAGGCGGTCGGGGCGGTTGAGCCGGATCGTCCGGACGCCGCGGTCGTCCGTGTCGACGAGGACGGGAGCATCAGAGGTCATGGAGTGTGCCCTTTCAGTGGAATGTGACTGCGGTTACGGATTCTGCCAGCGGTGCTCCGGCAGGCGCAGACGCGCCCGCCGGCCGGTACCCGGGCTCCCTCACGAGAGCGCCCGGCTGGGGTCGAGCTTGCGCTTGACGAGCTTGCCGGTGGGTGTGCGCGGCAGCGCGTCGATCGTGTGGAGGCGGCGGGGGATCTTGAAGCGCGACAGGCGCCCGTCCAGCCACTGCCGGACCTCCTCCCCCAGATTCTGCTCGGGCCTCACGTGGTCCTCGGGCTCCAGGTAGGCGACGACGACCTCGCCCAGCTCCTCGTCCGGCTCCCCCACGACGGCCACATCGCGGACGTCAGGGTGGAGGGCCACCGCGTTCTCGATCTCCTGCGGGTAGATGTTGACGCCGCCGGTGATGATGAGGAAGCTCGTGCGGTCGGCCAGGAACAGGTACCGGTCCTCGTCCAGCCACCCCATATCGCCGGTGGTGACCCACCGCGGGTGATCCGGATGCCGCGACTCCGCCGTCTTCGCGGGGTCACCGAAGTACTCGAAGGGTTCGCGGCCCTCCTCGACCTCGAAGTAGACGATCCCCGTCTGGCCCGCTGGCAGCTCCTCGCCGTCGGGTCCGCAGATGTGGACCGTCCCCATGAGGCCGTCGCGCCCCACGGTGCCCGGCTTCCGCAGCGACTCCTCCGAGTTCACGAGCGTGAGGCCCGCACTCTCCGTCGAGGCGTAGTACTCGAAGATGACCGGCCCCCACCACTCGATCATCTTCCGCTTGACCTCCGCCGGGCAGGGAGCGGCGGCGTGGATCGCGCAGCGCATCGAGGAGACGTCGAACGACTCGCGCTCCTCCTGCGGCAGCTTGAGCATGCGGATGAACATCGTGGGCACCCACTGCGAGTGGGTGACGCGGTGCTCCTGGATGACCTCCAGCGCCGTCCGTGCGTCGAAGCGCGGCATGACGACGACGGTGCCGCCGCGTGCGATCGTCGTCATGACGAAGCGCAGCGGCGCCGCGTGGTAGAGGGGTGCGGGCGACAGGTACACGGTGTCGGAGTCGAAGCCGAAGACCTGTGTGAAGAGCTGGATGAGCGGGACCTCGGGCGAGGAGATGTCGAGCTCCCGCGGTGCCGGCAGGATCCCCTTGGGGCGCCCCGTGGTGCCGGACGAGTAGAGCATGTCGTCGCCGCGGGGCTCGCGCTCCGGCTTGACGGCGCTCGCGGCGGCCAGCACGTCCTCGTAGCGCTCGAACCCGTCCGGTGTGCGGCCGATCCCGATCCGCTGGGGGACGTCCGCGCACAGGCCCGCCAGCTCGTCCGCCGTCTCCAGCTCGCCGGACAGCAGCAGCGCCTTCGCCCCGCAGTCGTGGACGATGTAGGCGGCCTCCTCCGCGGTGAGGTGCCGGTTGACCGCGGTGATGAGGGTGCCCGTGCGGAGTGCCGCCCACAGCGCCTCGACGATCTCCAACCGGTTCTCCGCGACGACGGCCACGTGGTCCCGGGGTACCAGCCCGCGGTCCCGGAAGGCGTTCGCGAGGCGCAGCGAGCGCTCCTCGAGCTGCTGGTACGTGAGAGTCTGCCCGGTGTCCGCCATGATGACGGCGGGCTTGTCCGGGTTCGCGACTGCGTGGACTCCTGGGTACACCGTGATCACTCCTTCGTGATGCTTCCGCGGAACGGCCGCTGTGCGCGGGTGACGCACGGCGACCGTCGACGGGAGTGACGCTACACTCCGTCTGAGTGAACGTTTGCTCAGGACCCTATCGGGATCCCGGGCGCCAGACAAGATCGTCGCGCGCAGGCGCCGGAGAGGACGGACGATGGGACAGCACTCCCCCTTCGCGGAGCATTCCGCGGGATTGGCGCGCGGGCTGGCGCGCGCACTGGTCGAGGAGCGGGACGAGGCGGCGCTGGTCGACCGCGTCCGCACGATCGCCCGGCAGCTGCTGGAGGCGACGGACGATCCCGCCGCGGTGACCGTGGCGGAACCCCATCCGCAGACCACCAGCTTCGCGCAGGACCTCACGCCCATCACCTCAGCGATCAACCCCCTGGCGCCTCCCCTGTCGATCCGGCAGGAGGACGGGCAGTCCGTGAGCGACACGCGGCTGCCGCCCCAGTACGTGGGTCCGCCCGGCCGGGTGCACGGCGGCATCGTTGCCCTCATGCTCGATCAGGTGCTGGGCAACGCCGCGCACGCGTCCGGCCTCCCGCCGTCGTACACGCGCGAGCTCACGATCACCTACAACGAGGCGACGCCGCTGGACGCACCCGTCCGGGTCGTGGGCCGGATCGATCGGGTCGACGGCCGCAAGCGCTTCCTGTCCGGCGAGGTCCTGGTCGACGGGCGGGTCGCCGCCTCCGCCACCGGGGTGTGGATCAGTCCGCGGGAGGCACAGCCCGGATACGGACAGTCGAGCGCGAAGGACGCCGCTCAGGTCTGAGACGCGCGCGTCAGTCCCCGCTCTCCACCATGCCGCGGAGCGCCCGGCGGTCGACCTTGCCCACCGCGGTCTGCGGCAGCCGGTCGACGACGCGGATCACCTTGGGCGTCTGCACGGCGCCCTTGAGCGCGCGCACGTGCGCGGTGATGTCGTCCAGCTGATCCGCCTGCCCGTCGCGCAGCACGACCGCCGCCGTCACCTGCTCGCCCCACTTCTCGTCCGCGATCCCGAACACGGCGGCCTGGGCGACGGCGGGATGGGACATGAGAGCGTCCTCGACCTCGCGCGGGAAGACGTTGAAGCCGCCGGAGATGATCATGTCCTTCGACCGGTCGACGATGAAGAGGTAGCCGGCCTCGTCCATCCGGGCGATGTCACCGGTGCGCAGCCACCCGTCGACGATCGTCTCCGCCGTCGTGTCGTCGCGCTGCCAGTAGCCGTCCATCGCGGAGCGCCCGCGCACGCACAGTTCACCGGCCTCGCCCCGCGGCAGGTCCTCCCCCATCGCGCCCAGGATCCGCACGTCGACGGACGGGACGGGCTTCCCGCACGACAGGAGGAGCTGGGGGACCTGCTGGTCCTCCCGCGACAGGACGGAGATCGGGTAGCACTCGGTCTGCCCGTACAGCTGCCCGAACACGGGACCGATCCGTGCCAGCGCCTCCTGCAGCCGGGATTCCGACATGGGCGAGGTCCCGTAGAGGACGTACTCGAGGCTGGACACGTCGCGCTCGTCCAGGTCCGGGTGATCGAGCAGGACGTAGATCATCGTGGGCACCAGCAGGGTCATCGAGATCCGCTCGCGCTCGATCGCCTCGAGGACCGCGGCGGGATCGAACCCGTTCATGAGGTGGACGGTGCCGCCCCGGGCCAGGACGGGCCCCACCTTCGATCCCGCCACGTGGCTCATGGGCGGGATGAGGAGGTAGCGCGGCCGGTCCGGGATCTCGAAGTCGGCCAGGATGTCGGCCATCGCGGGACCCAGGTTGAACTGCCGGCGGCTGACGCCCTTGGGCCGCCCCGTGGTCCCGCCCGTGTAGTTGAGGATCGCCAGGTCCTCCGGCCGCCCCTCATCGCGGAACTCCTGCGGTCCCGTCTGCCGGACCGCGGTCTCCAGGTCGTCCGCGAAGTCCGACGGGCCGAAGCTCCACGTGCGCAGACCCGCCGAGGCCGCGGCCCGGACCAGCTCCCGGCCGCGGTCCGCGTGGTGCAGCTCGTCGACGACGAGCGCGGACACGCGGGCGTCCTCCAGCTGGAAGAGCTGGTCCGCCTGTCCGCCCATGGGGTGCAGCCACGTGACGTAGAGCCCCAGCGACTGGACGGCGATGCCCAGCGCCCAGACCTCGTACCGATTGCCGCCCAGCGCCGCGACCCCGTCGCCGCGACGCAGACCGGATCGCTCGAGGACGGCCTGGTACCCGCCGATCAGACTCTGCACAGCGGCGTAGGTCTGCGGTCCGCGGTCGTCCTGGAAGGCGATGCGGTCCGGATGGCGCTCGAGGATCCGTCGGTACTGCGCGCCGATCGTGGGGCCGGACAGGTGGGCGGGAATCTCCATCGGGTGCTCCTTCGTCGTCGTTGACAGAGGTGGGCCCGCGGCTGCGGGGGCTTCAGGTGCCGCGCTCCCACGGGGAGGTGCGGATGCGGTCGTATGCGTGTGCCCAGTCGTCGACGATGCGCGCGACCGGGCGCACGGAGTCGACTGCGGCCACGGAGTGGCCGGCCGAGTGGATGTCGGCCCAGCGGCGGGGGCCGTCGTCCCGTGCCCGGTTCCCGAAGAGGCGGGCGGTCGACTCGGGGCTCGCCTCCTCGTCCAACCGCGCCGGGTCCAGCCCCGCCGCCCGGATCGAGGAGGTGAGCATGCTGGTGGGGAGGCCGGTGAAGGCGCGCGTGAGCAGGATCCCGTCCGGGTCGGAGTCGACGATCGCGCTCTTGTGGGCCGCGCCCGCCGGGCTCTCCGCACTCGCGATGAAGGGGGTGCCGGAATAGGCGAGGTCGTAGCCCGCCGTCCGCGCCGCGGCGACACTGCGGCCGCCCGTCATCCCGCCCGCCAGGACGACCGGGCCGTCGAAGAACCTGCGGACGGCGTCGATGAAGGCGAAGGGATTGAGCCAGCCCGTCTGACCTCCCGCTCCTGCGGTCAGCAGCACGAGCCCAGTGACACCGGCCGCCACCGCCTTCCGCGCATGGGCGACCGTGGCGACGTCCGCGAACACGGCGATGCCGGCCTGGGCGAAGAGGTCCGTCACGGGAGCGGGCGATCCCACGGAGGTGATGACCATCCGGGCTCCGGAGTCCGCGATCAGGCGCGCGTGGCGGATCGCGTCCGCATCCGCCATCACGAGGTTGGGGCAGTGGAGGCCGGTCGAGTGGGACTGCACCGCGTCCAACTCCCGCAGCCACTCGACCAGCGCGGACTCCGACCGTGCGTTGAGGGTGGGGAACGCGCCGATGACGCCGGCGCGCACGGCGGCGGACGTGAGGTGCAGGTCGGACACGCGCAGCATCGGCGCCACGATGAGCGGGAGGCGCAGTCCGGAGAGGTCCGGGGCCGCCGGCGGAGTCCTCGTCATGACCTCAGGAACACCTCGGTCCACGTCTCGAGCATGGGCTCCGTCCGGTGATCGCGTCCGGAGAACGTGTAGGTGAGGGCCATGCCGCGCATGCTCGTGAAGACGAGCGCCAGCGCGTCGGGGAAGCCCGGGCGCCCCGCCAGCTGCTCTCCGAACGCCTGTCGGTATCCGTCGCGCACGCGCCGCAGCACCTGCCGCTCGTGGTCGACCAGATCCGTCGCCACCGCCGGGTCCGTGCGCGCGGCGATCCAGATCTCCATCGCCGTCCAGAAGGTGTCCGCGAAGAACGAGTCCCACATCCGTCGCACCGCCCACCGGGCCCGAGCGGGGGCGTCGCCCCCCGGCGGCGCACCCGTGAGGTCCGCGCTGCGGGCCTCATCGAGCCGCTGCTCCATGAGCCGCTTGACGGCGGAGGACAGCAGCACCTGCTTCGACGGGAAGTGATGGAGGAGCTTCCCGCGGGAGACCCCTGCGCGCTCCTGGACGCGCAGGGTCGTCGTCGCGGCGTAGCCGTCCTCCAGCAGGCACTCGATCGCGGCGGTGAGGATCGCGTCCTTCGCGATCCGGCCGCGCTCCTGACCCCGCTCCGCGGGCGCACTGCCCGGGCCGCGGCCCGGGGAACCGGACGGATCCGGCTCCCCGACCACGGCCTCGGCGGCGGTGTCCTCGACCACTGCGACCCTCGTCTCGATCAGCGCGGGGCCATGCGGATGGCGCCGTCCAGACGGATCGTCTCGCCGTTGAGCATGGGGTTCTCGACGATCTGCGCGGCCATGAGTCCGAACTCCTCCGGCTGGCCCAGGCGGGACGGGTGCGGGACCTGTGCGCCCAGCGAGTTGAGCGTCTCCTCCGAGGCGCCCAGCATGAGCGGCGTGTGGAAGATGCCCGGCGCCACCGTCATGACGCGGATCTTCGAAGAGGCCAGGTCGCGGGCGATCGGGAGCGTCATGCCCACGATCCCGCCCTTGGACGCGGAGTACGCCGCCTGGCCCACCTGGCCGTCGAACGCGGCGGCAGAGGCGGTGTTGATGACGACGCCGCGCTCCTCGCCCACGGGGTCGATCTGCTGCATGTGCGCGGCGGCCAGGCGGATCACGTTGAACGTGCCGATGAGGTTGACCGTCACGACCTTCGTGAAGTGGTCGAGTGGGAAGACGCCCTTGCGCCCGGAGACGCGGTGGGAGCCGCCGATCCCCGCGCAGTTGACGACGATGCGCAGATCGCCCAGCTCGGAGGTGCGCTCGATCGCGGCCTTCACCTGCGCCTCGTCCGTCACGTCGCCCTCGACGAAGACGACGTCGTCGCCCAGCGCCCGGACCTCGTCCGAGCCCTTGAGGTCGAACGCGACGGCCTTGCCGCCGCGCGCCACGATCTCCTTGACCGTCGCGAGCCCCAGCCCGGAGGCGCCGCCGGTCACGAACGCGACCTGATCCTTGATCTGCATGTTGTCACTCCTTCTCCGGGTGGACGCCCGGTCGTGTGCGATCCGGGGCACGCACGCGCAGCTCGCGCAGCGATCGCGACCCGAAATCGATTACCAGTCCATATTGACCGGTTTGAGCGGATATGTGAAGCTGGGCACACGAATTCTTCGAACATTCGTTCAGCTGAGGAGTCACCATGACCGATGCAGTCATCGTCGCCGCACGCCGCACGCCCACGGGCAAGCGCAACGGAGTCCTGTCCGGGGTCCACCCCGCCGACCTGTCCGCCCACGTCCTCGAGGACCTCGTCAAGACCGCGGGCGTCGACCCGGCGCTCGTCGAGGACGTCATCTGGGGCACCGTGTCGCAGACGGGCGAGCAGACGGGCGACATCGCCCGCACCGCCGCCCTGTCCGCCGGATTCCCGGAGACCGTCACCGGCGTGACCGTCGACCGCCAGTGCGGCTCGTCCCAGCAGGCCGTCCACTTCGCCGCGGCCGGCATCATCGCCGAGCAGTACGACATCGTCATCGCCGGCGGCGTCGAGTCGATGTCGCGCGTGC
>DHCMJ07802__coassemble_1261_pt1 | contig 15948 bp, 14 predicted proteins | sample DHCMJ07802__metabat2_high_PE_026 | metagenome-assembled genome bin DHCMJ07802 | reverse complement strand
TCGAGGCCCGTGTGCCGCCCCGGCACCGGGCCGGAGCCGCAGTGGATGACGACGGGGACCCCGGCCTCGGCGATCTGGGCCCAGACCAGATCCAGCAACGGGTCCGCTGGGTCGTACCCGCCCACCTGGACGTGGGACTTGAAGACCTTCGTGCCGACCTCGAGCGCTTCGCGGGTGTAGTCGGCGGCCTCGGGCTCGGGGAAGAAGGTCGAGGTGTGCGCGCAGTCCGGGGTGCGGGCCGCGAAGTCCGCCGCCCAGCCGTTGAGCCACTGGGCCATGCCCGCCTTGTGGGGGTAGAGCATCGAGGTGAAGGCACGCACGCCCATGTCGCGCAGCCGCTGGACACGGGCCTCCTCTTCCCAGCGGTAGGCGATGGGCCAGGGGCGCAGCCCGCGCTCGGTCGCGTGGTCGAAGTAGCCCCACACCTTGTCCAGCACGTTCGTCGGCATGAAGTGCGTATGGATGTCGACGAATCCGGGGATGCCCAGGTCTGCGGCGATGCCGCGGAGGCGTTGGGGCTCGTCCGCGGGCAGGTCGACGGTGACCGGCGCGGAAGGCGCGGGGGCAGCGGAGCCGGCGGCGGCCTCGGGAACGGGGGTGTCATCGGCAGTCATGCCGCCATCGTAGAACGGACGATCAGTGACGGTGTCGACGGCGACCAGGATGACGCGTCGACGACAGGCCGCCTATCCACAGGGTGGACTGCGCTCTTCCCATCGGGACCGCTTCTCATTACGGTGATCATCGAAGTGGCACAGCTCACACTCAGGATTCTCACCGGCGACCGGAGGACTGCGCGATGGAGGCAGTGGAGATCATCCGTGCTGAAGTGCGCGATCTCATCCGCATGCGCGGGATCGATCCGCGGTCGGACGCCCGCCCCACCGCGGACCTCATCGACGAGGTGATCCGCTCCTACGACGAGCGCACCCTGTCCGGCTCGCTGCCTCTGCTGGCGGATGCGGACGCGGCCCGCCGCAGCGTGCTGGACGACCTGACCGGGTACGGGGCGATCCAGCAGTTCCTCGACGACCCCTCGGTCGAAGAGATCTGGGTGAACGGACCGCACGCGGTCTTCGTGTCGCGGCACGGGGTCTCCGAACTCACCCCCGTCGTGCTGAGCGAACCGGAGGTCTCCTCCCTCATCGAGCAGCTGCTGCGCACGACGGGACGCCGGGTCGACCTCTCCTCACCGTTCGTCGACGCCTCCCTGCCGGACGGCTCCCGCCTCCACATCGTCCTGCCGGACATCACGCGGACCCACCCGGCGATCAACATCCGCAAGTTCATCGCGCACTCGCGCAGCCTGCACGACCTCGTGGAGAAGGGGTCGCTCACCCCGCCGGCGGCACGATTCCTGGACGCCGCCGTCGCCGCGGGGGCCAACGTCCTGGTGTCCGGGCAGACGCAGGCGGGCAAGACGACGATGCTGGGCGCACTGTGCGGATCGATCCCCGTCCGCGACCGGGTGATCACCTGCGAGGAAGTGTTCGAGCTGTCCGTGCCCGCCCGCGACTGGGTCGCGATGCAGTGCCGCCAGTCCAGCCTCGAGGGGACGGGCGAGGTCGCACTGCGGCGCCTCGTCAAGGAGGCCCTGCGCATGCGGCCCGACAGGATCATCGTGGGCGAGGTCCGCGAGGCGGAGAGCTTCGACATGCTCATCGCCATGAACGCGGGCCTGCCGTCGATGGGGTCCGTGCACGCGAACTCCGCCCGCAGCGCGATCACGAAGATGTGCACGCTGCCGCTGCTGGCGGGCCCCAACATCGGCTCGTCGTTCGTCACACCCACCGTCGCCGGCTGCATCGACCTGGTCGTCCACCTGACCCTGCTGCGCAACGGCTCCCGCCGCGTCCAGGAGATCGTCGCGGTCCCCGGAGGGATCGAAGGCGAGACGGTCGAGCTGGAGACCGTCTTCCAGACGGACGCGGACGGCCGGCTGGTCCGAGGCCGCGGGTTCAGCCACCTGGGCGACCGCATCGCCGCGATCGGGAAGAACCTCCACACGCTGCTGGAGGCCGCGTGACCACCACTCTCATGGCGACGCTGTGGGGCATCGTCCTGGCCGCCGGACTCCTGTGCATCTGGTCCTCGTTCTGGGAGGCGCCGGTCAAGCGCCGCGAGCGGTCGCGCTTCGTCGCCGAGCTGGCCGACGACCTCGTCGCCGCAGACCTGCCCCGCGTCTCGCCGACGCACCTGCTGCTCATGTGCGCCGGTGCAGGTCTCATCGTGTGGCTGGTGGGGTACGCCCTCACCGCGTCCGTGCCGATCAGCCTGTGCTTCGCGGGCTTCGCCTGCGTGCTCCCCTACGCGATCGTCCGCCGCCGGGCCCGGTCCCGCGAGGTCGAGCGCCGGGTGCTGTGGCCGGACGCGATCGACCACCTGCACTCCGGGGTGCGGGCCGGCATGTCCCTGCCCGAGGCCCTGGCCGCCCTGGCACACCGCGGTCCCGACGGTCTGCGGCCGGTCTTCCAGGTCTTCGAGGACGAGTACCGGGCGACGGGTTCGCTCACGCTCGCGCTCGACGCCTTCAAGCAGGCGAGCGCGGACCCGGTGGCCGACAGGATCGTCGCGGCCCTGGCCGTGACGCGAGACGTGGGCGGAACGGAGCTGGGCACGCTGCTGCGGACGCTGGCCCAGTTCCTGCGGGAGGACGCGCGCACCCGATCGGAACTCACCGCCCGGCAGAGCTGGACCGTCACCGGTGCACGGCTGGCGGTCGCCGCGCCCTGGGTCGTGCTGGCCCTGCTGGCCACGCGCGGGGAGGCGGCCGCCGCCTACAGCACCGCACAGGGCACGATGCTCCTGGGCGCCGGCATGATCATCTCGCTGGGCGCCTACCAAGCGATGAAGCGGATCGGGCGCCTGCCCGCCGAGCCGCGGGTGCTGCGATGAGCGCGGCGATCTGGTCCCACGTCGACGTCTTCAACCCCAGTGTCGCGATCATCATGGGGCTGATCCTGGGCGTCGCCCTGGCGCTGACCGTCGCCCAGCTGCCCGTCCTGCGCAGGCCCACGCTGGAGGACCGGATCGCCCCGTACCTGCGGGACCAGCCCCGCGTCGCCTCGCTCTACAGCGCCCCCGCCGGTCCTCGGACCGGATTGCTGGGGATCGGGGCCCAGCTGGCGACCCGCACGGGGACCTGGCTGGCTTCGCGGATCACGACGGACGCCTCAGTGGTGCGCAGGCTGGAGCAGCTGGGTGGGGCGACGACCATCGAACGCTTCCGCACGCGGCAGGCACTGTGCATCCTCGCGGGGCTGGCCGCCGGTGCAGCGGTGGGCGCGGTCTCCGCCGTCACCCGCGGGTTCTCGCCGCTCATCCTCGTGGGCCTCATCCTCATCGGCGCGGTGCTGGGCCACATCGTCAACGACTGGTGGCTCACCCAGCAGGTGCGCGAGCGCGAGCAGCGCATTATGGCCGAGTTCCCCACCGTCGCCGAGCTGCTGGCCCTGTCCATGACGGCGGGCGAGGGCACGATCGACGCACTGGAGCGCGTGTGCCGCTCGACGCGGGGCGAGCTGAGCCAGGAGCTGTCGCGGGCCCTCGCGCAGGTGCGGACCGGCACGCCCCTGGTCGACGCCCTCGACGAGTTGGGCCAGCGCACCGGCAACCCGTCCATCATCCGATTCGTCGACGGCATCGCGGTCGCCACCTCCCGCGGCACGCCCCTGGCTGAGGTCCTGCGCGCCCAGGCCGCCGACGTCCGCGAGCACGGTCGCCGCGCCCTCATGGAGGTGAGCGGCAAGAAAGAAGTGGGCATGCTCGTTCCCGTCGTCCTCTTCGTGCTGCCCGTCACCGTCGTCTTCGCCCTGTACCCCACCCTGGCCGTCCTGCAGCTGGGCCCCTGACCACGCACGATCCGTTCCCGCATTCCGAAGGAGAACCCATGTTCACCCGCTTGCACGCGCTGCTCCTCACGACGCTCGCGACGCTGCTGACGGCCCTCCCACGTCCCGGCGCGGAATCCCCGCCATCCCGCGCCCGAGGCCGCCGCGAGACCCGCTCGGACCGCGGCGATGTGCCCGGCTGGGTTCTCATCACCGTTATGACCGCTGCCCTCGTCGTCGCGCTCTGGGCCCTGGCCGGCGAGGCGTTCACATCGCTCTTCACGGACAGCATCAACCGGGTGCGGCAGGCAGGCTGAGTCGCCGATGGGCGCGGAGCGGACCACGGCCTCGACGGGCCGTCCGGGCGGCAGGTCCGGCAGGCGGTCTGGCCAGCGGTCGGACAGCGGGTCCGCCGTCGCCGAATTCGTCATGGTCTCCGCACTGCTCGCGCTCGTGTTCGCTGCCCTCCTGCAGATCGGTCTGGCGCTGCACGTGCGGAACACCGTCGTAGACTCGGCGATCGCAGGTGCCAGAATGGCCGCCGCTGCCGACCGCACCGAGGCGGACGGCGCCCAGCACACCGCCACGCTCATCGCAGCCGCGGTCAGCGAGCGCTACGCGCAGGACATCCGGGTCGACACCACGCAGTCCGGGCCGCAGGACCTCATCACCGTGACCGTCCGCGTACCCGTCCCCGTCGTGGGCTTCGCGGGAGTGGGGCAGACGTGGGAGCTCACGGGCCGTGCCTTCGCAGAGGACACAGGACTGTGATGCTCCGGGATGGGGTGCGACGGGCCGTCGGAGGTGGCCGGATCCGGCGCGGGACCCGTCACCGCACTTCGGGGCGCACCGGCCCAGGGCTGCGTCCCGACGCCGGCACCGCGCCGATCGAGTTCGTCTTCGGCACGACCGTGCTGCTGCTCCCTCTGCTGTTCCTCATCGTCTCGCTGGCGCAGGTGCAGGCCGGCCTCTACGCCGCTCAGTCCAGCGCGATCGACGCCGCGCGCACGGCGTCGCGGTTCCCGGCCGATGCGCAGGCATCCGCGCAGTCGATCGCCCGCCTCCACTTCCAGGACCACGGGCTGGAGGACGCGGATTGGGAGATCGACCTGCACTGCTCCACGACGTGCACCACGTCCGGCGCCCCCGTCACCGCGACCGTGACCGCGAAGATCCCCATCCCAGGCATCCCTGCCATCCTGGGCGAGACGCGGATCCCCCTCATGGTCGTCCGCTCCTCGCACACCGACCTCATCGCCCCGGTCGTCGAATGAGTGGGCCGGTGAGGGGTGACGGGAGCAGCGCGGCCCAGCGGATGGTGGATCGCCTGCGCTCGCTGTGCCGTGCGGGGCGGACCGACGAAGGCTCGATCACGCCGCTGACGATCGGTTTCGCCTCGATCGCCCTGGCGCTCATCCTGCTGGCCGCGCTCATCACCGACATGTGGCTGGCGCACCGCAAGCTCTTCGCCCTAGCGGATTCCGCAGCGCTGGCAGCGGCCGAGTCCTTCGACCCCGCGCCCACGGAGGAGCCGGGCATCCTCCTGACGGACGACGGCGTGTCCACGGCGGCCCGCGAGTATCTCAACGCCGTCGACGTTTCGCCGCGCTACTCCGACGTCCGGCTGGTGGGCAGCAGCCCCGACGGTCTCAGTGCCCACGTCGATCTGCGCGCCACCTACACGCCCGTCCTGCTCTCGCCCTTCGGCACCTCCTGGATCGAGCTGGAGGCGAGCGCGACCGTCCGCGGTGCGCTGCGCCTCTGAGGCGGATCACCCGCAGCACGTTCCGCTCTGCGTCACAGCCTCGCCCCTGTCCCGACCACCACCGGCGCGCGATCCTGTGGATGGTGGCGCGCCGCTCCACATACGTCCGCACGACCAGCCAGCGCTGCCGCGATCCGTCCATCCTGCAGAGGGTGAGCACCTCGATGATCCACTCTCTGACGCGCACCGGGCCGCAGAGCCTCAGTGTCACGGCACCGGGGTGGGTCCCGGCTTCCGCCGTGCTGGAATCTGTCACGACCGAGATCAGCACACCCACTCGGGACCCCGGTGTCACTGCCCACACCACGTGGTCCCAATGGTCTGCGGCGCACCCGGTCCTGGTGCGCGGCGCGACGGTCCCCGTCCTGCCTCCGGCGACGCCCACTCCCCCGGGCCACGCACGCATCGTCGTGCGCTCGGGGCCCGAGTCCGGCTTCGCCGTCGCCCTGCCCCAGGGCGAATGGACGCTGGGCCGAGGGTCGGGCGCTGACGTGCCGCTGGCGGACCCGTTCCTCTCCCGCACGCCCCACCTGCTCGTCAACAGCCCTGCCGGGATCCGGATCGACGGAACGGCGGAGGACCACGCAGTGGTGGGGTCGACCACGCTCCTGCTGCCCCACCACCTCACCCGGCGCCCCCTGGGTCAGCCGTCCGCGGCACCAGCCTCACCCGAGCCCCACTCCTCACCCGACGCCCTCACCTCGCACGAGCCTCTCGACTGGCCAGAGCGCCCCGACGTCGCCCCCGTTCGAAAGCCCTCGTGGCTCGTGTTCGCCGCACCCGTCGTCATCGGGATCGTGCTGGCCCTCGTCGTGGGCACATGGTGGTTCCTACTGTTGAGCGCCGCCGGCCCGCTCACAGCGGTCCTCACTCTGCGCGGGGACCGGCGCCGGTTCGCACGGGAGACGGTCCAGGTGGCGCGCGACCACCGCCGCGCCATCGACCGGACCCTCCGGCAGCTCGAGACCCGACTGCACGCCTTCACCGCAGACCTCGACCGGATCGCCTACGGCGGGAACTCGCCCGCAGCGGGGTCTCCATCCGGGCACTCGGCTCCCTCCGGTGCGAGGTCGCCGGCCGGTAGTACAGGGTCGTTACCCGGTCAGTCGTCACGGCCCACTTCGGGATCCGCTGAGGACGTGCCGCCGGGACGCGACCGCGTCGTGGTCCTGGGCTTGGGCGACGTCGTGAGCACGGCCTCCGTGCACCTGCCCCGCGACCGCTCCGCACGGGAACAGGCCCGCCGCCGGCTGCCGCCCCCCGTCGTCGCCGGCGATCGGGCCGTGCTCATCGCTCACGACGCTCCGCTGCTGGTGGATCGCGCGACGACGGTCCGGATCGACGGGCCCGAGGCCGCAGTCCTGTCCGCAGTCCGGTCCCTGGTCTCCGCTCACCTGGCGGCGGGGTCCGGCTGTGTCGCTCCTGCCCGATTCCCGGAGTTCGCAGGTCTGTCCGGACTCCCCCATCCCTGCACCGTCGAAGTCCTCGAGGCGCAGGAGACCGGACCCGCGAATCCGGAGCGCGGTGCAGGTGCCGGTGCAGAGTCCCCGCTGTCCGTCCTGGTGCACGGCCCGGAATCGACCGAGCACTCCCCCATCCTCACGGTCACATGCGGGCCCCTGGGCCAGCCCGCGCACATCCGGGTCCCGTCGCCCGACGGACCGGCCGCCCCCGGCGACACCGGCCTCGGCGCCGGCGGCCGGTCCGGTCGAGCGTCGTTCCACCCCTCGTTCGGCCGGCCGCTCACCGGACCCGCGCATGTGCACTCTCTGAGCCGGGCGAGCGCGATCCGCATGCTCGCGTCGATCGCACCGCGCGCTGGCGGGGCCGCCCTCTCGCTCCCGCCCGCCTCACAGGTGCCCACGACCGGGATCGCCGATGTCCTCCGCCTCTGGGAGACGACCGGCAGGCACGGCCATGGCCCGCTCGTCGCACCGCTGGGCACCCCGGTCGACGGCCCCCGGACCACGGCCTCGGCGACGACCCTGCCGACCACCCCGATGTCGGCTCCCACGCGTGCCTCGATCACGGCCCCGGCAGCATGCTCTCCGACCACCGCGCCTCCACACGACTCCCTGGCCTCCCGGGACCTCTTCCTCCTGGACCTGCGCACGTCGGGGCCGCACGCGCTGGTCGCCGGCACGACCGGCAGCGGCAAGTCCGTGCTGCTCGAGACCTGGCTGGAGGCGCTCTGCCGCACCCACTCCCCCGAGGATATGCGCCTCGTCCTCCTGGACTTCAAGGGCGGTGCCAGCCTGTCGCGGTTCGTCCGCTACCCGCACACCGACTGCCTCCTCACCGACCTCGACGAGGCCGCTGCCCTGCGCGCCCTCCGCAGCATCACCGCGGAGGTGAGTCGCCGCGAGCTCCACCTGTCCAGGGCCAGGTGCCGCGACATCGACGAGCTGCTGGACCGGTCGCGCACCGATCCTGCGGTCGCGCGTCTGCCACGCCTCCTCGTCGTCATCGACGAGTTCCACGTCCTCACCGGCCTGGGTCCGCACGTCGTCGCCCAGTTCGAACGACTCACCGCGGTGGGCCGCTCGCTGGGAGTGCACATCGTCCTCGCGACCCAGCGCCCGTCGGGGGTGGTCTCCGCGCGGATGCGCGCCAACATCGCCCTGCGGATCTGCCTGCGGGTGCGCGACGACGCGGACTCGCACGAAGTGCTGGGAATACCCGACGCGGCCCGCCTCGACCCGCGGATCCCCGGCGTCGCGCTGATCTCCGATGAGGAGGGGATCCGAGCCGTGCGCTGCGCGGTCCCGGACGACCCGGCGCAGTCGGGCGATCCAGCGACGGCACGTGGCCGCCTCCCGCACGCCGTCGTGCGTTCGCTGACGGATGACGCCGAGGTCGCGGTCCCTCTCAGCTGCCCGTCGCCGCCTGCTGCACGGACCTGGGACGGTCCTCAGGGGCCACGGCACGAGGTCATCGCACCGCCCCTGCCCGCCCGACTCGAGAGTGCGCACCTGCCCGGACGGATTCAACGGGACCCACGGGACCCCGGTCGGAATCAACAGGGCCCGCAGGACCCAGGACGGGATGACGGGGTCTGCACTGACGGAGACTCACACGTCGGAGACCGAGCCGTGGGTCTCGTCGACCTGCCTCAGCAGAACCGGACCGCACTCGTGGAGCTGACGGCGGCTTCGGGGTCGGTGACTGTGTCCGGCGGGCGCGGCAGGGGCTGGACGACGACGGTCGCGGCGTTCGCACACGCGTTCGCCGCGACCGGTCTGCCGGTCATCCGCGTGGATTCCATGCGCGCCGGCGACCCGGATGCACTGCCTTTCGTCGACGCGTCGGGCGTCCTGCGGCTCACGCACGCGCAGGGCTGGATGATCGATCACCTCATCGACGTGTGCTCAACGGCCGACCACCCTGTCGTCTGGGCGATCGACGACTGGGATGAGCTGACGCACGCGCAACCCGGCGGTCCGCGGATCGACCGGCTCGAGCGGCTGCTGGCGGGAAGTGCGAGGATGCGCTTCGTCGCATCCGCGCCGCGGCGCGGTGTGGGGCAGCGGCTGGCGCAGGCGGCGACCACCCGCATCGTGTTCCCGCCCGCGGCGGACACGGACGTCGTGCTCTTCGGGCTGAGCGCCACCCGGTTCCGCGGCGAGTGGCCAGCCGGTCGCGCCGTCATCCTGGGTGACGCGGCGCAGACGGACGACCGCGACGGGGCGGACATACAGGTCGTACGGCGTGCGGAAGTTCGGGACATGCGGGGCGCGGAGACCCGGGAGAGTCGAGCGAGCGGCCGGGCGCAGGCGGACGCGACTCAGGAGTCCGCAGTGCGCACACACGTGCTGTGGACCGGGTTCGAGCGCCGGGTGGGACCCGGATACGAGCGACTGGTGCGGTCGACCCGTGCGGACGCGGATGCGATCGCGATGGGCCTGGATCCGGGTGGTCGAGCAGTCGACTGGTCCCCAGAGCGCGACGGCGCGATCCTCACGGTGAGGTGCTCGCCGCCCTTGATCGACTCACCAGATCTCCGAGCGCTGACGGATACGCTCCGAGCCCATGGCATCGCGGTGCTCGACCAGCGACAGGACCGCTCTCCGGGCATCCGTGCCACCGATGCAGCCGGGCCGATCTGCGTCGTCGCCGGTGCACCAGACCCACGATCCGCGGGGTTCGGAGTCGAGACTGCACCGGGTCCCACCCTCCTGCTGGGCGACTGGCGGGACGCCGACCTGCGCGCCGCCGGTCACCGCTGGTTAGCACCGATCCCACCCGCGGCGTGTGCGTCATGGTGGCTGATGGATGACACGACGACCCCGGTGCGGCTCCACGATGCTTCGACCAGATGCGACATAGACTCATCAGCATGACGTCCGAACATGGAACGTATTCCGTTTCCGACGGAACCCGGGTGGACTTCGCCGACGCCATGGACCGGTGGGTCCCCCTCGCGCACGAGATCCTCGTGCAGACCGCGAAGACCTACAACGCGACGACAACGTACAAACAGCTCACGGAGGCGGTCCAGGAGAGCTCGGGCATCCGCACGAAGATGCTGATCGGGCATTGGAGCGGGAAACTGCTGGAGCGGGTCGCGCAACGAGCCGTCGACGCAGGCGAACCACCGTTGACCTCCTTGTGCGTCCATCAGGACGGCACGATCGGCCCGGGGTACCTCCATGCACCGCGAGCCGTCGCCGACACCCCGGACGCCGACGTCGAGGAGTTGGCCGCCGAGCACCGACTGCTCTGCTACCGGCGGTACGCAGCGGATCTGCCGGCGGACGGTGGCACCCCCACGCTCACTGCTCAGGTCTCAGCGGCGCGATCCCGTCGAGCGAGGACCGAACCCCGACCGCGCGCCACCTGTCCGACCCACTTCGTCGAACTGTCCGCCACCGGAGTGTGCTCCGACTGCGACTGAGTGCTGCGATCGTCAGTCCCGCACGAGCGTCGTGTACGACTCGAGGACCCGCGCGGAACCGGCCTCCACCAGCTGATCGACCAGCTCCCGCTCCGTCTCCATCGCGTCCGTGACCTCGACGACGACCGGGGTGTCGACGGACAGCCGCGCGATCAGCGATCGCAGGTCCTCGAGGTTCCCGTCGACGCTGCCGACCGTCAGCTCCGTGGCGTCCTCGCCGCCCGCGACCGCGAAGACGTGGTCGCCACCCGCTGCGGTCGGGTCACTCATCGCCGAGGCCGCCGCCCCTGATCCGTCCACACCGGTCCCGCCTGCGCCCGGTCCACCGGCACCCGGCTGCCCGGCCCCGCTCCCGGCTGCACCGGGCGCTCCGGCTCCCGCGGCCTCCCCGCGCTCCTGCGCGTAGGACACCGCGAACGCGGTGACCGGCCGCTTGTTGATGTTCTCGTCCCCCACGTCCCCGCGGGGACGCCAGAGGGCGGCACCATGGGCACCCGCGGCCTCCGACAGGAAGCGCGTGTTCACCTGTCCGATGCTCATCTGCGCCGCCGGATCCTGCGCGTTCACCCGCTCGTACCAGCCGGCGAACGCCTGCGTGAGCGCGACCGAGCCGGTGTCGATGACCTGCAGGTCCTCCGTCCGATCCAGACCGGCAGCACCCAGCGCACCGGCCTCGATCCGCACGATCCGGGTCGTGAACAGGTCCGTGAAGCCCACGGCGCGGGCGAACGCCCCGGCGCCCTCATCGCCGGCAGCCAGCCGCGTACGCAGGCCCAGGCCGTCCAGGGACGTCCCCGCGGCCTCGGCGACGGCGGCGGCGAGCAGAGCGGAACCCACGCCCGCACGACGCTCCCCCGGCGCGACCTCGACGTGAACCCATGCACGCGTGGGGTGGGCCGAGGACTCCGCGATCGCGGCGGCACCGACGACCACGCCGCCCACCGTCGCGATGACGGTGCGGGTGAGCGGCGAGGCACCGGGCTCGCGCAGCAGCGCGCGGGCGGCCAGTTGCGCGGGGCTGGACGGGTCCGGCAGCACTTGGGCGAGCGCTCGGTCGTCGCCGTCCCTCCACGGGCGGATGGTGACGGACGACGGGGCGGGGGTGCTGGACGACATGGCGGCTCCTGCGCGGGCGGGGACGTGACGGGATCCCGCCGACGACGCGAGGTCGGTGGGACCGGCTGGAACCGATCCTATCGGCGGCGGATCAGGCACAGGAACGGCCCGGATGACCGAGTCCGCTGTGGGCGGTACTGTTCGTGAATATGAGCGCACACGATTCCGAGCAGGCGACGCATCTCGCCCAGCAGGCGGCCCAGGTCCTCAACGACGCGGCCGGCATCGACGGCCATGACATCGCACTGGTCCTGGGCTCCGGCTGGGGCGGTGCGGCGGACCTCCTGGGCGACACGATCGCGGACACTGCGGCAGAGGACGTCCCCGGGTTCCAGGCCCCCGCGGTCCCCGGCCACGGCGGTCGCCTGCGCACGGTCCGTCTGCCCGGCGGGGCGCACGCGCTGGTGCTGGGCGCCCGGCGCCACTTCTACGAGGGTCGCGACGCGCAGGCCACCGCGCACGGCGTCCGCGTCGCCGCGGCGGCGGGCTGCTCGACGCTCGTCCTCACGAACGGCTGCGGCGGCCTCAACCCGGAGTACGGCCCCGGCTCCGTCGTCCTCATCGAGGACCACATCAACCTGACGGGCGCCACCCCGCTCACGGGTGCGAACTTCGTCGACCTGACGGACCTCTACTCGTCGCGTCTGCGCGGCATCGCCCGCGACATCGACCCCTCGCTGCCGGAGGGCGTCTACGTCCAGTTCAGCGGCCCCCAGTACGAGACGCCCGCAGAGGTGCGGATGGCGAAGACGCTGGGTGGCGACCTCGTGGGCATGTCGACCGCACTCGAGGCGATCGCCGCCCGCGCGGCCGGTCTGGAGCTCATGGGCCTGTCCCTCGTGACGAACCTGGCCGCCGGCATCCAGGAGACGCCGCTCAGCCACGAGGAGGTCATCGAGGCCGGCCAGGCGGCGGGCCCGCGCATCTCCCGGCTCCTGGCCCAGATCGTCACCCGGATCGCAGAGGACTGACATGACCCGCGTCGCGAGCGCCTTCACCTCCGGATTCGACGCGGACATCGTCCGTGCCTGGATCCAGGACGACCCGGACCCCACCACCCGCGCAGAGTTGAGTGAGCTGCTGGAGACGGCACTGGCAGAGTCCGGCGATGCGGCCTCGGAGGCGCTCGGGGAGCTGTCGCACCGGTTCCAGGGCCTTTTGGAGTTCGGCACCGCCGGTCTGCGCGGCGAGATCGCCGCCGGCCCCCACCGCATGAACCGCGCCGTCGTCATCCGCGCAGCGGCTGGGCTGTCCGCGTTCCTCGCGGAGCACACCCCGGACGACGAGCCGTTCACCGTCGTCATCGGCTGCGACGCCCGGTACGGGTCCGCGGACTTCGCCCGCGACACCGCCGCCGTCATCACCGCCGCGGGCGGGCGCGCTCTGCTGCTGCCGGCCAAGCTGCCCACCCCGGTGCTGGCCTTCGCCGTCCAGCACCTGCAGGCGGACGCCGGGGTCATGGTCACCGCCTCCCACAACCCTCCGCGTGACAACGGCTACAAGGTCTACCTGGGCCTGCGCCCGCTCACCGCCCTGGACGCGCAGACGGCCGCCCACGGTGCCGGCGCCCAGATCGTGCCGCCGGCGGACGCGCTCATCGCCGAACGGATCGCGGACGTCGAGTCCGTCGCCGCCGTCGCCCGCGCGGAATCCGGCTGGGAGTCGCTGGGGTCCGAGGTCGTGGCCGCCTATCTGGACTCGGTCGCCCGGATGGGTGCGCTGGCCGACCCGCGCGGCGCCCTGCGCATCGTCACGACCGCCCTGCACGGGGTGGGCGCAGCGACGCTGGCGCGCGCGCTGGAGACCGCCGGCTTCGCGGACGTCCGGCCCGTCGAGTCCCAGCGCGACCCTGACCCGGACTTCCCCACCGTCGCGTTCCCCAACCCGGAGGAGGCGGGCGCCCTCGACGAGTCCATCGCACTCGCCGACGACGTGCAGGCCGACCTCATCCTCGCGAACGACCCGGACGCCGACCGCATGTCCGCCGCGGTCCCCGCCCCGGACGGCTCCGGCTGGTACCAACTGTCCGGCGACGAGGTGGGGCTGCTGCTGGGCGAGGCCGTCGCCCAGGCGCTTGCCACGGGCGGAACCGCCGCCGAGGCCGTGGCCGGGGATGCGGCCGCGGCTGGTTCCGAGGCCGGGGCCGGTTCCAAGGCCGATGCCTCGTCGCAGGTGGGAGACTCGACCGCAGGCCCCTCCGCGGCCTCGGCGGGTCCGGTGTTCGCCAGCTCGATCGTGTCGTCCCGGGCGCTGGGTGCGCTGGCCGCGCGGCACGGGGTCGCGCACACGCCCACGCTCACGGGCTTCAAGTGGATCTCGCGCGTGCCGGGCATCGTCTACGGCTACGAGGAGGCGCTGGGCTACTGCGTCGCACCGGCGAGCGTCCGCGACAAGGACGGGATCAGCGCCGCGGTGCTGTTCGCGTCGTTCGCGTCGCGCCTGCGGGCGGCCGGCCGCACTCTGCCGGACGAGCTGGCGCGCATCCGTGCGGTCGACGGCGTGTTCCGCACGCAGCCGCTCACGTTCCGGCTGGAGGACACCTCCCTCATCGCCCGCGCGATGGCCACACTGCGAGCGCACCCGCCGCAGGAGCTGGGCGGTTCGCCGGTCACCCGCGTCGCGGACATGGCGGAGGGCTACGGGGGACTGGCGCCCACCGACGGGATCGTCCTCCTGACGGAGGCGGGCGACCGCGTCATCGTGCGCCCCTCCGGCACCGAGCCCAAGCTCAAGTGCTATCTCGAAGCCGTCGAAACGGTGGACGGGTCCGGGCCTGCGGATGAGTCCGGTGCTGCCGATCAGTCCGGGGCCTCAGGAGAGTCGGTGGCTGCAAGTGAGTCCGAGGCCGTCGCCGGCGAGGCGCGCACGGCGACCGGTGACGCGGACCCGCAGACTCTCGTGGGTCCCGCGTGGGATGCCGCCGGTGCCCGTCTGGCCGCGATCACCGCGGACCTGCGGGCGTTCTTCCGACTCTGACGGGAATCGAGCGCAGCCTCGGGGCTGAGCGTGAGACCTCAGCCGCGGAGGGTCATGACGAGGATCGAGACGCCCCAGAGGACGTTGACGACGATCGCCTGGGCCGCCAGGACGGACAGCAGGATCTCCTGGTCGCGGAACAGGAGCAGGCAGGCGAGGAACAGGACCATGCTGCCGATTCCGGCGGCGTAGCCCACCAGCGCGGAAGACCGCAGGAGGATCGCGCGATCCCGCTCGTCACCGGGCTCGAACGCGCTGGCCCGCCAGATGTCCGACACGCCCCGACCCCGCCGCGCCACGAGCGCCATCCCGTACTGCACGGCAGCGGCCACGAGGAACACGAGCCCGGTCAGCCACGTGTCGTAGATCCAGAACAGCACGCTCCCCGCCAAGAACATCAGGGTGAAGACGGCGTTGAACGGTGAGACGCGCAGCGCACTCAGTCCGGTGCTGCGCCGGCCCGCCGCGTCGCCGGAGGGCTGGGGATCACGAGTCGACATCGAAGACCTCCTCCACCGTCGTGCCGAAGAAGCGGGCCAGATGCACGGCCAGCTTGAGCGACGGATCGTAGCGGCCCTTCTCCAGGGCGTTGATCGTCTGCCGGGAGACCCCCACCTCGACGGCGAGCGCCTGCTGCGACAGGCCGCCCTCCATCCGCAGTTCACGGATCCGACTGTCCATGTGTCAAGCGTACTTGACAAGCCGCAGACATGTAAAGCACGCTTGTCTTGTCAAGCACACTTGACACCGTCGACTCCTCCGGGATGCAGGCGGACCGGACCACACGGCGCCACCGGACTCTCCAGCAGGCGACACCGTGGACCACGACCCGCACAACAGGAACGAGGACCTCTCATGGAATCCCTGCAGACCTTCGCCGACTCCTTTCCCGCCGCACTCCAGTGGTTCGCGATCATGCTCGTGGGAGCGATCCCCTTCGTCGAGAGCTACGGGGGCGCCGTCCTGGGCGTCGTGGTCGGCATCCCCGTCCCCATCGCGATCCTGGCCGCCGTCGTCGGGAACGTCATCGCGATGTCGCTGGCCGTCGTGATCGCCTCGTCGATCCGCGAGAAGGCCACCGCCCGCGCTGCGGCGAAGGCCGATGGCACCGCCGAAGGCTCCGGTGATGACGGGTCCTCCGGATCCGGCCGGGGCAAGGATCGCATCCGCCGGATCTTCGAGCGCTACGGCGTGCCCGGGGTCAGCATCCTGGGCCAGTGGGCGCTGCCCAGCCACGTGACCGCCCCCACGCTCGTGGGCTTCGGCGCCTCGCGCGGCAGCGTCCTCGTGTGGCAGACCGTGGGGATCCTCCTCTGGGGCATCACCTTCGGCGCACTCGCCGCCGCCGGCATCAACCTCGCGATGCG
>DHCMJ07802__coassemble_1257_pt1 | contig 16034 bp, 14 predicted proteins | sample DHCMJ07802__metabat2_high_PE_026 | metagenome-assembled genome bin DHCMJ07802 | reverse complement strand
AGAACCCGGACTGGGCGAAGTCCAGCAAGTACGAGCCGTGGCACTGGGAGTACGTGCCGGCTCGCAAGGACGTGCGCGGGGCCTGATCCCCACGGCGTGAGGATCATCACAGATCCCCCTCGAGCAGCAGCCCGATCCAGTGTGACTCGCCGCCCGGCCGGTGCTAGGCTGGGGAGTCGTCCGCCCGCGTAGCTCAGTGGATAGAGCGTCTGCCTCCGGAGCAGAAGGTCGTAGGTTCGAATCCTGTCGCGGGCACCCAGTGCGAAGGGCGGGACACCGTAGGACGGTGTCCCGCCCTTCGTCGTTCCCGCAGACCGCCGCACATGCCGGGATCCCCGATTGTCCGCAGGTTCGCCCCACGCACTATCCTGGGCGGGTGACTCCCGAAGAACTCAAGGACGCACTCGCGTCCGCACTCTCCGCGTACAGCTCGTCCACCGGCCGGGAGATCGCCGCGCCGGCCGCACTGGTGGTGGAGCGACCGAAGAACCGCGACCACGGCGACTGGTCGTCGAACATCGCGCTGCAGCTGGCGAAGCCCGCCGGGATGCCGCCGCGCGAGCTGGCCGAGGGCCTGGCCGTGCAGCTGCGGGACAACCCGGGGATCGAGCGCGTGGACGTCGCGGGACCGGGATTCCTCAACATCACCCTGTCCGCGGCCGCCGCGGGCGCTCTCGCGGCGGACATCGTCGCGGCGGGCACGGCGTACGGCCGCGGAGACTCGATGGCCGGTCGCACGATCAACATGGAGTTCGTGTCCGCCAACCCCACCGGACCCCTCCACCTTGGCCACACCCGCTGGGCGGCCCTCGGCGACGCGATCGCCCGCGTGCTCGCCGCCGCCGGCGCGGACGTCAGCAGCGAGTACTACATCAACGACGCCGGGTCGCAGATGAACGTGTTCGCGGACTCCGTCCTGGCCCGCATGAAGGACCAGGACGTGCCGGAGGGCGGCTACCCCGGGCAGTACGTCGTCGACATCGCCCAGGAGATCGCCGCAGAGATGCCGCAGCTGGCGGACTCGTGCGACGACTCCGTCCGCGACGAGGTGCGCTCGCGCGCCTACGCGCTGCAGCTGAAGGACATCCAGGACACGCTCGCGGAGTTCGACGTCCACTTCGACATCTGGTTCTCCGAGCAGTCGCTGCACGACTCCGGCGCGCTTCAGACCGCCGTCCAGCGACTGCGGGAGCAGGGGCACGTCTACGACGACAACGGCGCTGTCTGGCTGCGCACGACGGACTTCGGCGACGACAAGGACCGCGTCCTCATCCGCACGGACGGCGCGCCCACCTACTTCGCGGCGGACGCGGCGTACTACCTGGACAAGCGCGATCGCGGGTTCACGGAGAAGGTCTACCTGCTGGGTGCGGACCACCACGGCTATGTGGGTCGCCTCAAGGCGATCGCGGCGGCGGCCGGCGACGATCCGGACGTCAACATCGAGATCCTCATCGGACAGCTCATCAAGGTCAACGGGGCGAAGCTCTCGAAGCGCGCCGGCAACATCATCGAGCTGCGCGACCTGGTGCGCTGGCTGGGACGCGACGCCCTGCGCTACTCGCTGGCCCGCATCCCCGCGGACTCGCCGCTCACGCTGGACCCGGAGGTCCTGCGCAGCGCCAGCAACGACAACCCGGTCTACTACGTGCAGTACGCGCACGCCCGCTCACGGGGCGTCGAGCGCAACGCCCTGGCCGCCGGGGTCGACGCGGAGCTCTTCGACGCCGCGACGCTCGACCACCCCACCGAGGCCGCCCTCCTGGCCGGTCTGGCCGACTACCCGCGGGTCGTCGCGCAGGCCGCGCAGCTGCGCGAACCCCACCGCATCGCCCGCTACCTCGAGTCGCTGGCCGGGCTGTTCCACAAGTGGTACGACTCGTGCCGCGTGACGCCGCTGGGCGACGAGGAGCCGGGCGCCGTCCACGGATCGCGCCTCGTGCTGGACCGCGCGACCGCGCAGGTGCTGGCGAACGGCCTCGAACTGCTGGGCGTCAGCGCCCCCGACCGGATGTGACAGGAGCCTGAATGCCCGCCCATATCTCCGGCGTCCTCCACGCGGGGCCGTCACCCGTCTGGCTGCCCTACCCGGAAGCCGTCAACGACCTCATGCCCAGCCTGTGGCCGTCGAACGTCCGCAAGGACGACGACGGCGTGCTCACCGTCGCGGGTCACCGGGTGACGGATCTGGCCCGCACCCACGGCAGCCCCGTCTACGTCCTGGACGTCGAGGACCTGCGCTCCCGTGCGCGCGCCTTCGTCGACGCCTTCGCGACCGCGTTCGACCAGGTGGGCGCCGTCAGCCGCGCGTACTACGCCGGCAAGGCCCTGCTCACCACCGCGATCGCCCACTGGGTGGCCGCAGAGGGCATGGGCATCGACACGTGCTCCCTGGGTGAGCTCATGACCGCGAAGCGGGCAGGTGTCGACCCGTCCCTCGTCGGCCTGCACGGCAACAACAAGTCGGACGCGGAGATCGCGTTCGCCCTGGACTGGGGGATCGCACGCATCGTCGTCGACTCGCTCGAGGAGATCGACCGGGTCGAGGCGGCCGCCGCGCAGCGCGGGGTCCGCGCCCCCGTCATGATCCGCGTGACGGTGGGGGTCGAGGCGCACACGCACGACTTCATCGCGACGGCGCACGAGGACCAGAAGTTCGGCCTCTCGCTGCACTCGGGCGCGGCCCGGCAGGCGGCGGACCGCATCCTCGCCTCGGAGCACCTCGAACTGCTGGGCCTGCACAGCCACATCGGATCGCAGATCTTCGACCGCTCCGGCTTCGAGGTCGCCGCCCGGCGCATCGTCGCCCTGCGCGCCCAGATCCAGCGCGACCACGACGTCCGGCTGCCGGAGGTGGACCTGGGCGGCGGCTTCGGCATGCGCTACACCTCGCAGGACACCCCGCCGCCCATCACGGACATGGCCCAGCAGCTGGCGGAGATGGTCGCGAAGACGTGCGCGGAGGAGGGCTCGGACCTCCCGGCCGTCTCGTTCGAACCGGGCCGCTCGATCGTGGGCCCGTCCGTCTTCACGCTCTACTCCGTGGGCACGGTCAAGCCGGTGGAGACGGACACGGGCGTGCGCACGTATGTGTCCGTCGACGGCGGGATGAGCGACAACGTGCGGACCGCGCTCTACGATGCGGACTACTCGTGCACGCTCGCCTCGCGCGGGTCGACGGCGGATCCGCTGGTCGTCCGCGTCGTGGGCAGTCACTGCGAGAGCGGCGACATCATCGTCCGCGACGAGTACCTGCCCGCGGACGTGACGGCGGGGGACCTGCTCGCGGTGCCCGGCACCGGGGCCTACTGCCAGCCGCTGTCGTCCAACTACAACCTCACGCCGCGCCCCGGCGTGCTCGCCGTCCAGGCCCACCGCGTGGACTGGCTCATCACACCGGAGACGCTCGACGATCTGCTGGCCCGCGACGGCGGCCCGCTCGCCGAGGACTGAGAGGAGCATCATGCAGAAGCTCACCATCGCACTGCTGGGCGGGGGAGTCGTGGGATCGGAGGTCGCACGTGCGCTCCTCACCCAGTCGGACACGCTGGCCGCCCGGGTGGGCGCCCGCCTCGAGCTGTCCGGCGTCCTGGTCCGGGACGCGTCCCGGCCGCGGGACGGGATCCCGCAGGAGCTGCTGAGCACCGACCCCGAGGCCGTGGTCGCCGGTGCGGACATCGTCGTCGAACTCATGGGCGGGATCGAACCGGCCCGCACGCGGATCCTCTCCGCGCTGTCGTCCGGTGCCAGCGTGGTGACCGCGAACAAGGCGCTGCTGGCCCAGCACTTCCCGGAGCTGATCACCGCGGCGGACGACGCGGGCGTGCGGATCGAGTACGAGGCGGCGGTCGCGGGTGCGATCCCGATCGTGCGCCCCCTGTCCGTGTCGCTGGCCGGTGACCGCATCCAGCGCGTCATGGGCATCGTCAACGGGACGACGAACTACATCCTCGATCAGATGTCGAAGGAGGGCTGGGACTTCGACACCGCCCTCGCGACGGCACAGGAGCTGGGCTTCGCGGAGGCGGACCCCACCGCGGACATCGAGGGTCACGACGCCGCCGCGAAGGCCGCGATCATCGCTTCGCTGGCGTTCCAGGTGCCGGTGTCGCTGGACGACGTGCACGTCGAGGGCATCACGGGCGTGAGCGCGGACATGATCAGCACGGCCGCGGACCAGGGCTTCACGATCAAGTTGCTGGCGATCTGCGAGCGGGTGACGGGTCAGGACGGCGAGGAAGCCGTGTCCGCGCGCGTCTACCCGGCGCTCGTGCAGGACGACCATCCGCTGGCCTCCGTGTCCGGAGCCTTCAACGCAGTGTTCGTCGAGGCGGACGCCGCGGGCTCCCTCATGTTCTACGGCCAGGGCGCGGGCGGCGCGCCCACCTCGTCCGCCGTGCTGGGCGATATCGTGTCCGTGGCGCGCCGCAAGGTGCTGGGCGGGCGCGGGCAGATGCCCCAGCAGGTCCGTGAGTCCGGGTCGATCCTGCCGATCGCGCGGGTGACGACGCGGTACCAGTTGACGCTCGAGGTGTTCGACCGGCCCGGCGTCCTGCTGCGGGTCGCCGAGGTCGTGGCGACGGAGGGCGTGTCGATCGAGCTCGTCCAGCAGACGCGGCTGGAGGATACGGCTGCGGACGGGACGCCGCGCGCCAAGCTCGTCATCGCGACGCACTCCGCGCTGGAGTCGTCGCTGGCCGCGACCGTCGATTCGCTCGCCGCGCTCGAGGTCGTCGAATCCGTCAAGTCGGTGCTCCGCATCGAGGGTGCCTGAGGCGCCCACAACACCAGGGGGAAGCAGGAAGCATGGCAGCAGCACACCGCCACCAGTGGCGTGGAGTGGTCGAGGAGTACCGTGAACTGCTGGACGTGGGGGCGGACGTCCCCGCGGTGACGCTGGGGGAGGGTGGCACTCCGCTCATCCCCGCCCGGCAGCTGTCCGAGCGCGTGGGCGCCCGCGTCCACGTCAAGTACGAGGGCATGAATCCCACCGGGTCGTTCAAGGACCGCGGGATGACGATGGCGATGACGAAGGCCGCCGCCCGCGGCGCGCAGGCCGTCATCTGCGCCTCGACCGGCAACACCTCCGCGTCCGCCGCGGCCTACGCGACGAAGGCGGGGCTCACCTCCGCCGTCCTCGTCCCCGCCGGCAAGATCGCGATGGGCAAGATGAGCCAGGCCGTGGCGCACGGCGCGCAGCTGCTGGAGGTCGACGGCAACTTCGACGACTGCCTCACCCTGTGCCGCAAGCTGTCGGAGGCCTACCCCGTCGACCTCGTCAACTCCGTGAACCCGGACCGGATCGAGGGCCAGAAGACCGCGGCGTTCGAGATCGTCGACGCGCTGGGCGAGGCGCCGGACATCCACGTCCTGCCCGTGGGCAACGCCGGCAACATCACCGCGTACTGGAAGGGCTTCCAGGAGTACGCGCAGGCGGGGCTCGCGGCTTCGACACCGGAGATGTGGGGCTTCCAGGCGGCCGGTGCGGCACCGCTGGTGCTGGGCCACCCCGTCGACGAGCCGGAGACGATCGCGACCGCGATCCGGATCGGCAACCCCGCCTCCTGGGATCAGGCGATCGCCGCGCGCGACGACTCCGGCGGACGGATCGAGTCCGTCACGGATGAGGAGATCCTCGCCGCCCACCGGCTCCTGTCCTCGACGGAGGGCATCTTCGTCGAGCCCGGCTCCGCGGCCTCGGTCGCGGGTCTGCTCAAGGCGGCGGACGCCGGTCAGGTGCCCGCGGACGCCCTCATCAGCGTGACGGTGACCGGCCACGGTCTCAAGGATCCGCAGTGGGCGCTCAAGGCAGCCGACGGCAGCGCGGTGACCCCCACGCGCGTGCCGGTCGACGCGGTCAGCGCGGCGCGTGAGCTGGGGCTCGAGGACGCATGAGCGGAATGGTGATCCCGCAGGGGTTCTCCGTCGAGGTGACGGCCCCGGCGACGTCCGCGAACCTGGGCGCCGGATACGACTCGTTCGGCCTGGCGCTGGGATTCGCGGACACCGTGCGCGCCACGCTGAGCGACTCCGCCGTGTCGCACGATCAGCGTGCGACGATCACGGGCGAGGGCGCGGGCGACCTGCCGCGCAGCGGCGACCACCTCATCCTCCGCGTCGCCGAGCAGATCCTCGAGGCCCGCGGCGTGACCGGTGGCGACCGCCTCCTCCTCGAGTGCGACAACGCGATCCCGCAGTCGCGGGGGATGGGCTCCTCCGCGGCCGCGATCGTCGCGGGTCTGTCGATCGCGGACGCCGCGAGCGTGGCCGCCGGCCTGCCGGAGCCCACGGCGGCGGAGAAGCTCGCGTGGGCGACCCACTTCGAGGGCCACCCGGACAACGCCGCGCCCGCCCTGTTCGGGGGGATGACGGTCAGCTGGTACCCGGAGCGCGAGCGCGCCTCCTCGATCTCGCTGCCGGTCCACCCGGACGTGCGCGCGGCCGTCGTCATCCCGGACGAGCGCCTGGACACGGACATCGCCCGCGACCTGCTGCCGGACGTGGTCCCGCACGCCGAGGCCGCCGCGAACTCCGCGATCGCCGGCCTCTTCGTGCACGCCGTCTGCCACGACCCCTCCCTGCTGCTGGACGCGACCGTCGACCGGCTCCACCAGGAGTTCCGCCGCCCCGCGATGCTGGGCACGCTCCAGCGGATCGACGCGCTGCGCGCCGCGGGCCTGGCCGCCGTCGTGTCCGGGGCCGGTCCCACGGTCCTCGTGCTGGGCACGGGGGACGATCTGGCCGACCGCGTCACACAGGTGCTGGCGGGGGACTCCGCGCAGGTGCTGCCGTCCGCGATCGCGGAGAACGGCGCGACGACCCTGTCGCTGCGCCGCATGTCCGCGTGAGTGCGACCTCCTGACGGGACCGCGCGCAGACGCGACGCCGTCCGGCGGAGGGCCGGATTCGCGCGAGGCCCGCACGGGGATGTACAGTGGAGGTGTTCCGAATGCGGATCCGTTCAGGCCTCAGCGCCTCGGACCGGTCAGTCTCTTTCGTTCGGAGCATCTGTCGGACGCCCTCGACCCCACGGGTCTGCGTCCGTTCCCCACACGCACCGCAGGTGCGATCCATCGCCGTGCATCCCGCGCACCTCGCGCATCCTTCACGCACGGCCGAACGAGGGAGAAGGAAACCTTCGTGACTGAAACCACCGCGAACGACACTCATGCACGTTCGGGAAGTCTCACCGCACTCCGCCTGCCGCAGCTGCAGGAGATCGCTGCCGGACTGGGTATCAAGGGCTATCGCCGCCTGAGGAAGAGCGATCTCATCGAGGCCATCAAGAGTGCCGAGGGCTCGTCGCAGAGCACCGGCGGCGCGCAGGCTCCGACGTCGGAGCCCCAGGCCGCAGCCGCCCCGCAGGATGAGTCCCAGGCCCCGCGTCGGGGCTCGAACCACCGCAGCGTGCAGGACGACTCCTCCGCGGCGGAGCACACGAACGCCGCTCAGCAGCAGTCGGCCCCCCAGCAGTCCGATCAGCAGCAGTCCGATCCGAAGCAGTCGGGGCGGGGCGCGTCGGAGCAGAAGGCCGCCGGTCGGTCCTCGGATGCGGACCGGAAGGCAGAAGCCGAGGCCGCGGTCGCCGAGCTGCTGCAGGCCGCACCCGCCGCGTCGGAGAAGTCCGACGACTCCGGTGACGACGAGGGCGCCCCGCGCTCGCGCCGTCGTCGGGGCGACCGCTCGAACGGCTCCGCCGACGAGCAGGGCTCGTCGCAGGCCGACTCCTCGGACTCCTCCGACGGCGACGACTCGCGTCGCTCCGGCCGCGGTCGCGGCCGCGGCGACCGCAACGATCGCCAGGACCGCAATGATCGCCAGGACCGCGACAACAACGGCCGCGGCAACGGCGGTCGCGACAACAGCGGCCGCGACGGCCAGAACGACCGCGGTCAGCAGAACGACCGCGGCAACCGGAACGATCGCAACGATCGCAACGACAACCGCAACGACAACCGCGGCGGGGACGACCGTTCGGGCCGCGGCCGCGGACGCGACCGCCGCAGGCGCGGACGCGAGGACGACCAGGTCCAGGCGGGCGATGTGCTCATCCCCGTGGGCGGCATCCTGGACGTCCACGACAACTACGCGTTCCTGCGCACCTCCGGCTACCTGTCCGGACCCAACGACGTCTACGTCTCCGCGGGCCTCGTCAAGAAGAACGGCCTGCGCAAGGGCGACGCGATCACCGGCGCGATCCGCAAGGCCCGCGAGGGCGACCGCCAGAACCGCCGCGAGAAGTTCGACGCGCTGGTCCGCCTGGACTCCGTCAACGGCCTGACGGTCGAGGACGCGAAGCGCCGCGTCGAGTTCTCCAAGCTCACGCCGCTCTACCCGCAGGAGCGCCTGCGCCTCGAGTCGGCGGCGAAGAACCTCACGACACGCATCATCGATCTCGTCTCCCCGATCGGCAAGGGTCAGCGCGGCCTCATCGTCGCGCCGCCCAAGGCCGGCAAGACGACCGTCATGCAGCAGATCGCGAACTCGATCACGGAGAACAACCCCGAGGTCCACCTCATGGTCGTCCTGGTCGACGAGCGTCCTGAAGAGGTGACGGACATGCAGCGCGCCGTCAAGGGCGAGGTCATCGCCTCGACCTTCGACCGCCCGGCCGACGACCACACGACGATCGCGGAGCTCGCGATCGAGCGCGCCAAGCGCCTCGTGGAGATGGGTCAGGACGTCGTCGTGCTGCTCGACAACATCACGCGACTGGGCCGTGCGTACAACATCGCGCAGCCGGCCTCCGGACGCATCCTGTCCGGCGGTGTCGACGCGAACGCGCTCTATCCGCCCAAGAAGTTCTTCGGTGCGGCGCGCAACATCGAGGGCGGCGGCTCGCTCACCATCCTCGCGACCGCACTCGTCGAGACCGGCTCGAAGATGGACGAGGTCATCTTCGAGGAGTTCAAGGGCACCGGCAACATGGAGCTGCGCCTGTCGCGCCACCTGGCGGACAAGCGGATCTTCCCCGCCGTCGACGTCAACGGCTCCGGCACCCGTCGCGAGGAGAACCTCATGCGGCCGGAGGAGCGCAAGGTCATGTGGCAGCTGCGCCGGCTCCTGTCCGGTCTGGAGCAGCAGCAGGCGATCGAGCTCCTCCTGTCAAAGTTGAAGGAGACGACCTCCAACGCGGAGTTCCTGCTCCAGGTGCAGAAGACGACGCCGCTGCCCAAGTCGGCTTCGGACGACCACTGACGGACAGTGCACGGCACGCACGAGCCGAGGACGGCGGGGACACCCCGCCGTCCTCGGCTCGTGCGCGTCCACTGAGGAGCGGACGATGACCTCGGAGCAGTCGGATGCGGCGGCGCAGGAGCTGGACGCACTCGCCACGAGCGTGCGCTCCCTGCTGGACGAGCACGCACAGGTCGAGCAGGAGCTGGCGGACCCCCAGGTGCACAGCAGTCCGGGACGCGCGCGCACCCTCACGCGTCGGTACGCGGAGCTCGACCGCATCGCGCAGGTCTGGTCCCGTCTGCAGCGGATCGCCGACGACCTGGACGCCGCTCACGACATGGCGGAGGCCGACCCCTCGTTCCAGGAGGAGGCCGACGAGCTCGAGGCGACCCTGGGCGAGGAGCGGAGCGCCCTCCTCGTCGACCTGAGGGACCTCCTCGTCCCCTCGGACCCGGACGACGGCCGCGACGCGATCCTGGAGATCCGGGCGGGGGAGGGCGGCGACGAGTCAGCCCTCTTCGCCGGCGACCTCGCCCGGATGTACGAGCGGTGGGCCGCGTCCCGCGGCTGGACGACGGAGATCCTGGACGCCGCCCACACGGATCTGGGCGGAGTGCGCGAACTCACGCTGGCCCTCAAATCGTCCGCGGACGGCGTGTACGGGTGGACGAAGTTCGAGGGTGGGGTGCACCGGGTCCAGCGCGTTCCCGTCACGGAGTCGCAGGGTCGGATCCACACCTCCGCCGCCGGTGTCCTCGTCTTCCCGGAGGCGGACGCGCCGGACGAGGTCGACCTGCCGGACGGGGACCTGCGGATCGACGTCTACCGCTCCTCGGGCCCCGGCGGCCAGTCGGTCAACACAACGGACTCCGCCGTCCGCATCACGCATCTGCCCACGGGCATCACCGCCAGCTGCCAGAACGAGAAGTCGCAGCTGCAGAACAAGGAGGCGGCCCTGCGCATGCTGCGCGCCCGCATCCTGGCCGCCCGCGCGGAGGAGGCAGCCGCCGCGCAGTCGGAGCAGCGTCGGTCGCAGGTGCGCACCGTCGACCGCTCGGAGCGCGTGCGGACCTACAACTTCCCGGAGAACCGGGTGACCGACCACCGCACCGGGTACAAGGCGCACAACCTCGACCAGGTGCTGGACGGGCGGCTGGACGAGGTCGTCGAATCGCTGCGCGCCGCTCAGCGCGCGGAGCGCCTCGAGGACATCGGATGACGACCGTCCCCGGCGGAGTCCCGGACGGACCCGCGCAGGCGACGCCCGATCCTGCGACGCAGCCGTCGACGGATGCGCTGCTGCGCGAGGGGGAGCGCCTCCTGCACGCCGCCGGCGTCGACTCCCCTCCCGCGGACGCCCGTGCACTGCTCGCCCACGCGTGGGGGAGGGAGGACCACGAGGTGAGCCGGGCCCGCCTGCTGGGCGATCCTGTGTCGGCCGACGTCGCCACGGCGTACCGCGACCTGCTGGAGCATCGCGCGACCCGCACGCCCCTGCAGCACCTGACCGGTCGCGCCCACTTCCGCACCCTCACGCTGCCCGTGGGTCCCGGGGTCTTCGTCCCGCGACCGGAGACGGAGCTGCTCGTCGACCCCGTGCTCCACCACCTCGCCCGCGTGCGCCCCGCGGGGGGCGCGCGGGTGCTGGACCTGTGCACCGGCACGGGGGCGCTGGGACTGGCGGTCGCCGCGGAGGCGGCCGGGACCTCGGCGCTGGGGATCGAACGGGAACCGGACGCGCTCGCGTGGACGCACCGCAGCGCGACGGCGCACCGGCAGCCCCTGGACGGTGTCGGCTCGCGATTCACGGCGGTCGCGGGCGACGCGACGGATCCTGACGCGGTCGACGCGCTCGTCCGCACCCACCTGGACGGTGCGGTCGATGCAGTCGTGAGCAACCCGCCCTACGTCGTCGACGACGGCACCACCACCGCTCCCGAGGTCGTGGTCCACGACCCGGCCGCCGCCCTGTGGGGCGGGGGAGACGACGGGACCCGGATCCCGCGACTGGTCATCGCGAGCTCGGCACGGGTGCTGATCCCCGGGGGACTGCTGGTCCTCGAGCACGCGGACACGCAGGGCGCGGCTCTGCGCGAGGCGTGCACCGGCGCCGGGTTCACGGGAGTGACCACCCGCCCGGACTACACTGGACGAGATCGTTTCACCGTGGCCGTGCTGCGGCCCCACCACTGAGCGGAAGAGAGTCGCCCACGCATGGCACGGACCTTCGACATCCGGAATGAGCAGGTGCGCGAGCTGGTGCTCGCGGAGGCCGGCCGGGTGATCCGGGACGGGGGACTCCTCGTCGTGCCGACGGACACGGTGTACGGCATCGGCGCGGACGCCTTCAGCCCGGCCGCCGTGAACGCGCTGCTGGCGGCGAAGGGCCGCGGCCGGGACATGCCGCCGCCCGTGCTGGTCCACAGTCGCGACACCCTCCTGGCACTGGCCGCGAACGTCGACCAGCGCGTCATGGCGCTCGTGGGGGCGTTCTGGCCCGGCCCTCTCACGCTCATCTGCGAGGCGCAGCCCATGCTTGACTGGGACCTGGGGGACACCCACGGCACCGTCGCGCTGCGCATGCCGGACGATCCGGACACGCTGGCGCTGCTGGCGGAGACGGGTCCGCTCGCCGTCTCGAGCGCGAACACGCACGGGGCGCCGGCCGCCACGACAGCGGAGCAGGCGCAGGAGATGCTGGGCGACTCCGTGGCGATCTACCTGGACGGCGGCCCGCGCACCGGGCAGGGGTCCTCGACGATCGTCGACATGACGTCGCAGCCGCCGCGCATCCTCCGGGAGGGGCCGCTGGGACTCGACCGCCTGCGCGAGGAGCTGCCGGAACTTGTGGGTCCGGACGACCCCGCGGACGGCGGGTCGCAGGACGACTGACCCGTGCGCGCCTACCTCTTCATCCTCCTCGTCGCGGCGGTGATCGCGTACCTCGTCACCCCGATGGTGCGACGGGTGGCGGAACGCGGACTCATCTTCTCGCCGCTGCGCGAGCGCGATGTCCACTCCGTGCCCACGCCCCGCCTGGGCGGCGTCGCGATGTTCGCGGGGATCATGGGGGCGCTGGCGATCGCGTCGCAGACGCCGTTCCTCGACCGGGTGTTCGACGAGCCCGGGCCCATCATCGGCATCGCCGGTGCGGCGACGATGCTGTGCGTGCTGGGGGTCATCGACGACATCTGGGACCTCCACTGGACGACGAAGCTCGCGGGCCAGACCCTGGCGGCCGGGTTCATGGCGCTCAACGGGGTGAGCCTCCTGTCCATCCCGCTGGGCGGGGTCATCATCGGCTCACCCCGCATGTCGCTCATCCTCACGGTCCTCGTCGTGCTCGTGACGATCAACGCCGTCAACTTCGTCGACGGTCTGGACGGCCTCGCCGCAGGGGTCGTCTCGATCGGCGGGGCCGCGTTCTTCGCCTACAGCTACAGCCTGGCGGTCGATGCGACCCCGGACAGCTACGCGAACCTCGCCTCGCTCATCATCGCGGTGCTCGTGGGCGCGTGCGTGGGCTTCCTGCCGCACAACTTCAACCCGTCCCGCATCTTCATGGGGGACTCCGGCTCGATGCTCATCGGCCTGCTGCTGGCGGCCTCGACGATCCGGGTGACCGGTCAGGTCGACCCGGCGCTGCTGGCGGACGAGCGCGCGTTCGCCGCGTTCCTGCCCATCATCCTGCCGATCGCGGTCATGGCCCTGCCCCTGCTGGACCTGGGCCTGGCGGTCGTGCGGCGGATGATGGCCGGCAAGTCGCCGTTCTCCGCGGATGCGAAGCACCTGCACCACCGCATGCTGCGGCTGGGGCACTCGCACGCGCGCGCCGTGCTGCTCCTCTACCTGTGGACCGCGATCTTCGCGTTCGGGTCCGTCTCGTTCCTGCTCTTCCCGGCGGCACGCCTGCTGCCGGTGCTCGCGGGACTCGTCCTCGTGACGCTCGTCCTGACCTTCTACCCGCTGGGCCGACGCCTGGCCCGCAAGGAGACCCCATGACCCCGTCCTCCGGATCCGGCATCGGCCGCGCCGGCAGCGTCCGCTCGATCATGAAGTGGACGATCATCGCCGGCGCCCTCATCGCGATCGTCATCGGCACGATCGCCAGCTTCGTCGGCGGACTGGTCGCCGGTCTGCCCGGCGTGTGGGGCGCGCTCATCGGCTCCGTCACGGCCTTCGTCTTCTTCGCGATCACCGCCGTCGTCATGTACTTCACCGCGCACTCCAGCCCCGCCACGATGGCGGCCGGCGTCCTGGGCGGCTTCCTCGTCAAGATCGTGGGGTTCATGGGGGTGGGCATCGCACTGCGTGGCCGGGACTTCTACGACCCCTGGACGCTCTTCCTGACCCTGGCCGTCGCCGCGATCGCCTCTCTCATCGCGGACGTCGTCATCGTCCAGCGGTCCCGGCTGCCGCTGGTGGACGAACCCGACGAGCGCCGATCCTGAACCTCGGCGTCCCAGGGGGAGGGTGCGGGTGAGAGCAACACCACACATCACCATCGAGTGCGCGGGACGAACGGTTTTGTCGCATTCTCTACGCTTGGTAGAGTAGCGCGAGGATACGCTGGGAATACTCGGTCCGAAGGCTGAGCGGAGGCGCAGGTCGCAGCCTGCGCACTCGGAGTCCCAGCGCCACACAGACCATCGCGAGATCCAGATCGGACACGAGTCCGACGACCACGCCCGATCTCAGTGCCGTCGCCGGTCGCCGCAGCAGCGGGGATCGCATAGCCGTCAGGAGTCCGCCCTGTTCACCAACGCCCTGTCTACGGTGTCGCTGCTCGCAGCTGGAGAGGGAGGGGGCTTCCACGCTCCCGGTCTCGAGGAGTTCTTCCCCCAGGTCTTCCTGTTCGAGGGGACCGGGTTCGACGTCAACCGGATCATCCTGGTCCGCATCCTCGCGACGCTCGTGCTGCTCCTGCTCCTGTGGCTGGCGCTGCGGAAGGCGACGGTCGTCCCGGGCCGGATCCAGTCGGTCGTCGAGCTGGCGTTCGACTTCGTCCGGAAGGACATCGCGTACGGGATGCTGGGTCGCAAGGACGGCGACCGCTTCTTCCCGCTCATCGCCTCGATCTTCTTCGGCGTCTTCGCCCTCAACATCACGGGCATCATCCCGTTCCTCAACATCTCCTCGAACGCGCTCATCGGCATGCCCCTGGTGCTGTCGCTGGTGGTCTACGTCGTCATGATCGCGGCGGGCATCCAGGCGAAGGGCGGGTTCGCGTACCTCAAGGGCGAGCTCTTCCCGGCCGGCGTGCCCAAGCCCATGTACATCCTCGTGACCCCCATCGAGATCGTGTCGACGTTCATCGCGCGTCCCGTCAGCCTCACGCTGCGACTCACGTTCAACATGCTGGTGGGTCACCTCCTGCTGGTCCTCTGCTTCGCGGCCACGCATTTCTTCTTCTTCGAGGCGGGCGGCGCCCTGGCGGGCTTCGGCGCCCTCACCCTCGTCGGCGGCCTCGCCTTCACGCTCTTCGAGATCCTCGTCGCCGTGCTGCAGGCCTACGTCTTCGCTCTGCTGACCGCCGCCTACATCCAGCTGAGCGTCGCCCAGGACCACTGAGTCCCGGACCACAATCTGTCATCCGCAAGACAGGGGCCAGCTGACCGGCCGGCCCTCAACCGAAAGGGAATACCCACGTGGACACCACCATCCTCGCCGAAGTGACCGGCAACCTGCAGACCGTCGGCTACGGCCTCTCGGCCATCGGCCCGGGTATCGGCATCGGCATCCTCGTCGGCAAGACCGTTGAGGGCATGGCGCGTCAGCCCGAGGTCGCAGGCCAGCTGCGTACCACCATGTTCCTCGGTATCGCCTTCGTCGAGCTCCTGGCCTTCCTGGGCATCGCCGCCGGCTTCATCTTCCCCGCAGCCTGATAGGGAGCGAGCCCTCACATGACCTCGATGACAGTTCTCGCAGCGGAGCCGGGCGGACACCCGCTCATCCCCGCTGTCTACGACATCGTCTGGTCGGCAGTCTGCTTCGCTCTCATCTTCCTGGTCTTCTGGAAGGTGCTCCTTCCGAAGTTCCGCACGGTCCTCGACGAGCGCTCCAGCGCCATCCAGGGCGGTATCGAGAAGGCGGAGAAGGTCCAGGCGGAGGCGGACGCCGCCCTCGCCGAGTACCAGAAGCAGCTCGCGGACGGACGTGCAGAAGCCGCCAGGCTCCGGGCTGAGGCCCAGGAGGAGGGCGCGCAGATCATCGCCTCGATGAAGCAGCAGGCCACGGAGGAATCCGAGCGGATCCTCGCGCAGGCCAAGGCGCAGATCGAGGCCGAGCGCCAGTCCGCGATGGTCTCGCTGCGATCGGAGGTGGGCGGTCTCGCGACCGACCTCGCCTCGCGCATCGTGGGTGAGTCGCTGGCCGACGACACCCGTTCGGCGAACGTCGTCGACCGCTTCATCGCCGATCTCGAGGCCCAGGCGCCCGCCGCCACGGCCTCCGCCACCAAGGAGTTCTGATGCTCCAGTCGAGCAGGATGTCCCTCCAGCAGGTGCTCGCGCACGTGGACCGCGCCGTCGCCGGCACGTCCGTCGATGAGGCGGTGGGCGAAGGCCTGCTGTCCATCGTCGGCGTGCTGGCGGACGACGTGTCGCTGCGGAAGGCGCTCGCGGACTCGTCCGTCGATCCGACGGCGAAGGGTGAGGTCCTCGACCGTCTCTTCGGCACCCGGGTCAACGGCGTCTCCGTGGAGATAGCCCGTTCCGCCGCCGGTCACCACTGGGCGCGCACGCAGGACTTCGTCACGGCCCTCGAGGTCGCCGGCGTCACCGCCGTGGCCGCCTCGGCCCAGGCGCAGAGCCGCCTGGGGCGCGTGGAGGAGGAGCTGTTCCGCTTCGCGCGGA
>DHCMJ07802__coassemble_1254_pt1 | contig 16062 bp, 10 predicted proteins | sample DHCMJ07802__metabat2_high_PE_026 | metagenome-assembled genome bin DHCMJ07802 | reverse complement strand
AGCGCCTGATCGTTGCACAGAGCGTCCAGCGTTTCGCCGTTCAGTAATCGCAGCAGCACACCATCACCCATCGGCGTGCCCGCGTGCTTCAGGTCGGGATGCCCGAGTGTGATCCGCAACAGCGCAGACCACGACCGGGGCGGCAGACCGAGCAGCATTGGGATCGTGCGGTCACGGCGCAGCACCTCGACCCCTCGCTGACGCGAGGAGAGATCGGCAAGCCGGTAGGCCACATGCTCGACGCACTCGGCAACGAGCGCAGCATCCCAACCCGCAGACTCGAACAGCGCGACCGTGGCAGACAGCAAAGCGGCCACTCGCGCCTCACGCTCGCTCTCGTCCGGGTCGTCGTCGCGGTGCGTGAAAGCGGGATGGTAGTCGGCCAGCCGCTCCCGCTCGGCGAACCGCACCGCATCATGGAACCCGGCCATCCGAGAGGCGTGGCGTACTTTGCTGGCAGAGGTCAGCATCCCAGCAGCGCGAGTCTCCGCGTGACAGGTGATCTGCACAGCACGCGTCACCACCGCCCAAGGGTTGCCCGCGTTACGCGTTGAAGGGGCGAGCATCACCTCGAACGCGGCGGACGCGACCGCCCAGGCATCCAGCCCGTGCTTACGTGCGAGTGGCCGGTACTTCGTGGCGGTGTAGCGCATGAGTTCGGCTGCTTCACGGTCACCCCGCCAAGCGCCCGGCCCGGAATCGTGTAGTCGAGTTAGTAGGGAACGTAGACCTTCTGGGCTCTCGTAACCGCCGCTGGTCGAGCCAGTCGTTCCCGCAGCATCGTGGGTAGCGGGTGAGGTGTGTTCGTCCACGGTGACGCCTCCCACAAGGGAGGTGCGCCATCAGCACCCAAAGCCGGTAGGTGCCCTGCATGCCGCACTGTGCCGGGCGCGGTCGGGGTCTCCGCTGTCCGCCGTTGGACGCGAAATATCAGCCTTCTTGTCAAGCCAGACGCTGGTTCAGGCTTTGATGCGATCCCGAGCTTTCCTGCTCATGGATCGACCTCTTCGGCAAGCATCGAATACCGTGCGGGAGGAGGAATCAGGTCAGAACGGTATCGCCGATCAAACGTGGCTTTGCGACCCTTCACTGAGCGTCGTCATAGTCGCTTCGAGGTGTTCAGTGTGGGGTGAGTGGACTGCAGATACTTCCCGGTGATTGAATCGCTTGCGGTGAGGAGGCCCTGTGGGGGTCCGTGGTAGACGACGGTGCCTCCTCGTTCTCCTGCGCCGGGGCCAATGTCGATGATGTAGTCAGCGTGCGCGACGACCCGTTGGTTGTGTTCGATGACGGTGATGGTGGCTCCCTCGTCCACGAGCCGGTCGAAGAGTCGGAGGAGTCTGTCGGTGTCGGAGCCGTGGAGTCCGGCGGTCGGTTCGTCGAACACGAGCCGCAATCTCGAGGGTTCGGGAGTGTCGCTGAGGTGTTTGGCGAGCAGGAGTCGCTGGCGTTCGCCTCCGGATAGTGTGTTCGTCGTTTGTCCGCTGCTGAGGTACCCCAGCCCGACGTCTTCCAGCCATCCCAGCGGTGTCGTGATGTCGCGGACAGACCTGAACAGGTCGAGGGACTGGGAGGCGTTCATTGCAAGGACGTCAGCAATCGAGTGTCCCTTGAACTGGGCGGAGAGCGCCTGAGGATTGAACCTGGTCCCGCCGCACGCCTCGCAGGGTGTGCTCACGTCATCGAGGAACGCGAGGTCGGTAGTGATTAAGCCTTTGCCCTTGCAGACCGGACACGCACCTTTTGCGTTGGGGCTGAACCACGACGGTGCCATATGGTTGGCGCGAGCGAACTCACGGCGGATGGGGTCGGCGATTCCCAGTACGGTGGCGGAGGTTGACCGGTTCCCGCCACGGAGTGGTTCTTGCCCGATGACGACAAACTGCGGGTGTTGAGCTGGGAGGATTTGGGCGGCGAGGGTGCTCTTCCCGGAACCCGCGACCCCGGTCACCACGGTGAGGACTTCGAGCGGGATCTCAACGGTGACATCCTGAAGGTTGTGGGCTGTGGCACGTTCGACGGTCACCCACTTCGTCGGTGTCCGAGGGTTGAGGTTGAGACGCACCTGCTCGTGCAGCATCCGACCGGTCGCCGTGTCGGTGGCGGCCAGTTCGTCGGGTGTCCCCTCGAACTGGATGTGACCGCCGTTCGTCCCTGCCCCGGGCCCCAGGTCGATGACGAGATCGGCCGCAGCGATCACCGCAGGGTGGTGTTCGACGACGAGGACGGTGTTGTGGGCATCACGAAGGTCTGCCAGGAGCGTGAGCAGCCGGTGAACGTCGTGTGGATGGAGGCCGACGCTGGGCTCATCGAAGATGTAGCAAACGTCGCTCAAGGCACTGCCGAGATGCCTGACGATCTTTACCCGCTGTGCCTCGCCGCCGGAAAGCGTCGTCGAGTGCCTGTCCAAGCTCAGGTATCCCAGCCCAACGGCGTCCAATGCTCTCAATCGTTCGCTGATCGCTGTGAGGACCGGATTCACGCGCGAATCATGAACACCGTGCACCAGGTCCCGTAGTTCGCTGACCGGGAGCGCGGACCAGTCAGCAATCGACCGGCCGTCTATGAGACTCGAGCGAGCGGCCTGGTTCAACCGGGCCCCGTGGCACTCGGGACAGGGCTGCCGAGTGACGATCCTCGCCAGCCCCGCTCGTTCTTCGTCGGTCAGCCGAGAGGGCGTCTTGCGCAGGTAGCTGTTGCGCAGCCTGGGAATCACTCCGTCGAAGTTGCTCGACTTCGGGTACTTCGGGTCAGGGGACGCCAGCGGCAGATCCTCCGCGTACAGGAGACTGTTGAGCACGTCGTCGGGCAACTCGGATAAGCGCGTCTCGGGGTCGGCAAGGCCGGAATGCACCATTCGAGACCACCGATAGGTGCCAGGTTCAAACGCCGGGAAACGAATCGCACCCTGATTCAAACTCAGCCGCATATCGAGCAACTGGTCGAGGTCGATATCGTCAACCGTTCCCAATCCCTCGCATCTCGGACACATCCCGGACGGGTCGTTGAACGAGTATGCCGGCGAGTAACCGGCGCAGGGCTCTCCGATACGAGAGAAGAGCATCCGCAGCAAGGGCGCGATGTCACTCGCGGTGCCAACGGTCGATCTCGCGTTGCCCGTGAACGGGCGCTGATCCACGACCGTCGTGAACATGAGACCGTCGATGCGATCGACATCAGCTCGTCCGCTGGACGGCAGACGGTTGCGGACAAACAGCGGGTACGACTCTGCTACCAAGCGGGTGGCTTCCGCGGCGATAGTGCCGAAAGCGAGAGACGACTTTCCCGACCCGGAGACGCCGGTGAAGGCGGTGATCTGGTGCTTCGGTACCCGCACAGACACCTCTTGGAGATTGTTGGTCCTCGCTTGCTCGACACTGATCCACGCAGCACGGTCCCCGCTCATCTTCGTCATGTCTCAACGCTACGATCAGTTGTGGACAGGTATTGACCGCAACCTGTTTGGCAGGAGGGCAAACATGAGGACGCCACGGGAGCGGATGCTGCGCTTACTCTCGTTGCTACAGAGCGGCCGCCAATGGACAGCGCCCGATCTGGCCACGGCGACCGAGAGCACACCCAGAACACTGCGACGCGACATCGAGTTCCTCCGAAACCTCGGGTATCCCGTCCAGAGCAGCCGTGGTCCCGGAGGTCACTACCAACTCGTAGCAGGCCGAGCACTCCCGCCACTCATGCTCGAAGACGACGAAGCAATTGCGGCAGTCCTGAGCCTGAAACTGGCAGCCAACGGAGCAACGGTCGGCGAGGAGACTATGACTTCTGCGGCACGAGCCGAAGCAAAAATCCACCGCATCTTGCCGCCCAAACTCAGGCGCACCGTCGACGCCCTCATCTCGACGACCGACATCTCCAGCACAGCCGGAACACTTCCTGAGTCAGGCACGGCGAAAACTGTCGCTGAGGCAATCACAGCCCACCGAATCCTGCGCTTCGACCATGCCAACACATCCCACACGACACAACGTGAGGTAGAACCGGCACGCCTAGTGCGGCTCCAACAACGCTGGTATCTCTTCTCCTGGGATCGCGCCCGTAGCGACTGGCGTACCTTCCGACTCGACCGGATGAGCAATCTACAGATCGGCGACGAGCACTTCCATCCACGCACGCTGCCTGCCAATGATCTCCCCGCATACCTCCGCACACACTTCCAAGGCGTCCCCGAACGCACGGTAGTTCTCGCCCTCCACGAAAGCGCAGAACACGCAGCCGACCGCCTCTACCGCATCGACGGCACCATCGAACCAATCAGCGAACAGGAATGCCGCTACACGGCCCACGTCGACTCATACGAATGGCTTGCGCTCTCCCTTACACTCACCGACATCGAGTTCACAATCGAATCACCGGACGACTTCCGCGCCTACCTCGCTCACCACGCAAACAGAATGCTCCGCGGAGCCCTCCCGCCAAGATAAGCCTCTTCGTCACGCAGCCCCACTGACACCAGTCCATGTGTCACCAGCCCATGTGTCACCAGTCCATGCACGTATGCCACGGCTGGGCCGTGGTGCGCACCTTCCTCATGAGGCGACTCATGAGGGAGGCCGAGATGAAGGGCGGGGTGATCCTGTTCCGCGGCACAGGTGCTGCCGCGCGCCGCTATGTCGAGGCCGACCGCTCCCGCGCGGACGAGTACTACCTCGGCGCGGACGACGCCGTGGCTGAGTACGCGGTGCTCGACTCTCACGGTGAGATCGCTTCCACTCGTTCGCTGACCGCTGAGGAGTATGAGGGGTGGGTGGACTGGACGGAACCTGTCACGGGCAAGTCGATGGGCACCCCACGCAATCCCGGCGAGAGGTCGAAGGGGTCGCCGTTGTTCGCAGAGATGACGATCAACGCCCCCAAGAGCCTTTCGGTCGCTGCCGCGCTCCACCCCGAAGTGTCGGCGGCGCTGGACGCGGCGCAGCAGGACGCGCTGGGAGAGATTCGACGCTGGCTTGGCCAGCACTCGGTGACAAGGGTCGGGCCGCGCGACCAACGGGAAGTGCTGTCTATCGAGCGGATGCAGGTCGTCGGCATCACTCACAAGACATCGCGGGCTGGTGATCCGCACCGGCATATCCATATGCAGATCGGTACTCGGGTGTTTGCGGCTGGGAAGTGGCGGGCGCTCGATACTGCGGCGTTGTTCAAGCAGCAGGGCGCGATCCGCGCTCTCGGCACCGCGGTCATCGCCGCGCACCCGCACCTCGCACAGACCCTCGCAAAGCACGGCCTGACGCTCGACCCAGTGTCCGGTGAGGTGGTGGAGTTGCAGCCATTCAACGGGGTGATGTCGAAGCGTTCGGCCCAGATCAGACGCAACCTTGACCGCCTCGAAACCGAATGGGAGCAGCAGCATCCCGGAGAGGGGCTCGGCCCGGTGATGACAGCGCGGCTGCAAGGCATCGCCTGGACACACGAACGGCCTGGAAAGAAGCCCGCTGACTTGAAGAATGAGCAGTGGTGGGTGCAGGAACTCGCCGACGCCGGATACGACCCCGCTGCGCGTCAACGCCGCACCGTGCAGCGTTCGGTGTTGTTGGATGATCTTGCGGTGCAGGAGGTTGCATCCCGTGCGCTGGATCGCTGCGCCGCTGCATCATCGGCATGGACGAGGCACACAGTGCAGGAGCACGTCACCCGCATCACCACCGAACACGGCGTACGAGCGACCCCCGCTGAGTTGCGCGAGTTCATCACGATGGCGACCGTGCTGGCGGTCTCGGATTGCTTCTCCGTGCTCCCACCGGATGCGGCGATGCCGGAGCATGTCGCGCACCTGACCAGCCTCACCGTGGTCGCCGCCGAAACCGCGCTCCGCGACCAACTCACTGCCAGCACACCGAAGCAAGAGCCCGCCCACCCGGAGGTGACCGAGGCCGCACGCGCGGCGGGGCTGGATGACGGGCAGGCGGTCGCTGCTGCTGCGGTTGCGTCGTCTGATCCGTTGGTGATCGTAGAGGGCGCTGCGGGGAGCGGGAAGACGACGATGCTGCGCACCGCCATCGACGTCTCCGCCGAGCACGGGCGGGGATCGCGGGTGGTTGCGCCGACGCTGCGCGCGGCGCAGGTCGCGCACGACGAACTCGGCATACCCGCCACGAGCGTTGCAGCACTCGTGCACGCGCACGGATGGAGATGGAACCGCGACGGCGTATGGACACGCCTCACTCGCGGCGACACCGACCCCGACACCGGGCGAACCTACACCGGCCCGCCGAAAGAGGCGCGGCTGTTGCGAGGTGAGCGGGTGATTGTGGACGAGGCCGGGATGCTCGACCAAGACACCGCCCACGCCCTCCTCACTGTGACCGCCGAGGCAGGCGCAACTATCGCGCTCGTCGGCGACCGCGCCCAGTTGCCCGCCGTCGGCCGGGGTAGTGTGCTCGACATGGCCGCCCAGATCAGAGGCCGCACCTACGATATGACTGAACTGCACCGGTTCGCTAACGCTGCATACGCGGCCCTCACGTTGACGATGCGCGACCGTGAGAACCCCGGCGACGTGTTCGACCGGCTCACCGCGATGGGGCTGGTGACGCTGCACCTGGACGAGGAGCAGGCCCGCGACCAAATCACGGAGCACGCTACCCAAGGTGATGCGATTACGGTCGCCTCGAACGACGAAGCCGCTGCCCTGAACGAGCGCATCCGCACAGGACGGGTCGAGCGTGGTGAGGTCGATGACACGATCACAGTGACTGGCAGCGATGAACTGCCTATCGGTCGGGGGGATCTGATCCAGACGCGGAAGAACGACACCGCGCTTGACGTGGCGAACCGGCAACAGTGGATCGTCCAGCACGTCACCGACGACGGTACCATGTACGCTCGCGAAACCGGCAGCGGGCGCAGAAACCCGCGCACCGTCGTCCTCCCGCCTGAGTACGTGAGCGAATACGCGCACCTGTCCTATGCCGCGACTGCGTATGGCGTCCAAGGCGCAACCGTCAACGTCTCACACACGATGCTCACAGCGGCGTCGAGCGCAGCAGGCGTCTACGTCGGTATGACACGAGGCCGCGAGCACAACCGGTTGCATGTCATTGCCGAGGATATGGCGGATGCGCGGGCGCAGTTCGTTGATGCGGTGAAGCGTGACCCCGCCGACCGCGGCCTCGACCATGCCACCGCACAGTCCGTCGAAGCAGTACGCGGCATCGTCAAAAACGGCCCGATCCGGCGCGTCACCGAAGAACTCGTCCGACTCGACAGGGAGGCCCAGCGTGCCGAACGAGCGGCTGAGCGGTGGGAGCAGACCGCGAACAGGCTCGACGCCCAACTAGCCGCACACACGGTCGAGAAGGAGAAGGACGCCGCTGTGCTTCGTCAGGCCGAGGAAGAAGCGGCGCGGGTGCGTGCCGAGGTCACCGCGCCTCTCGCGGAGCAAGCCGAACGCGACGGCGAGGCATACCTTGCCAGCGTCGAGGAAGAGAGGACGGCGAGCGCGCGCCTCGCCACTGTTGGGCGGTTCGGGCGACGCAAGGCTCGCGACGAGCACCGTGCTGTGAGCGACCAAGCAGCAACCATCCGAACACATCTTCGCGATGCGTGGGAGGCTGAACCGCCACGAACCCCCAGCGCACTACCCGATTGGGCTGCACAGGTCGCAGAACGGCGAGCAGAAGCCGATCCCCGCGTAAGCGAAGCCGCCCAAGCTGTAAAGGCTGCGCGCACCGAACGAACCGCGACCGGTGAACGTCACCGCAACGAGCGCCTGGCGCTCTTGGCCCACGAGTACGGGCCTGAGAACGCTCGCGCACACCAGTACGGGATGCACGCCCTCAACCCACACCGTAACGCCCGCGACGCCCGCGCACGCGCAGCCATGCTTCGTACCGAGAGTGAGAAACTCCGCAGCCTCCCGGTGAACGATGCCGCCAAACTCATCGAGAGCAAACGCGTCGAGCGAGCGCGCGCGCAGCAACAAGCCGAACAGCGTCAACGGCGGATCTCTTCGCCCGAACCATCCTCGCGTCAAGGCCCAGATTCGCCGCGTGAGCGCGGAATCGGGTTCTGACCCTTCACCTCCTAAGACTTGGACGTAGCCTGCGTCCATTCAGAAGAACAGGGGTGGATGGCTAACTAGTCGTGAGCTTGGACGGCTGCGGTGAGTCGGCGGGCGAACTGGGTGATGTCGGTTGCCATGTCGGGTGGGGCTTCGATTCGGAAGTTCGAGTCGAGGTAGCTCAGTGCTGGCAGGACTCGTTGCCACGAGTCGAGTGCGAGTAAGGCCTCGGTGCGGGTGTGGTTCACCGAGCTCAGTCGGGCATCTTCGTGCCGGAGGGCGTCAGCGACGGCGGCTATTGGGGCGTCGATGGTGATGCGCACCCTGTGGAAGGTCTCGCCGAGCCCGGATCGCAGGTATGCCACAGCACTGTCGGCAGGGAGCGGCCTTGGCTCGTACCGCGTTCCCGTGCTGTGGAACTCGCTGATACGGTCGGTGCGGAAGATACGCCAGTCCTCGCGATCAAGATCCCACCCCAGCAGGTACCAGCGCAGTTCGATATAGACCTGGCGGTGCGGTTCCACTCGGCGCCTGCTGACGTACTCGCGCGCATCCACATAGCCGAACGTGACGATCTCTTGAGCGGCGACGGCATCCCCGATACTTCCGAGTGCCACCGCGTGAACGCTCGGCGCGATGCGCCGTTCCGCTTCGACACTCATGCGCAGGGTCAAGGCTCTGCGTCGTAGTCGTGCCGGTAAGAGTGCATCGATCTTTCCATACGCACGACTGGCGGCGTCGCCGAGAGTTCCTGGCTGCGCAGGAGCGTTCGTGGCGAGGGTGGCCAAGCTGATTACTGCAGCAATAGTCTCCTCGTCATCGAGCACGAGCGGAGGCACCCGCTGCCCTGCGGCGAGTTGGTAGTGACCTCCTGGACCTGGCCGCGTAGTCACTGGGTACCCATATCCTCGTAGCCGCTCGACGTCTCGCCGTAGCGTCCTAGGGCTCACCTCCAGGCGTGCCGATAGTTCCTCCCCGGTGAACGCCTGCCCGCTCTGCAATGTGGCGAGCAGGCGCAGCATTCTCTCAGTGACATCGGCCATGACATCATCCTAAAGATGCGGTCAGAATCAGACCACATCTCCTGTTAGCGTCGAAGTGAACCGACGTAAGGAGTGGAGACATGACGATAGGGGTAATGACGCCGAACGGACACGTTGGGGCGCATGTCCTCCGTCTGCTCGTGCAGGCGGGAGAACGCCCGCGGGCGTTGGTTCGCAACCCGAACAAGCTGGATCAGAGCATCGCGGACTACGTCGATATTGCTATGTTGGACGCCTGGAACGAACCTACTGTTGTCGAGGCGACCCGAGGGCTCGAAGCGGTGTACTGGGTCAGCCCGACCGCGACGGACAGCGACCCGCTCGCAGCGCACTCCCTCGCCGCACGCAACATCCGCACCGCAATCGAGACCAATCGAATCGAGCGAGTGGTGTTCCAGTCCAGCGTAGGAGCCGAGAAGCGGCACGGTGTCGGAGAAATTGACGGCCTCGCCGCAACCGAGTTGGAGTTGGAAGCCAGCGGCGCTTCGGTCGCGCATTTGCGATGCGGGTATTTCTTCACGAACCTACTCATGGACATCGACTCGATCCGCGGAGGTGTCCTGAGCACAGCGATGGACATCGAGCGCCCGATCGCTTGGGTCGCTCCCGCCGACATCGCTACGGTCGCAGTAGGGCGCCTGCTCTCCCGAACGTGGAGTGGTCGCGAGGTTCAGGCAGTCCACGGCCCCGAAGACCTGTCGTTCACACAAGCCGCGGCGATCCTTTCGACCACGCTAGACGCGCCCGTGTCAGCGCTTCAGCTCAGCGACGATAACGTCCGATCCGCGCTCGGCGAATTCGGCCTGCCCGAGGCCCAGATCGAGGCAATCGTGATGATGGCCGCCGGGATCAGGGATGACTTCACTCCCGAGAATCCACGTACCTACGCGACGACGACGCCCACCACTCTTTCCAGTTGGGCAGCGGAATACCTCTCTTGAACCGATTCACGGATCGTCGTGCGGACTGGCCGTAGCGCAGATGGCGGCGCCTCACGCTGCTCCGCGGCGACATCACCCGTCGATCGCTCAGGCGAGCCGCGTCTTCAGGGACGCCTGCAAGATGACGCCGTTGGCTTACCTGACGAAGTTCCGTATCATCGAAATGGCGCGTCTACTACGCGAGACCGACCTCACTATCGCGGTCATCACCAGACGCCTCGGATGGAACAGCCCAGAGTCATCCGTAACTGCGTTTGCCTGCCATTACGGAGTCACCGTGCGTCTGTCGTCGCAGCGGTCCATCATTCGCTTCAGATCTCGGGCCGGGCGAAGGCGTCGCCCGCGACGCGAAAAGTGCTAACGGAAGTGCTAAGCAACCTGTAGGTCGGGGTATCGCGGTGGATTTATCCACAGGCCAGATGCTGTAGATCGTTGATTTCATGCGGCAGAACGCTAGGTTGAGATTCGTAGCGCGAGGGGGTCGAGCTCAGTTCAACTCCCACGCCGTTGACTGCGCTCAAGCTAGGCTGGTGCACGGCAAACCAAAAGGTTAAGACGTAGCTATGTTTGCTCCCCTACGGGTATCTTCCTCGACGTAGTGGGAGGCCAGTCTGAGTGAGCGGTCACCATGTCGGCTGGACACCGCTGCTGCCGGCTGCGCTATGCTGTCCCCCGATCCGCCTGGAGTCAGCTCGCGCACTGACGACTGATACCGTTGGAAAGTGCTTAACGTAACGTTCGACACTGTCTTGATCAATGGCAGCGTTGGCACGGGGAAGACAACCACTGCCGAGAGGCTCGGCGGCGAGTTGGAGCGGTGCGGTATTCCTGGCGCAGTCATCGATGTGGACTGGTTGCGCCGATCGTGGCCTGCGCCGCCTGGTGACCCTTTCGGGACCGCACTGGCGCTGGAGAACATGCAGGCAATCGCCTCGAACTTCCGGCGCGCGGGTGCCCGCGTGATTGTGGTCGCAACAGTTGTCGAGTCACTGGAAGAGTTGCGCCGCGCTTCTGGGGCGTTGGCCTCGAGAAGGCTGTTGCATGTGCGGCTGACAACGACACCCGATGCGGCGATCTCGCGTCTGACCAGGCGGCACGCGGACGATAAAGTGATCCTGCACTGGCATCTACAGCGTCACGCGGGGCTGGCAGGTATTCTCGACCGAGCTGGCTTCACTGATGAGTTGCGTATCGACACAACTGAAAAGCAAGCCATAGAGGTTGGGCGCGAGATCCTCACTACTATTGTCGAATGAGCGAAGCCGACGACCGGTTAGACGAATGGGAGGCACTCCAGCCGCCCATCGTCTGGTGCGCACCGGAGGGCTTGCTCACGGACGCTGCCGGATCCGGCACCTGTGGCATAACTCTCACGGTGCGCACGCGCCATGTGGGTCGTTTGTCCGGCGAGTGTTCACGTCGGCGTAATGCAACCGGGCTGAGAATTTAGTCGTCGGCGTCGGGAATGAGGATGGTGGCGAGGCTGATGCGACGTTGTGCGTCATCGCGTCGTTGGAGGTAGGGCGTGAGTACTTCCATGAACTCTGTTTGAAGTTTCTCAAGGTCTTGCGTGTCGAGGTAGAGCGGTGCACTTGCGAACCCGAGGAATCCGCGCAAGTCTGTGCGTCCGTCTTCGAGAACCTCTTCGAAATCATTTGAAAGGTCGCTGACGAACATTGCGAATGCCGACCGCAACTGCAGAGTGTCCATCGCCTGCATCTCCTCATGGCCGACGTGGGCCATGCGCTCCCCGAGTGCGAGCGTACGCTCGATGGCACCACGCACCTGTCGTTCGTCGACGACCGCCAAGATTTCGGCATCAAGCAGGGCCGCGACGTGCCGGTACAGCGTGGCCTGCTTCACTTCCGGCAGTGCTTTGCGGAGCTGAGCGGTGGTCATATTGCGGCGGCCGATTTGTTGAATGATCTTCATGCGAACAGGGTGGAGCACGAGGTCGGCGACCGGACGCTCTGCAACCATGGCTCTACCCCTAACCGTTATCACTGTGACAATGTTCTCATTGATGTACCACCCATTGAAGCAGAGGAGAGCGCGATGACGCAGGCGACCTATGGAATGGCTGGCGTTGACGTGCGCTTCCCTGGCTGGGAGTCCCTGATGGTCGGGCGAAGCTTCCTGCACGTTCCGTTAGCTGCGGTTCGGTCGGCTCGCGTTGAGCCTGGCTGGTCTTCAGAAGTACTCGGCATTCGTTCTGGTTTCGTCGTGTCCGGCTATCGCAAGCTCGGCACCTTCACTCACCCCTCGGGTGTCCGGCGACTGGTGTCGATGAAACGGGGCATGCCCCTCCTTCGCCTTCACACGGTTCGTGACGAGACCGGGTTCGACGAGATCCTCCTCAGCACCGATGACGCGGAGAGCATCGCGCACAACATTCAGGCAGGCGTCGCACGATGAGCCGTGCGCCGATTGAGATCCAGGGTCTTCGTAAGAGCTTCGGTGCTGTTGACGCAGTATCGGAGGCCACGTTCATAGCGGCGTCAGGCCGGGTCACGGGCTTCCTGGGCCCGAACGGTGCAGGGAAAACGACGACGCTACGCATACTGCTAGGGCTGACCCGACCGTCCAGAGGAACGGCACTTGTGCAGGGAAAGCGCTATCGAGATCACCCCCACCCGGCACGCATTGTCGGGGCGGTGGTGGATATTGCGGGCGCGCATCCGAGGATGACCGCCAGGCAGCACTTGCTCACTTACAGTGCGCTGTCCGGGCTTTCTCGGACACGAATCGAAGCGGTGCTCGAACAGGTGGGCGCGACCGCTTTCGCTGACCGTCGCATCGGCACGTTCTCGACCGGAATGCGCCAGCGGCTCTCGCTTGCGACGGCGCTTCTGGGCGACCCAGAGATCCTCGTGCTCGATGAACCCTCCAATGGCTTAGACCCGGGGGGTATCGTTTGGCTGAGAACGTTCCTCCAAGAGTTCGCGAGATCAGGGCGCACCGTCTTGTTGTCCAGCCACGTGCTCGGTGAGGTCGAGCACACCGTGGACGATGTCGTACTCATCGATAAGGGGCGGGTGAGGCGAGCCGCCTCTCTCACCGATATTCGCTCGTCAGGCGCATCCCTTGAGGACGTGTTCCTTCGCGCGACACAGGGAGGAGACCAATGATGAGTGTGATCCGCGGCGAGCTCATCAAACTGCTCACTCTTCGTCTCGCGCTCTGGACGATCCTCCTCGCAGCAGCCTGCGGCGCACTCCTGACAGGCACACTCGCATTCATTGGGCCGGAGAACGCGACCCCGCCAATGCCCGGGCTCGATACCCCAGATGGCGTCGCGATCGTTCTCGGGCTTCCCACGGTGCTGTTGTTCATCCCCGCGCTCATCGGCACCATCGCCATCACCTCCGAGTACCGGCACCGAACTATTGGCACCACGTTCCTCGCAGTGCCAAGGCGGGGGCAGGTGCTTGGTGCGAAACTCGTCGTCTACACCCTGCTCGGCCTAACATACGGGCTCGCCTCCTCGATCGCATCCGGTGCAGCACTCTTCGCAGGAGCAGCAGCACGAGGAGTGACGATTCCGGTGCCTGTTGGCGAGATCATCCTGCCGCTACTCCAACTCGCCCTCGCAGCGGCCGTGTACATGGTGTTAGGGGTAAGTATCGGAGCGCTCGCCCGCAACCAACTCATCGCCATCGGCATCGTGCTCGGATACTTCTACTTCATCGAGTTCGTACTCATGATGCTCCCCGGCGTGAACAAGCTATACCCCTTCATGCCAGGCGGAGCCACAGCCTCGCTGACGAGCTTCTCCTTCCTCACCGACACTCTCGCCGAGCAGACCTCACTCAGCCCGGCCTCGCTGGCGTCTCCTCTCATGGGAGCCGTGATACTGCTTGCTTACGCGGGAATCGCCGGGCTCCTCGCAATATTTGTGACGTTGAAACGCGACCTGAAATGACGAAAACACCGATCGAACTCTCAACGCTCTTAACGTCACGAACCTCTGAAATGTCGGTATCCTCCGAAGCCAAACGAGGTGCAAGTCGGCGAGCTCAATTCGCCACTCCGTCAGTGGAGCACTTCTAAACGCCCATAACCCATCAAAGGAGAATCATGCGAGCAACAGGAACCTTCACAGTGGAAGCATTCACTCCCATCGAGCCACCCTTGAACGCCGGACCCGAAACTGGCACACCGGTAGCCGTCGCGACAATGGAGAAGCGCTTCGCCGGAGACATCACTGGACGTTCGACGACGCTGTTCACCTACGCACTCGACCCAGCGAGCAATATCGGCGGATACGCTGCAATGGAATCTTTCGAGGGATCGCTTCACCACCGGTGGGGAACTTTCAACTTCACGCACTCAGCGACGACAGCAGGTGAAGATCGGAGCGCAGAATCCTTCGCCATCATCCCCTCCAGCGGCACCGGCGAACTGAGTGGAATCTCAGGCGACGGGGGGATCGCCGTCGACCCCGACGGAACCCACCGGCTCTGGTTCGATTACCACCTTCCCAAATGAACGCCAACCCTGCTCGCCGCACTGAGCGGCGAGACCGCTCGGCCGAGGGAGGTAGCGGGCCTCGACGGGTGAACGCACGGGAACCGGAGGCGCAAGTGATCGTGCTCAACGGCGGATCAAGTTCGGGAAAGACGTCTATCGCACGAGCACTGCAGGAATCCCTTCCCGGAACCTGGCTGACCTTTGGGGTGGATACGTTCATCGAAGCGTTACCCGGCCGGGGCGACAGCCTGAAGTCCGGAATCAGCTACGGCCCTGATGGCACTGTCGTGGTGACGGAGCAGTACAAACGGCTGGAACGCGCTTGGTACTCAGCACTGCATACGCTGGCGCACTCGGGTGCCAACATCATTCTTGACGAGGTGCTGCTTTCCGGAGGTGAGGGGCAACGGCGTCTACAGTCAGCATTTGATGGGGTGCCGATGCTGTGGGTAGGAGTGCGCTGCGATCCAGAAGTTGCCGCGGCCCGTGAATGTTCTCGCGGCGACCGCGTACCGGGCATGGCACGCTTACAAGCCTCGCGTGTTCATGACGGGGTCGTGTACGACATTGAGATCGATACCGCTGCACGATATCCCGAAGCCTGCGCACAGCTACTGGCCGATTTCGTGACCTCGAAACGTTACTCACCCGTCGAGACAGAGTGATCGGACTTGCCATCTTGTTTCGCACAGCAATGCATCCCTGATTCCTGTGGGAAAGAAACCAAACGGAGCGTCAAGTCAGAGCACGAGGACGTATTTCAGCAGCGCCGCACCCTCAGAGGAAACGTGATCTGCGTGATGGCCTTTCGGCCCGCAAGAATCACTAACCTGGTAGGTTTCGGCTCATGAATACTGCAACCTCGCCTTCTGATGCAGTTCCGCGATACAGAGAGGTATCCAAACCGCAAAACTTAAACCCCATGCGGAGATACGCGCGGATGGCCGGTGCGTTGATGTTAGTGACTTCCAACCACAAGGTTCGTGCGTTCAGTTCACGCCCGTAGTTAGCAGCGAGGCCAACCAGTTCCCGTCCCAGCCCTCTCCGACGATACTGAGGGGAGAGTTCCAAATCCGCTATCACGACTCGTCGATTCCACACCTCGAAAACCACGTCAATAAACCCGCAGGGGGTCCCGTGCGCGTTAACGGCAACAAATCGCGCTGACTCCTCGACATCCTCAACGTCGGTGTCTTCGCCAAGAGGAAACCTCTTGACGATCGGAGAGGAGACACTCTTCTCGTTGAGAGTAAACCCGTTGGCAGAAGGCCACACCTCGAAAATGGTGTCGGTGACGAAGGAACCATCAATGTCACCGAGCACCAAGTCATCACTCGGCAGGCCCCGACGAAATGTTACCCTGCCAGAGTCAAGGAAAACGTCTTTCTGCTGTTCACTCACCTGGCAATCGTAGCAAGGCACCCAGAGATGCAACCGCGGTCGACTCGTTGGCCGTGACCCTGGCGCTTCGGACAATCTCCTTATTGCCTTTGGAGCCGGACGGCTTCCTTCTGCGGATTCTGCGTACGCCGGGCATGGTCTACCAGGTCAGCGGGTCGAGTCGAAGGTAGAAGTCCAGGCGGTCGGG
>DHCMJ07802__coassemble_1216_pt1 | contig 16752 bp, 17 predicted proteins | sample DHCMJ07802__metabat2_high_PE_026 | metagenome-assembled genome bin DHCMJ07802 | reverse complement strand
CCGTTCCCGTCGCCGCACGCGCGGCGGCCGCGACGAGCAGAACAGCGCGCAGGACGGGTCCTCGAATGGCGCCCCGTCGACCGGCGGCGCCTCCGACAGCGCGGACTCGCACAGCTCCTCGTCGAACGGCACCGCCTCGAGTGGCGGCGAGGGACGTCCGCGTCGCCGGCGTCGTCGTCGCGGCGGCAGCGGGCGAGGCAACCAGGAGTCCGGAGCTCAGGCCTCGGCGGCCCCGTCGGGCGACGCCCGCGGCGCGGGCACCGCGGCGGAGTGATCACCCCGGTCACGCACGGCTGACAGCGCACGCAGCAACGTGACGACGGCGCCCGTCGGGATCCCTTCCGGAGATCCCGACGGGCGCCGTTCGCGTCCGGTCAGTCGATCCCGATCGGCTCCGCACCCGTCGTGCGGTCCAGCAGCGCGGCCAGCTGCGAGCGCTCCGTCGTGTGCTCGCCCAGGCGGTTGGGCTTGCCCGTCCCGTGGTAGTCGCTGGAGCCGGTCGTCAGCAGGTCGTGCCGTGCGGCCAGCACCCGCAGTCGCTCGCGGCCGGCCGGCGGGTTGTCGCGGTGGTCGATCTCCAGCCCGTCCAGGCCCGCCGCGATGATCGCGCGCATGCCCGCGTCCGGCACGACCCGGCCCCGCGCGGCGGCCAAGGGGTGTGCGAAGACCGCGGCTCCCCCGGCGTCGTGGATCATCCCGATCGCCTCGACGGGCGAGACGACCGGCAGCGCGACGTAGTAGGGACCGCTGCCGGCCAGCAGACGCACGAACGCCTCCGACCGGTCCTCGACGACCCCGGCGGCCACGAGCGCGTCCGCGATGTGCGGGCGCCCGATCGTCGCGTCCGGTCCCGCGATCCGCTGGACGTCCTCCCACGTGATGGGGAAGTCCTCCGCCAGCCGCTCGACCATGATGCGGCTGCGGGTGAGTCGGTCGTGACGCGCCTGCTCGACGGTGTGGGTGATCTCCGCCCCCACCGGGTCGTGCAGGTAGCAGAGGATGTGGACGCTGATCCCGTCCCAGCGGCAGGAGACCTCCATGCCGCGCACCAGTCCCACTCCGGCCCGCTGCGCGGCCTCGACCGCGTCCGGCCACCCGCGCGTCGTGTCGTGGTCTGTCAGGGCGATGACGTCCAGGTCCACGGCTGCGGCCTCGGCCACCAGCTCCGCAGGCGTCTGCGTCCCGTCGGAGAAGCGTGAGTGGGTGTGCAGGTCAGCGCGCATGACCCCATCGTAGAGCCCGCCGCCACCCCGGAGTCCGCTCGCCCGCCGTGGCTAGGATGGCGGCATGAGCTCCGATGCAGATGCCGACCTGTCCGACCGCGTCAACAACCGCTCCCACCGCCCCTCGTCGACGGCCTTCCGGGACTTCGTCGCCTCCGGCTGGGATCGCACGCCGCTCGCCAACGTTGCTCCGCTGCCGGCCGCCGCGTGGACGCCGGCCCGCCGTGCGGCCGTCTCCCGCCGCTTCCCCGGCGAGCGCGTCGTCGTGCCCGCCGGCCCCCTCAAGGTCCGCTCGAACGACACGGACTACCGCTTCCGCGCGCACTCCGCGTTCATCCACCTGACCGGGCTGGAGACGGAGTCGGAGCCGGACGCGCTGCTGGTCTTCGAACCGGAGACCGCCGCTGAGGCCGCCGCAGGCCCCGCTGCCGACTCGCCGGAGCCGGAGGGCCACTCCGTCACCCTGTGGTTCCGTCCGCGGGCGGGTGCGGACACGGAGGAGTTCTTCTCCGACGCCCGCTACGGCGAGTACTGGGTGGGCCCCCGCGACGACCTCGAGACGATGGGGGTGCGCACGGGGATCCGCACCGCGGACTCCTCGACCGCCATGGACGCGATCACGAAGGATCTGGGCTCCGTGTCCGTGCGCGTGGTCCGGGGCGCGGACCAGTCCGTCGAGCAGGCGATCGATGCGGCCCGCGCCCAGGTGGGTGCGGACCAGGACGCCTCGGTCGCCGGCGACGACGAGCTGGCCGAGTTCCTCTCCGAGCTGCGCCTCACCAAGGACGACCACGAGGTGGGCCAGCTGCGCCGGGCGATCGAGATCACCCGCGCGGGCTTCGACCGGGCGGTCGCCTCCCTGCAGGACGCCGTCGCGCACCCGCGCGGCGAACGCGTCATCGAGACGAGCTTCGAATCCGCCGCCCGCCTGGACGGCTACGGGGTGGGCTACGACACGATCGCCGCGGCCGGCGACCACGCGTGCACGCTGCACTGGATCCGCAACGACGGCACGGTCCGGCCCGGCGACCTCGTCCTCCTGGACGCGGGAGCGGAGGCGGACTCCCTCTACACGGCGGACATCACCCGCACCCTGCCCGTCGACGGCACCTTCACGCCGGTCCAGGCCCGCATCTACGACGCCGTGCTCGAGGCTGCGGACGCCGCGTTCGCGACAGCCGCCTCCCATGTGCACGGTCCCGTCCGCTTCCGCGACGTCCACGCCGCCGCGATGGAGGTCATCGCGCAGCGGCTGCACGACTTCGGCCTGCTGCCGGTGAGCGTCGAGGAGTCCCTGTCGGACGCCGGGCAGCAGCACCGCCGCTGGATGGTCCACGGGACCAGCCACCACCTGGGCCTCGACGTCCACGACTGCGCGCAGGCCCGCCGCGACATGTACCTGGACGGTCTGCTGGAGCCCGGCATGGTCTTCACGATCGAGCCCGGCCTCTACTTCAAGGCCGCGGATCAGCTGGTCCCGGAGGAGTTCCGCGGGATCGGTGTCCGCATCGAGGACGACGTCCTCGTGACCGAGGACGGGGTGGAGAACCTGTCCGCCGGGTTCCCCCGCACCCGCGCCGAGGTCGAGGCCTGGACCCAGCGCCTGGCACCGGGGAGGGCCGACTGATGGGGGCCACCTTTGCGGGCGGCGGCGGGCCGCCGTCCTCGGGACCTGCGGTGACGGCGGGGGTGGACCCGGCCCGGCCGGGACCGTACCGGGAGCCGTTCGGCCGGCTGGTGCCCGGCGGCTCCGTCGTGAGCGTGCCCGGTGTGCGGGTGGGTGCAGCCCAGGCGACCGCGGACGGCTGGCTGACCGGCACGACCGTCCTGCTGCCGCCTCACGGCACGGTCACGGGCGTCGACGTGGCTGGCGGCGGACCGGCCACCCATGAGACCGACGTCCTCACCCCCGGCACCCATTCCCCCGGTGCGGACGCGATCGTACTGACCGGCGGCAGCGCGTGGGGACTGTCCGCCGCGCTGGGCGTCCAGCAGGGCCTGGCCGCCGACGGGCGCGGGTTCCCCGCCCCGCAGCTGCCCGGAGCCTACGTCCCGATCGTGCCCGCGGCCGCCGTCTACGACCTGGGCCGCGGCGACGGGACGCTCCACCACCCCGGCCCGGAGCTGGGGCTCGCGGCCTACCGCAGCGCCCGGGAGGAGGGCGGCGACCGCGCCGGCGTCCTGGGCGGCAGAGCACCGGTGCGCGGCAGCGTGGGCGGCGGCACCGGGGCATTCACCGGTCGCGGGCTGCTGCGCGGAGGTCAGGGATCCGTGTGCCTGCGCACCCGCGGCGGGCACCTGGTCGCGGCCCTCGTCGTCGCGAACCCCATGGGCGATGTGCTGGCGCCCTCCGGCCGCCCCCACGCGGACAATGTGCTGGAACAGGTGGGACTCACGGTGCCGCCGGCGCCCGCGGACTGGATCGAGCAGGCCCTCGCCCTGGACGGGACGGCCCGCGACGCGGTCCTCTCGCCCCGGAACACGACGATCGCCGCGATCGTGACGGACGCGCGGCTGGACGCCGCCCAGGCGACCCGGGTGGCGCAGTCCGCGCAGGCCGGCCTGGCGCGCGCGATCCACCCCTCGCACACGCTCTACGACGGCGATGCCGTGTTCGCACTGGCGACCGGGGGTGCGCAGACCGACGTCCCCTCGCACGAGCTCGTGGCGATCAACGCGGCGGCGGCCGACGCGCTGTCGCTCGCGATCGTCGACGCGGTGGTCGCGGCGGAGGCACATCCGCGCGGTGCAGACGTGAGCGCGCAAGCCCCCCGACCTGCGGCGCTGCGCGAGGTCGCCCCGGATCTGGTGGAGAAGTGGGAGGCGCTGACCACCGCGTCCTGACCCGTACGATGGGGACCATGAGCGTCGCCACCGATCGGATCTTCATCGCGCGCCTGGCCGGGACCAACGTCCTCGATCCCCTGGGGGACCAGGTGGGCCGGGTGCGCGACGCCGTCATCGTGTACCGCAGCACGCTCAGACGCCAGCCCAAGGTCATCGGCTTCGTCGTCGAGGTGCCCGGTCGCCGGCGCGTGTTCGTCCCGATCGGCCGCGTCACGAGCATCGACGTGGGTGCCGTCATCACGACGGGCCTCGTGAACATGCGCCGCTTCGTCAAGCGGGCCTCGGAGACGCTCGTCATGGGCGACCTCCTGGATCAGCGACTGCTCGCGGGCCCGGACCGCTCCCCCGTCGTCATCGAGGACGTCGCGATCGAGCAGCAGCGCAACCGCGACTGGGAGGTCACCCGCCTGTTCGTGCGGCGGGTCAAAGAGCAGCGCACCCCGTTCGACGCGCTGCGCCGCCGCGGCGAGACGATGCAGATCGACTGGTCGGAGGCCGAGTTCCCGGCGGACTCCTCCACCCTCCAGCGGGCGACCCAGCTCATCGCCGCCTACCACGACACGAAGCCCGCGGACCTGGCGGACATGCTGCGCGAACTGGACCTCAAGCGCCGTCTCGAGGTCGTGCGCGAGCTGTCGGACGAGCGCTTGGCCGACGTGCTCGAGGAGCTGCCGGAGGACGACGCGATCGAGATCCTCGACGCGGTGGGCATCGAGCGGTCCGCGATCCTGCTGGAGACGATGCAGCCGGACGACGCGGCGGACCTCCTGGGCGAGCTGTCCGAGGACCGCGCGGAGCGACTCCTGCAGGCGATGGACGACGAGGAGGCGGAGGACGTCCGCACCCTGCTGTCCTACGACGAGGACACCGCCGGCGGTCTCATGACGACGGAGCCGGTCATCCTCTCACCGGAGACATCGATCGCCGAGGCCCTGGCCCACGTGCGCCGCTCCGAGTTGCCGGCCGCACTGGCCGCCGCCGTCTTCGTGTGCCGACAGCCGCTGGAGCCTCCCACCGGCAAGTACCTGGGGCTCGTCCACATCCAGGAGATGCTGCGTCACCCGCCGCACGAGTCCGTGGGCACCCTCCTGGACACGGAGGTCGAGCCGCTGTCGCCGGAGGCCCCCACCGGAGAGGTCGCGGCCCTGCTGGCGGCCTACAATCTGGTGTCCGTCCCGATCACGGACGAAGCGGACCGGCTGGTGGGCGTCGTGACGGTCGATGACGTACTGGACGCCCTGCTGCCGGACGACTGGCGCGAGCAGCGCGACGAACCACGGGAGGAGGCGGCCGATGGCCCGCTCTGACACACCGGGACTCGACACCCCCCGCAGCGCCCGCAGGCGCCTCCCCCAGGTGGGCATGCCCCCGGACTCGTTCGGACGGATCGCGGAAGGCATCGCCCGCTTCATGGGCACTCCCATGTTCCTCGTGTGGATGACGGTCATCTGCGCCGTGTGGCTCGCATGGAACACGCTGGCCCCGGTCCACCTGCAGTTCGATCCGCGCAGCCTCAACTTCACGCTGCTCACCCTCATCCTGTCGCTGCAGGCGTCCTACGCCGCTCCCCTGCTGCTGCTGGCGGACAACCGGTCCGCGGACCGCGACCGCGTCGAGTTCGAGGCCGACCGCCAGCGCGCGGAGCGCAACCTGGCGGACACGGAGTTCCTGGCCCGCGAGGTCGCCAGCCTGCGCGTGGCGATGCGCGAGGTCGCGACCCGCGACTTCATCCGCTCCGAGCTCAAGTCGCTGCTGGAGGAGATGGAGGAGGCGAAGGACGCCGAGGCCCACCGGACCCGCGAGGAGCAGGAGACTCCCGCCGCGGACCGGTCCGACGAAGAGGAGGAGAGGACCCGCGGATGACCGCCCCCCAGGAGCACGAGTCGTACGAACACGAGTCGCACGGGGTCGCCCCACAGGAGAGCACCCCGCAGCAGGACGCCGCACAGGAGAGCACCCCGCGACCGGAGCCCGGCAGTGCCGACGCCGCACTGTGGACGGAGCTGGACCGGGTCATCGACCCGGAGCTGCGACGTCCGATCACGGACCTGGGCATGGTCGAGTCCGCCGTCGTGGGCGACGACCGGATCGCCCGCGTGCGCGTCCTCCTCACGATCGCCGGCTGCCCCATGCGCCAGACGATCACAGACGACGTGCGGGAGGCAGGACTGCGGGTCCCGGGCGTCACCGACGTCGACCTGGACCTGGGGGTCATGACCCCGGAGCAGCGGAAGGCGCTGCGGGAGCGGCTGCGCGGCGACGGGCATGTGAACCCGTTCGTGCAGCCGGGGAACCTGACCCGGGTGCTGGCCGTGGCCTCGGGCAAGGGAGGGGTGGGCAAGTCCTCCGTGACGGCCAACCTGGCCGCCTCCCTGCAGGCGCGGGGCCTGAGCGTGGGCATCCTCGACGCGGACATCCACGGCTTCTCGATCCCGCCCATGCTGGGCGTGGGCGGGAAGCCCACGAAGCTCGAGGACATGATCCTCCCCCAGCCGGGCCACGGCGTGGCGGTCATGAGCATCGGGATGTTCGTCGATCCCGGCCAGGCCGTCGTGTGGCGCGGCCCCATGCTCCACCGGGCCATCGAGCAGTTCCTCACGGACGTGTTCTGGGGCGACCTGGACGTCCTGCTGCTGGATCTGCCGCCGGGCACGGGCGACGTCGCGATCTCCGTGGGGCAGCTGCTGCCGGACTCGGAGCTGCTCATCGTCACGACCCCGCAGCACGCGGCCGCGCAGGTCGCGGAGCGGGCCGGCGCGCTGGCCACGAGCACGAAGCAGCGGATCGCGGGCGTGATCGAGAACATGTCGTGGATGGTCATGCCGGACGGCAGCCACAACCCGATCTTCGGCGAGGGCGGCGGACGGCAGGTCGCGGAGAGGCTCTCCGACCGGCTGTCCGCGGCCGGCGGTCAGGCACACGTCCCGCTACTGGGGCAGATCCCCCTGGACCCGGTCATGCGGGCCGGTGCGGATGCGGGCGTCCCGGCCGTGCTGTCGCATCCGGACGAGCCGGGACCGGCCGCGCTGCGGACGATCGCGGACTCGCTGGTGCAGAGCCGTCAGTCGCTGGTGGGGCGGAACCTGGGGCTCAGTCCGCAGGAGTGAGCGAGGGTGCTCCCGCGATTGCAGAGAAACGGTCGCGTGGTTCCTGGCGTGCAGGCCCGGAGGTCAGGTGTCGTCAGGTCGCTTCGGGGTCGAAGGGCGCCGACCCGCCGTCCCGGCGCAGCAGCATCTGCGCGCGGTGGCGCTCCAGCGGGGTGAGACCCGGCAGGTCCTCGACGCTGGGCATCGCGGCCGCCGTCCCTCCGGCAGCAGCAGTCGCACCCGCTGCGGCACCACCGGTGGTGCCTGCCGTTCCGGTCGATCCGGCCGCGGACCCCGAGGCGGTGCCGGACGTCGTGGATCCCGAGGTCGTGGTGCCGGAGCGACGGCGCTCCTCGCGGATCGCGCGGTCCTCCTCCGCGAGGGCCTCGCGGACGATGCGACGCGGGTCGTACTGGCGCGGATCCAGGGACTTCCAGTCGTACTCGTCCAGGTCCGCCCCGAAGTCCTTCTTGACGGTCTCCTTCGCCCCTTCCGCCATCCGCCGGAAGCTGCGGACGAAGTCCCGGAGCTTCGCGGCGTACTCCGGCAGACGCTGGGGGCCGATGACGAAGAGGGCAACAATGATGAGGATGACGATCTCGAATCCATTGATGCCGAACATGGACTCGATCCTACCAATCGGGCCTGTGTCTCCCGGTCCCCACCACGGGCGCATGAGAGGATGCCGCGCATGGACGAATTGCAGGTGGAGCGCGTGCTGCGGGCCGTCGAGTCCATCCCCGCCGGCAGCGCCCTGCCCTACGGGCGGGTGGGCCGTGCGGCCGGCGCGTCCGCACGCTTCGTGGGGCGTGTCATGAGCGTCCACGGATCCGCCGTAGCCTGGTGGCGGGTGCCGAACGCCCGCGGGGATTTCCCTCCCCCGCTGCGAGCGCGCGCCCGGCCCCACCTGCGGGAGGAGGACACGCCCCTGCGGGAGGACGGCCGGATCGACCTGCGCCTCGCCGCACCCCACCCGGATGAGTACGTCCGGAGCGTCGACATCGCGCTCGCGGACCTGGAGGACATGGCCGCGGATCCGGAGGACACGCCAGCCGGTCAGGCGGACGCGTCGGCCGGTCCGGCGGACACGGCTGTCGGTCCGGAAGAACACGGACGCGGATCCGGAGGACGCGGGACCGCAGAGCACGGCCCGGGCCGCCGGCCGGGACTAGACTGACCGCACCGAGAGGAGTCACGCATGTCCCGCGATTGGGCCGCCAATGCGCGGATGGCTGAGCAGTACAACGGCACCGACGCCGTGGACGATGCCGCGCGTTCGATCGCGCAGGAGCACCGGCGCCGGCCGCTGCCGCCCACCTCCAGCGCGACGCTCACGTTCCTCACGTCCCTGCTCAACCCCGCCGCCGCGATCGAGGTGGGCACCGGCACGGGCGCGGGCACCCTGGCGCTGCTGCGCGGGATGAGCCGCTCGGGCATCCTCACGTCGATCGACACGGACGCGGAGGCGCAGGCGGTCGCCCGCGAGCTCATCGTCCACGCGGAACTGGCCGGTCACCGGGTGCGGATGATCACGGGACGGGCGGAAGACGTGCTGGCGCGACTGTCCGTGGCCGCCTACGACCTCGTCCACGTCGACGCGGGCCCCCTCCACGCACCGGCGGTCGTACCGCTGGCCCTCGAGCGGCTGGAGCCCGGTGGCGTCCTCATCCTCGATCAGGCGCTGCTGGGCGGCGCCGTCGCGGACCCGACGGTCCGCACGCCCCGCGTCCGCGCGCTACGGGAGCTGCTGCAGGGTCTGGCACGGCGAGGAGACCTCACCCGCCTGCTCCTGCCCATCGACGACGGGATGCTGGTGCTGCGGAAGCACTGACACCGCCGCAGACGACACCGGCCCCCGCACGCTCACGCGTACGGGGGCCGGGATGCGCCTGGGCCGTGGGGCTCAGCCCCCGAGCGCCTCTGCGAGGGTGTCGCGGAGCGCCGTCGCCTCATCCGGGCTGATCTCGATGACGAGACGTCCGCCTCCTTCGACGGGCAGCCGCAGCACCATGCTGCGGCCCTCCTTGGTCACCTCGAGAGGTCCATCGCCCGTGCGGGGCTTCTGTGCTGCCATGGGAGCATCCCTTCACATCGAAAAGCTGTCGTACACGATTATCCACCATCCGCACGGAATCCGCCTGTTCCGCCGTCATACGAGCGCGTCACGGCGGCAGATCGCCGGGTGGGGTGAAGTGCCACAGCCACCCCACCCAGACGACCTGGAGGATCGTGAAGGCACTCAGCACGAAGGTCCGGGCCGCCCACGACCGCGGGACCGCGAGCGCCAGGGCCAGCGGGAACAGGGGCAGCAGGAGTCGCAGCGTCGAGGTCTGCGGGGTGAAGAAGAGGAGCAGGTAGATCCCGTAGCCCCAGCAGAACTGCTGCATCGTCGACCCCATCGTCCGCCCGGCCGGCGACACGAGCAGCGCGATCATCCCGACCACCAGGACGAGGAGGCCCACGACGCTGAGCGGACCCAGCCACCGCTCCCCGGCGGTCACCCACTGCGTGAGGATGTGCGTCTCCCCGGTGTGCCACGCCGCCTCCGTGTCCGTGTACGCGGTGAGCGACCCGGTCCGGATCCACGCGTGGATCGGGTGAGCGAGCGCGGCGACGCAGGAGAGGACCCCCAGGGTCCACGACGTGACGACCTCGCGGAGCGGATACGGCTCCGCGTCCCTGCGGCGGAAGCGGCTGATGAGGTGGAGGAGGAGGAAGAACGCGACGGCCACGCCGATCGGCCGTGAGAGCGCCAGGAGGAACACGGGGCCGATCGCCCACAGGTACTGGCGGCGCACGATCAGCAGGAGCACCACCGCCTGCAGCAGCAGCGCCAGGGATTCCGCGTACGCGGTGCTGAGGATGGGCGAGGCCGGGAAGAAGAGGACGAGCGCCAGCCCCATGAGCGCCCGGCCGTGGGTCGTGACAGAGCGGAAGAGGACGAGGATCACGATCGCCGCCGCCGCGGCCATGACGGTCGAGAGGACGGGGGCGACCGTGTCGAAGTCCGCTCCGGTGAGGGAGGAGATGTCACGGACGATGAGGGGGTGCAGCGGGTAGAACGCCCACTGGTTCTGCGCGATCTCGCCGGTCTCGTAGACCGGCAGCGCTGACGGATAGCCCTCCTCCGCGATCCGCCGGTACCAGCCGCCGTCCCAGAAGTTGAGGAAGTCGTTGAGCGAGGTCCGCGTGCCGGTCGTCCACGGCGAATCCGGCTGTGTGCGCACGACCATCGCCATGATGCCCAGCGCCACGAGCCGGGACACGAAGTAGACCGCCAGCGCCTGCAGCCACACCGGCAGGGAGAGGACGGCGCGGGAGGCGCGGATCAGGTGCGTGCGGTCGAAGAGGCGCGGCAGCACGACCGGAGCGACCTCTCCCGGCGGCAGGGGCGCCTGCCGGCGGCCGGTGCGGGGCGGCTGCGTGGAGGCGGCCGCCGTCACGAGTCGGCGTGCGGGCCGGGTGCGGGGCTGGAGGTCGAGGAGCCTGAAGTCGACGGACTCGCAGTCGACGTTTTCGCAGTCGACGTGCTCGTGGTCGACTCTCCCGTGGTCGGCTGTCCCGTGGTCGACGGGCTCGATGCAGACGGACTCGGGGCCGCCTTCTCGAGCTCCGCGATGCGGGCCGTCAGGACGCTCATCGCCCGATCGACCTCTGCGGGGCGGTATCCCCACAGGACCGGGGTGAAGCGGATCGCCCGCAGGTCCGTCGCGCCGGCGTCCGCGGGTGCGCGGTCCACGCGCGGGAGGTCGGTCTCGTCCTGCTCCATCGCGCCGTCGAAGACGCCGCGGGAACCCGCGACCGCCACGACGAGGACGAAGACAGCTGCACACACTCCGAGGATGATCCACACCGGCATGGGTTCATCGTCTCACAGCGCGCGGTGCTCTCAGCGCAGGCCGCGCACGCTGCGCAGCGGCTCCGCCTCCCCGGTGATGGCCCCGATCATGCGGATCGTGTCGACGGTCTCCGCGACATCGTGCGCGCGGATGACGGACACGCCGTGCTCGACCGCGTACGCCGTCGCCGCCAGGGTCGCCGGCAGTCGGGCGGCCGGTGTCGTCGCATCGACGGACTCGCCGATGAAGTCCTTCCGGGAGATCGCCAGCAGCACCGGCATCCCCGCTCCGGCGAAGCGCGCGATGTTCCGCAGCAGCAGGAGCGACTGGCGGGTGTTCTTCCCGAAGTCCGGTGTGGGGTCCAGGAGGATCCGATCGGCGGGGATGCCCGCCTCCCGTGCGCGCTGGGCCAGGTCGAGGACGCCGGTCAGAGCGTGGTCCACCACGTGGTGCGGCAGCAGGCCGTAGCTGTTCCGGTGCGCGTCCGTCCGCGGGTCCAGTCCGCCGGTGTGCGAACAGACCAGGCCGGCCCCGGCCTCGGCGGCGACGCCCGGCAGATCCGGGTCCGCGCCCGCCCACGTGTCATTCACGATCCGGGCGCCCGCGGCGACGGCAGCGCGGGCGACCGGCGCGCGGTACGTGTCCGCGGAGATGACGAGGCCCGGCAGCTGTGCGTGGATCGCCGCGATGACGGGGCAGACGAGGTCGATCTCCTCCTCCACGCCCACGTGGGGGCCGCGGCCGGCGCGCACGCCGCCGATGTCGACGATCGCGGCACCCGCCTCCTGCGCGCGGGCTGCGGCGCGGACCGCGGAGTCCGCGGTGGGCTCGGAGACGTGGAAGGAATCGACGGACCGGTTGATGACCGCCATGACGACGGGTCGGCCCGCACGGGCCTCCACCGGCCCGATCCGCAGCGGCTCAGGCGGCCCTGCCGCCTGAGAGGTCATGCAGAGGCTCCCTGCGGCAGGCAGTCGCCCAGTGCGGCGAGCGCCTCGTCGGCCGTGTCGACGACCGTGAAGAGGTCGACGTCCGCGGGCGCGATGACCCCGCGCTCCACGAGCGTCGTGCGGATCCACTCGAGGAGCCCGCCCCAGAACGCGCTGCCCACGAGGACGATCGGGAACCGGGTGATCGTGCCCGTCTGGACGAGGGTGAGCGCCTCGAAGAGCTCGTCGAGGGTGCCGAAGCCGCCGGGCATGACGACGAAGCCCTGCGAGTACTTGACGAACATCGTCTTGCGGACGAAGAAGTAGCGGAACTCGATGCCCAGATTCACGTGCTCGTTGAGGCCGGCCTCGAACGGCAGCTCGATGCCCAGACCCACGGACGCGCCGTCGGCGGCGACCGCACCCCGGTTGCCGGCCTCCATGATGCCCGGTCCACCGCCGGTGATGACGGCCACGCCACGGGCGGCGATCCCCCGGGCGATCTCGACGGCCAGAGCGTGCTCGGCCGTCCCCTCCCCCAGCCGGGCGGAGCCGAACACCGCGACGGCCGGCCCCAGCTCCGCGAGCGTGCCGAATCCCTCGACGAACTCCGCCTGGATCCGCAGGACCCGCCACGGGTCCGAGTGCACCCAGTCCGTGCCGGTGTCGCGGTTGAGCAGCTTCTGATCCGACGTCCAGTCCGGGACCTGCGCCCCGCGCAGTGTGACGGCGCCCTTGATGCGGCTGTCCGGCCGCGCGTCCGGACTCATGCCGGGGTGCCCGCCGCTGCCGGCTGCAGGAAGGCGAGGAGGGCGCGGGTGGCGGCCACGACCTCGGCGGTGGGGACGTGCTCGTCCGCGCGGTGCGCGTACAGCGGGTCGCCGGGTCCGAAGTTGAGGGCGGGGATGCCCAGCGCACTGAAGCGGGCGACGTCCGTCCACCCCAGCTTGGGGGCGACCGTCCCGCCCACCGCGGCCGCGAACTGGGCGGCGATGGGGCGGTCGAGGCCCGGGCGGGCGCCCTCGGACAGATCGACGACGCGCAGCTCGTGGCCGGGGAAGAGGCCGCGCAGGTGCTCCTCCGCCTGCCGGCCCGTCGTCGAGGGGGCGAAGCGGTAGTTGACGAGGACGGTGCACTCATCCGGGACGACGTTGCCGGCCACTCCCCCGCTGATGCCCACGGCCGACAGGGACTCGCGGTAGTCGAGGCCGTCGACCGTGACCGTCTGCGGCTGATACTCCGCGAGCGTGCTGAGGATGGGAGCGGCGGCGTGGATCGCGTTGACGCCCATGAAGGCGCGGGCGGAGTGGGCGCGGACGCCGGTCGTCGTGACCTCGACGCGGATCGTGCCGTTGCAGCCGCCCTCGATGCCCGCGTTCGACGGCTCGCCCAGGATCGCGAGGTCCGCGGCCAGCAGCTCCGGGTGGTTCCGGGCCAGGCGGCCCAGCCCGTTGAGGGAGGCGTCGACCTCCTCGTGGTCGTAGAACACCCACGTGACGTCGCGGGCCGGTTCCCGCAGCGCGTGCGCGACCGCCAGCTGCATCGCCACGCCCGCCTTCATGTCGCAGGCGCCGCGCCCCCACACGACCTCACGACCGTCCACCATGCGGCGGCGGGAGGGCACGTTGTCCTCGATCGGGACCGTGTCGAGGTGCCCGGCGACGAGGACCCGCTCGTCCCGGCCCAGCTCCGTGCGCGCGATGAGCGCATCGCCGTCGCGCACGATCGTGAGCGCGGGCCCGTCGCCTGCGGAGATCGACCGGAGGACGGCCTCGACCGCGTCCGCGATGCGACGCTCGTCACCGGAGACGGAGGGCAGGTCGCACAGCCGGGCGGTCAGTTCGACGGGATCGTCGCAGGCGGCCAGCAGGCCCGCCGCGTCCTGGTCTGCGGAGGAGGGCGTGGAGGTCATGCCGCCAGCCTACCGGGGGCGTCAGGCCCGGTAGGCTGGGACGCATGACAGCACGATTCGCAGCAGGCGTGGGCCTGCGCACGACCCATGGCAGCGACGTCCTCTCCGTCTGGTACCCGGCGCCGGTCCTGGGCACCTCCGCCGAGGCCGCCCAGACCTCCGCGCAGAGCGCGCTCAGCACCGCGGACCTCGAGGCCCTGGCGGGCGCGGACGAGGCACGCGGGACCGCGACGGACGTCGTCACGACCGTCATCGACCTGGACGAGGCCCCGGCGGACGCCGCGGACGGCTACCTGCGCCTCCACGCGCTCTCCCACCGTCTCGTCACCCCCAACTCGATCAGCCTCGACGGCCTGTTCGGGAAGCTCACGAACGTCGTGTGGACGTCCTCGGGCGCGTGCGCGGTCGAGGGCTTCGACGTCGTGCGCGCGAAGCTGATGGCCCGCGACGGCCAGGTCGCCGTGTACGGAGTCGACAAGTTCCCGCGCATGACGGACTTCGTCGTCCCCTCCGGTGTGCGGATCGGCGACGCGGACCGCGTGCGCCTGGGCGCGCACCTGGCCCAGGGGACCGTCGTCATGCACGAGGGCTTCGTGAACTTCAACGCGGGCACCCTGGGCGCGGCGATGATCGAGGGGCGCATCTCGCAGGGGGTCGTCGTGGGCGACGGCACGGACGTGGGCGGCGGCGCCTCGATCATGGGCACCCTGTCCGGCGGCAACGCGCTGCGCATCACGGTGGGCGCGGGCACGCTGCTGGGCGCGAACTCCGGCATCGGCATCTCGCTGGGCGACAACTGCATCGTCGAGGCGGGCCTCTACGTGACCGCCGGGACCCCGGTGGCACTGGTCGAGGAGCGCGGACGCGTCGTCAAGGCGATCGAGCTGTCCGGCGCGGACGGTGTCCTGCTGCGCCGCAACGGCCGCACCGGCGGTGTCGAAGCGCTGGCGCGCACGGACCGCGGCATCGAGCTCAACCCCGACCTGCACTGAGCCCCGACCTGCACTGAGTCGGGTGAGGGGCAGGCACTCCTGTCGCTCCTGCGCTGAACGCTCCGCAGCTGCGTGAGAGGGTGGGTCCATGAGTACGGACCCGCCCTCTCACGCGTCTGAGTCCCGTCCTTCTGCGCCGCCTGCAGGTCCACCGGTGCCGCCACCTGCTCAGCAACCGCCGCAACCACCGCAGCCCGGCCCACCTGCGCAGCCTGCGTCGTCAGTGCCGCCCGCGTCGTCGGTGCCTCCCCGCGCCCTGGCCCCTGATCTGGCCCGGGGCTTCATGCTCCTCCTCATCGCGATCGCGAACGTCTCCTGGCATCTGTGGGGGCATCCCACGGGCCTCATGTCCGCGCATCCGACGGACGGAGGACCGGTGGACACCGCGCTGGCCGCCGTCTCGCTCGTCTTCATCGACGGGCGCATCTACCCGATGTTCGCGTTCCTCTTCGGCTACGGCATGGTCCAGTTCGCACGGTCCCGGGTGGCCCGCGGGTTCCCCGACCGCATCGTCGACCGGATGCTGCTGCGCCGGCACCTCTGGCTGCTGGTGTTCGGGTTCGTGCACGCGCTGCTGCTGTTCAACGGCGACATCCTGGGCGCGTACGGACTCGCGGGTCTGATCCTGGGCGCGGCGCTCTTCCGGCGCTCCGACAAGGCGTTGCGGATCACCTCGTGGGTGTTGGCCGGCGCCCTCCTCCTCTTCGCGCTGGGCGGCCTCGTCATCGGACTTCTCATGCTCCTCCTGCCCGCGGAAGTGCAGGAGGAGATCGCCCGGTCGACGGAGGCGAACGGATCGATCACGGACATGATCGCCGGGCAGTCGAACTACGCACTGGCTGCGCTGATCCGCGCGGGGATGTGGATCGGGTCGACGATCGGGACCGTCCTCATGCTCACGGTCCCGTTGGCCATGGTGCTGGGGTGGCTCGCAGCCCGGCGCGGCCTGCTGGACGATCCAGCCGCACACCGGCCCACGCTGGTGAGCATCGCCGTCTGGGGCATCGCGATCGGAGCGGTGGGCGGCCTGCCCAGCGCCCTCGCGTTCACGGGCGTCCTCCCCGTTCCGGCCATGAACAGCTGGATGCTCTCCGGCATCGACCAGCTCACAGGTGTGGCCGGTGGTGCGGGCTACGCCGCCGCTTTCGGCCTGCTCGCCCTGCGGATCGGCTCGCGGCCCGGTCGCATCTCCTCCGCCGTCGCCGGCGTGGGCCGCCGGTCGCTCAGCTTCTACCTGCTCCAGTCGGTGCTCTTCGCCCCGCTGCTGACGGCGTGGGGCTTCGGTCTGGGACAGCACGTGGGCACGGCGATCGCCTTCGCGATCGCGGTGGGCGCGTGGCTGCTGTCCGTGGTGCTGGCCGCCGTCATGGACGTGCGGAACACCCGCGGACCGGCGGAGCGGCTGTTGCGCCGCCTCACCTACGGACCCCACGACCCGGCACGGTGAGGGGTCCCCGCGGGGACGTGCTGGTGAGAGTCCGGACCAGCCACCTGTGATCTCTCTGCGTTGAGGTGTCCGTACACGCCCCATTCCGACTGAAATCGGGGCGTGTACGGACACCTCAACGAGTTGTGCGGCACCGTGCGTCCCCGCGGGGACGCGAAACGGCCCTGGACTCCCACTCAGGTGGGGTTCCAGGGCCGTTCGTGCGAGCAGTGCCTCAGCGCTGGTCGGTGGGCACGTAGGTGCGCGCGGCGGAACCGGTGTAGATCTGGCGCGGACGGCCGATCTTCGTCTCCGGGTCCTTCGCCGCCTCGCGCCACTGGGCGATCCAGCCGGGCAGGCGACCCACCGCGAACAGCACGGTGAACATGTTCGTGGGGAAGCCCAGCGCCTTGTAGATGAGACCGGTGTAGAAGTCGACGTTCGGATACAGCTTGCGCTCGACGAAGTAGTCGTCGGCCAGCGCGATCTCCTCGAGGC
>DHCMJ07802__coassemble_1212_pt1 | contig 16876 bp, 13 predicted proteins | sample DHCMJ07802__metabat2_high_PE_026 | metagenome-assembled genome bin DHCMJ07802 | reverse complement strand
CATCGCCCGCGTCATGGGACCCACACCGCCGGGGTTGGGCGTGAACGCGGAGGCCCGCTCGCGCGCCTCCAGGGCGATGTCGCCCACGACCTTCGACTTCCCGGTCTCCGGGTCCGTCTCACGGGAGACGCCCACGTCGACGAGGATCGCACCGTCCTTGACCATGTCCGCCGTCACCATGCCCGCCTGACCGGCTGCCGCCACGATGACGTCCGCCTGGGCGACGAGCGCGGGCAGGTCCTGCGTCCCGGTGTGCGTGAGCGTGACGGTCGCATTGACAGACTTCCGGGTCAGCAGCAGACCGATCGGTCGGCCCACGGTCACGCCGCGGCCCAGGACGACGACGTGCTTGCCGTTCAGGTCGATGTCGTACCGCGACAGGAGCTCGACGATGCCCGCGGGGGTGCAGGGCAGCGGCGTGTCGATGTCCTCCTTGACCCGCAGGACCAGGTTGCCCAGGTTCTGCGGGTGCAGTCCGTCCGCGTCCTTCGCGGGATCGATGAGGCTGAGGATCCGGTTCTCGTCGATGCCCTTCGGCAGCGGCAGCTGCACGATGTAGCCCGTGCACTCCGGATTCTCGTTGAGGCGGCGGACTGCGGCCTCGATCTCCTCCTGCGTCGCCGTCTCCGGCAGGTCCTCGCGGATCGATGCGATGCCGATCTCCGCGCAGTCCCGGTGCTTGCCCGCGACGTACCACTGCGAGCCCGGGTCCTCGCCCACCAGCAGGGTGCCCAGCCCCGCGGTCACTCCGCGGGAGGCGAGCGCCTCGACGCGCTGCGCCAGCTCGCTCTTGATCGTCGCGGCCGTCGCGGTGCCGCTGAGCTTGAGCGGACCGTCCGTCTGCGTCTCCGTGGTCGTCATGAGTACTGCACCAGGTCCTCGTAGAGCGGGAAGTCCTCCGCCAGCTTGTCCACGCGGGCGCGCAGCGCGTCGACGTCCGCACCGGGCTTGAGCGCCTGGGCGATGATGTCGGACACCTCCGTGAACTCCTCGTCGCCGAACCCGCGGGAGGCGAGCGCGGGCGTGCCGATGCGCAGACCGGAGGTCGTCATGGGCGGCAGCGGGTCGAACGGGACGGAGTTGCGGTTGACCGTGATGCCCACCTCGTGGAGGAGGTCCTCGCCCTGCTGACCGTTCAGCTGCGAGTTCCGCAGGTCCACCAGCACCAGGTGGACGTCCGTGCCGCCGGTCAGGACCTGGACGCCGGCGTCGACGACGTCCTGCTCCTGCAGGCGCTCGGCCAGGATGCTGGCACCGCGCAGCGTGCGCTCCTGCTTCTCCTTGAACTCCGCCTGCGCCGCGAGCTTGAACGCGACCGCCTTGGCCGCGACGACGTGCATGAGCGGGCCGCCCTGCTGGCCGGGGAACACCGCGGAGTTGATCTTCTTCGCGTTCGCCTCGTCCTTCGACAGGATGAAGCCGGAGCGGGGGCCGCCGATCGTCTTGTGGACCGTCGAGGACACGACGTCCGCCAGCGGGACGGGGTTGGGGTGCAGCCCTGCCGCGACGAGTCCTGCGAAGTGGGCCATGTCGACCCAGAGGGTCGCGCCCACCTCGTCCGCGATCGACCGGAACGCCTCGAAGTCCAGCTGACGGGGGTAGGCGGACCAGCCGGCGACGATGACGGTGGGCTGGGCCTCCAGCGCGCGCTGGCGGACGACGTCCATGTCGATCCGGTGCGTCTGGGGGTCGACCTCGTAGGACGAGATGTCGTAGAGGCGACCGGAGAAGTTGATCTTCATGCCGTGCGTCAGGTGGCCGCCGTGCGCCAGGTCCAGACCCAGCAGGCGGTCGCCCGCGCGCGCGAACGCGTGCATGACCGCGGCGTTCGCCTGGGCGCCGGAGTGGGGCTGCACGTTCGCGTACTGCGCGCCGAACAGCGTCTTCGCCCGCTCGATCGCCAGGTTCTCCGCCACGTCGACGAACTCGCAGCCACCGTAGTAGCGGCGACCCGGGTAGCCCTCCGCATACTTGTTGGTGAGGACCGAGCCCTGCGCCTCCAGGACGGCCTTCGGCACGAAGTTCTCCGAGGCGATCATCTCGAGAGTGCCGCGCTGACGGCTCAGCTCCTGATCGAGGACCTGCGCGATCTCTGGATCGACGGCTGCGAGACCTGCATTCATCGAGGACGGGACATCGGTCATCTGGGGTGCTCCTCACCTGGGAATGAGTCTGCCGCGGACGCGGTCCACGTCAGACTAACAGCGGTGCCCCGCCGCGGTCCCGTACGGTCCGCAGTCCGGTCGACGGCGGCGTCGACCGGACTGCGGTTCCGACTGCGGAGCGCGTCGCGGACACGGGGCCGATCAGCCGGCGTGCGCGTCCTCGGAGGGTGCCAGCGCCATCGCCGCACTCAGCATGAGCACGCCGCCCAGCAGTGTGATCGTCCACAGCGCCGCCGGGTCGATCGCCGCGGCGTTCTGCGCGAGCGTCAGCCCCGTGACCGGTGCGGCGTGGGCGAGGGCGGCCGGCCACACGCTGCCCTGACGGGCGGTGAGCGCGCTGAGGAAGAGGCTCAGCGGGATCAGTCCCGCGGTCGTCGCGGCCGCGTGGGCGAGCGACAGGTCGCCCTGCAGCACGTAGGTGAGGTGCAGCGGCACGTGGAACACCGCCCAGACGAGCGCGATGAGGAAGGACCTGCGCCAGAAGGTCCCGCCCAGCAGCTGCGGCAGGTGCGACCTCCACACGACCTCCTCGCCCAGTGTGCTGAGGGCCAGCACCGGGATGAGCGGGAGCATGAGCGTCAGCCCCAGGGCGACGTCGCCCCACGGCTGCACCGTCATGGCGCCCACCGTGTCGGACAGTGCGGCGGTCATGACCGCGACGACGAGGACGACCGCGATGCCGGCCAGACTCAGCAGGGCCGCCCGCGACCGCGAACCGCGCCCGCGGCCCAAGCCCCACGCGGGGACCAGCACGTCGCGCACGCCCCGCGGGCGGCGCAGCGCCGGCCACAGGACGACCAGGGACACGAGGGCGGGCAGCCACCGACCGGCTGCGACCGCCCATGTGGGGACGGAGACACCGGCGACCAGGAACGCGCCGCACACGGCGGTGAGGAGGAGCAGCGGTGCTCCCGCCAGCAGGAGGATGCTGCGCGAGGTCGCGGCCGGGTCGGACGTGGCATCCGCCGGGGCGGTGCCGGTCGTGCCAGCTATGCCGGCCGTGCCGACTGGAACGACCGGCGCGTCTTCAGGCGTGTGAGGGGTGTGGGAGTGGGCGGAGGAATCAGAGGAATCGGCGGGCGGACGGGCGGGCGAGGCGGGGGCTGCTGTCATGCTCCCCACAGTAGGAACGGACACGGGCGCCCCTCACTGGTGACGACCGCACTCCCCACGGGGGTTTTCCCCCGCTCTCACCCAGCCCGCACCCAGCTCCCGCCCATCCAGCCGACCCCGGCCTCGGGTCCAGGCACGTCCGCCTGGCGGCCTCAGTCCCAGCTGCGCCGATCGTCGATCGGCTCGTCCGGGTCCACGTGCGCGACGGGCCGGACCTCGGCCCGGAACCGCAGCGCGGACCGGATGTGCTCGGCGGCCGCGGCCACGACGGCGGCCTCGTCCGCACCCGGGGTGACCACGACCTCGGCGACGGCGGTGTCCCGATGATCCGCGCGGTCGAGGACGAAGCGCAGCCCGTCGATGCCCGGGATCTGTGCGGCCGCGGCCCGGACCTGGGCGGGATGCAGGAACATGCCGCGCACCTTGACCGCCTGCCCCGTTCGCCCCAGGACGCCCGCCAGGCGTCGGCCGCCGGACCCGTCCGGACCACCGGACCCGTCCGCACCGCCGCCCGGCACCCACGCGGACAGATCGCCGGTGCCGAAGCGGATGAGCGGTGCGGATTCCCGCAGGATCGTCACGACGACCTCGCCGGGGCCCGCGTCCAGCGGGGTGCCGTCCGCGATGTCGCACACCTCGACGGTGAGACCGGTGGCGGTCGCGAGCCCCGGACCGGTGCCGTCCTCGTAGGCGATGAGACCGGCCTCGGCGGTGCCGTAGGCCATCCGGACCCGCACTCCCCACGACTCGAGCTCCCGCCGCAGGCTGTCCGGCAGCGGCTCCGCCGTCACGAGTGCCCACTCGAGCGGCAGGGACTCCGCTGTCCCGCCGTCCGCCGCGTGCAGGTCCAGCAGCGCCTTGAGGTAGCTGGGCAGACCCACGTAGCCGCGGATCCCCAGGTCCCGGATCGCCTGCACCTGCAGCTGCTGGTTGCCGATCCCCGCCGGCAGGACCGTGCCGCCGGCGGCGATGACGCCCTCGTCGAACATCGCACCGGCCGGCGACAGGTGGTAGCCGAAGCAGTTGAGGACGATGTCGCCGGGGGTCAGGCCCGCCGCCTCGAGGGCCTCGCGCCAGCGCCACGGGTCCTCCCCCGCCGGCTGCGCCTCGTAGATGGGGCCCGGCGACTGGAACACCCGGCGGGGTGTCTCCCCGCCCAGGACGTGCGCCCGGGCCGCCACCATCTCGTCCTTGCTCTGCACCCGCACCGCGGTCAGTGCCCCGGCCTCCGTCACCGAGGCCGCCTCCAGTCCCGCGTCCGCCAGCCGCTGCCGCAGGGCCGGGTCCCGCTCCGCCGCCGCCTGCACGAGGCGGGAGACGTCCGTGTCCTGTCCTCCACTCATGGTGGTCTCCCCCTTCACAGCCAGCGCTTCCGGCGCCTGTAGTGCTTGACGTCCCGATAGCTGCGGGTGCCGGACTCGCCTCCGACGCCCAGGTAGAACTCCTTGACGTCCGGGTTGTCCGCCAGAGCCGCCGCGGAATCCTCGAGCATGATCCGGCCCTGCTCCATGATGTAGCCGTGGTGGGCCACGGACAGGGCGGTGCGGGCGTTCTGCTCGATCACCAGGACCGTGAGGCCGGTGTCCGCGTTGAGCCGGGAGATCGTCTCGAAGATCTCCTCGACCAGCAGCGGCGCCAGTCCCAGCGACGGCTCGTCCAGCATGAGCAGCTCCGGCTGCGACATGAGCGCCCGGCCGATCGCCAGCATCTGCTGCTCGCCGCCGGACAGGAAGCCCGCGGTGCGGCCGCGCATGTCCGCCAGCTTGGGGAAGAACTCGTACACGAAGTCCAACGTGGACGCGGAGTCCCGGGCCTTCGTGTAGCCCCCGGCCAGCAGATTGTCGCCCACCGTCAGGTGCGGGAAGACGTGCCGGCCCTCCATGCAGAGACTCAGCCCGCGCCTGACCCGCTGCGGCGCGTCCATCGTCGTGATGTCCTCGCCGTTGAAGGTGATGCGACCGCTGCTCACCTCGCCCTGCTCACTGGGCAGCAGGCCCGAGGCCGCCTTGAGCGTCGTCGACTTCCCGGCCCCGTTGGAGCCCAGGAGGGCAACGATCTGCCCCTTTGGGACCTCCAGCGAGAGGCCGCGCAGCACGAGGATGACCTCGTCGTAGATGACCTCGATGTTGTTGATCGACAGCAGCGCCGGCTGCGCGGGCGGCGGCCCGGCACCCGGTGCGGCCTCGGGTGCCGCGGTCACGGGTTCACCGCCTCCTCGAGGACGACCAGCTGACCGTCCTGCACCTCGTAGAGGCCGGTGGTCGTCGAGCCGCGGTGCGACTCCGGGGCGAACTCGACGGTGCCGTCGCCGATCACGCCGCCTGTGTCGATCGGACCCATCGTCTCGAGCGACTCGCGGATGGCGGCGCCGGTGAGGTCCTCTCCCTCCGTGAGCGTGTGGCGGATGCCCTCCGCCATGATGTGCATCGCGTACCAGCCCTGCACGTAGCTGACGGTGACGTCCGCCGGGTCGGTGCCCTGCTCCTCGAGGTAGGCCACGATGTCCTCGTGGCCGGGCCGCTCCGTGGACAGCGGGGCGATCGGCTGGACCATGATGTGTCCCTCCGCCGCATCCCCGGCCGCCGTCGCGAACATCTCGTTGCCGCACCAGTTGAGGCACACGATCGTCTGGTCCCCGCCCTGGGACTGCAGGTCGCGGGCCAGCTGCGCGGCCGGGCTCGCGACGTTCTGGACGATGATGTACTCCGCGTCCTCGACCTGGCTCAGCAGACCCGCGAAGTTCGTCGTGCCGCCCGGCATCGCGTGCGACGAGTAGTCGATCGCGAGGCCCTGCTCCTCGATCCACGCCTCGCCATCACCCACCGGGGACGTGCCGAACGGGGAGTCGTGGTGGAGGGCGGCGACGCCCACCTCCTCGCCGTCGGCCTGCTCCGCGATCCAGTTGAGCGCGGCACGCATCTGGTCCGAGTACGTCGCCGCGACGAGGAAGTTGTACGGCGACTCCTCCGCATCCGTGAGCTCCTCGGAGAAGGAGCCGGACATGAACGGCAGCTCGTCGTTCGCGACCCGGGTGCGCAGGGCCTCGGTGTCGCCCGTGCCCCAGCCCTGGATCGCGACGACCTCGTCGCTGACGTACCGGCGGTACAGCTCCTCCGCCTGCGGGACCTCGTAGGCGTAGTCGTTGGAGATCGCTTCGATCTCACGGCCCTCGATGCCCCCGTTCGCGTTCACGTGCTCGACGTAGGCGAGCATGCCTTCGTTGTACGGGGTGCCCACGTCGCCGGTGGCGCCGGACAGGTCCGCGATGACGCCGATCGGGATCGGCTCGTCCGAATCCGCGCTGGCGGCGCCTCCCCCACCGCACGCGGCGAGGGTCATGGCCGCGACGGCGGCGAGGGCGGCGAGGGAGAGATGGCGAGAGTGCTTCATTGCGGTCTCCTTGTGCGGGGAGGGACGGGTCCGCCCCTCCGGGGGTGGTGTGGGTCGGGACGTGGGGTCAATAGCGGAAGGGCCAGAAGCCGAACCAGTCCTTGATGCGCTGCCAGATCCGGTTGAGGCCGCGCGGCTCGAAGATGAGGAAGACGATGATCGTGAGGCCGAAGACCCCGTGCTCCACGGCCGGGAGCTGGTTCTTGATGATCGGCACCGCACCGCCCACCACGTCCGCGATGCTGCGGACGAAGACCGGGAGGAGGGTCATGAAGACCGCGCCGTAGACGGCGCCGGCGATCGATCCCAGACCGCCCACGATGATCATCGCGAGGTAGAGGATGGACACGTCGATCGTGAACTTCTCCCACGACAGGATCTCCGTGTAGTGGGCCAGGAGCGCGCCGGCCAGCCCCACGTACCCGTTCGACACGGCGAACGCGGTGAGCTTCGCACGGGTGAGGTTGACGCCCATCGCGGAGGCGGCGATGTCCTGATCGCGGACCGCCATGAAGGAGCGGCCCATGCCGGTGCGGAACAGGTTCGTCGCCGTGAGCGCGGCCAGCACCGTGATGACGAGCAGGATCAGGTACCACTGCTGCTCGAAGTTCGCCCGGTCCAGACGGAATCCGAAGACCTCCAGGCGGGCGACGTCCAGGAATCCCTGGCCCTCCGTGAGGAAGCCCCAGCGCCGCACGATGAAGAGGATCACCATCTGCGAGGCGAGCGTCGCGATCGCCAGGTAGAGGCCCTTGAGGCGCAACGCGGGCAGGCCCACGATGACGCCCACCGCCGCGGTCAGCAGCACCGCGCCCACGATCGACACGGGCGCCGGCATCCCCAGCCGGTCCGTGAGGATCGCGGAGGTGAATGCGCCCACCGCCAGGAAGCCACCCTGGCCCAGTGAGATCTGGCCCGTGTACCCCACGAGGATGTTGAGGCCGATCGCGCCGATCGCCGCGATCATCGCGGTGTTCGCCAGCGACAGCCAGTAGTTGTCGAGGAGGAGCGGGAGAACGAGGACGATGACGGCGAGGACCGCCATCCGGATGAACTGGGGGCGCGTGTGCCACAGTCGGAGCTCAGACCTGTAGCTCGTGTGGTGACGCCCGGTCTCCACTGCTGACATGGCTCAGACCCTTTCGATCCGCTTCTCGCCGAACACCCCGTAGGGGCGGACGAGGAGCACGAGGACGAGGACGATGTAGGGGACGATCTCCGCCAGGCCCGGGTCCATGTAGCCGGACACGAACTGGGTGACGAGGCCGATCGTGAGTCCGCCCACGATCGTGCCGGGCACGGAGTCCAGACCGCCCATGATGACGACGGGGAACACGAGCAGGCCGAAGTTCACGATGTTCATCTCCACCGTCGTGACGTCCGCCAGCGTCACGCCCGCGATGAGGGCGGACACCGCCGCCAGTGCCCACGACAGGGCGAACACGCGGCGGACGGAGATGCCCACCGTCATCGCGGCCTGCTGGTCGTCCGCCACCGCGCGCATCGCGACGCCGTGCCGGGACTTCTGGAAGAACCACGTGAGGAGGATGAGGACGACGGCGCAGATGACGATCGCCCACAGGCGGTTGACCGGGACGCTGCCGCCCAGGATGTCGACGGAGCCGCGCGGCAGGATGGGCGGCATGGACCGCGGGTTGGTGCCGAAGAACATCTGGACGATCGCGCTCAGCACGCTCGCCAGACCGATCGTCACCATGATGATCGAGATGTGGGCCTGTCCCACCATGGGTCTGAGGATGAAGCGCTCGACGACCACGCCCACGATGACGGCGACCAGCACGCCCACCAGCAGCGCCAGGACGATCGGCAGCTGCATGACGACGAACGCGGTGTAGAAGGAGTAGGCGCCGATCAGCAGGAACTCGCCCTGCGCGAAGTTGATGACGCCGGTGGCCTTGTAGATGAGGACGAAGCCCAGCGCGGCGAGCGCCAGGATCGCACCCTCGGACAGGCCGATGATGAGAAGGGTGACGAACGTGCTCATGCGCGACCACTCCAGACCTTGCGACGGGCTGAGCCCGCCGGCGGGGCGACATCGGTCAGGTCGATGTTGCGCAGCGGGATGCTGCGCTGGGCGACCGTGCCGTCCTGATACGTGATGCTCGAGGTGATGGTGACGCCGTCGCGGCCGCCCGCGAGCGCCTCGATGATGGGCGCGTACCTTTCGCCGACCACGTTCCGCCGGACCTTGCGCGTGCGCGTGATCTCGTCGTCGTCGGGGTCGAACTGCTTGTGCAGGAGCACGAACCGGCGCACCCGGATCCGCTCCATGAGGTCCTGGTTCGCCGTCGCGATGTCCGCGGCGACGAGGTCCTGGACCTCCGGCTTCGAGGCGAGGTCCGTGTAGGTCGTGAACGCGAGCCGCATGTGCTCCGCCCAGGCCCCCACGGTCGCGGGGTCGATCGTGATGATCGCGCACAGGGGGCTGTCCGCATCCGTCGCGTCCGCGCCCTCGAGGGTGGGACCGGAGAAGACGACGGCCTCCTCGACGTACGGGGAGAACTTCAGCTTGTTCTCGATGAAGGCGTGGGAGTACATCGTCCCGTCCTCCGCGAACACGACGTCCTTGAGCCGGTCGACGACGACCAGCTGCCCGGTGTCGTCGAGGTAGCCCGCGTCGCCCGTGCGCAGCCAGCCGTCCGGGGTGACGGTCTTCGCCGTCTCCTCGTCGTTGCGGTGGTACCCGCGGAACACGGCCGAGGACCGCAGCAGGATCTCCTGCCGGTCACCGAACCGCAGTTCCGTCGCCGGCAGCGGGACGCCCACGGAGTCGAACGAGATCTCCTCGTCGCGGTGGAGGACGGCGATGCCGCAGATCTCCGTCTGCCCGTAGATCTGCTTGAGGTTGACGCCGATCGCGTGGAAGAACCGGAACACGTCCGGGCCCAGCGGCGCACCGCCGGTGTAGCCCCGCTTGATCCGGGTGAGTCCCAGCTGCTCGCGGATGGGACGGGTCGCCACGAGGTCCGCGAGGACCCCCGCCGCCCGCAGGCCGGCACCGGGGCTGCGCCCCTCGTTGCGCGCGGCCGCGATGCGGTCCATGACGGAGTAGCCCCAGCCGAAGATCGCGCGCTTGACGGGGCCGGCCTCGTCGATCCGCACCTGCACCTCCGTCAGCAGGGACTCCCAGATGCGCGGGGGCGCGAACATGACGTCCGGTCCGATCTCGCGCAGGTCGGAGCGCTGCGTGGAGGAGTCCTCCGGGAACGACACCGTGAAGCCCGCGTGCAGACCGCTGGCCACGGCCAGCATCTGCTCGCCGATCCACGCGAACGGGAGGGTGGACACGTAGCGGAACTTCGGGGTGATCGGGTCGATCTCCGTGAGCCGCGCGGCCATCGAGAGGAGGTTCGCGTGCGACAGCTCCGCGAGCTTGGGCAGCGAGGTCGTGCCGGAGGTCGTGCAGATGACGGCCAGGTCGTCCGGGCCGCACGCCTCGATCTGCTCGTCCAGCCACGCGCCGCGGGTCTCGACCGCCGCCCGGCCCGTGTCCTCGACGGCGGTGAACTCGCTGAGCATCGGATGGTCGTACTGCTCCAGTCCGTGCGGGTCGTAGTACACGATGTGCTCGACGACCAGGCGCTCGTCCGCAGCCGGATCGATCGCCAGCAGCTTGTCGACCTGCTCCTGGTCCTCCGCGACGACGACGCGGGCCCGCGCGACCGCCAGCACGTGCGTGAGCTCCGTGCCGATCGAGGTGGGGTAGATGCCCACGACGGCGGCGCCCAGCGACTGCGCGGCGAGCTCCGCGATGAGCCACTCCGGCCGGTTGTCCCCCAGCACCGCGACGATGTCGCCGCGCGTGACGCCCATGTCCGCCAGGCCCAGTGCGAAGTCGCGGACCCGGTCCCGGTAGGTGGCCCACGTCGTGGGCATCCAGATCCCGTAGCGCTTCTCCTGCATCGCGACCGCATCCGGGGTCGCGGCGGCGTGCGCGCGCAGCATCTGCGGCATCGTGCGGGTGATGTCGTGTCCCGGCCGCTCGATCGCGACGGCGCCCGCCGGGTCCGTGCCCGGGGCCTGCGCGCTCACGACGCGGCCCCCGCACCCAGGTAGGCCTCGACGACCCGCGGGTTGTCCATGACCTCGCGCGGCGTCCCGTCGCCGATCACGCGACCGAAGTCCAGCACCGTCACCCGGTTCGAGATGTCCATGACGACGTTCATGTCGTGCTCGATGAGGACGATCGAGACGCCGGCCAGCTCGTGGACGTCCAGGACGTAGCGGGCCAGGTCCTCCTTCTCCTCCGCATTCATGCCGGCCATCGGCTCGTCCAGCAGGAGCAGGGACGGCTGCATCGCCAGCGCGCGGCCCAGCTCGACGCGCTTCTGGATGCCGTACGACAGCATGCCCACCGGCTTCTGGCGGTGGGCCTGCAGCTTGAGCAGGTCGATGACCTCCTCGACGATCTCGCGGTGCGCGATCTCCTGGCGGCGGGCGGGGCCGAACCACAGCATCGAGGTGAGCACGTTGTGCTTCATGTGGACGTGGCGGCCCAGCATCATGTTCTCCAGCACCGTGAGGTGGTCGAAGAGCTCGATGTTCTGGAAGCTGCGGGCCACGCCCAGCCGCGCGACGCGGTTGGGCGGGAGGCTCGTGAGGGCGCGCTCGCGCACGTCCAGGTCCGCCACGTCCGCCACCGCCGTTCCCGAGGCCGCGCCCGGGTCCGCTGCCAGCCCGCCTCCGCGGGCCACGTCGTCGGCGACGTAGCGGAGCACGACGGATCCGGAGGTGGGCCGGTAGAGACCGGAGATGCAGTTGAGCAGGGACGACTTGCCCGCGCCGTTGGGGCCGATGATCGCGTGGATGGTCCCGGACTCCACGGTCATGTTCACGTCCGCCAGGGCGGTGACGCCGCCGAACCTCAGCGTGAGGTCCTCGACCCGCAGCAGCGGCTGCCCGGGCGGCATCGAGCTCCCGTTGAGTGAGTGTCTGTATGCGCGTGTTCGCACTGGATCTGCTCCTCGGAGTGGTCGTCGAGGTGCAGGGAGCATCCTCGCTTCCGGAAGTGACGGGTGTCACGTCATGCGATCAGAGTACGTTTCCACTATGCTGAATGCAATACCTGCATTCGCGGAACTCGATTCCATACCGAAACGTGATGTCGGAGATCTGAGCGATGTGAGAGTCTCGGTGCAGTGCAGGCCGCAGCGACGTCCCCGTCCCTGCGGCGGACGGACGACGGACGGTGGTGTGCGGTGACCGATGGAGGTGCCCCCAAGGGTGGGCTGGGAACGATCCGCAATGCCACCCTGCTCATGGACCTGCTGGCGCGGAGCCCCCACCTCCACCAGCTCACGGACCTGGCCCAGCAGTCGGGTATGACCGTGCCCACGGTCCACCGGCTGCTGCGGTCACTCGTCCACGCGGAGTACGCCGTCCAGGACCCCACGACGTCCCGCTACGGCCTGGGACCCGCCGTCATGCGCTTGGCGGTGCACCACATGTCCGGCAGCCCGATCCTCTCCGCGCTCAACCCGTTCATGATCGGCCTGCGCGACCAGTTGCAGGCGACGATCGGCGTGCACGTGCTCATCCACGGGGAGGCCGTCTGCATCGACCAGGTCGAGGCGCAGGACCGCGGACCGTTCCGCCGTCCCCTCCACGCCGCGTGCGCCTGGGAATCCGCCGCCGGGCGCATCCTCGCCGCCCACGCGGACGACGAGGAGTGGGCACGGGTCGCCGCGGCGCGCCCGGACCTGCACGGACAGCGCGAGGAGTGGCGCACCGCTCCCCACCTCGTCTACGAATCGCCGGATCCCACGGCACCGGACGAGGTCGCCGTGCCCGTCTCCGCGGCGGACGGGACCGTCGTCGCCGCGCTCACGGCGGATCTGCAGCCGGCCTCGGACCCGCAGGTCGTCGCCGCGGCGCTGCTGCGCACGGCCGTCTCCGGAGGAAGGAGCATCCCCCATGCCTGAGCCCGCACCGTCCTGGCTGACGCAGCTGGCCCACGAGGTGCAGCTCGAATGGGAGAGTGTGCTCGACGCACTGGACTGGGAGACCCCGCCCCGCGCCGTCTGGGAGCCGCCCACGGCACCGGGCTCCGCGGGCGCCTGGTGCCCCGGCGGCTCGATCGACGTCGCCCGGAACCTCGTCCACCGGCACGCGGAGACCCACGGCGACCGCATCGCGATCCATTGGGAGGGTGAGCCGGGCGACCGCAGCAGCCTCACGTACGCGCAGCTGTCGCACGAGGTCGACCGCGCCGTGCGCGCGCTGCGCGGACTGGGCGTGGGCTCGCGGGACGTCGTCGCGCTGCACACGGGCTGGCTGCCGGAGACGGTCGTGACGATGATCGCGTGCATGAGCATCGGGGCCTCGTGGTCGATGCTGCCGGTCTCCCTCCCGTCGGAGGCGCTGGGACTGCGGATCGAGCAGCTGGCGCCCACCGTCCTCCTCACGCAGGACGGCGCGTGGCGCCGCGGTGCGGTCCTCCCGCTCAAGGCCCGTGCGGACGAGGCGCTGGCCAGCACCTCCAGCGTCGAGACGACCGTCGTCATCCGCCGCACCGGCATGGACGTCGCGTGGTTCCACGGGGACGTCTGGTACGCGGACCTGCTGGATTCGAGCGCTCCCGAGGCCCCGGTCGCCTCGACGGCGCTGCCGCCCGACCACGTGCTCTGCACCCGGCAGCAGGCATCCGGAGCGCCCACCGCCCGGCTCACCCAGCACACGGTCGCGGGCGTCCTCCTCCAGTCCGCCGCCGTGCACGCGACGGTGCGGTCCGGACCGGTGTTCTGGTGTGCTGCGGACGTGTCGTGGGCGGTCTCCACGTGGCACGGCCTCATCGGCCCCCTCCTGTCCGGCGACACCGTCGTCGTCTATGAGGGCACGCTCGATGTGCCGGACCACCAGCGGACGCTCGACATCGTCGAGCGCTACGGCGTCTCGACCCTCGTCACATCGCCGTCCGTCATGCGCACGCTGCGGGACTGGCGGATCGAGGAGTCCATCGCCGCACGCGGCGCCTCGCTCGCGCGCCTCATGACCGCCGGCGAGCCGGTGGAACCCGGACTGCGCGACTGGATGGAGCAGACCTTCGCGGCCGTCGACTGCCCGATCGCGGACGGGTGGGGCCAGGTCGAGCTGACCGGGATCGTCCTGGTGAACGGTCCGTCACCGCGGCTGGACTCCGCCCGCGTCGTCGCCCACGCACTGCCCCAGGATGAGCCGCCCCACGATGGGCTCCGCCAGGCCGGTCCGGGAGAGTCCGGCCAGGTCGTCCTGCAGTTGCCCACGCCCGGGTCGATCAATCTGGCGGAGCACCTCGACCGGGCCTGGGAGGCCGGGTCCGCAGACGCCCTCGTCGTGACGGAGGACGTCGTCGCCATCGATCCGGACGGGATCCCGCACTTCCGGGGACGGGCGGACGGGGTCGTCTCCGTGTCCGGTCAGCTCATCTCGCTGTCGGCCGTCGAGCAGGCACTCGAAGAGCATCCGTTCGTCACGCGCGCGCGGGCTCTGCGCGCCCACCGCGAGAACTCCGGCAGCACGATCGTCGCGTGCGTCGTCATCGACGGCGAGCCCAGCGACGCGGTCGCCCGTGACCTCATCGCGACGGTGAACGCGGAACTGGGCGGCTTGGCGCGTCCCCGGATGATCGTCTTCGTCGACCGCCTGGATCCGCCGCTGGAGCGCGCCGTGCTGGCACAGGCTCTCACGGCGCTCATCCCCTCACGGACGGTGTGGTCCTCGCGCGGCTGGGATGAGATCCGTGCGGCCGCACAGATGCCCCGTTCGGACTGACATTCGGCTCCGGCTGAGATTCAGCGGAGGACGACTGCTCCTCAGAGGAGGATGAGCGAGACGCCCAGGAGGATGAGCATCCCTCCGGCCACGGTGTCGACGACCAGCGGTCCGCGGCCCTTCGTGAGGAATCGTCCGACCCTGCGGGCGATGACGGACAGCAGCACTCCGTACACGAACATGCACGCGGCGACGGTCGCGAGCAGCAGCACGTGGTCGACGAATCCCGGGGCCGCGGGCAGGAACGGCGGCAGCAGGGCCAGGAAGAAGAGGCCCGTCTTGGGGTTCGTGAGCGAGGAGATGATGCCCGTCCGGAACACGACCGGCAGACGGGTGAGCGTCGGTGCGACCACCGGGACCCGGACTGCGACGGCGACGGAGGACGCAGTGCCGTCCGCGGCCTCGGGAGCGGTGTCGTCCGGCGTCGTCGCGGCGACCCGCCTGCGACCTGCGGTCGTCCCGCGCAGGGCCGCGCGGACGTGCAGGAGTGCGGTGGCGCCCAGGTAGACGAGGAAGGCGCCACCCACCCACGTGAGGACGACGCGGATGTCCGGGAAGCGCTGCAGCAGGGCGGCGACACCCGTGAGCGCCAGGATCGCCCAGACGAGCGTGCCCAGCGCCGCCGCGACGGAGTAGACGACGCCGGCCCTCAGCTGGTGCGCCGCGAAGCGCAGGGTGAGGAACGTGTCCGGCCCCGGGGTGAGGACGAGGATCGCGACTGCGCCCAGGAAGGCGACGTACTCGGCGCCGGTCATGCGTGCACCGGTCCCCGCCGGGCCCGGCCCCGCCAGGTCTGGACCTGCCGGGTTGCTGCGCTCCTGCTCATCCTCACCTCTGTTCCACCCGGCGCGGGTCCCTCCCGCGCATGGCCTGACCCAGCCCGCGTCGCGCGGGACGCGACGAACTCGGACAGGGCCTCACCCAGGATGGCGCACACGACCCTCAAGGAGAAGCAACGATCTCTTCATGATCATGAGGCAGAGCCTTACACTCGTCGCATGTGGGATCTGCAGCGATTGAGGATCTGGCGCGCGGTGGCCAGCACCGGCTCGGTAACGGCGGCCGCGCGCAATCTGGACTACTCGCCGGCCAGCGTCAGCCAGCAGATCATCGCGCTCCAGAGGTCCGTAGGGCTCCCCCTCTACCGACGAGCGGGGCGGGGCATCGAGATCACAGAGGCGGGCCGCCGGTTCGCGGAGGAGAGCGAGTCGCTCTTCGGGGAATCCGCCCGCCTGGACCGCGTCGTCGCAGAGATGCGTGCGCCTGCACTCGACCGGGTCGTCATCGCGTGTCCGTCCTCCGTCGCGAAGGAGTGGATCCCCGCTGTGCTGCGCGACGCAGTGGCCCACCACCCGCACCTGCGTTTCGACGTCCTCACGAACGAACCCGTCCGCGGGGAACGGTCCACCCCGCCGGACCTGGATGTGACCGTGGTGCCCGGCGGGGAGACGCAGTCGGATGGGCGCACACACACGGGCGGCGGCTCCTCGGACGGTGGCGCGCCGCGGGCCGGACAGGCGCACCCGGGTGCGGGCGAGCTCCTCGCCGTGGACCCATATCAGCTGGTCGTCCGCCGTGATCATCCCGCTGCGACGCAGCAGACGGTGCGCGTCGCCGACCTGCGGGATCTCTCCCTGCTGGACCTCGACGTCGAGGGCAGCGTGTCCGGCGACGTCATGGACGACGCGGCTCGCGCCGCCGGCATCACCCCGCACCACGTGGCGCGTGCGGACGACCACTACGGGCTCCTCGCGATGGTGATGGCGGGGATCGGCGTCGCACCGCTCCCCCGCCTGGCGGCCCTCGACCTGCCGCCCAGCCTCGTGGCAGTGCCCCTGGTGGATCCAGAGCCTGTGCGCAGCATCGTCCTGCACTCCGACCCCGCGGCCCAGCACCACCCCCACATGACGGACATCCGCGCCGCGTTCCGCCGGGCGGCGCTGAGGTCGAGTTCGACTGCCTCAGGAGTCACGATTCACTGAGGTGCCCGCACACGCCCCTCCCGTTATTGAGGTGTCCGTACAGGCCCGGAAAGTCGCAGATCTCAGGCGTGTACGGACACCTCAACGGATGCCGGCCACGGTTCCGGCACGACACAACGACGCCGCCCGAGACCCCACTGGGGTCACGGGCGGCATCGTGTCAGTCAGTGCCGATCGCGGTTCTGGCCCGCGATCACGGGACTCACTTGTCCTCGGCGGCCTCCTGGGCCTCGTCGATCTGCGCGCCGGACTCGACGTCCGCCTCCGCAGCCGGGGCCTCGGCGGCCTCGGTCTCGACGACCTCGGTATCCTCGACGTCAGCAGCGGCGGCGGTGGCCTGCTCGGCCTCCTTCACCGTGGCCTGCTTGGGCGAGTAGGGCTCCAGCACCAGCTCGATGACGGCCATGGGGGCGTTGTCGCCCTTGCGCGGACCGATCTTCGTGATGCGGGTGTAGC
>DHCMJ07802__coassemble_1185_pt1 | contig 17318 bp, 13 predicted proteins | sample DHCMJ07802__metabat2_high_PE_026 | metagenome-assembled genome bin DHCMJ07802 | reverse complement strand
AAGGGCGACGACCTCATCATCGCCGTGCTGCCCCGGGACGATGCGGACGGCCAGACAGGTCACGCGTACGACCAGGTGGTCCGGGCGGTGACGGAGGAGCGGGTCGCGCAGCACTACGGACTGCCCGTGGCGACCGTCCACCGGACGCTCATGCCCACCGTGTCCGCGATGGTCTTCCACCTGCGCGGAGTGCTGGGCGGGGGAGTGACCGGCAGCAGCTACCTGGACGGCCACGGCAAGACTATGGGCTACCACCTGCTGACGCTGCCGGTGGAGTGACTGCGCCAGCGGAATGACGCGGGCGCGTGCCTGGCGCGTTCGGCATTGAGTGTTGACGCTCGCGGCAGCGCGGTGCGCGGCAGGTCTCTCGTGTGTCCGAAGAAGAACCGACTGTGCAAAGGAGCACGCTATGAAACAACGTCTTGCAGTGGCACTTCCGCTGGTGGTGATCGTTGCGGGATGCGGTACCTCTGGAGCAGGAGCCGATCTGGATGGGACGGCGGGTGCGGAGTCGTCACAGACCCAGCTCGTGGAGCCGCAGGCGCTGACCGATCCGTTCTTCGAATACGACCGACCCGCCGAACACGAGGTGGTCTCCGAAAGAGTCACAGTCCCCACCAGGGATGACCACGCGATCTCGTGCGAGTTGCTCCGTCCGGATACGGACGGCGAGTTCCCCGGGATCGTCTACGAGTACACGGCGTATGCGGACACTGCGGAGGACTTCGCGAAGGACGCCCGTTACTTCGTCCAACGAGGGTATTCAGCACTTATCTGCCAGGCCCGGGGATCGGGGGAATCGGAGGGGGAACTGGACCCCTTCGGCCCGCAGGAGCAGGCCGACAATGTGGACGTCATCGAGTGGCTCGCCGCGCAGGAACATTCGACCGGCAAGATCGGACAGATGGGGCTCAGCTATGGGGGCCACACCTCACTTCTCGCCGCGGTGAATCAGCCGCCGCACCTCGAAGCGATCATCCCGATCAACGGTCTGAGTGACTGGTACGAGAACACGATCTACCGCGGAGGCATCTACTCGCCGCGCATCGGTGACTGGCAACGGGCGGTCGCACCGCAGACGTTGGAGACGTACGCGGACAATCCGCTCCACAACGACTTCTGGGACGACCGCAGCGTCGCGTCGCGGTGGGATCGCCTCGACGTGCCGGTCCTGGAGATCAATGGATGGTACGACCGGTACCGCGACGGGATGGTGAAGAACCACGCCGCGCAGCCCGAGTCCGTGTGGATGGTGTCCGGCCCGTGGGAGCACGGATACCCGCAGGACCAGGAGGAACCGTTCGACGTCGGCGCGTACCTGGCGTGGTGGGACCACTGGCTCCTCGACGATGACGACGCTCCACTGCCGCAGGCGAAGATCACCTCATTCGAGCTGCCTGGTGGCGGAACCGGGGCAGGGTGGACGCAATTCGACGAGTGGCCGTCGAGTGAGGTTGCTGACACAAGCTACTGGCTGGATGACGAAGGTCGGTTGTCGACTGATGCGGGCGCGGAAGGGACCCTCACGTATGCGGTGAACACCAGCGAAGATGCCTCCTCCGATGATGAGCAGATCATCGCCGCGACTGAGCCATTGTCTGAGGACCTGGTCGTCGCCGGGAACATCCAGGCGGAGATCGCGGCCACCTTCAGTTCCGACGACGGGGCACTCGCTGTGATCGTCGAGGACGTGGATGAGTCGGGCGAGGCCACCCGCGTGACGGAGGGGTGGCTGCGCGCCTCTCACCGTGACGGGCACGAAGAGCTGTCCCCGGTGGAGCCGGGAGAGGAATACCGGATGACTGTCGACGTGTGGCCGACGCACTACCGGTTCGCGGAGGGACACAGCCTTCAGATCCGCATCGCCAGCGACGACTATCCCGAGATCGAGTCGAGCGCACCGGCTGGCGACGTGGACATCCGGACGGGAGGAAGGGGATCGACCATCCACGTGCCGATCCTCGCGGATTGAGAGCAGCACCCGTGACGCGGTGGAGGGCGGGGATTGTCGCCCCGCCCTCCACCGTTAGCTGCGCCCACTCAGTCCCGCACTCGACCTACTCCCGCAGCATGCGCCGCAGGATCTTGCCGGTCGCGGTCTTGGGCATCTCATCCAGGACACCGATCGACCGCGGCACCTTGTACGCGGACAGCTGCTCGCGGCAGTGTGCGGTCAACTCCTCGACGGTGGCGCTCTGCCCCGCCTTGAGCGTCACGTACGCCGCGACGGTCTCGCCGCGGTAGTCGTCCGCGACGCCCACGACCGCGGCCTCGGACACGGCGGGGTGGTCGTAGAGCACTCCTTCGACCTCGCGGGGCCACACCTTGTAGCCGGCCGCGTTGATCATGTCCTTCTTGCGATCGACCAGGTAGATCCACCCGTCGGCGTCCCGGAAGGCGACATCGCCGGTGTGGAAGAACCCGCCATCGGTGATCTCCGCCGCCGTCGCCTCCGGGTTCTCCCAGTAGCCCGGCGTGATCTGCGGGCCGCGCGCCCAGATCTCCCCGTACTCGCCGTCGGGCAGGTCCTGCCCGGACTCGCCGACGATCCGCACCTGGGTGTCGTAGACCGCCTTCCCCACGGACAGGGAGCCGGACTCCGGATCGACCGGCGCCCGCTCGCCCCGCAGCACGACCGTGAGCGGCGACGCGGACTCGCTGAGGCCGTACGCCCCGTGGATGTACGTCCCGTACACCTGCTCCAGCCGGTCCGACAGCGACGGTGCGACCGGCGCCCCGCCCGTGTACACGGTCTGCAGGCTGTCCAGATCGCCGTCGCGCAGCTGCGCGGAGTCCGCGACCGCCATGAGTGCGGTGATCGCGCCGATCGTGAAGACCGGTCGCCACCGCCGGATCGACTCGAGCACCGCGACGGGGTGGAACCGATGGCTCAGCACCAGCGGGTGCCCGCCCCGGACCGCGTACGACAGATGGCCCACCGACCCGGTGATGTGGAACAGCGGCGCGATCGCCAGGATCGGCTGACCCGCCTCCAGCCCGCCCATCTGCACGTACGTCTCAGCGTTGAACGCGAGGTTCCCGTGCGTGTTGATCGCACCCTTGGGACTGCCCGTCGTCCCAGAGGTGTAGGTCAGCAGCGCCGGGTCGTCGGGTCCCAGCTGGGGCCGGGAGACCGCGCCCGAGGCCCCGACCGACTGACCGTCCCCGTCGCCTGCCAGCTCCTCGAGGGAGGCCAGCCGCACCCCGGTGGGTGCGGCCGTCGCCTGTGCGGGCACGGCCTCGACCGCCTCCTCCCGGATCCCGTCGCCCTCGGTGACCCACCGACGGAACCGGCCGATCACGGCGAGGCGGACGGAGGTGTCCGCGACGACCTCGGCGGCGACGTCGTCCCACAGCGTGGGGAGGGTCACGAGCGCGACGGCACCGGAGTCCTGCAGGTGGTAGCGCAACTCGCGAGCCGTGTTCATGGGGTTGATGGGCACGCCCACCGCCCCCAGCTTCCACGCCGCGACGACGCCCACCGCGAAGAGCGGGTCGTTCTGCGTGTAGAGCGCGACCCGGTCGCCCGGGCTCACCCCGTCCCCGGCGAGCGCGGTCGCGAGCGCCTGCGCCTGCCGGTCGACCTCGCCGAAGGTGAGAGTCTCCGCGAAGGCGTGGAGGAAGGGCTGGTCCGCGGACTCCCGGACCCGGTGCTCCCACGCGTCCAGCATTGTGGGGTGCGCCGGCGTCAGCGATTCTGAGAACGGCTTCATCGGATCGCCAGGGGGTTGACCGGTGAGCCCGTCGCGCGGTGGATCTTGAGGGGAGCGGCGGCGTAGAGAAAGTCCCAGCGGCCGTCCTCCGCGCATGCGGCGGCGAGACTCTCCAGGTCGCAGATCTCCGTGAGCGCGATGCCCAGATTGCGCATGAGCGCGTTGTGGAGGGTGAGCGCGACACCGGTGTCCGGGTCCGTCGTCACCTCGTTCGCGATCGTGTCCGTCACGAGGTTGGGGATCTCCATGTCGTGGAACCACTGGACGAGCTCCGGGCTGTACTGGAGGCCCGGCTCGCAGAAGTCCTCGTAGAACTTGTCGCCCTGCTCGAAGAACAGCTGCAGGTGGTTCGTGCGGATGAGGAGGATGTCGTGCTTCTCGATCGTGACGCCCTGCGCCTCCGCCGCCTCCTGGAGGTCGTTGTGGTCGAAGGTGCGCTTGGCCTCGATCGCCTCGACGCCCAGGTGTCGGGCCATGTCGACGAGGACGCCCCGGCCCACGACGCCGCGCTGGGCGATCGGCTCGACGCTCGCCTTGTCCAGGCCGCCCACGGTCGTGCGCGCGTCGTATCCGTTCCAGATCTGACCGCCGTACCAGACGTGGCCCAGCGCGTCGTACTGCGTGGAACCCTGGAGGAAGGCGACCAGCTTGTCGTCCGCGTAGTGGAGTCCGCCCGGGAATTGGGGCGCGTCGTCGCTGTCCCATGCGGACTCGTCGATGACCATCTCGCGCTCCGCGGGGAGGCGGGACGGCCACACCGGGTCGCCCTTGGGATCGCCGATGAGTCTCTGGAGGGTGTGCACCTCACCCGTCCTGATGCTGCGGACACCGCGCAGCACCTCGTCGGAGGTGAGGAAGTTGAGCGAACCGACCTCGTCGTCGTCGCCCCAGCGGCCCCAGTTGGAGGGGGCGTTCGCCAGGAGGTCTGTGAGCTGCGGTGCATCTGCCATGGATCTCGCCTTTCATCACGGTGAGTGCCGAGGAGACTGGCGCCTGCCGGCGTCTTCGACGGCTGGTGTCCGGCACGCCTCGACTGCGGGGCGCGCCGGCTCCGGAACATCCGTCCGGGACTGCCAGCATTGCCCTGTTCCGGGTGCCGCGTCAAGGGGTTGTGCGCACGTGCCTCGAACAAGCGTTCACGACCAAGAGCGCAGACTACACCCAGAGACTGCGCGTTCCGGGAATCCTTGACGAACAAGTGTTCGCATGCGCATGATGGGCGGAACAGGAGGGCGGCAACGGCGTCGCCCCGACCCGGCAGAGGCGGTGAGCGACGATGCAGGCACGGTCCGGTCGTGCGGCCGTCCTGGACGCCGCGGTCCAGAACTTCCAGCGGGTCGGCTACCACGGCACTTCGATGCGCGACATCGCGACGGGCGCCGGCTTCACGGTCGCCTCGATCTACAACCACTTCCCGTCCAAGCAGCGGATCCTGCAGGAGATCATGGTCGGGATCCTCACCGATGCGCTCGCCGCGACGCGCAGCGCCGTGCTGCGGGCGGGCGCGCTGCCGCACGACCAGCTGCGCGCCCTCATGCACGCGTGGCTCGTCTTCCACACGGAGCGCCGCGACGAGGCCGTCGTGGGCGCGACGGAGATCCGCAGCCTGGACCCGGACGGCCGCCGCCTCGTCGTCGCGCTGCGCGACGAGCAGGAGCACCTGTTCCGCGAGGTCGTGGAGCACGGTGCGGAGACGGGCGCCTTCGGCACACCCCACCCCGCCGAGGCCGTCCGCGCCCTCATCGCGATGGGCACCTCGGTCGCCTCCTGGTACCGCCCCGGCGGCGGCCTCACTCCCCACCAGATGGGAGAGCGCTACGCGCGGCTCGCACTCGGCCTCGTCGAGGCCCGCACGGACCCGGCCACCGGCCCCGCCGTGTCCCCGGAACCCGCTTCATCCCCGGACTCCGCTCCGGTGGATCCACCCGCACCCGCACAAGGAGACGCATCCGATGACTGACACCGCACTCAAGGGCATGCCCGTCCGCCCGGACGTCGAATCGCTGGACCTGAGGCCGTCTCAGAAGGCACTGGAGTTGCGCGAGGCCCTCGTCGCGTTCATGCACGAGCAGGTCTTCCCGGCGGAGGCCCGCTACGACGAGTACCGCGCGCAGCACGGCCCTCACGACCACTCGGTCCCGCCGGTCGTCGAGGAGCTCAAGGCTGAAGCCCGGAAGCGCGGCCTGTGGAACCTCTTCCTGCCGGCGGAGTCCGGGCTGAGCCAGCTGGACTACGCGGGCCTGGCGGAGATCACCGGGTGGAGCCTCCACCTGGCTCCGGAGGCCACGAACGGGCAGGCGCCGGACACCGGCAACATGGAGCTGCTCCACATGTTCGCGACGGAGGAGCAGCGCACGCAGTGGCTGGAGCCTCTGCTGGACGGGACGATCCGGTCCGCGTTCGCGATGACGGAGCCGGAGGTCGCCAGCTCGGACGCGACGAACATCGAGACGACGATCGCCCGCGACGGCGACGAGTACGTCATCAACGGACGGAAGTGGTGGACCTCCGGTGCGTCCGACCCGCGCTGCCGGATCCTCATCCTCATGGGCAAGACGGACACGGAGGCGGAGACGCACCGCCAGCAGTCGATGATCCTCGTCCCGGTGGACACGCCGGGGGTGCGGATCGTCCGCGACCTGCCGGTCATGGGGCACCACGACCAGCACGGGCACGCCGAGGTCGTGTTCGAGGACGTGCGCGTCCCCGTCGCGAACCTGCTGGGGGAGGAGGGGTCCGGCTTCGCGCTGGCCCAGGCCCGCCTGGGACCGGGCCGTATCCACCACTGCATGCGCGCGCTGGGTGCGGCGGAGCGAGCGCTCGCCCTTCTGGTGTCCCGGGCGCAGCAGCGCGTGGCCTTCGGGAAGCCGCTGGTCGAGCAGGGCACGATCCAGCAGGACATCGCGGAATCCCGCATCGCGATCGACCAGGCCCGGCTGCTGTGCCAGTACGCGTCGAAGGTGATCGACACGCACGGCAACAAGGCGGCCGCCGCCTACGTGTCCGCGGCGAAGGTCGCCGTGCCGCGCACCGCGCTGCAGGTCATCGACCGGGCGATCCAGGTCCACGGCGGCGCAGGCATCAGCGACGACGTGCCGCTGGCGGCGATGTACGGCTGGCACCGCGCGATGCGGATCTTCGACGGTCCGGACGAGGTGCACCTGCGCACGCTCGCCAAGCGCGAGGTCCGCTGACGCGCGGGCCTCTCCCGCATGCGGGGCTCGAGCCGGCACCGCGGCCCGCGTGCGCCTCACCCGGTGGTGGCGTCCCACGTGGCGAGGAGCTCCCGGGCCCACGGGGGCTGCGGCTGGTCCTCGCCGTACCGACTGTCGTCCGTGCGGTCCGCGGTGCCGGTCGCTGTGGACGTGAAGGAGACGCGGTCGCCGTCGTGCTCGACGGCGATCGAGGCTCTTCCCGGCCAGTCGCCGTTCCGCAGTGCGGTCACCAGGGCGTCCCGGCCCGCGGGCTGTGAGACGTCCGGCCCGGCCGCGTCGCCGATCGAGAGGCCGAAACCGGCGCCGCGTGAGCCGCTGCCGGTGAGCACGGCGGTGAATCCCGCGTCCCACAGCGCCGCGATGGTCTGGCGGTGGGCGGGCCACGCCTGCGCCTCGAAGTCCGCACCGTAGTGGTGGAGGTCGCGGTGGCTCACCTCGACCGGCTCGTCCGGACCCAGCGGCCAGTCCGCATCCGACACGAGGTCGACCACTTCCTGCAGCCCGTCCGAGTCGTCGACGGTGACCGCGACCCCGCCGTTGTTCATCTCGATCCTCCGCACGGACGCGCCGGCATCCGTCAGCCGGGTGTGCGCCGCGAGGACGTCGTCCAGGCTGTCTGCGCCGTCGCCCAACTCGATCGTCAGGCCGTCGTCGGTGCGGACGGAGAAGCCGTCCTGCGCGGCGGCGCCGTACTGGGTCACGAGTGCGTCGTGGAGTGCGGAGACGTCATCGACGGAGGGCACTTGCAGATCGCCCTGCTCCGTGCGCTGCTGGGTGCGGTCGTCCACGGAGCCGGCCAGCACGGTCGCCCCGCCGGCGTCCGCGGTCTCGAAGAGGGTCCGGACGGCCTCGGGCGCGGTGTCCGATCCCAGGCTGAAGGAGAACCGGGTCGTCGACGGCTCCGCGGAGGCGGTGGAGTCCAGCGCGGCCGCGTCGTCGGAGTCGTCTGAGCAGGACGATGAGCCGGTTGCGGCGGAGGCGGTGACGTCCAGACGGACGGATCCCGGGGCATCCGTGTTCTCGAGCAACCAGTCGCGCAGATCTGTGCCCGGACTCAGACGGGCGGTGGCCTGCGTGTCCTCGAGGGCGCCCCCCTCGACGTCCGGCAGATCGGCCAGGTGCGGCAGCTGCGGGAGATTGAGGGCGGCCGTCCCGTCGCCCGATCCAGCGGCGGCGCGGGAGTAGCCGTCGAACCGGGGCGCGTCCACGCGGAAGCGGCCGCTCACCATCGTCATCTGTGGGGGCCCGTCCGGATACCGGTGGTCGGAGTAGAGATTGAGGATCGCGCGCTCGGCGACACGGAGAGCGACGGAGTCGGCCTCGTCGTCGAGGTGGACGACGGTCCGTGGGGGAGCGGCTGGCTCCGGGGTCGGATCGTCCGGGCCGCAGGACGGCTGGGGGTAGGTGGGGGCGGGGTCCACATCGTCTGCGTCCACAGCGATGCGGTCGATGCCTTCCACCGCATCGAGGGATTCGACGACCTCGAAGAACTCATCCGCACTGGACACGGGACGGGTGTCCGTCTCCGTCCCCTCCGTGCAGGCGGTCAGAGCGACCAGCGCCAGGACCGTCGCGGGAGCGAGGGCGAGCAGGCGGGAGGAGCGGTGCGGGGAAGCGGGACGTCGCGTCATGCCTCCAGCATCCGCCGACCGGCCGGCCCACTCGTGCCGCACGTGTAGCGGGATCGAGGGCCGTGTGCCGGATCGGCTACAGACGACGGATCGGAGGAGCCGACGGGTGCGGACCGCGGCCGGTGCGCCGTCAGCGGGAGGCGGCGGCGACCTCGGCGTCGGGGTCGCCCACGGCACCGTCGATGGCGGGAAGCGGCAGGGCGATCAGCCGCTCGATCTCCGCATCGCTGGGGTCGAGGCCCAGAAGGCGGAGGCTGAAGCGGGTGTACTGCTCCTCCAGCTGGTCGATCGTGAGAGTGCCGTCCTTGGAGAACCACAGCGGGATCGAGTTGATGATCGAGAGGATCGCGCGCGAGGCGATGTCCGCGTTGTCGACGTGGAAGACGCCGGCGTCGCGGCCCTCCTGGACGACGCCCACGAAGATGTCGCGGGACTCGCGCTGCAGGCCGCGGATCGTCGTGAAGCTCTCCTGGCTGAGGCGCTCCGTGTCGCGGAGGATCACGCGGCTGACCTGGCGGTAGGTCGAGCGGTAGCGGACCGTGAAGCGCACGAGCGCGGCGATGCGGTCGACCGGGTCCGGGCCGGTGGTCTCGACGGTCTCCACTGCTCGGGCGCTGAACCACGTGAAGGCGTTGTGGATGAGCTCGAAGAGCGCATCCTGCTTCGACGGGAAGTAGTAGTACAGGGCGGACAGGCTGAGCCCGGCCTCCTGCGCGATGTCACGGATCGAGGCACCGTCGAACCCGTGCCGGGCGAACGTGATGCGCGCGGCACGCAGGATCTCTGCGCGTCCGTTGGTGGTCGCCACGTGGAACTCCTCTTCTGCTGCTGTCGCCGGGGCTCTGCGCGGTGCGGCGTCGTTGTCGTACCATGTCCCCGGCGCGAACGGTGGGGGCTCAGCCTGCGTGGCCGCAGTCTGAGTGATCGTTCGGTAAGAACTATTCCCGACAGTACCCGAAAAGATCGGCGGATGCCTGGCCCCGGCCCCCTCTTTTCGTGTGATCCCCGCCGCGGGTCGTGATGTGTGTCGCAACGTGTCGCGATGAGACCGATCCGCGAAGCGACGGGTCTCGCTGACATACTGTGGACGGACATCGACGCCGCACGGATCCCAGGGGGACTACTGTGACCATCACCGTCAAGGCACTGCAGAAGACCGGGCCGCACGAGCCGTTCCAGGTCGTCGACCTGGAGCGTCGCGAGGTGGGCCCGAACGACGTCCTCATCGACATCCGGGCCGCCGGCATCTGCCACAGCGACATCCACACGATCCGCAACGAGTGGGGTGAGGCGCACTTCCCCCTGGCTGTGGGCCACGAGATCGCGGGCTTCGTCGAGGCCGTGGGTGCGGAGGTCACCGGCTTCGCGGCGGGCGATCGCGTGGGTGTGGGCTGCCTGGTGAACTCGTGCGGCGAGTGCGCCGCGTGCCGGTCGGATCAGGAGCAGGAGTGCTCCGGCGGCAAGGGGCGCAAGGTGGGCACGTACAACTCCGTCGACGTCGACGGCTCGATCACACAGGGCGGGTACGCGCAGAAGGTCGTCGTGGACGCGGACTTCGTATTGCGGATCCCGGAGGGCCTGGATCTGCAGCAGGCCGCGCCGCTGCTGTGCGCGGGCATCACGTCGTACGCGCCCATCGCGCGCTGGGGCGTGGGCCCCGGCTCGAAGGTCGCGGTGCTGGGTCTGGGCGGCCTGGGGCACATGGGCGTCCAGATCGCCGCGGCGAAGGGCGCGGACGTGACGGTGCTCAGCCGTTCGCTGGCGAAGGAGGAGACGGCGCTGAAGCTGGGTGCCTCGCGCGTGCTCGCGACGACGGAGGAGGACTTCTTCCGGAACCACCGCGACGAGTTCGACTTCATCCTCAACACGATCAGCGCGGACATCCCGGTCGACCGGTACCTGGGTCTGCTGAAGCCGCGCGGCGTCATGGCCGTCGTGGGCCTGCCGCCGGAGAAGCAGCCGCTGGGCTTCGGCGCGCTGATCGGCGGATCGAAGGTGATCGCCGGATCGAACATCGGCGGGATCCGCGAGACGCAGGAGATGCTCGACTTCTGTGCGGAGCACGGCCTGGGCTCCTGGATCGAGACGATCGGAGTCGACGAGGTCGACGCCGCCTACGACCGCGTGGTCGCCGGTGACGTCCAGTTCCGCTTCGTCATCGACACGGAGACGTTCGAGGGCGCAGGGACCCAAGCGCCCGCCCAGGCCTGACGGGCGCAGGCCGCGATTCCCGCAGTGGTGGGAGACGGTGCATCAGGGGAGACGGCGGTGAGTGAGTCGAACGGGCGCCGCAGGGCGGCGCCCCACTACATCGATCGCGCGACGGTGATCGATGCGGCGATTCAGGTGTTCGCGGAGCGCGGGTTCCACGGGGCGTCCATGCGCGGGATCGCGGGAGTCGCTCACACCTCGCAGTCCAACCTCTACAACTATTTCGACTCGAAGGACGGATTGCTGGCCTTCGTGCTCGAGGTGACCGCCCGCGAACTGGCGCAACAGCTCGAAGCCGCGGATCGCGCGGCGGGTGACGAACCCTCCGTCCGCCTCGAGGCGGCGGTGTCCGCGTACGTCGATTTCGTCATCGCGGAGCCGCGCAGGTCCGTCGTCGGCATCACAGAGTTCCGCTATCTGTCCGGTGACGCACGCGCCTCTGTCGTCAAGGAGCGCGACCGGACTGAGGCGGTCTTCCGTGGAATCGTCGAAGACGGGATCCGGTCCGGAGACTTCCAGGTCATCGATGCGGGGTTCGCGATGCGCGCCGTCGTGACGGTCTGCAACTCGATGTCCAACTGGTACCGCCCCGACGGCGAGCTGTCCCGCGACGAGATCGTCGCGCGGCAGGTCGATCTGGCGCTGGGCCTCGTCCGCAGCGACCGTCGCGGCTGAGCCTCCGCCGCGCCGGAGACGACGAGGCGGGCAGTGCATCGCACTGCCCGCCTCGTCGCTCGTTCGTCAGGCGCGGCCCAGGAGGTCGTCGCTGATGATGCGCATCTGGATCTCCGAGGACCCCTCGAAGATCTTCGTCAACCGCGCATCCCGCCAGTGCCGCTCGACCGCGAAGTCCTTCGTGTAACCGGCACCGCCGTGGATCTGCACGGCCTCGCTGGTGACCTTCTCCGCCATCTCCGCGGCCAGGTACTTCACCATCGCCGCCTCCCGGTCGCACCGGCGGCCCGTATCGATCTGCGTGCACACGTGGTACATGAGCTGCCGGCACGCCTCGATCTGCGCGGCCATGTCCGCGATCTTGAACCGCAGATGCTGGAAGTCCGCCAGCTTGTGCTTGAACTGCACCCGCTGCTGCATGTACTCGATCGAGTCCTCCAGCGCGGCCTGCGCCAGCCCGATCGACCGGGCCGCCGTGTGCGCACGACCCACCTCCAGGCCGGACACGGCCTGGTAGAAGCCCTTCTCCTGCTCACCCAGCAGCGCGTCCGCAGGCAACCGCAGTCCGTCGAAGTTCAGGTCCCAGGTCTTCCACCCGAAGTAGCCGATCTTCCTGGCCGGGGTGCCGGTCATGCCCTCCGGGAACGAGCCGCGCTCCTTCTCCAGCAGGAACGTCGAGATCCCCCGGTGCCGCTTCTCCTCGTCCGGCGACGAGGTGCGCGCGAAGAGGATGATGTAGTCCGCCTGGTCCGCGTACGTGCACCACATCTTCGTGCCGGTGATGATCCACTCACCGGTGTCCGGGTCCTGCTCCGCCTTGCACTTGATGTTCGCGACATCGGAGCCGGCCTCGGCCTCGGACAGCGCGAACGCGCCCAGGTACTCGCCGGTGGCGACCTTGGGCAGCAGGCGCTGTTCCTGCTCCTCGGAGAACCCGCCGCCCATCCCGTTGCCGCGGGCCAGCAGCCCGGACACGCTCATCCAGGCGCGGGAGAGCTCTTCGGCCACGAGGCAGTACTCGAAGACGCCCAGGCCCAGACCGCCGTACTCCTCGGGGATGAGGATGCCGAAGAAGCCCATGTCGGCCATCTGCTGAACCATGTCCTGCGGGAAGTCGCCCTCCTCGGGGTCGACCTCGTTCGCGATGGGGAGGACGACCTCGCGGGCGAACTGGCGGGCCAGCTGCTGGAGCTCGACGCGGTCCTCGGTCATGTAGTGGGGTGTGTCCGGACGCGGACGCGGCTTGTGGGTCATGCGGACTCTCCTTCGACCGTTGATGACGGTATCAATCGATCATGGGTCATTCTACGAAATGGATCAATGCGTGGAGGTGATCGTCTCGATCCGTGAGGGCCGGTCCGGTCCGCGGACCGTCACCCCGCCGGCTGGGTCGCCCATTCGCGCAGGGTGACGGTGCGGATCTTCCGCCCGTTCGTGCCGGCGGTCGTGGGCATGTCATCGACGATGCGCACCTCTGTGGGGACCTTGTACCGGGCCAGGTCCGCGCGCACGTGCTCGCGCAGGTCCTCACCGGTGACCGTCGCCCCGTGCGTCGTGACGACGAACGCGACGGCCTCGGTCTCGCCCGCGGAATCCGGGCGCCCCACGACCTTCGCGACCACGACCTCCGGGTGCTCCGCCAGGTGCATCTCGATCTCTGCGGGATCGACCATGAACCCTTTGAGCCTCAGCACGTCGCCGATCCGGCAGATGTACGCGTACGTCCGCTCATCGACGGCCTCGCCCAGGTCGCCGGTGCGGAACCAGCCGTCGGCGCTGAAGGCCTTCGCGCCCTCGCCCTGGTCGCCCAGGTACTGACTCACGACGTTGGAGCCGCGCAGCTGCAGCTCGCCGCGCTGTCCGGCCTCCAGCTCCTCGTCCGTGACGGGGTCCGCGATCCGGTAGGCGTAGCCGTCGCCCACGAGGCGACCGCCACCGCCCACGCGCGGCTCCACTCCGCCGTCCAGCGTCCAGAAAGACGTGAGCGCGAAGACCTCCGAGGACCCGTAGACGCCCACGGTCACGGTGTCGAACCGGTCCTTCGCCCATGCCGCGATCTCCTCCGACATCCCCTGGAAGTCGCCGATCCCGGTCCACCGCCACGTGCTCAGGTCGGTCCCCAGCTCCTCCCGGGCGTCGCGGATGCGCGCGAGCATGTCATCTCCGCCCACGTAGTGCGTGCCGCCCAGATGTGCCCAGACGCGCACGAGGTCGGCGGGGTCGAACACCGGCTGGATGAGGACGCCGGCCCCGCCGAACAGCGCGACCATACCCGCCACGTACCCGAACACGCCGGAGAACGGCAGCGGCTCGACCATGAGGTCGCCCGCACCGATCCCCAGCTGCGCGGCCGCGGACTGCATGTGGTGGATCGTCGCGGCCTCCGCGTGCGCGGCCAGCTTGGGCATCCCCGTCGATCCCGAGGTCGTGAACGCGACCGTCAGCAGGTCACCGTCGCCGTCGGTGCGGAGGCCGGCCACGGCCTCGGGTGCGGGGGTGCCGATCGTCGCGGCGTCCGCACTGCCGGCGCCCACGTCCCAGGCGTCCAGGTCCGGGCCGTCGCCGGTAGCGCCCGGTGCGGTCGTCACGAGGACGAACGGGCGGGGTGCGTCCGCGGGCAGCTCCGCGGCCACGCGATCGAGCGTCGTCAGGAAGTCGACGCGCTGGAAGCCGTGCGCGGCGACGAGCACGGCGGGACGCGCCTTTGTAAGGACATGTCCCACCTCGGCCACGTTGTAGCGGGTGTTCACGCCGATCACGTGCGCACCCACGGCCGAGGCCGCGAACTGCCACGCGTACGAGTCGATCCACGCCGGCAGCCACACGGCGATGCAGTCGCCCTCGCCCACCCCCCTCTCGCGCAGCCAGACGGCCAGTGCGCCGGCGCGGGCGTGGAGCTGCGCGGCGGTGGCCGCGGTGAGCTGCGCGGCGAGATCGGGCTGTCCGCCGTCGCCGTTCGCCGCGTCGTCGCGGGCGGGGTCCAGTTGTGTCACGAGGACGCGGTCGGGTGTCTGCGCGGCCCAGTCGGTCAGGTGGCCGTAGAGGGTGCGGGTGGTCTCCGCGTGCCTTGTCGTCGTCGCCATGTCTGCAGTCATGTCAGTCCTCCTGCGTGTCCCGCGTCGTCGCCGGTGCCCGGGTCTCATCCTGCCCGTCCGCGCCCGTGCCCGCGAGGGCCTCCCGGATCCAGCCGTCCAGGACCGGGGCGAAGTCGTCCATCTCTTCCATCGGGTAGTGGCCGATGCCCTCGAGCAGCGAGTAGCGGGCGCCGGGGATCTGCTGTGCGGCACGCCGCACGGACTCGGGGTCGATCCAGAGGTCGCCGCTGCCGGCGACCAGGTGGGCGGGAGCGGTGATCCGGTGCAGATCGTCGAAGATGTCGTGCGTGCCCCACCCGATGAGGTCCGAGTGCGAGATGTCCGGGTCCTCGCGCCGGTGCATCCGCGCGATGATCTCCCGCCTGGCCTCCGGGACCGCGCTGCCCACGACGGCGCGCGTGCCCCAGTAGGTGCGGTCGGAGCGGGACGGGGTGGAGATGTCGTTGAGCTCGCGACGCATCGCCGCGACGTTCACCTGTCCCCGGTCCGCGTTCGCCGCCATCGCGACGATCGCACGCACCCGGTCGGCCAGCCGGATCCCGACGTCCAGCGAGATCTTCCCGCCGATCGAGCACCCGATGACGACGGGGCGCTCGATGCCCAGTGCCTCGAGCACGCGGATGTGGAAGACCGCGTAGTCGCCCAGGTCCGTGACCGGCCCACCCGGCGCCTGTTCCGAGTGGCCGTGCCCCGGCATGTCGGGAACGACCACCCGGTAGCCCCGCGCTGCCAGTCCGCGGGCCGCGTCGCGGTACTGCACGCCCGACTGCCCCGCCGTGTGGATCGCGAGGATCGGCACGCCGTCCTCCGGCCCCCAGTCCTGCACGAAGGCCAGTCGGCCGTCCAGTTCAAGCTGGTGCGCCCGCAGCTGCGTGTGCGAGGGCCTGCCGGCCGCGATCGGGTCGGCTGCCGCGGTGGTCGTCGCCGCCGTCGCCGAGGCCGTCTCCGGTGTCCGTGTCACCGCGGTCATGCTGTGGCTCCGTTCTGTGTGGGGGCGTGGGTCGCGGGGTCGTCTGCCCGGTCGGTCTCCGCGCCCGTCGGCTGTCCGGCCGCGGCGCTGCGGTGGCCCCAGCCGGCGTCCGCGGCGAGTGCGCGGCAGACGTCGATGATGCGGATGAGCGCGGTCGTCATGCGCAGGTACTCGTAGCCGGAGCCAGAGGAGGAGATCCTGCGCTGCATCGCGGACTCCATGAAGGTGTTCGACTCCGCTGTCATGAGCGCGACGAACTCCGCTCCGCTGATGTCTACGAGGAAGTCCGCGCCCCGGATGGACCGGGGGACGGTCTCCAGCACCTGGCCGCGGTAGCAGCGGATATGGACGTCGCGACCGCCGATCCGCAGGCCGATCGTCCCGTCGTAGGTCTCGATGAGTTCTGCGAACTGTGCATCCGCCTGCAGCCGCTCGTGGAGCAGCGCTGCCCACGGGCGCGATCCGGGTGCCTGATCGGCGGTGGGTTCCGGCAGGTTGGTCGCGACGGTGAGGTCGAGCGTGCCCAGCACCGGTGCGTCCGCGGCGGAGACCTGGGAGGAGGGCTGCGCCGTCAGGGTGACCGCGACCTCGGCGACGGTGCCGGCGCGGCCGGGCAGGAGGGCGGTCACGCGCGCCTCCGCCTGGGCGGTGACCGGCGTCCCCGCGGGGACGTCCACGTCCGGCGCCATCGTGAGGCGTGCACCGGTCACCCGAGGCGAGCCGGGCAGTGGCCGCACGGCCTCGGCGGTCGCTGTCGAGGCCAGGCCCAGGGGGCCGTCCCCGCTGGTGACGGCGATCGTCGTGAGGAGGGTTCCGGGGGCCGGCGCAGTGCCTGGCCCGGTGAGGGTGGGCAGGGACGTGGTCACAGCATGTCCTTTCCGGAGGTGGGGGCCGTCATCACAGGAAGCCCAGCAGCAGGATCGAGGCGCCGTAGACGACGCCCATGAAGATGAGGACGAGGAAGAGATAGCCCATGACCTCGCGCAGCTTGATGCCGGAGATCGCGAGCACCGGGATGATCCAGAACGGCTGGATCGCGTTCGTCCACTGGTCGCCGTAGGCCACGCCCAGCGCGGTCGCGCCGTAGTCCGCGCCCATCTGCTGCGCGGCCTCGATCATGATGGGGCCCTGCACGGCCCACTGCGCGCCGCCCGAGGGGGCGAACAGGTTGATGAAGCCGCCGGAGAGGAAGCTGAAGAACGGCAGCGTCTCGGGCGTGGAGATCGCGGTGAACAGACCGGCGAAGGTGACCATGAGGCCGGAGCCCGCCAGGACGCCCATGATGCCCGCGTAGATGGGGTACTGGATGAGCACGCCGCTCACCACGCCGATGCTGGTGCGCAGGGACTCGAGGAACCGGTCGGGGCGGCCGAACAGAAGCAGAGCCAGCGACAGGAAGGTGAGGTTGATGATGTCGAAGTTCACGCCCTCGCCGCCCGCGAAGTGCAGGACCATGTAGACGAGGCCCAGGACGCCCATGAGGATGCCCACGACCGGATTCCGGTTGAGGCGGTCGGCGAAGGTCTCACGCGCCTCCTCCTCGACGTGCGCCTCCTGCTCTTGCTGCTCCGGGGGTGCCTGGTACTCGATGATCTCCGCCTTCTTCGCGGGGTGGAGGAACGCGACGAAGAACGGCATGACGAAGATGATGACCGCGCTGGTCAGCAGGACCACGGGGTGGAAGATCGTCTGGGAGGTGGGGATGATGCCCATCTGCTCCTCGAGGAGGTGGCCCGGAGTCGCGATCGTGAGTGGGATCGTGCCGGACAGCCCGATGCCGTAGAGGGAGAAGCCCGCGTAGCCGCCGG
>DHCMJ07802__coassemble_1177_pt1 | contig 17422 bp, 13 predicted proteins | sample DHCMJ07802__metabat2_high_PE_026 | metagenome-assembled genome bin DHCMJ07802 | reverse complement strand
GCCTGCCGGTCAGCTCGTCTGACGATGCCGTCACCGCGGCTCCCACCAGTGCCGGTGCCAGCGCGTCGAAAGCGCCCTCCGGGTCGAGGAAGAAGTCGCCGGAGATCTTCGCGGCGGTGATCTCCCCGCCCGCCGTCTCCAGGTCCGCGACGACCAGCTTGCCGCCGGGGACCTTGTACTCCGCGTGATGCTGACGGGTGCCGCTGCTCTCCGAAGTCGTCATGCCCCCAACCTACTCCGTCGCCAGCGCACCCCACCTCTTGACCGGACACTCGGTTGAATGGTTACCTAGTCGAGTAAGCAACCAATCCACCTCCACGGGAGCGATCCCGGTTGAAGGCGGCCCTGCAGACAGGAGAGACGATGTTCGACCCCGGGCGTCCCCTCTTCCTCCAGATCGCCGAGTCGATCGCGGATTCGATCGTCGACGGATCGCTCGCCGAGGAGGAGAAGGCCCCCTCCACGAACGAACTCGCCGCGTTCCACCGCATCAACCCCGCGACCGCCGCCAAGGGCGTCGCGTCGTTGACCGACGAGGGGATCCTCTACAAGAAGCGGGGTATCGGGATGTTCGTCGCCGCCGGCGCCCGCGAACGCCTGCTGGCCCAGCGGCGGGAGACCTTCGCCCGCACCTACGTCGCCCCGCTCCTGGCGGAGGCGGAACGACTGGGACTCTCCCGCGACGACGTGCGGCACCTCATCGAGCACCGCTCCGCGGAGACAAGGTCCGAAGAGGACCCGCGATCCGTACCGGCGCGCTCTTCCGACTCCCCGACCGACATCGCCACGACAGCGGACATCACGCCGGCTGCCGACACGCCCCTACGACAGGAGACATCATGACCGCCGTCATCGACGTCGCCCATCTGACCAAGACCTTCAAGGACGTCACCGCGGTCGACGACCTGACCGTGCAGGTGGAGAAGAACTCCATCACCGGCCTGCTGGGCCGCAACGGCTCCGGCAAGACCACGACCATGTCGATCCTCACCGCGCAGGACTTCCCCACTGCGGGCACCGTCCGGGTCTTCGGTGAGGATCCGCTGGAGAACGCCCGAGTGCTGTCGCGCCTCTGCTTCGTGCGGGAGAGCCAGAAGTACCCGGACGACTTCACCGCAGGGCACGCACTGCGCGCCGCGGCGATGCTCTTCCCGCGCTGGGACGAGGCCTTCGCCCGCACGCTCGTGGCCGACCTGCGCCTGCCGCTCGCCACGCGCATCAAGAAGCTCTCCCGCGGCCAGCTGTCCACGGTGGGCGTCGTGATCGGACTTGCCTCCCGCGCGGAGATCACCTTCTTCGACGAGCCGTACCTGGGGCTGGACGCGGTCGCCCGATCGCTCTTCTACGAGCGCCTCCTGCAGGACTACGCGGACCACCCGCGGACCATCATCCTGTCCTCGCACCTCATCGATGAGATCTCCGACCTCATCGAGAACGTCCTCCTCATCGACGACGGCAGGCTCCTCCTGCACGAGTCCACGGATGCACTGCGCGGGCGCGCGGTCACCCTCACCGGCGACGCGAACGCGGTCAGCCACGTGATCGGCACGCGCGAGGTCCTGCACCGCGAGTCCCTGGGCCGCGTCACGTCCGTGACCGTCATGGGCACCCTCACAGCGTCGGAGGCGGACGAAGCCCACCGACTGGGACTCGAGCACTCCCCCGTCCCCCTCCAGCAGCTCATCGTCCGCCTGTCCCAGCGCGACCAGCGCTCCGCGACGTCCGCGCACCAGATCCGAGAGAAGGCAGCATCATGACCGCCGCCGTCCACCCCGCACCCGCAGTCACCCACGACCCCGCGCACACGCCGTCCGCGGCCTCGAGGATCTGGGGCACCGTGCGGATCCAGTACCTCAACCGCTACACGTTCGTGTGGATCCCCCTCATCATCCTGGCCTCCGCGGTCGCCGTCTCCATCGCGATCTACGCGATGATCGGCGCCGATCAGCCGATGTACGGCGGAGCCGTCCAGGCCCCGCTCTGGTACTTCGTGGCCGCAGGCGCCCAGGCCATGAGCCTCACCTTCCCGTTCGCGCAGGCCCTCACCGTCACCCGCCGGGAGTTCTTCCTGGGCACGGCTCTGGCGGCGCTGATCTCCGCGGGCGGCCTGTCACTCGTCTTCGTGGTCCTGGGCTACATAGAACAGGCGACGAACGGGTACGGCGTCAACGGGTACATCTCCCACCTGCCGTGGGTGTGGGAGCAGGGCGGCGTGGTCGCGGGACTGCTCTACCTGGTCCTCACGCTGCTGGTCTTCTTCGTGGGGTTCTGGATGGCGACGCTCTACCGCCGCGGCGGCACGATGGCCGTCACGGTGGTCGCGATCAGCCTGGGCGTCGTCGTCGTGGGAGCGATCTTCATCGTCACCCGGTTCGAGCTGTGGGGCGACGTCCTGAGCCTCTTCGCGGACCTGGGTCCGCTGGGCGTCACCGGATACGTCTCCATCCTCGTCGCACTCGCGGCACTGGCGGGATGGCTGACGCTGCGCCGCTCGACCCCCTGAGGCGGACTCGCCCGCGACTCAGCCCTGCGTACGCGCCCCGGTGAGGCTGCGCATGAGGAACGCGTACGACAGGGCGCGCGTCCGGGCCGCCTGCTCGTTGTCCGAGGCCGCCGAGTGCCCGCCCTCCCGGTCCTCGTAGAACCACACGTCCTCGACGCCGTGGGCCTGCATCTTCGCGGCCATCTTCCGCGCCTGCACGGGCCCCACCCGGTCGTCCGAGGTCGCCGTCCAGAACAGGACCGGTGGGTACGACCGCTCCCCCGGCTCGTCCAGCAGGTGGTACGGCGAGAACGTGCGGATGAACTCCCAGTCGTCCGGATCGTCCGGGTCGCCATACTCCGCCGCCCACGAGGCACCCGCGGACAGCTGCGTGTACCGGCGCATATCCAGCAGCGGGACACCGCAGGACACGGCTCCGAAGTCGTCGGGGAACTGCGTGAGCATGTTGCCCACCAGCAGCCCGCCGTTCGAGCCCCCGGAGCACGCGAGGCTCTGCGGCACCGTCACCCCGCGCGCCACGAGGTCGCGGGCGACGGCGACGAAATCCTCGTACGCTCGGTGCCGGTTCTCCCGCAGCGCGGCGGTGTGCCACTGCGGGCCGTATTCGCCGCCGCCGCGGATGTTCGCCAGGACGTAGGTGCCGCCCTTCTCCAGCCAGCCCACTCCGATCGTGGCCGCGTAGCCGGGCAGCCGGCTCACCTCGAAGCCTCCGTACCCGTCCAGCAGGACGGGTGCCGGGCTCGCCTGGCCGTCCGCCCCCGCCGCCGAGGCCGCGGGCCCCACCTGGAAGTACGGCACCCGGGTGCCGTCCTGGCTCTGTGCCATGTGCTGGGTGACCTGCAGGCCGGTCGCGTCGAAGAGCTCCGGCGCCCGCTTGACCGGCGCAGGCGCCTGGTCCGGGGAGTCCCCGGCCCCCAGTGTGCCGCGCAGCAGGGTCGTGGGGGTGAGGAAGCCGCTCACGGTCATCCACACGTCGTTGGCCGTCGCATCGTCGTCCGGGTCGATGGCGCCCATGCCCACGGACAGCAGCGGGTCGAGCCCCGGGAACTCCCGGCCGGGCAGGTCGGATCCTCCCGGTGCGGTCTCCTCAGCACCCGCAGCCGGTGAACCCGCACCCGCGGTCGCACCGCGGTCTGCAGAGCCGGCCGCGGCCTCGGCGACGGTGTCCCCCAGCAGGTCTGCGCGGTCGACGATCCGCAGCTGCGAGCGGACGTCCGTGAGGAAGGACAGGACCAGGTGATCGCGGGTGAACGACCAGCCCTGCAGGGAGGTGCGCGGCTGTGGACCGGTCTCCGGGCTGAAGAGGACGCGCGGGGTGACCGCGGCGGCTCCCCCGTCGTGGACGTACGCGTCGTACGGGGCGACGGCCAGCGCACCGGCCGGGATCGTGAACGGCGCGCCGCCGGAGCCGGTACCCGTCCACTCCGTGCGGGGTCGGAAGAGCAGCACGTCGCGGTCGAAGTCGACCGACACGTCCTCCGGCACGTCGATGAGGGTCCACCCGGCGGTGAGGTCGTCCTCCGGCACCAGGCCCGCATCCGTGAGCGGCAGGTCCCGCACCCACGTGCGCGATCGGTAGAAGTCGATCGCCTCGACGATGAGGGCGCGCTCGAACCCGGGCGTGCGGTCGACACCGGTGAAGATCGACAGGAGTTCCTGCGGCACGGACCGGATCTCCCGCGCCTCGTCCAGGCCCTGCCCGCGGCGCAGCACGCGCGCACTGCGCGGATACGTGGAGTCCGTGAGCGAGCCGGGACCGAAGTCCGTCGCGATGAGCAGCGTGTCGTCGTCCAACCAGGCGGCCTGCGCCTTCGCGGTGGGCAGGTGGAACCCCTCGTCCACGAAGGTGCGGGTGGTGAGGTCGAACTCGCGGACCTCGTGGGCGTCGCCGCCGTCCGGGGACAGGAGGATGAGCGCACGGCGGCGGTCCGTGCGGCGCACCCGCGCACCGTGGAACACCCAGTCGACACCGTCTGCGGCCGCAAGCGCGTCGACGTCCAGGAGGACCTCCCACTGCGGGGCGTCCTTCGTGTACGAGTCCCACGTGGTGCGCCGCCACAGTCCCTTGGGGTGCTGCCGGTCGCGCCAGAAGTTGTAGTAGTGCTCGCCCAGCTTGCTGACGCCGGGGATCCGGTCCTCCGAGTCCAGGGCCGCACGGATGGCGTCCGAGGTCGCCTGCGCGTCCGCGTCGAAGAACGCGTCGAGCGTCCGGCGGTTCTGCGCGTCCACCCAGGCCAGGGCGTCGTCGCCCTCGATGTCCTCGAGCCAGAGGTGCGGGTCGGGCGGGGTGGGTGCCATGCGTTCCGTCATGGCACCCACCCTAGCGACGGGCACGGACGTGCTCAGTCCAGCTCGCGTCCCGTCGTGTCATGCGCGAGGACCGCCATGAGGATGATCGCGATGACGACGAGACCGCCGGTGAGCGCGAAGGTCCACGTGAGACCCAGGATCGGCCACAGGAACGAGCCGAACACCAGCGGGGCGATGCCCGTCGCGACGCGGGAGGCGGCGGACGCCCAGCCGAACCCGGAGGCCCGCAGGCTCGTGGGGTAGAGCTCCGAAACGTAGGTGTAGAGCGTGGGGATCGCGATCTGGATGAGGAAGCCGAAGACCAGGATGAGCGTCTGCGCGGTGCCGGACAGCTCCACCCCCGAGGCCTCGAGCACCCACGAGAAGCCCACGAGCGCGCCGGCCGCCAGGATGGAGGAGAGCCCCAGTTGCCACTTCCGGCCGATCCTCTCCACCAGCAGGGCGGAGACGACCACGCCTACGATGCCCACAGCTGTCATCTGACCGGTGACGATGAACGCGGCCTCGTCCGCCAGCCCCTGCGTCTGCAGGATCTTGGGCAGCCACGTGAGCGCCGCGTAGTACAGCAGCAGGACGGAGACGAAGAGGGACCACGCGACGAGTGTGAGCGGGGTCGACCAGCGCCACAGGTCCGCGATCTGCCCGCTGATCGCCGCGAGCTTCCCGCGCCAGGTGCCCGGGGTCGCTGCGGGAGGCGCGACCTCTGCACGACGCCACTCCGTCACGTCCGCACCGGTGGCCTTCACGAGCCTGCGGACGATCGCGTCCGCCTCCTCGTGCCGGCCCACGCTCGCGAGGTACATGGGCGACTCCGGCACGAACAGGCGCACTCCGAAGACCAGCAGGGCCGGCAGGATCATGATGAGCATGACCGCGCGCCAATCAGCGAACGTGATGAGCCAGGCGGAGACGAACGCGCAGAGCGTCGCGCCCACCGGCCACCAGCCGTCCAACGCGGTGAGCACACGACCGCGGTGCTTCGCCGGGGAGAACTCGCCCACCAGCGCGTAGTCGACGGGGATGCAGCCGCCCAGGCCGAAGCCCGCGAAGAACCGCAGGAGGCAGAAGATCCAGATGTTGGGGCTCAGCGCCCCCAGCGCGGTGAAGATCGAGAAGCACAGGAGGGTGAGCGTGAAGGCCTTCTTCCGCCCGATCCGGTCCGCGATCCCGCCCCACACGAACGCGCCCACGGCCATGCCGATGAGGTTGACCGTCGCGATCCACGCGGCTTGGCCGACGGAGAGGCTCCAGTGGTCGCTCAGCAGCGGGATGAGGAACCCGTTGAGAGCGACATCCCACGCGTCGAACATGAAGCCCAGGCCGCCCACCAGGAAGATCGAGCCCTGGACGCGCCAGCGCCAGGGCAGGTCCGCGATGACGTCCGCGGTCGTGGGCAGAGCGGAGCCGGCGGTGACGGTGCCCGCACCTGCGCGGGCCTCTGCAGAAGACATGCGTGCGACAGTACACCCCCTTTTTCGCGCTTCTGCGAAAAAGGGGGTGTCGCACGCCTCATCGTGATCATTCTGTGATCTTCTGTCAGTCGTGACCCACGCGGTCGTCGTGCACGCCGGAGACCCACTCCGCATAGCGCTCCGCGGACTCCGCGATCGCCCGCGCTCCGCCCTGGCGGGTCCGCTGGCCGAAGCTGCCGTAGATGCGCTCGACGGGCAGATCCGCGATCCGCGACGCGATACCGCGCACCGCACGGGCGGACAGCGGAAGGTAGTTGGGGAACGAGCGCATGAAGGTGACCCACCCGTCGCGGGCGACCGGCGAGATCGAGTCGCTGCCCAGCAGCACGAGCGCACCGTCCCGGCCCTCGAAGGCCAGCACGCAGCTGCCGGGAAAGTGGCCGCCCACGCGGCGGACGCGCACCCCGGGCACGGCCTCCGCGTCGTCGTCGAACTCCGTCAGGTGCGGCGAGGTCCGCTGCACCCACGCCCGGTCACGCCGGGCGACGAAGATGCGGGCACCCGCGAACGCCTCGCTCCACGCGACCTGCAGACCGTACATGTGGGGGTGGCTCGCGACGATCGCGTCGATCCCGCCCAGCCCCGCGACCGCCGCCACGGCCTCGTCGTCGAGGTACGGGGGCACGTCAAAGAGGACATTTCCCGAGGCCGTCGTCACCAGATAGCACGTCTGCCCGATCCCGGTGCGCGGCTGAACCCGGAGGGAATGCAGACCCGGCTCCGCCTCCTCGAGAACGACCTGCCGGCCGGACTCCGCGAGCTCCCCCGTCGTCGTCCAGGCCTGGCCTCCGCCCGGGACGAACTGTCGCTCGTCCTCGCAGATGGGACAGACGGAGGGGAGCGGGTCCGCCGCTTCCACACCGCACGTGGCGCAGAGCGTGAGATCTGCTCTCATGGGACCCACTCCCCTCCTCCGGAACCCTGCGGCCCGGATGTCTCCGTCAGCTCGCTCAGGCCAGCTGCACCATCCAGCCGGCCGGGGCCTCGGCGCGGCCGTACTGGATGTCCAGCAGGGTGCGGCGGATGTTCATGGTGACCTCGCCGGGCTGCTCGCTCTGTGTGAACTCCCAGCCCTCGGCGGCGAGGCTGCCGATGGGGGTGACCGCGGCGGCGGTGCCGCACGCGAACGCCTCGACGATCGAGCCGTCGGCCGCGCCCGTGCGCCACTCGTCGACCGTGATGGGGCGCTCCTCCGGGGTGAGGCCCAGCTGCGGTGCCAGCTCGAGGATCGACCGGCGGGTGACGCCGTCCAGGATCGTCTCCGACACCGGCGGGGTCAGCAGCTTCCCGTCGGAGGTGACGAGCATGATGTTCATGCCGCCCAGCTCCTCCAGGTGCGTCCCGTCGATCGCGTCCGTGAAGAGCACCTGGTCGCAGCCCTTCTGGCCCGCCTCGATCATCGCCGCGGTCGACGCCGCGTAGTTGCCGCCGTACTTCGCGAAGCCGGTGCCGCCCTTGCCCGCGCGCTTGACGTTCTCCGACAGCCAGATCCGCACCGGCTTGACGCCGCCGGGGAAGTAGGCCGCCGCAGGCGAGGCGATGACGTAGTAGTCCGCCTGCTGCGTGGGGCGCAGACCCAGGAACCGCTCGACAGAGATCATGAACGGACGCAGGTAGAGGCTCACCTCGTCCTGGTCGTCGCGCGGAGTGGGCACCCAGTCCTTGTCCTGCTCGACCAGCGCCCGGAGCGAGTCGAGGAAGTCCCCGTCGTCCATCTGCGGCAGCGCCATCCGCTCCGCCGACTTGTTCATGCGCTCGGCATTGCGGTCGGGGCGGAAGGTCCACACCGAGCCGTCGGCGTGACGGTAGACCTTCATGCCCTCGAAGATCTCCTGCGCGTAGTGGAGGACGGCCGCCGCGGGGTCGATCGACAGCGGGCCGTACGGGACGACCTCGTGCCCGTGCCAGCCCTGCTCCTGCGTGTAGCGGATGTGGGACATGTGATCCGTGAACTGCGTGCCGAACACGGGAGCACCCAGAATCACATCGCGCACAGACGGGGTCTGCGGCTGCGGATTCTTCTGGAGTGCGAACGTCGTCATTGCGTCCTTCTCTCTGCGAGATGGTGTATGTGTGGTTGCGGTCACTCTAACGCAGGGTCGCCGACTGACCCCACCCGGTTCCGCCTGTGCGCGGAGAGCTGGGAGGGGGTCGGGAGACTGCGCCGGCCGCGGCTTCGGGAGCGGTCTTCCCGAGGCCGCGGCCGGGTGCCGCTGTGAGCGGTCACCGACCGGTGGACCCGGCTGTGCCGAGCGGACGGTCAGGACTGCGTGCGGTCCGGGCCGGGGTGTGCCCGGCGGTGCGGGCCGGTCAGGCGAGGCGGGACGCGATGGCGTCCCCGACCTCGGCGGTGGTGCGGGGGGCGTCGCCACGGGAGGCGAGGTCGGCCTCGACGGCGGTCTGGATGGCCTGGGCGACCTGGGTGAGGCCCAGGTGCTCGGCCATGAGGGCGCCGGAGAGGATGCTGGCGGTGGGATCAGCCTTGCCCTGACCGGCGATGTCCGGAGCCGAGCCGTGGATGGGCTCGAAGAGGCTGGGAGCCGTGCCCTCGACGTTGATGTTGCCGCTGGCGGCCAGCCCGATGCCGCCGGTCACGACTGCGGCCAGGTCCGTGACGAGGTCTCCGAAGAGGTTGTCCGTCACGATGACGTCGTAGTCGGCCGGCTTCGCGACCATGTAGATCATGGCGGCGTCCGTGTGCTGGTAGGTGACCTCGACCTCGGGGAACTCCTGGGCGACGGACTCGACCGTGCGGCGCCACAGGTGGCCGGCGTGGACCATGACGTTCGTCTTGTGCAGGTAGGCGAGCTTCTTGTCGCGGGCCTGCGCACGCTCGAAGGCGTAGCGGACGGTGCGCTCGACGCCGTAGCGGGTGTTGACGGACACCTCCGTGGCCATCTCCTGCGGAGTGCCCTCGCGCAGCGTGCCGCCCTGGCCGGTGTACGAGCCCTCCGTGCCCTCGCGGACGACGAGGAAGTCGATGTCGCCGGGGTTCGCCAGGGGCGATGAGATGCCGGGGTACAGCTTGGACGGGCGCAGGTTGACGCCGTGCTCCAGGCCGAAGCGCAGCTTGAGGATGATGCCGCGCTCCAGCACGCCGGAGGGGACGGACGGGTCGCCGCACGCGCCGAAGAAGATCGCGTCGAAGTCGCGGAGGCGCTCGAGCTCGTCGTCCGTGAGGGTCTCGCCGGTCTCGTGCCAGCGGCGGGCGGACGCCTCGAACTGCTCCGTCTGGAGGGTCGCGTCCGTGCCGGTCACCTCGATCGCGCGGGACAGGACCTTGAGGCCCTCGGGGACGACTTCCGTGCCGATGCCATCACCGGGCATCACTGCGATCTTGAACGTGGTCATGGAAGCGATCGTAGCGGCGCGGTCTCATCATTCGACTGGGGATCTCGAGTCGTGGGATTGGCGGGATTCCGAGGGCGCGGACGCGCGCGTCCGCACCCTAGACTCGTTCTCATGTCGACACCCCCCATCCGGAATGCCCGTGCCGCGTCCCTGCCCGCCAAGCTGTCCCGCACCTGGCTGCTCGTCAACGCCGTCAAACCGCAGCTGTTCGAGCCGGCGCAGAGGTCCGAGGCGGACTCCGTCATCTTCGACATGGAGGCGGCGGTCCCGGACGACGCGAAGGACGAGGCGCGCGACAACGTGGTGAAGGCGCTGTCGGAGATCGACCCGGGCAGCGGCGAGCCGCAGATGACCGCGTGGGTGCGGATCAACGACGTGAAGTCGAAGTACTGGGAGGACGACCTGGCGGCGCTCAACGGGCTGCCGGGGCTGCGTGGACTCATGCTGCCCAACACGGAAGCGCCCGAGCAGGTCACGTGGACGGCGATGAGGGGCGGTGCCGGGGTCCCGGTGCTGGCGCTCATCGAGACGGCGATCGGGGTGGAGAACGCGACGCAGATCGCTAATGCACCGGGCACGTTCCGGCTGGCGCTGGGCACGAACGACCTCCGCAAGGACACCGGCATGTCCGATGATCCGCTGGCGCTGGCGTACGTGCGGTCGCGGCTGGTCATCGCCTCGCGGGTGGGCGGGTTGCCCGGCGCCATCGACGGGCCGTCCGGACTGAGCGCCACCGATGAGCAGCTGCGCGAGGACTGCGCGTGGACGATCAAGATGGGCATGGCGGGCAAGCTGACGCTGTCGCCGGCGTTCACCCCGACCATCAACGAGGCACTCGCTCCGTCCGAGACCGAGCAGGCCTGGGCGCGCGAACTGCTGGCCGATGCCGCGGACGGTGCGGAGATCACCGACGGCTCGTACCTGCCGCGTCTGGCTCGCGCTCGGAAGATCCAGGAGCTCGCCTCGTCGTACGGCCTCTGGAACGCGTGAGGGGGGCGGTCGCTGGGCGTGTGGGGTTGCGCCTCACCGCAAGGCACTGCCACGGTGCGGCCCGACGCGGACCACGCCGCAATGCACGGTGCTGCGGAGCTGCTCCTCACCGTCTGCCGTTGCGCTGGGAGTGCTCTGCCGCCAGCCGGTCGAGGAACTGGCGCATGTGTGTCGACCTCGTGACGCGGAAGTAGGCCCAGCCGGCGTCGCGGAAGAGTTCCTCCCGACGGATGTCGGAGTCCCACTGGCGTGAGTCGGTCCTGTGATGGTCGCCTTCGTACTCGATCGCGATGAGCAAGTGCGGATACGACAGGTCCGGGTGAAAGGTGATCCCGGCGATCGTGACCGGGTGCGCGACCTGGGGTTCCGGCAGTCCCTCCAGCATGACCGTGCGACGCAGCTGGGTCTCCTGCGGCGAACCGACACCCGTGCGCACATGCGGGAGGACGCGCAGCAGACGGGCACTCCCCCGGAAACGCGGCCAGGACGGGACGTGGTCGAGCAGCTCCCGAGGTGTGACGGACGGCGGTCCGTGCCAGTCCCCGCACACGCCCTCGAGAAGCTCGTGCAGCTCGACGTCCGTGAGGGTGCCCGCGACGTCCCGGAGGGTGGCGGCGAGTCCCGTCAGGCGGATGCCGTACGCATCGAGGACATCGAGAGCCTCAAGACGGTGGGACACGACCTCGTCCCGACGGTCCACCCCGTTCGTCGACGACGCATGGATGAGTTTCTCCCGCTGCTGCGACCGTGGCAGTACCCATCCGTGCAGCAGAGCGGCCGTCGTATGGGATGCCACTGCATCCGGACGCGCGAGCTGGAGCGCGGCCGTCTGCAGACGAACCTCCAGCCAGCGGTCATCGATCCATCGAGGCACCTCGATCGTCCGCTGCCGGGTCGGATGAGCGAAGACACCGCGCAGCACACGGGTGAGCCCGGCTTGCTGCGTCAGGTGGTACGGCGACATGCCCATGTCCTCCAAATTGGACCGGTGCACCAGTTCCGGCACTGCGACGAGACGCATCTGCTGGGCGGGGACACCGATATGGGTGGCAACCCGATTCTCCATGCGGCGGACTGTAGGCGCTTGCGCGATCCAGCGGGGAGAACGTGCGCACCCGTGGACTCGGAACGCGTCATCCACACACGCCCGTGCTCATGCCGGGGCACGCGTACTCACAACCGCGGCACGCTCGCCCCGATGTCCCTGTCTCCGGAACTCGCCTGCGATTGAGATCGGGATCTGTCGGTTGAGATCGGGATTCACACAGGGTTCAGGTACCGAAATCCCGTTGGTCAATCGCCGGATCCCGATCTCAATCGAACGACTGCCACATCAGACAGGCGACTAGACGTGGCGCAGCGCAGAGAGGCACGTGTCGCAGCGCAGGAAGAGGCGTGGCGCCGCACGCGACTGGGTGAAGTAGCGCATTCGAGCAGCGCTCCCCCACTTCCCGCACTGCGCCTCGTAGACTTGCGACCAGTGAACGATCGCTCAAACATAGACGTGAGCGGTGAGACGAGGAGTTGAGGAGCGACATGGGAGTTCTGTATCTGGTGCGGCACGGGCAGGCATCGTTCGGCACGGACGACTACGACCGGCTCTCCGACACGGGGCATCAGCAGGCCCGCATCACCGGCGCGCACCTCGCGTCTCTGGGCGTCCGTCCCACCCGCGTCCTCCACGGGTCGATGCTCCGCCAGCAGCAGACAGCCCGGGGCATTCTCGAAGGGCTGGGGATCGAGGACACCATCCCCACCCGCGTGGACTCCGGGTGGAACGAGTACTCGGCGTGGAGCATCACGGGTGCCCTCTCCGACACGGATCCCCGCGCCTCACACGACTCCCGGGTCTTCCAGGACGAGCTGGAGCGCGGCATCGCACGATGGGCGGACAGCCGGAACGACGGGGACTACGAGGAGACCCACTCCGCATTCACCACACGTGTCGACCGCGCCTTCGACGACGCGCGCGCGGCCACCGGGAGTGGCGAGAGCACCCTCATCGTCTCGAGCGCCGGGTCGATCGGGTGGACCGTCGCCCGTCTCATGGGCGGCGACTTCGACCAGTGGATGGCCTTCACGCGCGTGACGATCAACACCGGCATCACGAAGATCGTCACCGGCCGCGGCGGCGTCAGCCTCGTCTCGTTCAACGAGCACACGCACCAGCAGCCGGAGATGGTCACCTACCGCTGACCTGCGCCCAGCCCGGGCACGGCACACATCCTGGACCCCGCACACTCGTCCCCGGCGACGTCCGGCTGCAGCGCGGACTACACACCCCGCATCACACCAAGCGGCCCGGGGCGCGGAATGCCGACGCACTGTCGGCACTCCACGCACCGGGCCAGAGCCTCAGCCCCTCCGGGACCTCACCTCCGGGCGCTCACTCCTTCCGACGGCCGAAGCCGAACCGCTTCTTCTCCCCCGGCTCCTGGCCCTGCTCCTGACCGGACCGACGATCGAAGACGCCGGTCGTCCGGGAGATCCGGTAGTCGATCCGTTCGTCGACACGCGAGTCGACCTGCCCGCCGAACGCATCATCGAAGTCGTCGGCCAGCTGGCGGCTGAACCGTTCGTACCGGGCCCGCAACTCGATCTCGTCCCGGCGCTTCTGGTCCTGACTCAGGTTCCGGAACGTGGCCCAGCACATGAGCAGGAGGATCACACTGAAGGGAAGCGCGGTCGCGAGCGATCCCGCCTGCAGCGCGGTGAGACCGCCGGACAGCAGCAGCCCGATCGCCAGCAGCCCCTCGAGCATCGCGAACAGGACGCGTGACCACGTGGGCGGGTTGGGATGACCGCCGGAGGCGAGCATGTCCACCACCAGCGAACCGGAGTCAGACGACGTGATGAAGAAGATCGCAACGAGGACGATCGCGATGACCGACAGGATCGACCCCAGCGGCAGACCGCCCAGCATGTCGAACAGCGCGGCCTCCGGGATGACACCTTCGACCGGATCAACGAGGCCTGCCTCTCCGAACAGCTGGCGGTGCAGTCCCGCACCTCCCATGATCGCGAACCAGATGAAGCCGACCGTCGTGGGCACCAGGAGGACTCCGGCGATGAACTGGCGGACCGTGCGGCCGCGCGAGATGCGCGCGATGAACACGCCGACGAACGGAGCCCATGCCATCCACCAGCCCCAGTAGAAGATCGTCCAGGACGCGGACCACGCCGCACCGTCCTCACCGGTGTAGGCACCGGCGTCGAAGGTCATCCCCAGCACTTCAGCCAGGTAGACGCCCACGGACTGCGCGAGGTTCTGGAAGAGGAACAGCGTGGGCCCCAGCAGCAGCACGGAGATCAGCAGGATCCCCGCCATGCTGAGGTTGATGTTGGACAGCCACTTGATGCCGCGTCCCAGACCGGAGATGACGGAGGTGGTCGCGAGGAGGGTGATGATGACGACGAGGATGACGAGCAGCGTGTTGTCCACGCTGTCCACCACGCCCATCGCCATCATGCCGGACGAGATCTGCTGGACGCCCAGGCCCAGCGACGTCGCGATGCCGAAGAGGGTCCCGAAGACGGCCAGCACATCGATGAGGTCGCCGATCCATCCCTTGACCCGCTCGCCGAAGATCGGCTCCAGCGCCCACCGGATGGAGACCGGACGGCCGCGGCGGTGAATCGCATAGGCCAGCGCCAGTCCGATGACGGCGTAGCAGGCCCACGGGTGCAGACCCCAGTGCACGAAGGTCTGCGCCATGGCCAGCAGCGCGACCTGACTCTCGCTGCCCGGCAGGACCGAGGTCACTCCGTCCACCGTCTCCGTGCCCGGCCAGCCCGGCTTGGGACCGCTCGTGGCGAAGGTGAGCGGCTCGCCCACGCTGTAGAAGACGAGGCCGATGCCCATGCCGGCTGCGAAGAGCATCGCGAACCACGACAGGACGCCGAACTCCGGCTTCTCCCCGTCACGGCCCAGCGTGATCTTGCCGAACCGGCTGAACGCGATGATGATCGCGAACACGATGAACACGGCGATGACGATCTGGTAGAACCAGCCCAGGTTCGTGACGATCCAGTTCTGCGTGCCCGTCAGGACCGTGTCCGCCGCGTTCGGGGCGATGATCGCGAAGAGTGCGAACCCCAGGACGAAGATGAGCGAGGGCCAGAACACCCGCGGCGCGATGGTGCCCTTCCCCAGCCGCACGCCCTGCTTGATGAGCTTGGCGGTGATCTCCTCGTCGGTGTCGGAGTCCTTGATCTTCATCCGGGGGTGCACCTCCCCGGTGACGACCGTCTGCGCGCCGTCGGACGGCGGTGCACTGTCCGACTCCGCCGCGACCGGCGTCTGGGTCTCACTCTCGTTGTCAGCTGAGACCGCAGTCCCCGCCGTCTCTGTCGGTTCTGCTTCGTGCTCCGGGTTCGCCATCGCGCCTCCCTGTCGACTGCAGCGATCCGCGGCGTCGTACTGCGCGGACGTCCGCTGGGGGACGCCGGAATCGCATGGAACTCTCCCCAGTCAATCAGAGATCCGCCAGGTCGGCAGGATTCGGGGCGCTGTCAGCACCCTGCGGAACCCTGCGGCTCGCCCTCAGAGGGCCATGAGCCCCCGCACGGTCTCGACCACCTGGACGCCCGCCAGGACGGTGAAGAGGACGAGGCACAGGACCAGCACGGAGTTCGACAGCCACCCGTTGCGCAGCGACGCCGCCACGGATCCGCGGTTCAGCAGGATCAGCAGCAGCACCGCCAGGATCGGCAGGATGAACGAGCTGATCGCGGCGTACACGAGGACCAGCGTCACGGGCCGGTCGTAGCCCAGCACCCGCTCGACCGTCAGCAGCCCCAGGGTGCAGACGGTGAGCCAGACCAGCGCGATCTTGAACTCGACCGCCTTCGCGGACATCGCGAACCGGGGCTCGTCCTGATGCGGGTACCGGCGGATGACGCGCAGGCAGTCGCCGGTCACGTACGCGATGCCCTGGAAACCGCCCAGCAGGCTCGAGTACGTCACGCAGAAGAAAGCCAGCAGGAACAGCACCCACGCCCACGCGCCCAGCTGATCGCCGATCAGATCGCCCACCTGGAACACCGCGTCGTTGCTCTCGATCGTGTGCCCCTGCCCGAACAGCCAGAACGCGCCCACGACCGTCATCGCGACGGCGAACACGCCGATGAGGATGTAGCTGAAGGCGAGGTCCACGCGCACAACGCTCTTCCACGTGGGTCCGCTCCACCGCTTCTCCTGCACGAAGTACGTGTAGGCCATGATGCCGGTCGCACCGCCCACGCCGCCGATGAGCGACAGCACCGCCAGGGGCGAGTCGCTGGGGTAGACCGGCACGATCGTCTGCATCGCGGTCCGCTGTGCGTCGCCGTCGCCCAACGACCCGATCGCCAGGGAGACGATGCCCAGGAACATGAGGATCGCGAAGCCCACCATCGCCTTCTCGACCGCGCTGTACCGGCCGATCCACAGCAGCACGACGGCGGACGCGACCAGCACCAGCAGGGTCGGCCAGAACGGCAGCGCGGGGAACAGCGCCTGGACGACGAGGGTCGTGATCGCCGCGACGCCTGCGCCGAAGAACAGCCCCACCAGCAGCTCCGCGATGAGCAGGAGCATGGGGAACAGTCGACCCCCCGCGTCCGTCGCATGTGACAGGAACGACCGGTCCGCCGTCAGCTGCAGGCGGGCGATCGCCTCGGACAGCCCGTACTTGAGCAGCAGGCCCACGACGAACACCCAGACGAGAGCCAAGCCGAACACCGCGCCGGAGTTGAGCGTCGTGACCATGTCGGAGGCGCCCACGCTCGCCAGCGCCAGCACGATGCCGGGTCCCAGCATCCGCACGTACCCGGTCCACCGGGTCGGTGCGACCGGTGCCTCCGCCGCCGAGGCCCCGGCCGGCACGGTCTGCCCCGCACCCGCCGCTCCCCCACCGTGGGTCGCGGCACCTCCACCGACCCCGGTTCCTGCGCGGGTCGCGTCCTGCTCTGCCATGTCGTCCGTTCCTTCCGATCCTCTGCATGACGGAGCGGCCGGGTCGTGTGCGATCCGGCCGCTCCGTGCTGCTCAGCTGTCGCGCATTCTGCGCGGGGGCTCAGTCCTCCGTCAGGTTGACTGCGGCCGCGTGCGCGGCGTCCGCTGCGGCGGCGACGGTCTGCACGATCTCCGCCGTGACTTCGGAGTCGACCGCCAGGACGGACAGTGCGTTGCCGCCCTCGGAGGCGCGCGACACCTGCATGCCAGCGATGTTCACGTTGTTGCGGCCCAGCGACTGGCCGAACATGCCGATGACGCCGGGACGGTCGACGTACTCGAAGATGAGCAGGTGGTCCGTCAGGGTGATCTCCAGCTCGAAGCCGTTGACCTCGACGAGTTTCTGCACCTGCTTGGGGCCGGTGAGCGTGCCGGACACGGACACCCGGTCGCCCGAGGCCGTGGTCGCCACGAGCGTGATGACGTTGCGGAAGCCGTCGGCCACGCTGGAGGTCGTGAGCTCCGTGTCGATGCCGCGCTCCTCCGCCAGCACGGGGGCGTTGACATAGGAGACGGGCACGTCGACGCGACCGCGGAACAGGCCCTTGAGGGCTGCGAGCTTGAGAGCGCCCACGTCCTTCGACGCGATCTCGCCCTTCACCTCGACCTTGAAATGGGTGACGGTCTCCGTGAGCGCGGCGACGATGCGGCCCAGACGCTCGGTGAGCGGGATGCCGGGGCGCACGTCCTCATCGATGCGGCCGCCGGCCACATTCACCGCGTCCGGGACCAGTTCCCCGGCCAGTGCCAGGCGGACGGAGCGGGCGACGGCGATGCCGGCCTTCTCCTGCGCCTCGTCCG